>OLRX01000390.1_pt1 | contig 40621 bp, 39 predicted proteins | sample 1672991 | NCBI WGS metagenome assembly OLRX01 (sample SAMEA3136744, study PRJEB25190) | human gut metagenome | biome: human gut; feature: human-associated habitat; material: faeces | place: Austria | collected 2013
ACTGGCGGAAAATCGGCCGCAAAGGCAAGTGCATGAAAGACTCCGAGAGTACATTTTATCTGTTTCTGAAATCTTATTTTCTAAAATCACCAACACAGGCTGACATAGATATCGTGTTATCTGAATACCGTTACAGCTCTGTGTATCCCCTCCGAAATCGTAAAGCTTAGCTGCTTCACTCTCTGATCAATATCCGGAGGCGTTACATAAAGACTTCCAAATTCTGGCTCCAGCAGTTCCCGGATCATGCGGTACTGATCTTCCGGGTTCATGTTTTCGATCCATTTGCCTGTATTTTTCGTAGCTTCTTCTGATACCAACACTCCGGTCAGGGCAGAAATGGTATCGTGGACAATAGCTGCTGCTCCCACCACTGTAGGAACGCCAACAGCCAGCACAGGTATCCCCAGAGTTTCCTTTGTCAGACTGTGCCTGTGATTTCCCACTCCGGATCCGGGATGTATCCCTGTATCAGTCAGCTGTATGGTAGTTCCCAGACGCCGGATGCTTCTTGCCGCCAAAGCATCGATGGCAATGACCAGATCCGGTTTTATTTCGCGGATGATACCTGATAATATCCGGGCCGTTTCCATACCTGTTTGTGCCATGACACCAGGTGCAATAGCTTTTAATCCCGTTTCATTTTGCGAAACACTAAGATTATTTACAGTGCGCGGACCAAGTGAATCCGGTGTTACGCTCTGGTTTCCAAGACCGGCAACTAATATAACCGGCTGGCTGTGCAAAAAGGGAGTTTTCTTTTCTTCCCCTTCCCTTTTCCCCAGCGCATGCTCTGCCAGCTCCTTTAATACGTTTGCCAGCTCATCTGAAACTTCACTGTGGAAATCCTCATCCGGCAGAAGCAGTCTGTCTGCTTCTAATGTGAGATAACTTCCTACTGGCTTTCCTAAAGTCTCTGCTCCTGCCTCATTTAATACCTTCACTTCCGTGATCTGCACATCTTCCGTCTTTCCCTTCCATTTTCGAAAAGAAACACCTGATACTTCTTTTGCCTGCTCTTTTAATCCTTCTCTTTCTTCCAGGGCAAGATCTGTGCGTATTTCAAGTCTGGCTGTTTTCATTCTGTTCGCCCTCCTTAATAATATCAATATAAAGGTTAGTTTAAACAGAATAGCCTGTTTTATTATAAAAACCAGAGATTAGGCACAGAAGTAGTGATACCTGCTGCTCCACTTTCCATAGCAGCCTCGATCTCATTTTTCGTATTAATAAAACCACCGGTTATAAAAGGGATCCGGCTTTCTTTGGAAAGATCACTTATAACACTTAATATGACACCTGGAAGGATCTCCACACCGTCTGCTGTACAACTCTTGATCTGATGGCGGATATTGGCCTGTGAAATAGCATCAAACACAAAAAAACGCTGGATTGCCAGCAAGTCCAATGCCTTTGCTCTTCTTACCTGATTGGATTTTGTAGTTACGATCCCTGCTGCACTTGTATAATATTTCACAAATTCCACTGCGCTGTCCTTTGATGACAACCCATCTATAAAATCCATATACACAAAGGGTTCAATTCCTGCTTTTCTCACTCGCTCCACAATAAATGGCAGCGTTTTCAGGTTTCCACAGAAAATATAGGCTAATTTTACCCGTGAAAGGCAAAGATCATCCAGATCTTCTTCTCTACAGAGAGCCGCCATAATAGGGTTCTTTTTTATAATATCCTGTAAGGTTGTTTTCATTATTTTTCATCCTCATCGTAGGTATTGTTTATTTTTTCTCCCCGACCATTGTAACATACATCTGCAAAATATGTACAGCATAAAAAATCCGCCTGTGCCATATGACACCCGCGGATTTTTTGTATTTATCGTGTTTTGGTAAATTTTGATTTTTATCCCTTTACACCACTGCTGGTAATTCCCTGTACAAAATACTTCTGTAATGGAAGGAATAACAGAACAGGTACAACAGCAGAAATTGCGGAACCTGCAAAAATGTAGCTGAAATATACCTGGTTCTCATCTGAAAAATAAGATAAAGCTACCTGAATCGTTCTTGCTGCTTCCGTACGTGTTGCAAGCAACGGCCAGAAAAAGTTATTCCACTCATTTACAAAAATCATCAGCCCGGCAGTGATGGCTACCGGAACAGAAAGCGGTAAGATCACACTGAAAAATACCTGGATCCAGGAAGCTCCGTCAATACGCGCTGCTTCTACAAGACTTTTGGGAATCTCTTTAAAAAACTGGGTAAATAAGAACATGGCAAGTCCACTGGCAGCTCCTGGAAAAATAAGAGCTGAATAAGAATTGACCATTCCTAGGGAAGAGACCAGATTATAAAGTGGCAATGCTACTGCATCTTCGGGTACCATAAATGAGATCAGGCAAATTGCAAACAAAATGTTTTTACCTTTAAAATCAAAGAATGCAAAGGTAAAACCTCCCAGAGCTGAGATCAGCATGCTTAAAGGCACCAAAATAGCAACTACAATCAGCGTATTTTTCAAAGCTGTTCCATAGCCCATCTCTGAAAAAATAGCCACATAGTTGTTCATGGTCCAATTTTGAGGAATCAGTGTTTTCCACGTAAATGGAAGTGCGTACTCAAAAATCTCTTTATTGGTCCTAAATGAAGCTAAAATAATATAAAGCAGAGGAAAAATAGCAATGAAAGCAATGACGGTCAAAACCACATATAAAACTGCTTTTTCCAAAGGTGTTTTTGTCTCCTTCATGGCCTTATTCCTCCTTCTCATTTAATAAACGGAACTGTATTACAACAACAGCAAGTACGATCAGCAGCAGAATGGTTGTCAGTGCACCTGCTCTGGATGCATTGCCATTTCTGAACGCTGATTTATAAACTTCATACATCAACACGTTTGTGCTGTTCTGAGGTCCCCCTTCTGTAATCAGCTTCATTGGAGCAAATAACAGCATATTTGCAGAAGTATTTGCTACAAATACAAAAAGCAATGTTCTTTTGATCAACGGAAGTGTAATATGGAACAGCGTAGTAAAAAATCCAGCTCCATCCAGCTTTGCAGATTCATAAATGGATGTATCCACACCCTTTAAACCTGCTAAAATGTACATCATCCAGTATCCACAGCCTTTCCATGTAGCCATCATAACAATACACCATAACGCCTGTTTCACATCTGTGAAAAAGCCCTGTTTTCCAAGTCCCAAAAAGGTAGATATACTGTTAAATACACCGCTGTTGTAATTTGCCATCAGATTCCAGCTGATAGAAGCTACGGAAATAGCCATGGTAACTGGCAAATAATAGATACTCCTGAAAATACCAATGCCCTTAATAGTAGAGTTTACTAAAAGAGCCAGACACAGGGAGATCACAATCTGAAGCGGGATCATGACCAGATTCATTTTCACCGTTGTACCTAAAGCTCCCCAGAAATTTCTGTCTCCAAAAAGAATCTCATAGGTACGCAAAGATGGACTGCCATTTCGGAAAAAAGATTCCAGAATAACAGATATAATGGGATAAATTTTAAAAATAAGAATAATAATCAGTGCCGGTGCCAGCATAAGATACGGCACCATTTCTTTCAATATTATATTTTTCTTCATGTTCATATTTATTCGTATTCCTTAAATGCAGTTTCAAGTTCAGCTTTACAGTCATCTACAGCACCAGCAACCTCTGCACCGTTTCTTACATTATCCCACAGTGCGTTCATAGCAGTAGAATACTCGTTGAATGCAGGTGTGATCGCTCTTACCAGAGCAGTGTTCTTAACTTCATATTCAGCCATTACCATGTATGGTTTTGCTTTTTTTAATTCATCTGTAAACTGACGGTCCAGAGCAGGCACCATACCCGATGCATTAATATAAACGTCTGCACCATCATATAAAGTCAAATATTTAATAAACTCAGCTGCAGCTTCCTGTTTCACTGAATAAGTATTCATACCAATGGTCCAGCTTCCACATGCAGAACGAATTTCGTCTTCATGACCTTCAAAGCATGGAATATAGGTAAATCCCCAGTCTTCAAATCCATTCTTCTCAAATGCTGCTGGAAGTGCAGTAGTTCCTAAGTAGAATAAAATCTTTCCTGACTGGAAGTAACTGCTGGTGTCATCTGCAGATATACCTCTGGTAAATATACCATCATTTACCTGTGTCTGATAGAAGTTTAAGGCATCCATCCAAGGCTGTGTATCAATTACACCATCTACACTGAGACCATCTTCGCTGATCTGCGCACCTCCTAATGAGTTAGGGAGAATGTTCATCTGATATACACGGCCAACTTGTTGGAACTCAATTCCGTAAATTCCCTTGGAATGATCGGGATCTAATACATCCAGTGCCTGCTTGGAATAATCGATCAGCTGCTCCCATGTAAGACGGTTATCCGGAGTTACAGAATCAAAATCAATATTGATGCCTGCTTCTTTCAAAAGTGCCTTATTATAGTAGAGTACGGTGGATGAATTGCCCATTGGTGCACCGTAGAACTGGTCTTTGTAAGTTCCTTCTGTGATCATAGCATCTGTAAACATCTTTATCTCATCATCGCTGATCCACTGGTTTAATGGCTGTAAGTAGCCACGGCTTACATAAGCAGCAACATTTGGACCGTCTGCTGCAAAAATATCATACTCGGTGGACTTATTACTCATAAGAACTTCCAGGGTTTCAAATACATCATTGAATGCAACATAGTCTGCTTCACACTTGATCTTGCCTTCGTATGCCTTATTAAATGCCTCTACTGCTGCGCTTACGCCCAGTTCCTGTGAATTACTCATCATCAGGTGGATCGTTACTTCTCCATCAACACTGTCTCCTGCTGCCTTTGCAGTGGTCTCTTCTGCTACTTTGCTGCCACATGCTGTCAGTCCTGCTACCATTGCTGCTGTTAATAACCCCAACCAAACTTTCTTATACATAATATTCCTCCTTTTATTTTACATGTGCGTTTGGAACTTCTCCCTATTTTTCAGAAACACACATTTTACTTTGCCAGTTTTGCAAACATATCTTCAAACAAAATATCCCTGTTGATATGGTATACATATTTGATAAAATGACGTCGCAGATCTACTCCATAACAATTATCATATTCAAATACCGGACTGTGTTCATAACGGTCTTCCATAAATTTCTCATCCAACAACCATGCCACTGCTGTTACATCCCATAAAGGCTTGGACCAGTCTTTTTTCTTTTCTCTCTGTTCCATAAATGCAAAAGATACATCTAACAAATAATCAGAAAGCTTACTTTTTCCTCTCATGTAGTATTCCAGTTCTACTCTGGAAATGCGAAATTCTGACACAACACCGTTGCAAGGAAGCTGGACTACTGCCACACCACAGCCAAATACCACTCTGGCTGCAGCAATGTCCTGAACTGCATTAAAATCTTTGCAGCTCTGCCATTCTTTTCCATGACCTCCCAACCATACGACTACTATCTTATCAATAATATCCGGTGCTATAAGAAGAGCAGATGCAATATCAGTCAAAACTGCGATTCCTACTACATAGAGAGGATTTTCCGGTGTATGTTCTCTTGCGAGACGTATGATCTCCCGGGCTGCAGGGCAGTCCACAGGTGTCTGCTCATCAGGCAATTTTCTTTCTGCTCCCTTAAAAACATGATCCTTTAACTCTGTTTCTTCCATTACAGAAAGCAGTTCCTGGATTGCCAAATAACTCTGTTCCATTCCTTCTTTTGCACTGCTGTTCTGTCTGGTACGCCCCATACTTGCAGGACTATAAAATGGAGCTGCCATGATTCCTTTTACGTTCAGTCGATCACTTGACCGGATCATATATGCCAATGCGTATAGATCATCGATTTCATTATAGGCATCTGTATCCAGCACTACATCTATCTGGCCAATCGGTCGTCTAAGACGTTTCATATATCCAATCCCGTCACTATTTATTTCTTTTTCCATATCAGTCTCCTTTCTAGTTTCAGAGAAAATGAGCAACAAAAAAAGGACGTACCTCTCCCTCATTGGAAGAGTTCGTCCTTACACAAGTTTTCCCCGACGCAACTTTCTTATAGTTGTATCATATCATAATCACTTTTTGTTTTATATGCGCACTTTTAATGAAATATGCGTTATTTTTTTGTGCATATTGACAGTAAAAAAGCGGTATAAAAATTTAATTTTCTGCTTGACATTTTCAGGTGTATTCGCTAAAATATAACAGTATGTTTACATTGAACTGTCCGTGTCCAGGCTTTGATGGAAAACACAACGATTAATATTTTTATATAATACCGAACGGAGGTGTATTTCATTGGCTAACATTAAATCTGCAAAGAAGAGAATCTTAGTAAACGAAACTAAGGCTGCAAGAAACAAAGCGATCAGATCTAAGGTTAAAACCGCGATCAAGAAAGTTGAGGCTGCTGTAGCTGCTGGAGATAAGGCTGCTGCTCAGGCTGCACTGGTTGCTGCTACTACCGAGATCGATAAGGCTTGCACCAAGGGTGTATACCACAAGAACAATGCTGCCCGCAAAGTTTCTCGTGTATCCAAGGCTGTTAATTCTATCGCTTAATTTATAGAATTCGATCAATCGATACAGAAAATCAAAAGCTCTCCGGATTAACCCACCGGAGAGTTTTTTTATTACTTTATTCAGAACACTGCAAAATTACATTTCCCCCTACATCTGTTCCTCATCGTAACGGGCCCTGATACCACCTACGAATTTTAATCTGGTCCTTGCGCATACCACATGCGCGCCGCCAATAGCTTTTGTCTGGATTCTTACTGGAACTGCTACATCTCTCATGTGCATACCGATTAGCGTATCTCCAATATCAATACCTGCATGAGCCTTAATGTGTTCCACTGCCACCGGATGTTCCAAAGTATGGTACGCTGCCGTAGAAAAAGAACCACCGGCCTTTAACTGGGGAACTACGTTTACAGGCTCATATCCGTATTTTTCTGCTGCCTCTTTTTCCAGGATCAGAGAACGGTTTAAATGCTCGCAGCACTGAGCTGCCAGATAAATCCCCAGCGGTTTTAACTCCTCATACAACGCTTTATACACTGTCTTCCCAATAGTTTCGCTGGAATGAGAACCAATCTTATAACTTCCGATCTCACTGGAAGAACAGCCTACTACCATTATCTGACCTGGTTTCATTTTTGCAACAGCCAGAAGTTCATTTAACACTTCTTTTGTCTGTGTGCGGATTTCTTCTAATACTTCATCACTTTCTTTTTCTGTTGCTACTCCCGGTATTATCTTTTCTTCTGCCATCTATTTTTCTCCCTTACTATTTTTTCTAATACACCCTTTTATAAATAACCGGCTTTATCACGCAGGATTCTGATCCTAATATTCAGACAAGCGAGTGGCATAGTTATTTCGAAAATGATGTACTAATATTTATTAGCGATCAGCAGCTCCACTGCCAGGCGGTCAGAAAGTTTTCCTGTTTTCACACTTTCTTCAGCATCAACACATAAATTTACATAAGAAAGTATCTGCTCTTTTGTAAATGTTTTTGCCTGCACCATTATTTTTCCTGTTACAAAAGGCTGAATCTTTAATTTAGAGGAAATAGTACTTTTATCCATTCCTCTTCCCATCAGTTCCTTTACCTGAAGGATCTGATTAAACTGTCTTGCGATCAGAAACAAAATACGCATAGACGGTTCTTTTAATGTAAGAAGGTCTTCATAAAGATCCATAGCCTTTCTGGTCTGACGGTTTGCAATAGCCGCGATCATATCAAATATCTTATTAGTCACCTGAGTAATGCACACTGCATCAATATCTTCTTCTGTGATCACATCCCTTCCTAATGTGTAACTGATCACCTTGTCCAATTCAGAAGTGATATTTTCCATGTCATCTCCTGTTTTTCCCAGAAAATACTCCATAGTCCGGGTTGTTATCTTTTTTCCGTTCTTTGCCAGTATGCCTGCCGCCCATCTGGCAAGCTGGGCACTGTCCTGACGTTCCATCTCTGCAATATGGCCATATTTTTTCACGGCCTTATACATGCGGCTGCGCTTATCTACTTCTGTTTCTATAAACAACAGGCAGGTAGTATCTGGAATATTTTCTATATAAGCACTCATTTCATCTGCACCAGACCCGCCTTTAAACCAACCACTATCTTCCATAAGGATCAGTCGTTTTTCTGCAAAAAATGGCATTGTATCAGAAAGGCTGATGATCTCGTTAACATTCATGCCTTTTCCTTCATAATAATTGTAATTCATGGTATCACCCTGGGTAATGGCTTCCCGAAGGCGGTTTTTATAGCTTTTTTTCAGAAAGGATTCTTCCCCGAAAAGAAGATATACTCTCTTAAAATCATTATTTTTTATATCCTGGTTCAGGGTCTGCATATAATCGCTTTGCTCCTGTTTTTCTGCATTTGAAAAACAAATACCATCTGTAATTGCCTGTTTTTCACTGGGCTCATTATAGCATAACTTCTTTAAAATAGAAAGCCAGGAAGAAACAAAGGCAAAAAATGTATTGACATTTTAACTTTGAGGGTTTAATCTTCTATATAGTTCTTTTTAGAACCGTTTTGTTTAAAACTTTAAGGAGAGACTATTTTATGATATGCATCACTGATTTTCTTACCCATATCCGACTGACCATGAAACTACAGGAACAAATGCTGAAAAAAATTTGTGAAAAATGGCAGCTGACCATAACAGAAGGAAAAGTCATTGCGTTTCTATATAATAATCCCCAAAAAGACACTGCTGCCGACATTACAGAGCTCCGTATGCTTTCCAAAGGAAATGTTTCTCAGGCAGTGGAAAATCTGATTCAAAAAGGATTTTTAAAACGTACTGTAGATGAAATGGATCGACGAAAGATACACTTATCCCTGCTTTCAGAAGCGGATGACATAACAAAATCCATTTCTTCTATGCAAAAACAGCTTTATCATCAGATTTTTAACGGTCTGTCTGAAGAAGACCTGAAATTTTACGGGCAGATCAATGAACAGATCATGAAAAATACAAAACATGCAATCAAAGAAAGGAACACCGAAAATGAATTTACAGCAAAAGAAAGACAATAGCTTTCTGGCAACTGAACCTTTAGGAAGGCTTTTATTAAAGCTTTCACTCCCTACCGTTACCGCCCAGGTCATTAACATGTTGTATAATATTGTAGACCGTATCTATATCGGGCATATACCGGAAACAGGCGCTTTGGCGCTCACCGGCGTAGGGGTATGTATGCCTCTGATCATGATCGTATCTGCCTTTGCAGCCTTGGTTGGCAACGGCGGTGCCCCCAGAGCTTCTATTTTTATGGGAAAAGGTGATAAAGAATCTGCAGAACAAACTCTTGGAAACTGTTTTACTACCCAGATTGTTGTATCATTGCTGCTGACTCTTATCCTTTTTACAGGAAACAAAAGCTTTCTTATGGCATTTGGTGCCAGTGAAAATACCATTCCTTATGCTGTTGCTTATATGAATATTTATTCCCTTGGAACGATCTTTGTACAGCTGACACTTGGCATGAATGCGTTTATTACAGCTCAGGGCTTTGCCAAGACCAGTATGCTCTCTGTTCTGGTTGGTGCTGCCAGCAATATCATCCTGGATCCGATCTTTATTTTTGCACTCCACATGGGTGTGCGGGGGGCTGCTCTTGCAACGATCGTCTCCCAGGCGCTCTCCTGTACATGGGTCTTACACTTCCTTATGGGTAAAAAATCTTATCTTAAGATCCACCGCTGCAATATGAAGCTGAAGAAAGATATCATCCTTCCCAGCCTTGCTTTAGGACTTTCCACTTTTATCATGCAGTCCAGTGAAAGTATTATTTCTGTATGTTTTAATTCTTCTCTGTTAAAATACGGCGGAGACCTTGCTGTTGGTGCTATGACCATTTTAACAAGTGCCATGCAGTTTGCCCTTCTGCCGCTTCAGGGACTTGGCCAGGGAGCCCAGCCGATCATCAGTTACAATTATGGAGCCGGACAGACAAAACGGGTGAAGGATTCCTTTAAACTGCTTTTAAAGATCGACCTTTCCTATTCGACCCTGATGTGGCTTTTAGTTATGCTGTTCCCTGCTGGCTTCGCTTCCATATTCACCTCTGACCAGGCTCTTTTAACATTTACTGCACATGCCCTGCGTATTTATATGGCTTCCATCCTGCTGTTCGGCATCCAAATGGCCTGTCAGATGACATTTACCTCTATCGGTAATGCAAAAGCTTCTATCATGGTTGCTGTTGCCAGAAAATTCATCCTGCTGCTTCCACTGATTTATATCATGCCCCACATTTATACAGCAGATCAGACTTCTGCTGTTTATATGGCAGAACCTATTGCTGACTTTCTGGCGATCTGCTTTACAAGTATCTTGTTCCGATTTGAATTTAAGAAAGTACTGACAAAACAAATATAATATCTATTAAAAGTAAAGCTGCTGTCAGACATGGAACTTCTGATTTTCCAACTGGCAGCAGCTTTGTACTTACTTAAATTTTCCTGTATCATTGATCAAATCTTCATTACCTTTTGCTTCAGGATATATTCTAAAAGTCCCTGACAGCCTTCTGTTACATCCTTCCAGGTAGCCTCAAAATCTCCTGTATACCATGGATCTGCTACATCTCTGCTGCTTCCTGAAAAAGACATCATCTTAAATATCTTTCCCTCTGGATCTCCACCTGTGATCCGCTTTATATTACGTATATTCCATTCATCCATTCCAATCAGATAATCATACCTGTCATAATCTGCCCTGGTCATCTGTCTTGCATGGTGTCCTTCACAGGCAATTCCCGCCTGGGCAAGCTTAACCCTGGTACCCTGATGAACCGGATTTCCAATCTCTTCTGTGGAAGTGGCAGCAGATGCTATATAAAACTGATCTGACAGATTTGCTTTTTTTATCATATCTTTCATTACGTATTCTGCCATTGGGGAACGGCAGATGTTGCCGTGGCAGATGAAAAGTACTTTTATCATTGTTGCATAACCTCGCATTTCTTAGTTTTTCTTGGTATTTCGGGCTTTGTAAGCCTTTGTAAATTTTTGCTTTCTGGCATAACCTGGTTTATTTTCGCATAATATCGTCAGCAAAAGGTGTAAAATAAGGTGTATGTTTTTCCATTTTACACCTTGCTGTTTTCAATTAAAAATCGTAATTACACAACCTGAATCCGGGCAACTTCTTCCCTGGCATCCTCAAGATTTACATGCGTATATGTATTCAGCGTTACGCTGATATCTGAGTGGCCCATCAAATATTGCAATGCTTTTGGATTCATTCCGGATTTTGCCATATTTGAGCAATAGGTATGCCGACATACATGCGGTGTAATGACAGGCATCTGTACTTTATAAGTATTATTATATTTCTGAATGATGTGTTGAAAGTAATTGTTAAAAATGGAAATTGTCTTCCATCCTCTGAAAAATAAGCGGATAAAAGAAAAGCGACACTGCAAAACCACATGCTAAGGGAGTTCTGCAGTATCGTCTTTTTTTATTCTTCTACCTTCCACTCTCTGGTATCAAAGATGTGAAGATGCAGTGCTTCTGAAATATATTTCAACAATTCGCAGCCTGCGATACAGTTTCCTTTTTTATCAAGAGACGGTCCGTAGATCCCGATTCCCATTTTCTTTTTCGATACACTAAGCAGGCCGCCGCCGACTCCGCTCTTAGTCGGAATTCCTGTTCTTAACGCAAATTCACCTGATCCGTCATACATCCCGCAGGTGAGCATAATGGTCTGTACCATCCGTACAGTCTGAGATGAGATCAGACGTTTTCCGGTAGATAATTGCACTCCGTCATTTGCAAGCAAAAGACCGAACATTGCCAGATCTCTTGCATTTACCGACATGGAACACATCTTTGTATAAAAGGTAACACTATCTTCTACATCGGTATCAATGATCTCCTTACTTTTTAAAAGATAGGCAATCGCCTTATTTCTTGCGCAAGTCGCCATCTCAGACTGAAATACAGCTTCGTCTATTGCAATCTCCGGATCTTCACATACGTCCTGCATATACTTCTGCATATCTTCGATGGAATAGTGGTTTACAAGCAGGCTCGCAACCGTGATTGCTCCAGAATTGATCATCGGATTAAAGGGCCGGTTACTTCGGTTATCCAGTTCTACCAGTGAGTTAAAAGCCTCCCCTGACGGCTCCACACCAACATGATCAAACACAAACTCTGCTCCAAATGTTTCCAGTGCCAGACACAGTGCCATTACTTTGGAAATGGACTGTATCGTAAATCTGTCTTCTGTATTTCCGGTCTCAAATTGATTGCCGTCTATTGTGTAAAGGCAGATTCCCAGTTTATTCTTATCTGCCTTGGCAAGCTCCGGAATATACGATGCAACACTTCCATACCGGATCACACCTTTTCCGATACGGATGGCATTTTCCAGTATTCTCATAACCTCTTCTGATTTCATCATATTCTCCTTTTTCGCTCAGTCATAATCCCCTTACAACTGCTATTTCCTAAGTACTAAGATACATCATTTTCCGGCTTCAATCAACCACCATTTTTTGCTGAAACCAGACGGAATAAGATAGACAAAAAAGTGCCCGCATTGTATATTATTAGTAGTTTGAAACTGGGGAATATGCAAAGGGGAAAACGTATCATGAATCTAATTTCACAATACAAAGGTCTTAGAAAAGAAAACTATGTCTTATGCTTCGGACGCTTTGTGACGGCCATGGGGGCAATGGTCCGTCCGATGCTGACGATGATCTGTTCTCAATCACTTAATGATATATTTTGTTCCTCTGCCTTTTCCTTCAACTGCAATCACACCCTTTTTCTCCATAGCTTTCAGTAATTGTGTTGTTTTTGATTTGCCAAATGGGACATATGGTGCAATTTCACTTATTGGTTTCAGCATCGTCTTACTTAAAAATTTGTAAATCACTTTTTCGTCTTCGGTTAAATTGACATTCGTTTCAAATATCGGTAGTACAATTTTTATAGCATTTTCTGACACTTCAAATTCTGGTTTTATCAAACTCTCTGCATACAGTTGTTTGATTCGTGTAATTCCTGTTCCAAATATCTCTACTAATCCCAGTCTGTAAAATACATTTGCAAGATTTCTATTTCTTAAAATAGATAGTTTACCTGATAAATATTCTTCTGCCGTTATTCCAGCCGGCAATCCACCAGGAGACACTACTTCTATTCTATCATCAAACATAGAAACTCTGATGTGTGAATTAATATCCCATACCCTATGAATCAAAGCATTTGCAATTGCTTCTCTGAAAGCTGCTTCCGGTATTTTCTCTACCATCTTTCTGTCAGCCCCCTGTATTACTTCATATTGGTAATAATCTCTAAATACAGCAAGTGCTTTTTCATATATTTCTAAAACCGATATATGTTCAAACGTTACTCTTTTTTGAATAATACTGATATTCTCACCGAACTTAACAATATCAATTCCTGAAAAATGATTTTTATCTGCCAAAAGTCCCGCTGCATTATTATAACCATTTATATTGTCATACAGGTTCAATGTCTTTAAAGTATCTTGATTGAAAGTTTCAATGTAAATATTTTCTTTCAGTTTACACTGTAAAATTTTAAAAGATAGCTCCTGATCTTTACAAGGTAATTCTTCGAAGCTAATATTTTTTCCATCTAATACAAGCCTTGAAAATTCCAATGTATCTACCTCTATCGTTGCTGTATCATTTCGTTTGTATGCTTTTGATTTATATAAATACGGTTTTTGAAGACCACTTTTTACAGTAAGTTTTATCGTCTGGTCATTATTCTGTATTTCAAGTGTATAGTTTGGTTGAGGTGATATACTGTCATTGATTTTATTTTCGATATCCAGACAGGCCTGTTTTACATCTGGCAATCCTTTCACATTTCCATTATCATCAACCCCAAAAAGAATTGTTCCACCATTGTAATTCGAAAAGGCACTAACTGTTTTCAAAAAAGTATTCGTAATCGTTTCCTTGAATTCTAATATTCTTGTTTCACGCATAGTAATCGTTCCCTTTCCAACCATAATGATTATATTATATGCAAAAATGTGCAAAAAATCAATCGTATTTTTTTACGATTGATTTTTTAATTGATTTTGAGTGTAGTATTATTTTTTGACCAACTGAATTATGACAACTTTTTTAATTATTCCGATTCGGTCTTCCAAAGGTATAAATAAGGTGTAAATTATTTGTTTCTATCTAGAAAATCCTACAAAATCAAGTCTTTCTCGCCATACTTTAAATGTTGCCGTGGCAGATGAATAGTATTTTTATCATTATTTGTTTCTCCTTGTTTTGCCCCGAAATGCCCTGTTTTGCAAGGGTTTCTGGGGTTATAGTAAAATGCTCTGAAATTACAGATTGTGGCAAATCAGAGCAGAATTAAGCAAGTTGTTACTACCTGTTAGTAGTAAAATTGGTAGTAAAAGGGGAAAGGGTACTACTAATTTTTTTATCATCAATGTATTACTTTAAGTGCATCCTTTTTTGGCACCTCAAAATGTTTTAGTTTTTTACTATTCTTTAATATCTGATAGCATGAAACAGATGTAAGCGAAAGTAATTTTATAACTGCCACTCCAAAATATAAGCATACACCTGTAGAGCAAGCATATTCACTTATGATGCCATGTGCAATCTCATTTCTTATATTTGCACCCGCCTGTTCATTTAATAAACCTCTAAATGTAAACAAAATATCGTTGTCATAGCAATCTAATAATTCCGGTAAGGACAAAATAGAACTCAATACTTTCTCCATTGATGATCCATCATCTTTTAATGTTACAGTTAATCCACCAACCTCTTTTGCAATATTTCTAAAAAGATTTTCTACTTGCGGTGCAAGAATATGCATTGCCTCATAAAATTCTCCGTTCAAAAACATGCGTAACGCACTTTGAAAAATGTGTTCTCTTCCTTCTGGAATAATTGGATTATCTTTAACCAAAAAGTCTAGCATTGAATTATCAACAACATATGTATCCCTTAAAATAGCCAAAGCATTCTTCATCCAAATGTCACCAGAAATTTTTTGTTTTTCTAATGCATTCTGATACATATGTAACTCCAAAAGATATGGATCTTTCTCTGGATTTTGTATATCCAGAGGTGGCAAAGCCAACACGGTCTGTCCTTGTGCATTTATCAAACTTTTTCCAAACATATGAGCTAATGGATGATCTTTGAATTCTCCAATAACACGATTCTTTATATCTTCTTGTTTTTCAAAGACAAACATTTGTGTCAATCTAATTAAACCTTCCTCAAAAGTTAACCCTTCCATGTTAATTTTAATATTGTCGACAACGCCTTTTATATCAAGTTCAATAGAAAACGGAACCATTATTTGAGGTATCTCTGTTTGTATTTCTACCAATCTTTTATGTGCAATTTCCGCTTTTTGTGGTTCCCCATTATCTCTATACAGTTTAATCCCTTTTTGATAATAATTAACACACCTAAGCGCTCCCTGTATATCATTTTGAAAGATTCCCTCTGCTAAATCCAAATAATACTTTGCTAAAAGCAAATTATTTTTCGTTGCTTCTTCTTTCTTTTTTAATTTAAACAAACATTCAGTTTTTAACATATATGCCTGTTCAACCTTTGCGATATTATCATTGTTGTAAGCAATCATATTATCTAATACTGGTAAAAATATAGAAACATCAAAATTCTTCTGTCCAAAAAATAACTCCATCACTCTAAGTGCAAAAAAGCCATCCTTGTTTGCAGCTTTCTTCTCCAAAAAATCAACAAACCATCCTTGTATTTTTTCAAATAATAAAGTTTGCTTTGTTTGTGCTGAAATACATACTGCTCGTCGAATTATGTCAATTGTCCCAACATTGTTATCATCCCTATACCAAAGAGTAAATAATTCCCAATATGCATTTGCTGCAATTTTAGCAGCATTAAATTCTTTTTTATTAGTCCACAATATATCCGCAATCAGTGCACGTAAAATCAATGGCATTTTTTCTAATTTCAAACTATGCAATATCAAATAATCATCTTCTGATATATCTTCTATTGAAAAAGTTCGGCTATCATCTGCCATTACGAACATAGGATGAAATTCTATTCCATCATTATGAATTTTTGTTCTCAACGAAACTATGTTTTTCAATAAATCAAAAATACTTCTTTCTTCTTCACTTAATTCAGTCCTATCAGCTTCAATAAACAAATTAGGCGACAACGAATATCTTTTATTCACAATAATCCGATTCAATAACTCATATATGTTCACCATATCATGCATAAAACATTCAGCAACTATTTTGAGGCTCCAAAGTTCTGGGTGATCCTCATCGCCTTTTTACTGCTGCTGTTTACCGTTCTGCTCTTTGAAATTGACCTGCGAAACAGACAGCATTTACTGGAAAAGGAAGCGTTGAGTAAACATCTTCTGGAAGAAAAATATCAGAACCTAAACGAAGTATACAGCCAGAATGCAAGATTATATCATGATCTGAACAACCACCTGATTGCTCTGGATCATTTGCTGGACGATGGAAATATGCCGGAAGCGAAAACGTATATCGCCGCGATTCAGAAACCCATCCAGATTTTAAAGAAAACCCACTGGACCGGCGATGATGTAGTAGATGCCGTATTAAACAATAAAATACAGCTCATGGAAAATCGAAACATCCACTATAAGATTCAAACCGATTTTCCGGATAAAACCGGAATCGAAGCCGCCGACCTTTGTACGATACTGGCAAACTTACTGGATAACGCCATTGAAGCCACCGGTAAACTCCCAGAACAGACTACTCCATTAAAAATCCGTATCCAGAGCATCAAGAAATTTGTGTTGATTGAAATTTCCAATCCATCCAAAGAAATTAAATTTACAGATGATGGACTTCCACGCAAAACACGCAAATCATCTTTTCACGGATGGGGACTGCATAATGTCACTCAGGCAGTAGAAAAATATAACGGAACTATTTTATTTGAATATGAAAATGGGATTTTTACTGCCTCTGCAATGCTGTTCTTTCCGCAAAATTTTCCAATTTCCATCTGACGGTACCAGTTATTCAGCAAATTCTGGATCATATAAATATACTGAGCCGGGTATTCGCCGGTCACTACATACGCCTCGCGGAACATCTTAAACCCACTCATGATCGCAAAAAGCAATATGCACAAAAATGGCTTTTTCATTTGTGGAAGCTGAATGGAGAAAAACAATCTGACCGCACCTGCCCCATCCACTTTTGCTGCCTTTGTGGCAGATTCTGAGAATCAACAGTCCTTTCTTAACGATCCTGTTCACGATACTGTTTTTCAGGAGTATACGCGCCACAAAAAGAGACAGCAGAAGCAAAACCAGAATGCTGACCACCAGAAAGAAGCATGTATTCTTCATTGCCATCCAAAATGCCTGATTTCCCAACACATCCCGATAATTTTTCATTCCCATCCATGTTCTCGTAGCTGATGAGAAAAAAGATTTTCGATAAAGTATGAGAAATGCCCACAGATAAAAGATCAGGATTCCAGCCAGACTGATCCACAAAAAACGCCATGCCCTCTTTTTCATTGTCCATTCTCCATCCGATTTCCTTCAGCTTAAATGTTCCTATTGCTTTTACCGGAACCAATTTTATTTTGTTATCATCTTATCGAACCGGTCTTACCAGTTATATCAAAATTTTAATACACTTAAACATTTTTTGCAATTAATATCGCAACTTATTATGTATACAATTTTATATTCTGAAAAATAATTGCATCCGTTTTTACATCATGCTACAATACTTTATGTACTTCTAACTTCTTATTTTATCAAAGATGATTCTTCAGAATTTATCATAAAGAACTAACGATTTATAACGGAGGATAATCATGGAATATTTGAACGATACTGGGAAATTGGATTATTATATCAAAAAGTATCATATCGGTGATCTTTTTTCTGATCATTTATTTGAGCACTATTACAAGTACATGTCTATGGTACGTTTTACCAAGGATGAGTACATTTTTCTGGAACGTGGAAATCTTCATTACATTTACATTTTCCTCAGCGGCAAGATCAAAGTCTGCTATCTCCTGGGCAACGGGAAGCAGCAGTTGCTGAATCTGATCACGGGTATGTCCATCATGGGTGATCTGGAACTGTTTGGTATTTCCAATCCGTTCCTGAGCCTCCAGACGATTAAAGAGTCTTATGCCATCGCGATTCCACTCTATTTCACACAGGAATATCTTTTTCAGGATCCGATCTTTCTGAAACACATCGGAGAATTGATGGCGAAAAAAATATATTCTTTCACCAGTAACACTTCCCTGAATATGAACTATGAACTGATCAACCGTCTTTGCTCATACATCAGTTTCATGTCAAAACAGATTACAGTGGATGACAAAGATTATCTGTATTTTCACGAAAGCCTGTCTGATACAGCGGAACTGCTTGGTACCAGTTACCGGCATCTTCAGCGCACACTGAAGAAACTGCAGGAAGACGGCATCATTGACCGCTATTCCAAGGGATATATTGTTCTGGACTACGACCAGCTGATGGATCTGTCCTCTGATGAATATTTCATTGATGAACTGATATAGTTCGTTGTAAAAAGAAACCGGCACCGAAAGATCCATAAGTATCTTTCGGCGCCGGTTTTGTCTTTGCGTTCTATATTTAGAGGGTTTTGAAAAAAGTAATTTGGCTTATGCTATTCTATATTTTTAAAGGTGAGGAGAATTTTATTTTACTTCAAACAGTTCAATAATTGCATCATCCTTGATGATGAATGCAAGTCTTGTATGTTCATCAAATGCATATGGTTCAAAAATAATCTGATCTGCATCTTTCAGGTAAGGTTCCATGTCATCTACTTTGTATGCAACATGAGGATTTTTATGCATGATCTCAGGAAATGGAGTTCCCTCATCAAATTTCAGATATTCAATCTTGTAATCATAGGCATCCACATCTGTGTTTACCCAGAATTTCAATACATCATTATAAACCATATTTGGTTTTTTCGTTGTTACCGGAATTCCGATATGCATATATTCTGCTGACATAATAGCCTCCGATCTTATCTCTTCCGAATATCCTTGAAGAACTCATATGCTTCTTTGTCTGTGTAGTTCTCATGAACAACTTTTGCGATTGCCTGTGCCATAGCTGCCGGATCTTCGCTCTGGAAAATGTTACGTCCCATATCCACACCATGTGCACCTTCGCTGATGGCACGGTATGCCATCGTCAGTGCCTCATCCTCCGGCAGTTTCTTACCGCCTGCAATGATGATCGGTACCGGGCAAGCTGCAACAACTTTCTCAAAGTCATCGCAATAATATGTTTTTACAAAATGTGCGCCATGCTCTGCCAGAATTCTGGTTGCCAGCAGGAAGAATTTCGGTGTACGCTCCATCTGTTTTCCAACTGCTACAACACCCAGCACCGGCATACCGTAACGGTTACCTGCATCTACATATCTGCAGAATGTTTCCAGAGAATCCGCCTCACCCGGTGCTCCGATGAATGTCTGTACTGCAACTGCAGATGCATTCATCCGGATGGCGTCTTCCATCTCTGCACCGATTCCGCTTCCAAGACTCATATCATCATGAAGTACAGAACTGTCTCTGGTTGCTCTCAGACAGATGCCCGGATGCATGGTCGGGGAAAAACTTGTGCGGATTGCGCCTCTGGTTCCCATAAATACATCTACATATGGTGCAAGTGGTGCGATCGTTACGTCCAGTCTTTCCAGTCCTGCGGTAGATCCCATGATATATCCATGATCAAATGCCAGTACAACTGCATTTCCTGATTTTGGATTAAAAATGTGGGATAAACGGTTTTTCAGTCCAAAATCATTGTTATTTAAACCTTTCAGGAAAAATCCTTCTGTGGAAGCAGGAATGTCCAAATGATAATCCTTGCTTGCTTTATTTCCAATATTATCTGCCATACAGCAATTCCTCCTTTACTGATCTCGTTTCATTCTCTTATTTTGAAAAAGCAAATGTTCTTGCCGATGTATTCCACAGTCTCTCTGTTTCCTCATCCCATTTTGCAATGTTTAACTGGAAACCGGCCTGCTCCTGTACCGTCAGGATCTCACCAACCATATTTGCAACAACCTCGATACCAAGATTTTCCAGATATTCTACACAGTCTTTGTATAAGATAAACATCTCCATTAATGTAGTAGCACCGGAACCGTTGATCATTACGAAGCATTTATCACCTTTCTGTAACGGAATATCTTTTACTAATGCATTTGCCATGATCGCAATGGTTTCTTGGGAAGATTTCATTGGCTGACGGCCGCCACCGCCTTCTCCGTGCTGTCCCATACCAATCTCCATATCATCATCACCGAGATCACCAAAAGACTCACCGTTTGCCGGATGTGTTGCACATCTGACTGCTACAGAAATTGTAGCCATGGCATCTGCGTATTTCTGTGCAATGTCAGCTACCTCATCCAGAGTTTTTCCTTCTTTTGCAGCTGCTGCAGCAATATGGTAAAGCGGGATTGCTCCTGCCAGACCTCTTCTGTCTGCTGCATTCTCACGCGGTGCATTGGAAATATCTTCCTGTGTGATGACTTTGCGGACTGTGATGGCTGCACGCTCAGCCATCTTCATGACCATGTTTGCGCAGAGCATATCACCCGCATGATTCAGAACAAGCAGTAATACGCCATGTCCTTTATCTGCCATTTTTACAGCCTCAAATACAGACTGTGGGCTCGGTGCTGCAAATACATCACCTACTACCTGAATATCAATCATGCCATCTCCGACAAATCCAGCCTGTGCCGGCTCATGTCCGGAACCGCCTAATGTAACAATCGTTACACGGTCTGCATCTTTTAATGTTTTGCTGATAACCAGATGTCCTTCCACGTCGATCAGATCAGATGCTGCAAGTGCATATCCCTGAAGAAGTTCGTCTGTTAATGTATTCGGATCATTTAAGAATTTTTTCATTTTCATATCGGTAATTCCTCCACATTTTTCGTTTTTATGCGTTATATCCGGCTCTTAAGCCCTGAAAGATCAGTGCGATGGAGCATGCGCCCGCATCTTTTACACCCAGTGACTGCTCACCATAATTTTTTGCACGTCCATATTTTGCAACGCAGTCTGCTGTATGCTCTGCACCTTCTTTTGCAGCTTTTTCAGCAGCTTCCAGAGCACTTGCATCATCTGCTGCAGCATTTGCAGCTTCTGTTGCAGGGATGATGGCATCCATCATTGTCTTCTCTCCAACTTTTGCCTGACTGATGGTACGAAGTTCTTCCAGTGCATTCTCCAACACCTCTGCAACGCCGGCTCCTTCCGGTGCGTTTTTCATACCACTGAGCCAAGTACCAAATAATGGTCCGGCACTGCCGCCCTGTACGTTGATCGCATCCCATCCAAGATCATCGAAATATGCTTCCGCACTGTCATATTCCTTTGTAGCTTTATCTTTCATCAGGCGGGCAATTTTTGCGATGGTCAGACCGTGGTCTCCATCACCGATCACCGCGTCAATTTTGGATAATTCTTCTTCATGTTCCAACAGAAGATCTGCTGTAACATCAAACATCTTCTGCCACTGTTTTAATGAAACTCCCATAGTAAAACCTCCCGGATCTATTTGTAAATTTTTTCTTCTACCGCTTTGATTTTTTCCTGAGCATCTAACAGGAAATCATGAAAATCATCCAGACCTTCTGTAATCTGAGTATTCAGAAATACATCTACCATCTCACATGCCATAAACGGTGCTACAATAAAACCGCCCATGGTAAGGACATTGGAATTGTTTATGGCACGGCACATTCTGGCTGCGAATGTACTCTCTACTACAGCGGCACGGATTCCTTTATAACTGTTTGCCATCTGTGCCATTCCCATACCGGTACCACAGCAGAGAATTGCATAATCACATTCACCGCTCTGTACTGCTGGTGCTACTTCCGGAACAATATCATAATATTCCCGTGCTTCTTTTGCATAATCTACATACTCAATATTTAACTCTTCGAGATGTTTGCGGATTGCTTCTTTTAATTCAAATCCAGATCCATCTGCGCCAATTGCTATTTTCATGACAAAAACCTCCTGTCTTTATACTCATCATTTTTATACGGATAATTCTTCCCTTGCGATAATTGAATCCTGTAATTCTTTTGTCAGGTCTACAAACACGGCACTGTATCCACCGACACGAACCAGCAGATCTCTGTAATCATCCGGATGTATCTGTGCATCTTTCAGTTCTTCACTGTCTAATACAAGATACTGGATCTGCTGACCGCCTGCATCCATATAAGTTCTTACCAGATCTGCCCATTTCTGGATATCACGTTCGGTATTGACGGTACTCTGTCCAAATCTCTGGTTAAATGTAACACCATTCGTTGTGTGGTAAGCGTCAATCGCTCTTGCTGCTGACATATGACGGGCTGTCGCACCTTTATGCTGTGCATATCTGGACGGAGCAACGGAATCTGACAGATGTTCCTGAGCAAATCTTCCATCTGGTGTGGCTCCTGTCCACTGTCCCAGTGTGATATAACTGTCCATACTGATCAGGCCGCCGATAAAATGTCCACCGTGTGCTGTCTTGTACTGTTCCAGTTCTCCGAACCAGCAATCCAGAACTTCTTTACACCAGTTATCAGCATACTTATCATCACAGCCATACTTCGGTGCATTCACACATTTCTCACGCAATGATTCATGTCCTTCCCAGTTATGTTTCAATGCATCCTTAAGATCTGCCCACTCTGCTGTATGTTCCTTGAATATCACAGTATCGATGGCAGATAAAGAATCACCCGCAGATGCCAGACCAATACCCAGCGGACCGGTCCAGCTGTATTTGGAACCACCGTTTACAAAATCAATACCGGTTCTTCTGGAAGTCGGATGCATCAGATCATGCCAGATTGACGGATAGAATGTCGTAAATACATAATCATTGACATTGTTTGTCACCACATTCATCTTGACTGCGTAAGCCATCTGTTTTCTGACCGCATCCATAAATTCATCCATTGTCTGGAAACTTTCCACATCTCCGGTCTTCGGTCCTACCTGTCGGCCATTCAATGGATTGACACCGTTCCATAATGCCAGTTCGATTGGTTTGATCAGACTGAAAAATCCACCGTTCTGGCGTCCGGAAGTATCTGCTCCGGTCATATTCGGATCTGTCACATTTTCCTGACAGCCGACATCACCATAGTTTCTTGCATCTTCCAGTGCTACACCACAGTTGCTTACCATGCCCGGAACGATCACATCATCATTTAATAACAATGGCAAACCGCCTCCAAGTCTCAACAATTCCAGCGCACAGGTAATCAGTTTCTCCGGTGTACCGTGATGCACTCTGACAGATAATGCAGGGTCGATCAGATGTACATGTGCATGTGCTTCCAGCAGCATATAAGTCAGTTCATTTGTGGTATCTCTTCCATGTACATCCATACCACTGAGGTTGATCTTGTCATTATTTCCTCGCGGGCATCCAACACCCATGGTAAATGCCGTACTCTCATTCCATTTCAGGAACAGGCATTCCAACAGCTGCTGTGCCTTTTTTCTGGTAATTTTACCAGCGGCAAGATCTTTTCTCAGATATGGCAGCATGTACTGATCAAAACGTCCCAGTGAATGGGAATCCATACCTTCGATCAGTGCCGTTGCCGCACGTAAAAAGTGAACACACTGTAATGCTTCCCACCAGCTCTCTGCCGGATACTGCGGCACTTTATTACAAATACGCGCCATTTCTTTCAATTCTTCTACACGTTCAGGATCAGACTCTGTCTCTGCCAGCTGCAGACAATAAGCTGCATTACGCTGTGCATAATCAATCATCGCTTCCGCTACCATGATCATGGCTTTGTACTGATTGACACAGTTTAATGTCTTCATTCCATCCGGATTGGTGATGTCCGCCTGTGCCATGGACGCTTTCATCTCATCGATAAGTCCCTGCAGGCCTTTTTCCAGAACGGAACGGTAATCCTGAATCGTATGAGCCAGCGGCCCACCAACGGTTGGGATGTAACACTGGCTGTAATTAAAATACTCCCAGGCTTCCGGCTGATTTATTTTCATCTCATTTACCAGATAGTCCATTCTTCCTCTGTTTTTCCAGTATGGAAGAATCTGCTCCTGGAACGTTTCCAGTTCTTTCGGATCATACACATAGATACGATCCAGTTCCTCACAGGAACCGTGCTCCGGAAAGTCCAGTGCCGGGAAATGCGGATTAAAATCTACATAATGAGGACCGCACGCTGCTCCACCCATCAGCAGCTGCCCCTCTGTCAATCCAAGAGGAATTTCATGTAAACCACGCTGAATGGATCGTGCCCGCCGAATCGCCGGATGCTGACCTTCCGTTTCCATATAAGAAAGCGTCACGCTGGTTGCCCAGTGAAAAGAAAGTCTTCTTTTTCCATCCTGATATCTCTTCAGCATCGGTTTTCTTATTTTCTGTATCCGCATCTCTTCCGGATCATCTTCCTTCAGGATCATATCCTGAAACAACACTCCTCTCCATGGCACATTTCTTGTTTTCCACCATGGCTCTACATTTCTCTGTGTCTCCACTGAAACCCCCTCCTGACAGATTGATTTATTAGAATAAAAATACTACTTTTGTTGCTTTATGACTCTTGATCTGCTCAAATCCGAACTCACAATCTTCCGGCTGAAGTACATGACTGATGAACTCATACGGATTTACTTTTCCGTCTAATACAAGCTGTGCCATCTCTTCGTTTGCATCTTCCTCATCCGGCCATTTTACCCATACACGCGGGTCATTGCGTAATTCCGGTGCCCAGGAAAGTCCCGGTGCTGCGCCGTATAACTGAACCGTTCCTTTTTCTCCTACAACATCCAGACACATCTTTAATGCAGAATCACTACCTACAGCCTCGATGACTTTACCGATGCCGCCGTTTGCGATCATATCTTTTAATTCCTGTGGGAAGTCATTGCCAACTACATACATATCAGCACCTGCGCCTTTGAATTTTTTCTCATGATCTGCACGTCTGCCGAATACAATAATTGGTGATGCGCCCATTATTTTTGCGAATTTAGTGAAGCAGACTGCTACCGGACCTGTACCAACGATACCAAGAGGCTCACCTGGTTTGATATCAAAGTTACGTAATGTCTGCCATGTTTCTTTCAGTGTGATCATGATCGCACCCTGAACACTGTTGATTCCTTCCGGAAGGATCTGATGTTTTGTACACTGGTAATTCAGCGGAATATCTACACCATCCTCCTGGATTGCTTTCAGATCCTGAACAACACCATACTCACTCATACCGCCTTCAGATCCGATTCCACCCGGATAATGTCCCCAGGTATGTGCACGAAGTACACGATCACCAACTTTGAAGTTACGGCATTTCTCACCAAGGGCAATAACAACACCTGCAGACTCATGTCCAAGGTTGATCGGTACTCCTTCCGGATGTCCGCCGCCTTCCGGACCGCCAAACTCACGGTTTACGAACATCATATCTGTGTGGTTACAGATCGCACATGCCTCGATTTTTACAAGTGCCTCGTAAGGACCCGGTGTAGGTACCGGAATATCTCCTAAACAAACTTTACCTGGTTCTGGTGAAATAATCGTTTTCATTGTAAGTTCCTCGCTTTCCTTTTGTTATAATAGTGTTCTATTTTTACGCTTCCCTTTATCCGCCGATGATGACCTTTAATCCAAATTGTTCCAACAATAACTTTGCGTCTGCAATTTTTTCCGGACCATCTTCCCGGAGTTTTAATGGAAGTATTTCTTTCAATTGATACGTTTTTCCTAATTTCTGATACTTGTCTTTACCCAACTGATGAAACGGCATCAGATGTATCTCCTGCAGTCCATGTTCTTTCATAAACTGTGCCATCTCCATCAGGTTTTCTTCTGTCCCGTTGTATTCCGGTAAAAAAGGTACTCTGATAATGATCTGCTTACCCATCTCAATTAAGCTTTCCAGATTTTGCAGGATTGGAACATTGGATACCCCGGTAAGTGCGCCATGCGTGATCGGATTCATATGCTTGATATCATAGAGAAATAAATCCGTATATTTCGCCATTTCTTTCAGTTTTTCCCACTCTCCATATCCGGATGTTTCAATGGCTGTGTGAATATTGGAGTCATAACACAACTGCAGCAGTTTCGTGGAAAATTCCGCCTGCGACAGCACTTCACCTCCGGATAATGTCACACCACCACCGGAATGCCGGTAATAATTGCGATCTTTTTTTATCTCCTCCAGCACCTCTTCCGGCTCAAACAGCCTTCCGAGTATCTCCACCTCGCCGTTGGAATTTTTCCAGGTCTCCGGCAGTTTACTCCAGGATTCCGGATTACAGCACCAGCGGCACCGCAATGGACATCCCTTCAAAAAGACAACCGTTCGAATTCCCAGTCCATCATGAATGGAATATCGCTGAATATTAAATACTGTACCTTTTAGCTTTTTTGCCATCTTTTTAATACCAAGGACCTGTTCCTGCCGCTATCAGTTCCAGTGGCACTTTACTTAATGGTTCTGCACCATCCGGTCCGGTCAGGAAGTTATCACAACAGAATACATACTCCGTATCAGTAATTCCAAACGGATGAACCGCAATATTCATATTTGACCGGATCACCATGTTTTCCATATCATAGATAACCGGACGTTCTGCCAGTTCATATCCCTGTCCATGTGCAAAAATCATGCCTTTTCCAGGGAATCCCCGTCGCTCCATGTAGTCGCTGTTTATGCGACAGATATCTGCCGGTGATGCACCTTCTTTTAAAATTTCAGCAGCACGCCGCTGTGCATCTCTGGCCGCCATCCATGCAGCCATCAACTGTTTGGACGGTTCTCCTATCACGAAAGTTCTTCCGACTTCCTGATAGAATCCACCCGGTCCGCTTACCTCAAGCATGACCATAATCTGATCACCTTTCTGTAATGTCCGGTTCATCAAAAACGGCATTTTATGTGCCGCATGCTGTCCCATTGGTGCGGAACACACCATGATCAGTTGTTCTTCACTTCCCAGATCGCAAAGCAGATGTCTGATCTCATTTGCAACCTCGTATTCTTTTCTGCCTGGTCGGATCATTGCAGGAATTGCTGCAAACGCCGCTCCTACCACATCAGCTGTTCCGCGAATCAGCTTGATTTCCTCCGGACTCTTCACACATTTAATCTCGTCTACCATATCTGTTGCATCTACAAATGTAACATCTGTCAGATTTTCTTTGATGTATTCATAGAAGCAGGCAGACATAAGCCCCTGTGCTACAATTCCAAGTTTTTTATACCCATTTTTTCGAATCGCTTCCACGGCAGCCTGGCCATCCAGGCTGTCCGTGTAGTGAATACTACGATAATATGGGCGCACAATATTTTCTTTAATGCCTCGCATCATCCAGTCCGGTAACACAAGATCCGGCGTATTACCCTCTGTAATAACAGTCATCTCGTCATCCGCCGGAAAAAGAACTGTAAGCGGTGTCCCAAATTTCGCGGGTATGTCGATAAACCAGCGTACATATCCTCCCATGTGTGCTTCACTGTTCTGGATGACCAGACAGTCAATTTCCTGTTTTTTCATCTCTTTTCTGACCGCTGACCAGCGTCTGTTCAATTCCTGATCAGAAATCGGAAGAAATACATTTTCTTTTAATTGCGAATCCATAATATCTTTCCCCTCATATAAATTAATTACAAGCTAAATCAGGTGTTAAATACCGGTGCATTCTTCGGATCATAGATATACGGAATCATGTTTTTACCGCCATCTACCAGAATGTTCTCTGCTGTGATCCATCCTGAATACTCATCGGATGCCAGGAAGCAGCAGATATGACCATGATCTTTGTAGCAGTCTCCACAACGTCCAAGCGGGATAGTTGCTCCGATCTTGTCTGCATTCTCATGCATGAATGTGTTCATACCTGTCGGTGTAGGACCAGGTGCGATAGAGTTTACACGGATTCTGTGCGGTGCAAGGTATCCTGCAAGTGCAAGTGTGATTGCCTGAACACCACCCTTGGAAGCACTGTATCCAATTCCCTCCGGGAAGCAGGCTGTTACAGACTCTGAAGAGAAGTTTACGATAGAACCGTGAATACCATTCTCAATCATTGTTTTTGCAACTGCTTTTGTACAGATAAATACACTCTCCAGATTGATCTTTACTTCACGCTGGAACTCTTCCAGTGTCTGTTCAAAGAAGTCTTTCCAGTAGATAACACCTGCATTATTGATCAGTGTTGTGATCGGTCCTAACTCATCTAAAGTTTTCTGAACCATTGCATCAACACTTGCCGGATCAGTTACATCGCAATATGCAGCGATTGCTTTTCCACCGGATTCATTGATTTCCTTTGCAACATTTTTTGCGTTTTCTTCGTTGATATCGCATACCATGACAGCTGCACCATGATCAGCCAGCGCCATTGCTACTCCACGACCGTTTCCACGGCCAGCCCCTGTTACGATAGCAACTTTGTCGTTCAACTGTAACATTGTAAAAACACTCCTTTTCTTTAAAATTTACTTCTTGTTTCTTTCATCGTCAGATGATTTTGTTTACATTGTCATTATAAGAAAACGGCCGAATTTCAGATACGACCTGTGTCCACATATAAAATTCTTTTTTCGGACACAGGTCATCTTTTTGAGTGGAAAAATCAGACATGCTGCACATATGCGGCAAAAGCAACCATAAATCTCCGTATAAAAACAGAAAACGTCGGAAGACGATCTCTATCAGACAGTCTTCCGACGTTTCTTATTTCTTTTATCTGCAACCGGTTTTCCGGTCAGATTCTGGCCGTTCATCTATTCTGGTCTATACCTGTTTCTTTTTTGCTGTATCCAGTTTCCATAATACCGTAAAGACCAGTCCTGCAATGCCGATCACTGCCGGAAGCAGAGATCTTGTGATCAGGATACCATTCGCTGCCAGTTCTGTCTGCTGGGCATTTGCCACATATCCGGTTACTGCCAGAATCATGCTGACGGCAGCTCCTGCAAGAGCCTGTCCGATCTTGTTTGCAAAAGAGTTCAGTGAGAAACAGATACCATCTGCTCTGGAACCATTCTTCTCTGCGATATACTGTGCCGTCTGCATCAGCATAACCGTAATTGTTACCAGACGGACACCGATGAAAAATCCTACAATACCAAAACATACAAATAATACACTCAGACTTCCACGGCCAAGGATCATGATGATCACACCCATGATAATATCTGACAGAAAACCGACAATGGTCATTACCTTTGCAGGGATTTTCTTTACAAACACTGGTGCGGCTGCAGAACCGATCATCGCCATTCCCATACAGATGATCATATACAGACCGATCATCGCCGGATTACCGATATAGTAGATCATATAGTAAGCACCGGTAGTTGCCGGGAATGCCATACCCATGGCACAGCATCCCATGCTGATCAGTACCATAACCAGCGGTTTGCAGCATACTTTCTTAAATTCTCTGAAAATATTTGCACTCTGTGCTTCATTCTTGGGCGCATTGACTTCTTTTGTAGAGAAAAATGTGATAATGGCACAAACAACTGCGATCACACCAAGAATTGCCACATATTTTGGATAACCGATTTTTTTATTGACTGCATCACTTCCACCGCCCAGTACCGTTACTACCTTTTCCGTACACGCAGATGCGATCAGCATTGCAAGGATACAAAGTGTTCTTGCACAGGAAATCAGTTTATTTCTTGTATGCTCTTTTTCAGAAAGGGATGGAACCATTGCCCAGTAAGGTACATCATATGCTGTAAAGATCATACCAAACAACGTGTATGTAATAGCCGCATATACGATCTTGCCTCCAACACTGAAGTTCGGTGTACAGAAGCACAGGAATCCCACAATTGCCAGTGGAAGGGATGCAAATAAAATATACGGCCTGTATTTTCCGAAACGGGTCACCGGACTCTTGTCCACGATTGCTCCCATCATCGGATCGTTCACTGCATCCCAGATTTTTGAAATCAGAAAAATAACAGAAACTGCCATTGCCGGAATTCCAAATACATCCGTATAAAAAATCAGCAGAAATGACTGAAACACACCCATAATAAAATTGTTACTCATACTTCCAAGGCCATATCCAAAAATCTTGAATATACCCATATCATTTTTTCCTTTCATACCTAATCTCCTTTTGTAAAACTGCCCCTTTTGTACGCTCTCTACTTTTTATCTTCTTTTATAAATATTTATTTTTGCACTCATTCCGTGGCCACTTTTATCATCGGATGGGAACAACCGGAATCTGAATATAAGAAGCCGTCTTGGTCCCTGTATGGATCCTGTGTGTTCCTTTGTTGCATGTCTGCAGATTACCATGTACTTTAATATCATGACCGCCTACCGTAAACCGGATTTTTTCCCCTTTATAAAACCGGTAAGCACGCGGTGTTAACGGAATCTCCACCCGGACAATCTCACCTGGTCGCAAATACTCTTCTTTTTTAAATGTATGTACCGGAATAAACGGTGTGCTCAGCTGCTGATCCAGTTCCCTTCTGGATACCCGCAGTCTTCCGGCTGCTCCCGGAGACACTTCGCAGATGCCCTCAATGACATCCATACATTTCTGAATGTAGTCTTCCCTGCATACCGGCATCGGTTTCTGTGCATTTCCCTCTGCGTCACATTTTTCCACCAGCACAAAAAGATCCATATTATCATTGCCGACTGCCTCCACATAGAGAACAGCCTTTCCATATCCGATGTAGTCAAAATCTTCCGGTACCTCACAGGTAAAAGATACTTCCCCGGTTTCTGCCTCATAAGAAACCTCTGCTGCCTGTGTCGGTTCATCCTCTGACATGGAAGCGTCTGCTACATCCAGATACAATTTCTTATAAACCGTACCTTCTACCGGCCACTGCTGAAATTCGCGGGATACTTTCTCCCCGGTTCTGCCTACGACATTGACATCGATACGCACCGGACTGGTCTGTGTCCATTCATTGGCTTTCTGCTTCAGATAATAATCCAAAAATTTCAATACGTCCTCTTCACTCTCCGGATTATACTGATCGTACCATTCCTGGTTTGCATTCAGCCGCATCCATTTTTCTCTGGAAGACAGACGGCGGTATCCTTCAGCTGCTCCCGTGGTATGTAACGTTGCGATACCATCCACTACCACATAGGCAGGTACTGTGATCTGTTCCATTTTTGCGGATTTGTCATCCCAGTATTCGTTCATCAGACCATGATTTTCCAGCACCATTTTTGAAGTTTTCTCCATCTGGTTTTTGCCGTAGAAACTTGCCTCTATATGCTGATTAAATCCACTGTCCGGGATTCCGCCCGGTGCCAGGGAATGACGGTAAAAATCACTGAGCCCATTCCATGGAACGATTGCAGACAGATGTGGTGGATTCAATGCTGCCTGAAACCACTGAGTCATCGCCAGCCAGGATGCACCGTAGAGAGCTGTTCTTCCATTGGACCACTTCTGGGATGCTACCCACTCGATCAGGTCATAACCGTCTCTAGCTTCCTGTCTTCCAAGAGAGCACATATTTCCACCGGACATTCCGATTCCCCTCGGATCTGGATTCACAATCACATAGCCGTGATCACAGAAAAATGCAGGTTCTGCACCCTCGAATTTTACCAGACCTGAATGCCATTCCGGCGGCACATTTCCCGGTGCCGGCAACGGAAGCGTCTTGCCATACGGGCTGTAATTGATCAGTGCCGGCATCGCTTCTTTGTAGTCTGCCGGGAAGATCAGATCTATATAGATCACGGCTCCATCCCTTAACGGAACCGGAACATCCCGCTGAAAGATCACATCACAGGGAAGCGGCTTTTTTGAACCTACTTCTGAAAATACGGTTCCTTTCGGATAACGGATTTCCTTAAATCCAAACTCATAATTCTCTGGAAGCGCACCGATCGGTTCATATACTACATCCCATTCTTCCGGATATCCTTTTTCATTTATATTCTGCATAGTATCACTCTGCTCCCTTCTGGTTTGAACATTTACATTTATCATCTCTCATTGCAATGAGGTGGAAAACTTTTATGTCAGTTTACCCACCCCCCGGCATTTTATCATGTCACTCTATCAGATTTATATAGTTGATTATGCTTCTTTTGCAGCAACTTTCCTGAAAGTACGTGATTTTGCATTTTCCGTATGGATGGTGATAAAAAGAATCACCATCAGCAGGATACCTTCCACCAGTTCTGCCACCTCACTGGATCCGAATCCCATGATCTTTAATCCATTTTCGATGATTGTGAATACAAAACAGCCACTGATCATCTTGTAAGTAGATGCGGTAGAGCCGCCGCGTACCAGTACACCACCTACATAGATGGCGATGAGTGTCTTCATCTCAAACATCGTTCCCATGGTGGTACTTGTTCCGCCGCTTCGGGCGATGATGAAGAATCCTGCGATACCGGCAGTCAGACCAGACAACATAAAACATAAGATTTTAATCTTATTGATCGGCTTACCTACAGATTTTGCTACAATTTCATTTTCACCGATGGACTTGACACCTGCCCCAAAGCTTGTACGCTCCAGCAGATACCAGGAAACCACAAGGATTAAAATGAGAAGAGGAATTTTAATGTACTGTTTCTGCAGCATTAGAACTGCAGGTGCCGCGTGGCTGATTCCTACTTTATTCTGAATAAAGTTGATAATACCGCGAAGACCGATGAGCAGTGCCAGCGTCTCCATAAAGGATGGCACTTTGAACTTTGCGTTGATCACACCGTTCATGGCGCCGATTCCCATTCCGATGGCAAGTGCCACGATGATCATCAGAATCACACTGCCGGTGGACTGATATATGATATCACTAGTCAGTGCACATAATGCACTCACAACACCAACGGACAGATCACTGCATCCAAGTGCGATGACGAAGATTGCACCGCTGCACAGAATCAGCAGGATTACTGTCTGATCCACCAGTGTTTTCAGATTAAAAGCGGAAAACATGTTTCCCTGTGTCAGTATTGCAAATACAATCAAGATCGTAACTAACGATATGAATGGTACTGCTTTATTTAAATCCATTTTCTGCTTCATTATACCATCACCTCAATCAAAGCTTCCTGTGTGAAGTTTTCACCTCTGAAAAATTCACCCTTGATCGCTCCGTCTTTCATAACGATCAGATGATCCGACATTCCAAGAACTTCCGGCAGTTCGTCTGAAATCAGAATCATAGACAGACCTTTTTTCTTTACTTCCTGCATTACCTGATAAATGTACGCTTTTACGCTGACATCCACACCTCGGGTCGGGCAGTCAAGCACCAGTACATTCAGATCTTTCAGCAGCCATCTTCCCAGATTGACTTTCTGTTTATTACCACCGGACAGATCTGACATTTTCTGACTTGGTCCGGTACATTTTACGTTAAACTCCTCGATACCGTGCTGTGCAAACTTCCGAAGTTTCACCGGATTCAGATACATGCCTTTTCCATGTAACTCCCTGGTGGAAGGAAGCACAAAATTGTTCTGAATACTGTCACGGATCATCAATGCAGCCCCGTCCCTGTCTTTTGGAACATATGCCATACCGTTGGCATTTGCAATTCTTTCATTTTTAATCTTTACATTGCCTTCTGTCAGGATAACTTCCCCTGTCATACCGTCAGACAGACCATACAGAGCAGTTCCCACTTCATGTATACCGGAATCACTTAATCCGCAGAATCCAAGAATTTCACCTTTATGTAATTCAAAAGACACATCATGTAAAGAATCTCCCACATTGATATGTTCTGCCTTTAATACTACCTCATCACTGTAATCTGCTTTCTGATCTTCCCGGTAGTATGCAGAATTTACTTCTCTTCCGACCATCAGACGTTTGATCTCATCGGTATCAAGTTCATCACATGCTTTTGTAGCAATGACTTCACCATCCCGCAAAACAGTAACATTATCGCAAAGTTCCAGCATTTCCTCCAGATCATGTGTGATCATGATAATGGTCTTGCCTTCTTTCTGCAGACGGTCGATCAGATGGTACAGCATCTCTCTGTTATTCTGTGACAGAGACTGTGTCACCTCGTCCAGGATCAGAATATCCGGATCATCTGCCAGGGCACGGGCCAGTTCCAGCATTTTTCTGGATTCAATGTGCATGGTCTCACAATCCCCGTTCAACGGAATTTTCATCAGTCCATATTCCCCGAAAATTTTATTCGCTTCCTGATACATCTGTTTCAGATTTACAATTCCGAATCTGGAATATTTTTTCCAGTTGCCGGCAAATACGTTGATGCCTGCCGGCAGAGTATTCAGTACACCTAATTCCTGTACAACAATACCGATCTTGTTCTTTTTCGCATCAATCGGATTATGAGGATTGTACTCTTTGCCATTTAACAGCATTGTTCCCTCATCTTTTAAATAGATACCGGCAATCTGCTGCAACAATGTCGATTTACCGGAACCGTTTTCTCCTGCGAGTCCTCGGATTTCGCCCCTCTGCAGACAAAAATCAATATTTTTATTAGCGATGGTAGAACCGAAATATTTACAAAGACCCTTTATTTCCAAAATATGATCCATTATTTAACCACCTTTTTCTGCTTTCTCTGAGCTAAAATTGCAAAAACGATTACGATCAGTCCCAGTACCGCTTCCTGCAATGTACCGGACGGAACACCTGCAATTGTCAACATGTTAAAGATGCCATATACAAACAGTGCACAGATAGGAATACCAATAATGATATTGATCTTATTTTTCAATACCTGTGCCAGCATGAGAGATGCGATTGGCTGGAAGATCATTGTCATACTGGTAAGTCCTGTTTTTACAACAATACGTGCGCTGTAACTTTCGTTCAAAAATGCGGAACAGCCAACAAAAAGTCCACAGATCAGGCCGGTCAGGATAACGGTTTTTACTGTATTGATTCCCATGGCCTGTGCAATCTTTTCACCGCTGCCCAGGGCACGGACGGAAAATCCAATGGTTGTCCGATTGTAAATAATATAAGCAACAATTAATCCGATGATAAATACAATATAGATTGCAGGTGCTTTTGCCAGCCCACGCATCGGATCACTGAGCTGTGCAATTGTTTTTCCATTCTGTAACTGATGATTAGAATAAAAAATTCCAATCGCCTCATATACCATTACCATACCGATACTTGCTACCCAGGATGGAATCTGGGATTTTGCAAACAGGAAGAAGTTGAATACCATCAATGCTACAGAAACACCTACGGCACCAATAATAATACCAAAATATCCAAGTTTTGTTTCTCCAAGGAAACCTGCCATATTTGCGGCCAGCACTACCACTGCACCAATGGACATATCTGTATAATCACATGCAAATACAAAACATAAAGCCCATGCCATAAAACAGGGGATAATTGCATGCGATACCAGTGTCTTGATATTGTTTAATGCAAAAAATTTTCCCCCTGTCGCAGCATTATAAATCACACATACTGCAACGATTACTGCGATAATGACAATTGTCTGTATCTGACTTTTTTTCTTTGATTCAGTCATAAAATCACCTCATTTTTCAAGTATATTCAATCCCTCCCGGGACTGGACATACTTACGATCATCAACAATCATCAGATCTTACTTCATGCTGTAGTTCTCAATAAAGTCTACAAAATCCTGATAAGTAACGTCGGATCCAACCAGTTTACCAAGTTCATCCGATGTCAGCGGATGTCCTTTCAGATACAGTTCAGAGAAGCGGTCTGCATTCTCTGCATTTACTTCAAACGGAATTACATTGTCAAAATAAGGTGCATTTCCATCTTCATCTTTGATAATATTGCCCATTGCATAGTTCTTTAACAATGCTGCTGAAATCGGAATAACCAGTTTTGAACCACTGTCTGCATATGCAATAGTGCCGTCTTTGATATATGGAATCGTCTCAGAGGTTGCTCCGGATACATACATTTTTACGTCTGCCTGCGGATGGTTGCCCAGTGCGGAAATCGCTGCGATGGCATAATCACCACTCAATGCATAAGCACCCTGTGCATCACCGTATGCGGAAAGCAGGTCATCAAATTTCGTTGTACCCTCTGTGGTATCTGTACATCTTCCTGCGCCAAGCACTTCTCCGCCGCCCTTCTCGAAAGTCTCTGTAAAACCTTCTACACGGGCATCATGGATGGTATCACCTACGGAACCTCCCAGAACCAGTGCCTTTGTAATACCATTATCCAGCATTTTTGTTGCTACATTGACACCCTCGGCATAACTGTCTGTTCCAACAGCACCTACATAATACTGATTCTGTTCCAGTGCTTTCTCTGTCTCATCATCACGTGGAATCTGATCAAAGATTACAAACGGTGAATTTGCAGAAGAGCAGACATCGGAAATGGATAACAGTGAAGTAGAATTCCATCCGTAAACCATCAGGCCGTCATACCCCTTAGAAGCCATGGTCTCAATATTCTGCATCTGTGTATCAGCAGTGAAGTTGTCATTGTAAATCTGGAATTCTGATCCGAGTGCTTCGAAATCATACTGCATCTCAGATACGAAAATATCCAGTGCCGGTGCACCCTGGCCTACAATGTCACCCGCAAAGCTCAGGCCGTCTGTTTTTCCGGACTCGCTACTTGATGAACTACTTGTGCCTGCTGCATCACTCTTGCCAGAACCTGAATTCGTGTTACCACATCCCAGTACGCTTACTGCCAGCATTGCTCCTAATACGCCACAGCAAATCAGTTTTTTTGCCTTCATTAAAATATCCTCCTTATTTTTAGTGTAGTGTCAAAAACTACCCTTTTTTATTCTTCTAAAACGTTTAAAAACCTTGATTTATCGGAGGTTTGCAAATAAAAAGAGCATTCCCCCCTTAAATGGAGTATAATGAGTTCACCACAAACACCATTACCCACAAAGGAGACAATGCTCATGGACATTATACTTTATTTACTTCAACTAATTCAATACCAACATAAACAAATCTGCTGGCTTTTAAATTTTATCTGTAGATATATCCCACTCAAGTAATGGGCTTTCGATGATACCCATTCACACAAATATCAAAAATTTCGGATTGACCAGCTTCCAAAGATCATTTATTACCAGAAATGGGATTACAAAGAATACATCCCTTATCTGGAATGGCGGTATGGTAAAAAAATCAAACCTGTTCAGCGCAGGAGCGAATGTGATATTGACGGCAACTGTACCTGCCCACGCTGTAATGCCCCAAAACTCTATCTCTACAAAAACAATGGTTCCAAAGGGCAGCTCCTCTGCAAAGTATGTTCCACTGCCTTTTCACCAGAAGAAAACCGTTTTGCCAGACCGTATTCTCTGAAATGTCCTTACTGCAGCCATTCAGTGGTTCCAATAAAAGACCGGAAACACTTTGTTGTACATAAATGTGTTAACAAAAAATGTTCCTATTATCTTCACAACCTGAAGAAAGTCGATCCGAAAGACTTAAAAGAACCAAATGGCAAAAACAAATATAAACTTCACTACATCTACCGGGAATTCCTGATAGATTTTTTCAGCATGGACTTAAACAGTCTTCCGAAAAATGCCTCATCTCTGAAATTCAACAAGCATAATCAGCATGTAATGTCGCTCTGCCTTACTTGCCGGGTCAATCTCGGACTATCTCTCCGAAAAACCTGCCAGGCTCTCAAAGACATCCATGGAATTTCCATCTCCCACCAGCAGGTCGCCAACTATTGCAAAACAGCCTCATTGTGCATCAAACCATTTGTAGATAACTATGACCATAAAACTGGTAACACATTTACCGCTGATGAAACTTACATCAAAATCCGTGGTGCCAAAACCTATATCTGGTTTATCATGGATGCTGTCAGACGTTCCATTATCGGATATCAGGTATCTGACAACCGCGGTGTTGGACCTTGCATCCTAGCCATGCGTATGGCATTTCGTAACCTAAAAGAGTTACCAAAAAACTTCAAATTCATTGCCGATGGATACAGTGCCTATCCACTTGCTGAACAGCAGTTTTTTCACGAATTCGGTGAAAAATTTAAGTTTGAAATCACTCAGGTAATCGGACTTTCCAATGATGATGCCGTATCAAAACAATTCCGTCCATATAAGCAGATGATTGAACGCTTAAACCGGACATACAAAGCTTCCTACCGCAAAGCGGCATGCCCTTAATAGCACGAAAAAGAACTGCTACACTGCTGTAATTGACGGAGAAAATCTAACTGTTCTTGAGTTCTTCGCCGTCGGTGATAAACCTACAGCGGTTCTTTTTCGTGCTGTCAAGGGTGGCGGATGATCACCACTACTTAAAAATATCTACAATTTTCAAGGTTCATTGAGCCTTTTTCTTTGGCTCTGTTTTTTCATAGGTCATTTGACACTATCATTTTTAGGCTTGTGAAAAATGGTTCTTTTTAATAATTTCTCGACGAGATTTAAGGTAGTTATAATATAGCATTTTTCCTTTTGGGCGACTATGACACAGGTCAGTTCAGAAACTGGTGTTTTTATGACATACGTCGACTAATATGATTACTTTTTTATGACATATGTCAGATAGTTTGCATGTTGTTTTATGACATGTGTCAATTTTGTACAAAAAAAGCCGCAGTGACAACGGTATTATCTGTATCAATCAGATAACTGCCATGCCACTGCGGCTCTATATAAATTATACTCCCATATATTTACCGGAAAATACGCTCCATTTCCCGGCAAATAAAAATCCTCTCGGATTTTCAAATAATATTTTTAAACGTTTTAACAAATGTAATGTATGTAGCTTATGATTACTCAGATTTTACGAACTCATGTGCTTTTTCCTGTCCGCGCAGTACACGAAGTCCGCCAAGTGCCAGAGATTCCATCTCTTTCTCACCCGGATATACGATAACCGGTGCAATGCACTCTGCATTTTTCTTTACTTCATTTGTGAAATACTCAGAATAAGCGATTCCACCTGTCAGGATGATTGCTTCCACATCACCTGCAACGGTTGCAGCTTCCTCACCGATCTTGCGGGCTACGTTTAATGCCATTGCATCATAGATCAGTTTTGCATGCTCATCGCCATTCTCGATCATTTTCTCTACTTCACGTCTGTCGTTGACACCAAGATGTGCTACGAGACCACCACGGCTCTTCATTTTCTCGAGCATCTCTTTTGCAGTCATACCGCTCTGTCCGAAATATTTGATCAGAGACTGGGAAGGAAGACTTCCTGCACGCTCCGGAGCAAACGGACCATCCTCATCGTTGATGATATGTCTGCAATTGGAATCAGTTCTGTGTTCAGCAATGACAGTTTTAATTCAACAATGTCTTTCAGTCTGTCAAATGCTTCATCACTTTCCTCTAAAGAAATTAATGCCATATCCAATTGTTTTCTTATCGAATTTCAAAACATTAAGTTTAGTTGCTATAGTTCCATCCACTAATGGTTCTTCTTTAACCATTGATAGGAATTCTTCATTAAATCCTTTGTACACTACGAGTTTCATAGACTGTCCTCCATTTTCTTGCGTTATAAAAACATTTAAAATACTTTTTATCTTTCTCGTAGTCCTAAGTAGATCTATTCATTCACAATGCTAACATTTCTTCTGTTCAATTTTACGGACTCGTCTTGGATCATCTGGTTTTTCTGTATTTTCTGGAATAAGCCAAGTATTCCCTTTCAAAATTGCGCCTTCTATACGTCCCTCAGCGCATAAAGTTGTAACTCTTCTTCTTGATATATCCCATTTTTTTGCCATCTCGCTCGTTGTTAATAATTCCATACCTTTCCTCCGTAATCATCCACTACACACTATCATACATTATAATAATATTGTATTTCTTCAAAGGAATATTTTCAATTACTTCTGTGATTTTGTGATTCTTACCTAACCCACAAAAAATATCAGCGTTTTTCACTCTACAACCATCTAATAGTCAAAGTTGACAGAGCAATATCTTCCTTCTCTGATATTGTTTTTATACAAACAAGTAAAAAACAAGACCACTTCTGGTCCATTGGACTAAAAGTGATCCTATAGATCTTGTCATATGAACTTCTGATCCATTGGACCAAAGGTTATTTTCTTCAAATCTATTCTCATATGTTGACTGCATGCCAAAACGGCAGCTGTACCTAAAGTCATTAATGGAAGACTCTGTTTTAGCGGGATAATACTTGCACTTAGGATGCTTCCGCAGGAGGACGCCGACATCCTACAGTAAAAATCCAACATCTGGATACTTCTTAGCAATATTATCATAAAGGCGAAACGAATAGCTTCTCAAATGAAAAAGTCCCACTGGATTGCGCATGAAAAATTAGCAACATACATTTACTTCTTAATTTTATGCTGGCATTCATTAATTCCAAATTTTGAAGACGTATCTTGCCTTTTTCCATATCTTGATTACCGATCTGATCTTCCAGAGGTGTAAATTCTACGTTTCCATCCAAGAACCCCAATAAAATCAAGGCTTTTGCTCCGTCCCTTAAACACTGCCGTGGCAAATAAAATCTTGATTTTTCTCATATTTCCAGTATTTTCGGGCTTTTCAAGCCTTTTTACCTTTCTTCATTTTTC
>OLRX01000398.1_pt1 | contig 40340 bp, 36 predicted proteins | sample 1672991 | NCBI WGS metagenome assembly OLRX01 (sample SAMEA3136744, study PRJEB25190) | human gut metagenome | biome: human gut; feature: human-associated habitat; material: faeces | place: Austria | collected 2013
AAGTTCCAACCATTGTAACTATTGCTCCGATTGACCAATATTTATGTGCTTTCATTTTATACCTCCAAATTGATTAAGCTGTTTCCAAAATAAATATCTCTGGATCATTAACAATATTATACCTTCCATTCATCACTTTCTACAAGTAAGAAAAGAAAAATACTCAATCCATGTAGAGATCGATGTAGCATTCACAGTTTTTAACCGCCTTATTGAAAATGTAATCTGCCATCTTATCAAATAATACAAAAGGATGTATCACGATAATTCTCCCATTACCTTGACGCATCCTTTCGTATTGTATTTTTTTCTCTTCTTCTTAATGACAGCTATGGTTTCCACATCCATGTTCAACACATGTATGTCCCTCTCCGTGGCTGTGCTCATGGTGAGAACACTTCACATCTGGATTATAATCAAGTGTATCATTGATAAAAGCTTCTACTGCTTTATCTGCATCTCCTGAAACTCCGCCAAAAAGTTTAATGCCTGCTGCCGCTAACGCAGTCTGGGCACCTCCTCCGATTCCGCCGCAGATCAAAACATCGGCATTTAATGCATTAAGAACTCCTGCCAATGCACCATGTCCGCTTCCATTCGTATCTACTACTTCTGAATACAATCTATAATGATAAAATCATAAAATTCCCTTAATCTCTCAATAAGTGACCTCATAATCAATTCCCTGCTCATTGCGTTTACCAAAGATACCTCAATCGCTGATAATTCTATATTGGCCGGTATCAGATCCACACCTTCCTTATGATGAATGATTGTTTTTTCCATGTTCAGTTTTTCATCATTCACAATATTTAGCATCAGCGTTGCAAGAGAATACTCCATTTCATCCGGTTCCTCATACCCTAAACTAATTGTGAGACTGCCCTGCGGATCTGCATCTATCAGAAGAACCTTTTTTCCTTCCTGTGCCAATCCGATTCCTAAATTCACGCACGATACCGTCTTTCCAACTCCACCTTTTTGATTTGATACTGCTATGCACCTGCTTCGCACTGTCACCACAAAGTTCTCCGATTACGTCAATACTCCTCATTCCTGTATTGTGGTTAACTTGACTACAATTCTTTCTGCCTGCCTTTTTTTTGATGGCATCATATTTCATCTTATAGGCATAGGCCTTTTCACTTGGTGTAATTTGCTCTCTCTGCAAATTGGAATCGACCATGATCACTACTGCTTCATCATCCTGCAACATACGAATGATTACCGGAATTTTCTTATATCCCAGCTTCTCAGCCGCATATTTTCTTCTGTGGCCAGAAATAATTTCGTAGTAGCCTTCAATCTTTGGACGAACAATCAATGGATTCAGTACACCATACTTTTTTATGCTGTCCTGCAGCTCAATCATCTGACTGTCTCCGATCACTTTAAATGGATGATTTGGAAATGCTCTTAACCGTTCCATTTCAATCTCAACAACTTTTTCATCCGGATCTCTTACATCCGTTTTTTTATCCATAAGCTATCCTCCTCTAAAATATCTGTAACGAAAAAATCCGCCCAGAATAGATTCTTAATCTAATCTGAGCGGATAGATCCGTCAGGCCTGTTTTGTTCAGGCAAGAAAACCATATTTACATTCATTGACACCCCAATCCTTATCCTACGCTGTAGTTATCTCCGTTCGGTACCAGGATTGAATTATTGCATTGGTGCCCGTTAAGAAATTTCGGTGCTCAATATCTGCGTTTAAGTGTTCTCTCGGTGCTCACGAGCACCGGAAAAAAGAAAAAGCAGCAATGAACTTTTACGATCATTGCTGCAAAAAATGCACGTTCCCAGGGGGAATCGAACCCTCAACTAGTGCTTAGGAGTAACAGCCTTGCGTTTCATTCCTTTGCATTCTGTTTGAATCTATTGCAGTGTATGAAGCACATAAACAGTTATCCATTTCACTCCGTTTGAATCTTTTTCACTCCGTTTCATTAGGTTTAAACCTGCTGAATTTAGCTGTTTTTTAGAAATCTCTAACGATGAGACAGCCTGCGTTTTTAACCTACCGCTTATTTTAGCAGAAAAGAGCCGGAAAATCACGGCCTTTTTTCCATAAAAAGCGTCTTCAATCGAACCGGAATTCAGAATTTCGGGAAATGAAAAGAGAGAGCATAGACACTCGCCCAAAGGACGGTTGTCATAGCTCTCTCTATGTAAATTACGTTGGATTTTGATTGCAGTTTGAATGGGGCTGCCTTTTATTTCAGGCTTGATCTAAGTGGTAAACTATTTTCATTTCTTATAGTTCAAAATCAAATAGTACCGCTTGTCATATTTTGCGATATTTTATCGCTTGTTTTTTCCTGCATTTTCTTGTTTATCGCTTGTTTTTTTGTTACAATATATAAACATCCAGGAGGTGAAAATGATGACAGAGTTTTTTGATATTACTCAATTCGAATCTTATCGAGAAGACAATCGTCGAGAAGTCAAAAAAGCTCACGATGGCCTTCCAGTCTCTCTTTGGGACACATATTCTGCCTTTGCCAACTGCTATGGTGGTGTTATTATCCTTGGCGTCAAAGAAAACAAAGACGGAACCTGGCACACGACTGGTTTGCAGAATGCCGCAAAGGTTCAGAAAGAATTCTGGGATATCATCAATAATACAAAAAAAGTTAGCATCAATCTTCTTCGCGAGGATGATGTCGAAATCTATAACTACCATGATGACATTATCATGGTAATCCATGTATCCGCGGCGAGAAGAGAACAAAAGCCAGTTTATATCAATGATGACATGTTTGGCGGAACATTCCGACGTAATTTCGAAGGTGATTATCATTGCACACGAATCCAAGTCAAAACTATGCTTCGAGATCAAGCAGATGACACAGTAGACATGTCTGTGCTGGATAATCTCAGCATGGATATTTTTAACATGGACTCTGTACGCGGGTATCGAAATACCTTTGCGTCACTTAAAGATGGGCATCCATTTATAAGGCTTGATGATAACGAATTTCTTCGCAGCATTGGTGCTGCTAGTGTTTCTGACAATGACAACACCCTTCATCCTACAGCTGCCGGACTTCTCATGTTTGGCAATGAATACGATATTGTAAGACAATTTCCAGATTATTTTCTGGACTATCGTGCTTTACTTGACCCCAACATTCGTTGGACCGACAGAATCCATTCCAGTTCAGGGGACTGGTCAGGCAATGTTTTCGATTTCTATTTCCGGGTTTATAACAAGCTGAAGCAAACCTTAAATGTTCCGTTTAAGCTTTCAGGCGTTACACGGATTGATGATACCCCTATGCATGAGGCCCTTCGCGAGGCTCTTGCCAATTGCCTTATCAATGCGGATTATTTCGGTTCCCGGGGAATCGTTGTTACTCTTCAACTGAAACAGATCACATTTGCAAATCCAGGCTATAGCCGTACCGGAAAAATTCAGATGCTGAAAGGCGGTGTTTCCGATCCTCGAAATCGTGGATTAATGAAGATGTTTAATCTCATTGATATTGGTGAACGTGCAGGAAGCGGCATTCCCAAAATCGTTAATATTTGGAATGATGAAGGTCTGAAAGATCCTATTATCGAAGAAGAATTCGATCCGGATCGCACCATTCTTTCTTTATCGCTTGAAAAGAAACAAGCGATAAAAACAAGCGATAATTCACAAAAGGCCAAACCAAAATCCAAAAGGACTTTAGAAAATCAGCAAAAGATTGTCGAGTATCTGAAAGATAATGGTCGTTCAAAGTGCTCTGATATTGCCAACCATTTAGGGCTCAGCGAGGCTCGTACAAGAGCTATTATTGCTGACATGTCGAATATCGAAGTCATGGGTGGCAATAGGAATAGAACTTATCGTATCAAATAATCAACTTACGTTATCGCTTGTTTCCATTTCAAGCGATAACGTTTTTTTAGGATTAAAAGAGAGAGCACGGACAGTTTTCGGGGATAAAACTTGCCATACTCTCTCTATGTAAAATAATCTGTACTTTATTTCAGGCTTTTGGCCAATGCTGTGAGAAGATTTGCCATCTCCGGATTGGACAGGATCTTCAAAAGAAGCTCCTGATTGATACCGGGGGCATCTGAAGCATTGGAAGGATCGACGCTTTCTGCATCCGGTGTATTTCTCTGCACGTCCGGATTCAGGTCTTTCCCGCTGTAGAAGGCTTCTTCCAGACGCGCCGCATTCGATTTTCTGTCATCGTCCAGAATATGCGAATACTGGTCGGTTACCATACTTGCTACTGCGTGACCGGAGTCACCCTGAACAGACTTGATATCGCCGCCGTTCAGCTTCAGCTTGTATGTAATACTGGAATGACGAAGGCTGTGAAACACAACCTTGGGCAGATCATGCGTTTCGATCAGTTCCTTAAACAGAGAAGTGATGCGGGAATGCTCAATTGGAGTTCCAAGAGAATTCGCCACAACAAGATTGTAATCGATATACTCCTTTCCCACGGACTCTTTTGTAAAATCCTGATCCAGCTTCCACTTGACCAGCATTTCAGCAACGGTTCTTGGAAGAAACACCTTCCGAATACTGCTGGTTGTCTTTGGCTTTTTCAGAATCAGAACCGTTTTGTTGTTCTCTTTCATATCCGGAAAGACACGAAGCACATCCTTCTTCTCAAGAGCATCAAGAGCAGACTTGTCCACTCGCTGAAGCTCCTTGTTGATATAAACAAAGGCTTTACCGGCTTTGATGCTCTCCGGAGAAATATCGATGCAGTCCCAGGTAAGACCAAGAATCTCTCCGATACGCATGGAACAGGCAAAGGCCAGATTGATGGCCAGCTTCAAACGATCATCCTCACAAACTTCAAGGGCACGGAAGAGGGTTTCTGCATCCCAGATGTCACGCTTATGAACCTCCGGCTTGGGAACTGTCGCATAGATTGCGGGATTCTTCTCCATCAATTCCCATTTCACAGCCTGATGAAAAGCGCTGCGAAGAACATTGTGAATTCTCTTTACGGTTCCGGCTGTAACATAGTCTCTTTTCTTGGTGTATTTCTTATCAGTAGCTTTCCGAGCTGCCGGTGTGGTCATAAGCTGCATATAGTACTTCTCCAGAACACGGGCAGTAATGTCCGAAAGCTTCATGGAGCCGATAAATGGAGTTATGTAATTTTCAATGAGAGCAATTGTACTGGAATACATGGAGATGGATCAGGTATTCTTACCGTAGAGAGCCACATACTCCTTTAAAAGGTCCTCCAGCGTTTTGCAGGTAGGAACCACCATGCTTCCTATCTGCTGGCGATATTCAACCTCGGATTTCCTGCGCTTTGCCTCTGCCAGAGTTTTAAAGCTTTCCCATTTCTATTTTCGTTTTCCGTCTTCTGCATCATACAGATAGACGACATTGTATCGGTTTCCTCTTTGCACGATTGATGCCATGACTTGTCTCCTTTCAATTTTCTACATCCATTTTCTGCTGAAGGAGCCACCATTCGATCTCTGATTTGAGAATCAGATAGCGGTTCCCAAATTTCTTTGCCTCCAATTCTTCTTCGGATATCATTCTGCGTATTTCATGCACCGGAACATCGAGAAGAACAGCGGTTTCTTTGATATCGTAGGCCTGCTTGTTTGGATCCACCATAAGCCTTGGCCGCTTTTCCTGTTTCTGCAGCATTCGAATCCTTTCCTGTTCCTCGGGGGAACGATCTTCAAATTTTATGTATTTGCATTGCCCTCGGTACCAGGTCTCAAAGCTTTCTTTTGTGATCCGCTTTTTTTCAGCCACCGTGAAATATTCGAATGCACCGGCACATTTGGGACTGGCCAAAAGGTTATACACTTCTTTTCTTGAAATCAGGAGCATCTTAGCGATCTCCGGCATGGTATAGCCCATTTCCTCTCGGGCTTTATCCCGTTCTCGATCTTCAGCTGTGCGGTACTTCGTCTGTCCCTTGTACCAGGTCTCAAACACATCTTTTCGGATTCGCTTCCAGTAATCTACCTCAAAGGTCTCTATGTGATCTCGCTTGATTATGGCATAAACCACATCATCGGATACACCGAGAAGATTCGCCATTTCCTGAACAGAATAGGAGTAGGCCTTGAGTTCAGCTCCCGGCGGCGGACCATCCACCTTTGAGTGCTTCACCTGATTCGCGTACCATTTTTCAAAGCTCGCGATTACTACCCGCATCTTTTTCTCGACGATAATCGTCTCAAAGACATTCTTATGTACCAGCCAGTAGGCGTCAGTCTTTTTTATTCCCAGCATGCGCTGCATTTCCGGGACAGACATTGTCGTTCTTTCATTCGCCATCTATGCGACCTCCTTATAAAGTTTTAACCAGGTCGTATGACCTGGTTAAAAGGTACCGGATATTCTTTTGAATTGTTAGGATGTCAATCCAGCAAAAAGCCTCCATCGACATCCTTGACAATTACAGTGTTTTCTGCATCCATTCTTCAAAGCTGGGTTTAGAGATTCGATAGACAGTTCCGATCTTAAACCACTTAAATTCATTCTTGTTCAGGAGCTTCAGTACCGAAGGTCGGCTGATACCAAGAATTAACTCAATCTCGCTTATCGAATAGCACATCGTTTTCAGAACCGGCTCTTCAACCGGAATAGGGTTTTCATATACTACTGTGTGTTCCATTATGTATGTCCTCTCTTTCTTTTATTTATCTCTGTTTATCTGAATCTGCTCGTCATGGGAATTCCACGGATTCCGGAATAGGAATTGGATCCTCCGGATCCAGATGAAGGCTTACGCGGATGCTGTCATCAATGCGCTCCATGTGCTTTTGGCTCATGCGCCCCAGATACTTGATTACCTGACACTTGTTGATGGTGACGATCTGTTCTGCCTCACTCATGGAGGTTTCATTCAGACCGCGCTGCTTTTTGAGAACGCAGTGTGTAGGCTGCCCCAGCTTTTTCAGCTCCGTGGTAAGCGGCACGACGATCAATGTCGGACCGAAGAAATTGCCGCTGTTGTTCTGAATATTGATAACCGGTCGAACGCCGCCCTGAATATTTCCGCGATGCTCGCCCAGGTCTGCCAGATAGATATCACCGCGTCTATAGTTCCAATCTTTTCTAAGCATTTTTCTCCTCCTCATATAGGTTCTATGTAAAAGGGCGGGATATCGCTTCCCAACCAAGAAAGCCGCTAAGGGCTTAATCTCAATAATATGTTATCCCCACATTTGTCCTCGACACCTCTGGGAACTGACAGGTGCTCTGACCTGCCGGGAATGCATTCAGGCGTCTGGCTGCTACCAGATCCATGGGAATCTAACCCCTCCGTGGTTCTCACCGAGCTGCGTACAGAAGTATCATTGTGCTGTGATGGATCAATGCTGTATATCGGAAGCAATCCGATACTTACAGGCCGGTTCGCGCTCCCGCCTCCTAATGGCGATCGTTGCGTTCATCCGCTGATGTGGCTCCCCATCACAGTGCTGTGCCTGAAGAATGGTATGTAATTTTCAAGGTTCCTGTAGAGGAGTCATTTGGCTCCTTACATGTACAAGTTTAGCCCATGCGGATGGATGTTTTTAGGTACCGGCTGTACGGGTTGCCCGCCCTGGTTGTACGGATTTGCTATAGTTTTTTCAGCAAAAGGGAGTTGCGGCAAATAACGATAAATAAAAAGCAGACCCAGACACGCTGAAATATACTCAGTGTATCCAGGCCTGCCTTTAAAAGAATTTCCGAAGCAATGTCTTGAATTTGCTTTTTCGTGCAATTCTCAGACTTTTAAGATTGCTTTTTCGTGCGCTTTCAAGAATATTAAACTTGCTTTTTCGTGCAAATCGAGATGCTTTGAACTTGCTTTTTCGTGATTTCGGAGTTATAATCAGATCATATTATGGATATACTATCCTCAAAGGAAGTGATGGAATGCTGAAAAGAAAAATATATGATGCGCTCGTTGCCTGGAAAAACAGCAGCAAAGGTACGACGGCCATGATGATTGCCGGAGCGCGTCGTGTTGGCAAAAGCTTTATTGCCGAGCAATTTGCGAAGGCGGAATACAAAAGCTATATTCTGATCGACTTTGGACGGGCTCCGACAGATGTACTGGACCTGTTCGTCAACGATAGCGCAGATCTTGATTTGTTCTTTGCAAAGCTCGCAGCTTTTTACTCCACAACTCTTCATAAACGTGAATCATTGATCATCTTTGACGAGGTGCAGCAATACCCAAGAGCACGCCAGCTTATTAAATATCTTGTAGCGGATGGCCGGTTTGATTACCTTGAAACAGGTTCACTGATCCGACTGAAAAAGAATGTACAGGATATCATTATTCCGTCGGAAGAGGATCATATTGAGATGTTTCCGCTGGATTTTGAAGAGTTTCTTTGGGCTATGGGCGACGAAGCAACTTATCCGCTGATCCGACATTGCTTTGAAACCAAGAACCCCCTTGGTGCAACACTCCACCGGAAGATCATGAACGACTTCCGCCAGTACATTCTGGTCGGGGGTATGCCTCAGTCTGTTCTTGCTTACATGAATGGCAAAGACTTCGAGGCATCCGATGTGGCCAAGAGCAGGATCCTGAAGCTGTATCGCGAAGATGTCGCAAAATTTGCGGAAGGTTATGAGGACAAAGTGTTTGCCGTGTTTGATGGCATTCCGGGGCAGCTTTCCAAAAAGGAAAAGAAATACAAGCTTTCTGCTCTCGGAAAGCAGGCTCGTTTTCGAACCTTTGAAGATTCTTTTGTATGGCTGAATGAAGCCATGGTAGTAAATACCTGCTTCAATGCAACAGACCCTCATGTTGGGCTTGCACTGAGTGCTGATCATGCCACACAGAAGTGCTATATGGCAGATACCGGACTGCTTGTGACGCACACTTTCCAGGATAAGAAATACACAGACAACGAACTTTATCGCGCGATCCTCTTTGATAAACTGAATATCAACGAAGGAATGCTGATGGAAAACATTGTTGCGCAGATGCTTCGCCACAGTCGTTCACGCCTGTATTTCTATTCCCGCTCCGATAGTCGGAATCGGGAAAACCACATGGAAATAGATTTTCTGATTACCGAGGAAAAGAAAATTGCCCCCGTAGAAGTGAAATCCGGCAATTACCGTTCCCATTCTTCTTTGGATAAATTCCGTAAACACTTTTCTTCTGCCATTGGCAACTCTTATATTCTTTATACCAAGGATGTTATGGTCAAAGACGGAATCATCCATCTGCCTCTGTATATGGCAGAACTGCTGTAATACCTTGCAAGCCTGCGGAGCTCCTGCAGGTTTGCTTTTTATGTTTTACCGGCTTTTTACGACCGCGAATAATGCGTAATATTCGTGACATGGAAGGATTTCATCAGTTATAACTGATTAAATTTGATAAATTACACTTTTTATCAGTTATAACTGATAAAATTGGAATATATCATACTGTACAGATTTACAGGCTTTTTGCAATTTCCGTCAGCTGAGTCACCACATCCAGAAGCTTTGTGCGGCTGTCCACCTTGTCATGATCTTTCCCCATGAGCAGATAGTCGGTGCTCACATGAAAATAGCAGGCCATGGCAATGATCAGGTCGATAGACGGTTTTCTCTTACCGCGCTCCATCTTGCTGAGATGCTCCAAACTGATATTGAGTGCTTCGGCCATTTCCTCCTGGGTCATTCCCTGTGCCTTGCGAAGAGTGCTAAGGCGCGTTGCAAATTCGGTTGCGTCAAAATACATACTGTTTTCCTTTCCGCCTGCTGCGGAAGAGCAAAGGATACCATTGCTCACAGTACGTTCCTGACCATGTCCCCGAAAAAGGGGTGCACTAAAGAAAGGGTACCGATACTGCTCTTCTGAAAATCAGAGATCGAGCAATATATGTATCCTCAGCCCTTAATGCATGTCAGGCTTTCGATATGATGTTTTGGTTTCGAAAGCCTTGCCGAAAAAAGAAAGAGACTACCGGCAAGGCAGGGATCCTATGGATATAGGAATCCCGTCTTGTCGGCAGCCTCTCATGTATGTCTGGTTTAACTGACCGATCATTACAGCATGTGACCTGGAGATGGATTTACGCAGCCTGTTTCATCTCAACCATTCCGTCGTTATGCCAAATTGATTCAATTATTAAATGCGCTCCTGCCCCCGTGGGGCGTATATGTCAACGCGGTCATGCCTGCGTCCCATCGATTTGCTGACCATCGCGGTCCCGCACCTGTCGCAGGTCATTCGGGTTATGCCATCTTTACCTTCATAGCCAATTACTAACTGGCGGCAGTTGGGGTAGTATATCTTTCTCGAGCGCCATCCAAAGTTTTCATGTGGCACTTATTTAACTCCCTTCTTATCTACATGTGTGTACGCAATCGGCAGGTACGACCTGCGCCTGCAGATTTCGGATTACAAATACCGGAATCTGCTTTTTTGTCTGCGGTTCCCAGCAGTATTTTGCCGCATGGCCGCAGTGCTCGCATTCCATCCAGCCATCTGTTTCTTCGAGAAACAGGCTGTGATTGACTACGCCGCATACCGGGCATTTCACATCATATGTATTCATAATCTCGTACTTCACCTCCGGTGATAACAAAATCCTTTTATAACGCTTTGATTACATGCTTGGCTACGCCCTGAACGATCAGCTGCTTCACGCGGATCTCTTCGTCCGGATATTTTGCCTGATTCCGATACTCAAGAATGGCTTCCTGGGTATCTTCATCGATTCCGGCATAAACCTTCAGCGTGCTTTCGCTGTACCCGGTAAGGGCGACAACGATATCGCCAATCTCAGCATTGCAATCTGTCCTGATAACGACCAGATCTCCGCTATCGATACCCGCATCAACCATGGAATCACCGGAAGCCTCCAGAATATAGTATCGGCCATTCCCGAAAAGGGAAACAGGAAGGCTGACATATTCACGGATGTTTTCTTCCTCTGTCTGCGCGGAACCACATGGAATGGATCCAACGAGAGGACAGGGGGCAGAATCGGGAGCAAATTTCTTGATCATCGGAGTACGAATGGTACGAGATTTACCATCGTATTCGAGCATTCCGCGGTTGTCCATTTCGACCAGGTAGCGAAAAGCAGTCGTTTTAGGAATACCTACGCCCAATGCGATCTCATTTACAGAGGGAGTGGTATGTTTGTCGCAGAAGTATTGATCAACATAGGAAATGATGTTTTGCATCGTTTCTGTGCTCATAGCTCTCATGGTTTTAATTCCTTTCTCTCGATAACGGAACGAATCGTTCCATTGACTGTATTATAATACCCCTTGCTCCGAGAAGCAAGGGGTGATTTGTTTAGTGGAACGCAGGTGCGCAGAATTTTGGGCAATAACGGAAATTACATCTCGCTCAATGCATTGACGAGCATTTCCTTGTATGCCTCAGCAACATGCTGAGGGCCTTCAACTTTGATTTTTCCGTTGAATCCAAACACCCAACTGTAGAAAGTGGTACTGGTACATACGAGGACCGTCGCTTTGAAATGTTCGTTATCCACTACTACGGTTTCAAAGTCGCTGCCAAACTTGTCGATAAGGTACTTCATCACTGAAACATGGCAATACAGCTGCACGGAAACCGGCTCATCGGTATCATACATACGGAATACATGCTTGCTGTAGTCTGCCGGAGTATAACCTTCCGGAGGCATTACAGCAATCTGGTTAAGGATCTTCGGCTGCTCCGCGATACGGTCCAGGCGAAAATTCCGCATTTCCTGACGCTCGTCGCAAAAGCCACGCATGTAATAGTAATCGCCATCCCAGATCAATGTATACGGGCTTACCGTGTATGGTTCGCCATCATTTGCAATATAACGCTGCTTTGTCACATCAAAATCTGTGTAACGGAAAGATATCTTTCTCTTGGTATCGATCGCATCATTGATGGCATCGACGATGTAGTACCCGTTTTCATTGTCTGATTTTGCACGACCGGCAACGTAAATATGACGGCGGAGTTTCGCAGCATTTTGCGAATTGGTCAAGGTAAGAAGCTTCGCTATCAATTCATCGCTCTTTCGCTGCGTGATGAACTTGGAAGAAGAGATAGCATCAACCAGAATCTTGAGCTCCGGAAGTTCATAAATGTGGCCGTCATAATAATACTTGTTCTGGGTAGACTCATAGTGCTCAATATGTAGACCGCAGTCGTGAAGCATGGAAAGATCATCGCTGATGGTATTCCGGGATACTTTCACCGAATAATCTTCTTTGAGGATCTTCATCAGTTCGGCGGTTGATAGTGTGTGCTCCGCGTCGGTATGCTGAACTAGGTGCTGATATAAATATAGGATTCTGAGTTTTGTTCCGTTTTCCATAGATATTACCTCTCTCAAAAAAAGGAGTTGCGCCTATTAATAATTATAATTAGTTATGCCAATAAATTCAATGAACTCTATTTTATTTTCAACTACACCTGCTCAATATTTTACTCACCTTAACATTTTACCAGTGCTATGTTTTTGACTGGAGCTTTTACTTCGATAATTGTTCTTTAAAACAACGTATCTGTTTCTCAATTTTTTTCGTCTGTTTTTCAACGAATCCGGCAATATTTCGCCGTTATCAGTTTACTATAGCCACTACCAGTGCTATAATTCTTTTATAATTATTTCTTGTATAATGCATGAACTCTCGGGCTCGAATATGGAGGACCTAAAAATGGCAATAAGCTATAAAAAACTTTGGCATATACTAATTGATCGCAACATGAAAAAGAAAGATCTAGAACGTTTGGCGGGCATAAATGAATATACAACAAAAAAACTGACACGAAACGAAAGTGTTTCTACTGAAGTATTAGGGAAAATCAGTTTCGCTCTTGGATGCCCTATAGATGATTTTGTAGAGTTTATCCCAGACGAGGATTAAGAGTCCAAATTCACAGAATCGAGGTTGTAACATGGCTAGATTAATCGGTGGATCGAACGAAGGTAACTTTGGAGAAAAATTGTTCGTATCAAAAGCCTGTCAATATTTAGATGATAATCACATCATTTACTGGAACCGACAACTATTCGGCCGAGAATTTGATGTGTGCATTCTTATGCCTGGAAAAGGAATTCTTGTTGTAGAGCTGAAAGGCTGGCGTGAAGAGAATATCCTTCGTGTCGAAAACAATGAATATGTTGTTGTGCAAACCGAAAATGGCGAGATCAATTCTTCTCCACAAAAGCAAGCACGTGGTTATCGTTTTTCTCTTGAGCGTCACTTAAGACAAAGCATTGATAAATTCCCGCTAGTTTGTCAGTTGGTATGTCTTCCGCAGGTATCAAAGAGCTTCTACTATTCTAATCGTTTGGATATCGTTATGGAAGAACGGTTTACCATCTTAAAAGAAGATCTCGAAAGCAATGTAGCTTTTTTCACAAAGCTTGATCAAGTATTAAGAGAAACCAACACCTGGAGACGTGATCCATTCGATAAACGAACCATGCTTGAAGTCAGAAATCTTTTCGAGACGGGAATCGATTTGTCAGATGCTACTGAAGATAAAGTGTCTGTATCAAATGCTGATTTTCATCAACATGATTATTCTCGTTTTATTTACTTGGCTCCGGATGAATCCTTCACAAACCAAGACTTGTCTGAATTAGTATCCGAGTATTTTGCTGGTTGTAAAATATATGGTGTTTTTTCCGATAGTGCTCAGCTGTATTCTCTCGCTGCAGCAATTGACACTGCTCTCTCTTCACGAGGATTAGTTCGAGACGGTGAAAATCTGGAATATGCTTTTGAAAACACAAGCACAAATATTCCAGAACTCACTGATTCTCCAAATAGATTTAAAGCATTCCATATTTCTTTAAGCATCGTCAGCCAAGACGCAAATCTTTCCTCTTTTAAGATTTCAAATAGCTGTGCATCTGATCAGCAAATTGCTGCATTAAAAAAACTCTCAAATATTAGTACTTTTAATGTAGAGCAATATCTTGTTGAGCATGCTGATGCTAATAAAAATATCGTAATACGTGCAGGTGCAGGTACAGGGAAAACCTATACCATGATTTCTCGTATTGCGTTTGTTTGCTATACCCAAAATGTCACCCTACAGAAAATGGCTGATAGAATTGTGATGATTACATTCACAAATGAAGCAGCTGATCAGATGGAACGAAAGCTGAAAAAGTACTTCCGCAATTGCTATTTGCTCACTTCCAATTCAGAGTACCTAAGTATTATTTCACGTGTTGATTCTATGCAAATCAGCACTATTCATTCTTATGCCAAGCAACTAATTTCGCAGTTGGGTACATCATTTGGATATGGAGTAGATCTTGGAATTACCTCAAGCGAATACAATCGACGTCGGAAAATATCGGATATCCTCGACTCTGAAATCCGAAAAAATGCCAGAAAATATGGAAGTGTACAGTATGGCAAGATGCTTGGTATGCCTGTTTATGCCATCCGTGATAATATTTTGGATTTTATAGGGAAACTACATAACAAGAGTGTCAATGTCGCAGAAATCACTGCTAAGGATTTTGGATTTTTGTCTTCCGATGATCCACACGCCGCTTTACATGAATTACTTGCAGCAGTCATTCCTCAAGTTGAACGAGAATATTTGAAAGAGCTTCAAGAAGATAACAAAGTACATCTCAGCACTATGATGTCTATGTTAAGCCGCTTCATCAACGCGCCCGAAAGCGAAAAACGCATTCGTGAATTAAAGCAGGATAAGAACGCGCAGCAATTTATGTTTGTTGACGAGTTTCAGGATACGGATGATTCTCAGATTGAATCCCTTTTGAAAATCGCAGATTATCTTGATTACAAACTGTTCGTAGTTGGCGATATCAAGCAGTGTATTTACAGATTCCGTGGTGCAGAGGAAGAAGCATTCGACCAACTTGGAATTGAAAAACATCCTGAAAAATGGTTGGACTTCTCTCTTCAGCGCAATTACCGTACGGACTCTACATTGTTGAGTATTTTTGACCATTCATTTTCTAATTGGGGAACCCGTGCAGATCGCCTTCTTGCTTATCAAGTTCATACTGATAGGCTTATTGGAACTAAGGATTATAATTCGTATCTTGCATCAAAAATCAACAGATTTTATAGAAGATTACCGGTTCAGGACGAGTCAAAAAGAATACCTGCTCTTGTCGAAGAAATCAAACGCATTCAGAGTTGGATCGCTTTTGAAAAGCAGAATGGTGCAAAGCTCTTCCCTGAAGAGAGAAGCATCGCTATTCTTGTCCGAGAAAACTGGCAGGCTGAGATGGTCAGAAAAGAATGTGCCAAATTGGGCATTACTAATATTCAAACGAATACTGGTGGTGATTTGTATATGTCGCAGCCTGCACTCGATATGATGACGCTCATTAATGCTCTCGTTAATTACGATCAGGCGGAATATCTGTACGGGCTTGCAGTTTCGAACTTTTTTAATTTGGACATACCGAAATCGAATTTGTTTGAAATCCGCATGAAAATTAGAACAGGCGGATGGAGAGCAAAAGCAGATGAGCATGAGCAAGTAAACTATCTTATCAAATGTCTGAATCCCATGTTGGCAAATACCGAAGATCCGGAGAAAAGCTGGGAGCTCGTGGTTGAAAGTTTACGCACAAAACCTGTATTGCAAGCCATTCGGTCTATTTATGCAAGATTGGAACCTTGGAAAAACTATGCTCCAGACGATACCACAAAGCAGCATTATTACCAGCTTAATGTTGACCTTCTGTTTGAACAATTGATTAACGCGTGCAATGTTGACCGACTTACTATAAATACGCTTAGAGAGCAGCTGTATAACAGCATAATTGCCCAGGTATCTGTTGACAGTAGAATTCCTTCCGAAAGCGGAGACACAGATACTATTTACTGTATAACCGTTCATAAATCCAAAGGACTGGAATATGGACATGTTATTATGCCATTCTGTTCTGCTCCTATTGACCGGATCAAGTCTTCGCAACTTCATGTTAGCGTATCCAAGGAGAAGGGACAGTATCAAATCGGCTATAGTTTAAGTGTCGGCGAAACAGGCAGCACCATTCAAAATCAGTATTTTGATAATGCTGTTGAGAAAGCTGAAAAGAGCCGTGAAGAAACAAGAATTCTCTATGTGGCCATGACGCGAGCAATCAGGTCTTTCTCTTGGATAGACTTAGAAGGCAAGAACGCTCTTTCGTGGCAAAACCTCATTAGCAAGGAGGATTAAGGAATGCCGTTTAAAATTTATACATATGAGGACCCATATAAATTAAATAAAACTGATTTTTGGGCTGAAATATCTTCTTTGCCGCATTTTTGTTCTGCAAGAACTCTTGTAAACGGTTTGAAAGATATTTACGGTGACGAAATCAAGGGACTCATTTGTGCTCTTGACGACTTTGTGCAGCATGAAGGCATTTACAAATCCTGGACGGATAATATCAGTCTCCGAGTTCAGCAATACAGCCGCCTGACTTCTATCTATAGTCGTCTTCACGGCAAACAAATTGGAAATGCCACTATAGATAACCAGTTTCTTCTTGCGCTTATGCAAAATCAAAAGCATTTTCTGGAAGCATTAAGACTGTTCATCGAGCTTAATATACCCGCACAGTCAATCGATGGTTCCAAGGGAAACACCGAGCAACAACTCTTCGTCGAAATTTTACGAAGTGTCCAGAACAATGGAATTTTTAAGTTCCCGGACACTCCTCATTTATCCAAAATCAAAGAAGTTCTTGTCGCTCTTGCCAAAACGGAAGTCGACGAATGTCGTGGGCCAAAACGAGAGAAAAAACGCTGCGAGCGTGCTGCTGAACTGACTGCAAATCAGGAGTTTACCAGCATTGTTGTGCATGGAATCCACCAGTTCACTCCAGTTCAATTGCGTCTGTTGCTGGACCTGGATAAACAAGGGATAAATATCATTTTTCTGTTCAATTATCAGAAAAAATATTCAAAAATTTACTCGTCATGGAACGACATTTACAGTTGCTTTGGTGTTCCAATCCAGCATGACTCTCTGATTACAGAATATCAGATGCCTACAATGCAGAGCCCCAGCAACGCCCTTGCCTGTGCTCTTGGCGAGATTTGCGAGAACCGAACTCCTGTCAATAGAACGCTATTAACTCAATGGCGACAGCTATACAAGAGCATTCAACTTAGAGAATTTGCAAATATTACTGAATATGCACATTTTGTGTCAACCCATGTTGAAGACGCAAAACATCGTTGCTATGAAAAAGAGCCAGTTCAAGTCAGGGGCAGCATGACCCTCAGCAACGCAAAGGTTCTGAATGCAATGACTGAACAAGTTTATACCGCCAACAAAGACGTTCACACACTTCTCCGAATCTATCATCCGGAGTTTTCTCAGGATCGTCATTTTTTGGCATATCCAATTGGACGATTCTTTTCTGCCATCTATAAGCTGTGGGATTATGAAAGACAAGCCATCTACATAGATATTCCTGCTTTAAAAGAATGTTTGTCTTCCAAAATTCTGAACGCTGCGCCTGGCGAAGTTTTGCTCAGAACCTTCTATTCGCTGGAGATTCTATTTGAAAATATCAGCACCTACGAGGAGTTTCGTTCAGAATTTGCAGACAAGTTCTTAAGTAATTATAGAAAAATTAATACTGCAACTGGTGGAAATGTGGGACTTCGGGCTCTTTCTGTTTACAACAAATATAAAGTCCCTGAAAAAGATATCCTTGCATTGATTAAAGCAATTGGGGAAATCAATGAAATTGCCAGGTATTTGTTTGATCAAAAATCTGATCGCAGAGACTACATTGATTTCGGAAGTCACTTCCAAAATCTCGAGAAATTCCTTAAGCAAAGAGAGCTATCTCTTGCAACATCAAAAGAACGAGAGCTAATCAATGCATTACAATTGCGCCTTAGCCAAATTCGACCTGACAAATCGGAGTTCTCTGGAACTTTTCGAGACCTACGGGAAGGTTTGTATTATTACCTAAAGCAAAAAGAAAACGAGGAGCCTGCTGTAGACTGGATTGTAAAGAACTTTGAACAGATTGATGGTGATATCCTCCAAAGCAAGCATCAATTTGAACAGGAACAGCTCAAAACTTACCATTTTGGATGTGTCTCTGACAGAGATATGAACATGACGGTCAATGATCAACTTCCATGGCCCCTGACAAATGAATTTATTCGTGTAGCCTACGCACCTGTGGATCTTCAGTTTCAGGTATATTACACTGCATTGGGGGAAAGAAGTAACTTCCTTAGATATGCATTATTCTATGGCCTTTGCTTTAACCGATGTGATGTAAGGATCAGCTATGTAAAGCAATATGGTGAGGAAGAAACCGAACCGTATGCACTGTTGTCAATTCTTGGATTTAAAGAACCTACAGTTGAGCCAATTGAATCTCAGGCTGTATCAATTCCGATGTCGATAAACATCGGTCAAGAAAAAACCAAAGGCATTAAATATGATGCATTCCAAATGATGGATATGTATCTATGCCCTTACAAGTTTTTCTTGGATTATGTTACAGAAAACTCACCTGTGGTACAGGGCAATTTCTTGTACCAAAAACAGTTCGAAAACCTTTTAATCGAGGCTGTATGGAAAAGAATTGAAAAGCAACCTTGTACAACTGCCGCTCAGCACTTGGACCAGCTGGTGAGAGAAGAAGGCGATAAGCTGAAGGAATATTTTAAATTCTGGAAATCCACAGAAATACACGATTTGGAACATAGAGCATATAATTACTTGCTACACGAAGTGATAAATAAAAGTCGAGGAGCAATTGTTTCTGCTTTTGATAGCAAGCATATGCAGATTCGAAAACAGTTCGGTTTGGCAAAGTATATTATCGATATTTCGGAAGTGGAAATTAAAAATCCTTATGCCAAATTCGATTCGCTTGCAACAACTTCGTGGCCTAAAAAGGAGTATTCGCTCCACAAGCTTCCACCCCAGAACCCGCAGCCTGCACAGCAACCACTTGTAGACGCATTAAGATCGGAAGCTAGAGACTATGTCAATCAAACAATAAGCACAGACAAAACTGCCATTCCGTCTGATTGGTGCACTTATTGCGTCCATCGCGGAATGTGCATGGAGCCTTTCCTCGTCGGCGAGTAAGGAGCGGATGATTTCTGCATTCCAACGGGGTAACTTCAAAGGAGAGAGCTTACATGATAAAAGGCTGTTATTACCGATGCCCAATAGTAATTGAAGAAGGCGATGATGAATTTCCTCGCTTTTTCGTTCTTGCTCAGGTAATTGAATACAATGAGCTGGCTGACGCAATTAAAGTTAAAATGCATGATCTTCTCGGTAGCGGAGAATATTACAGCAACATCTTTGTTCACAATGTTTTTCGAGCTGATGCCGTTACCCGTTGTGAAGCAATTCCAGGTGGCGCGGTTGAGTCTGCTCAAGGACGTGGAACCATTCTCGCTCGTGCAGCAGAACCATACAGCGAGGATTTGCCTTATTGGTATTGGATAAAGCTTACTAAGGGAAAAGTAATAAAAGAATGTGAAACCGCTTTAAAAATCGAGTATTCCCAGATGAATTACTCACCGGTAAAGCAGTTTCGAAATTATGAGTTTCAAAACCCGACTTGGTTTTTGAACCATCTTAAAGTAAGTCGCAATCTGCATTTAGTAAATAATGCAACCTACGGATTTAGTGTTCTCGCTGGTTGCAGAGCATTTTTGATGCCTCATCAGATTAGCACAGTTGCACGATGCTTTGAGACAATGCCGGTTCGATATATGCTGGCCGACGAAGTTGGACTTGGAAAAACCGTTGAAGCCTGCTCCATTCTCAGCATATTAGCAAGCGAAAACCAAAAGCTTCACACACTCCTAATTGTTCCTGGTGCGCTGGCCACTCAATGGAAAAATGAACTGCATTATAAGTTTGGTATGGAAGCGCAGATTAATTCTCCCTTATCACAAATCTGCATTATTCCCATGGAAGAAGTATCTAATTCACGCACTACACTTATGACTCCGTGGGATTTGGTAATTGTCGACGAAACACACAGACTGCTTGCTCAAGAAGAATGGTATCACCATGTACAGTCTTTAAGTCGTAGAGTCAAGCATATTTTACTGCTTTCCGCCACGCCTATACAGGATAGAAATGAAGAATACCGCCATTTGCTTGCATTGCTTAATCCGGAACAATACGAGGAAATGCCCCCAGAACGTTTCTCATGGATGGTGAAAAAGCAGCAGCGCATACAAAAGTCAGTTAATCAGCAGTTAGGACGTTTAAATCGTTACGATGAATATAAAGAAATAATCGTCGATAAGCTGACCGAGATAGCTGATACACTGGAAGATACTGCTTTGAAAAAGTTGGTTTCCTCCGTTGACCTAAACGCAGAAGATGAGGGACTTGATTTAGTAAAACAAGTCTTAGCTTACATTTGTGAGAATTATAGAGTTGAGCGTAAAGTAATACGCAATCGCCGCCAGTTAATCACTGAAAAAATGGCCAAGCGTACCTTATGTGAAATTCCATATGCCCCTCTTTCTGCAAATGAAAACTACAACGAAATTGCTGCCATTCAGAATACTTTGGCTTATTTGTCTGAAAACGGCGACGATGATGAGGGATATGTTGTTGAAACAGCAATTCCTCTGCTTTCTGCGCTCTTTAGTAGCCCATGGGCCTTTGAGGAAATGCTATCTGTTCTAAAAATCCAAGACAGCATTCTCCATGACAGTTTGACTGCGTGGAAACAACAAGCAGAGAATGAACACTCCCTGGTTTCGGTGGCATTAACCGAAGATCCTGACCTGATAAAGGGTCGCTTGATGCACGCCCTTAATTATATTGATCAGGAAACCGCTATACTTGATGATCCGAACTTTAAGCTTGTTATTTTTACTGGTTTTAACGCTACTCTGAATGCGTTTTTACAATTATTCAATGACTACTACAAAGATACTGAAATTTATGCGGTAGCCTTTGGTAAAGGTATGTCTCGCGAAGCGCTCGAGGATAGTGTCTACTCATTCCAAAACGATCCGGATTGTCGCGTCATTATATGTGATGAAACCGGCGGCGAGGGAAGAAACTTCCAGAACGCTTCTCAGATTTTACATCTTGATATGCCTTGGAGCGCCAATGCACTTGAGCAGCGAATCGGCCGCCTTGACCGTTTAGGAAGAGACCCCGAAATGGATGTTTTGTCTGTTGTTCTGTACTCCACTGAAACAGTTGAAGAACAACTGTTCAATATTTGGAAAAATGGAATGAGATTGTTTGAGCAGTCTCTTAGTGGGCTTGAAATCATAACTGGTGAGCTTAACAATCTTATTGTTGATGCGCTCCTTGATGACTACAACACCGGTTTAACAAATGCATTTGATGATATTTTAGAGCAAGCAGAAGAAATGCGAGAAAGTGTAGAAGACGAGCAAGATTTTGACCTTGGCGCAACACTATATCGCCCTATGGCTCAAGGAATTGAAAATGTGTTGAATCTATATGCTTCTGAAGATACCAACATCTTCGCAACCGCAATGATGGGATGGGGTCATCAAGCTGGATTATCTGCACAACCTCCGACAAACACTGGACTAATTGAATTCCGAAGTGCTTCCTTTAGCGTAAATGCAGCAAAACAATCTTTATTCATTCCTCCTGATTGGTCTGTATATACCAATTCATCCATGATGCGTAGAGAAAGAAAAATCTTAGGAACATTTAATAGGAAAACTGCAGCAGTTCGTGAAGATGTTTTGTTTTTTGCCCCTGGTGACTCGGTATATGATTCTATTATTACTAATGCTGTAGGTTGCAGTCGAGGAAGATGCACAGCAATCGAAACTACTGGCTCTTTCAATTACGATGGTGCCGTTTTTATCTTCAATGTCGTGCCACCCCTTGATGAGCTCCTTGAGAATAAAATTGATTTGCAAACGCTATCACAGTATCGCATGTATCTTCCGTTGGAACAAATAATGATATGCGCTCCTCTTACGCAAAAAAGCAGGGAAATATCAGACGAAACTGTAATTAAGAAGTTGCTCGATATAAGATTAAGCGAAGCTCGCCATATTGGTCGTCGCAGTTCTTACAAAGGAATGATGTCCTCCTTGGAAACCTTCATTTCTAGAACCCCTCCAAGCGCATGGGAGCCACTCGTTGATAATATTGCAAAAACAGCATATAAAAAGGCTGAAAAAGTAATTGCAGCAGAATCCAACCTTGCCGCAGCTCGTGCCGAAATGCAAAGAGTATTAAACGGGCACCGTGCAGAATGCTTGTATTTCGAACGTGATACTGCAGTTGTTGATCAGAAGAAAGAGATATTCCAGGCAACATTTCGGGCATTAAAGAACGCCAAACCCGAGTTGGATGCTGTGTGCTTTTTAAGGGTGAGAACAAATGGATAGTAAAGAAATCCTTCGACAGTACATGATGGGTGCGATTCAATCCGGAAGTGCAATTGCAGAACTAAGTAAACTTATATCGGCCTCATCAGCTCCGAACGCATTGCAGGAATCAGCAAAAGCTCGATATGTAATTGGCTTCATCAAGCGTTATCGCCAGTATCTTTCCGGCAGTGCGTCAGCTATGGATATTTGTTTAAACATTAGAGATCTGTCTTTAATTCTTGGAAGAATCAAAGTAAATGACAAACTTTATAAAATAATCAAAGAAAATGGAACCGAGATAGGTTTTCGCACAGAAAATGACAATCATGTTTCATGTGATCTCAAAACGCCGTCTTGGTTATCGCCATCCACCTATATTCAGGATGTGTATGCGTTAAAGCAGGATGAAAGCATTGAACCAGAACGCGCATCTATTGGCGACAATCTATTGAGAAAACATACCATATTTAGCCAGTACAAAAGTTTTGAACAAAAGATTGCAGTTCATACTGCTTTAAATCTTCCAAACGGATATACCCTTTTGATTTCGCAACCTACTGGCGGAGGAAAAAGTCTTGTAACACAGATGCTTTCCAGTGTTAGTGATGGAATGACCTTGGTTATAATACCTACGGTTGCATTGGCATTGGATCAATATCATGCTGCAAAAAACAACCTAAATGATTCGTCTGAAATCTATTGCTATCGTGGCGATCAAACCAGCGAGAACCGGGTTGCAATCATTAAAGCGATTAAAGAAAAAAAGACCCGTATTCTATTCACTTCACCAGAGGCTATATTTAAGAATTCCGAGTTATATAAACTATTGGAATCATCTGCACAGAAGGGTTTCTTAAAAAATGTTGTAATAGATGAAGCTCATGTCGTTCCTGACTGGGGTGTCTTCTTCCGCCCAGACTTCCAGATTTTCTCCATTGCTTTGCGGAAATGGAGAAATGCTTCAAATTGTACACTTAGAACCATCCTGCTTTCGGCCACTTTATCTGATGATGTTGTAGAAACATTATTCAAGCTATTTGGGTCAGAAGGTAAAAACAAACAGGTTCGCTGTGATGCACTTAGACAAGAACCTCGTTTTTACTTTCAATCAACCAAATCAAAAACCGAACAGGATAAAAAAACAATTGAAGCAATCAAGTTTCTACCAAAGCCTATGGTTGTTTATGTTCTAGAACCACGCGAAGCTATTGATTTGCAGAAAAAGCTAAAGAATGAAGGGCTCTTAAACACCCCAGTTTTTACGGGAGAGACGAAAGAGAAAGACCGAGATACTATTCTTTCTGGCTGGAAAAATCAGGAATACGATATTGTGCTTGCAACTTCTGCTTTTGGAATTGGTGTAGACAAACCGGATGTAAGAACCATCATTCATGCTTGCTGCCCTGAAAATCTTAGTCGCTTCTATCAAGAAGTAGGTCGTGGTGGCCGTGATAGACTTCCTTGTATAAGTTTGTTCATGCCATATCAGAACCGGTATGATGGAGAAGGCGATGTTCGACGTGCCTTAGGTCTAGTTAACAAAAGGGTTCTTACTGTGGAACGTGCTGTAATCAGATGGACCAGTATGCTCCATAGTCCTTCAGCAATGATTGATGCTGATGAATGCGTACTGGATACCTCTACTCCACCAACATCTATGACCGATGAAGAAGCCGAGTATGCTGGAAATCGGAATGTAGCCTGGAATATTAACCTTTTACTGTTTCTTTATCGAACGGGTTTCATTGATCTTTTAGATGCGAATTACATTCAAGAAAAGAAAGCGTATTCCGTAAAGATGAAGTTGCTTCGCTTGGATGCACTTTCAGATGCTGAAAAACTTGCTATTTGTCTTAAAGAGCCACGAGAAATCGAGTATCAGATGCAGATGGCAGGATATCGAATTATCAGCGAACTAGTGGCATCACCAACATCAAGATGCTGGGGTAGAATTTTTAAGCACTTGTACCCTCTGTCGAGAGAAGTATGTAACGGGTGTCCGGCTGATCCCGAAGGCAGAATGACTACTGATGAAAGGTTTAATCTTAGAGCAACTCCGGATATTCAGCTAATGCCCATAAAAGCCAATCGGAAGTTATCACGAAATATTGGATCTTTCAACGAAATGATTGTCCGCAGAGAAAATTCCGGTCCTTGTGTTGAAGCAGAAGCCATAGCTCTAGCTGAAAGAGCCAATGCGAATGAAATAGGTGTATTTGTAGCTCCTCAGGAATTACTTACCAATGTAATCAGCGATTCTATGGTTTTGAATTATGAAGAGTTCTATTTCGCTGCAAGTTACTGTCCATATCTCTTCGCTAATGGCATGGTATGCATTTTGGAGGGGGACAATTTCTCGAAATCTACGCTATTTAAGCACGCAAAGAAATTGCAGACACTAGGGTATAGATGTGTCTTGTATTCTAATGAAAATGCTCTTGTGATGAGCAATGGAAAAGCGCTAAGGGAATGCGTAGAAGGTTACACAATTCCACTAAGCAAATTCTAAGGAGGGCCTATGTTTAAAACAAATTCAGATGGCATGCGAATGGAACCCACTCCTGAACGTGTTCTGTCTGTCTGTAGATTAATTGCTCAAAAAAATATAACTCATGAAGAGCTTCGTCAAGCTATGACTCTGGGGCAAAACGGAGATAAAGAAGTCGATCAGATTAACAAATCTTTGGCTGTCGCTTTAGAAGAACTGAATATTGTAAAAACTAAGGATAACCAGCTGGTACTGGCTGTTGATTCGCAGGTCATCTCTTCGCCAGCAAACTTCCGTCGATATATCGGCAACACGGTGCTGCTCAAAAAAGATACTACCTTCCACCTCTTTACTAAATGGATAATATCCAAAAATGAGGAAATTTTCCCATTAAAGACATGGGAAACAATGGCTAAAATCTGCGGTTCCGAGGTTCCGGAATTATCAAGTATGAGCGAAAATGCTGCTCTTGGTTGGCGTTTCTGGGCTTCGTTTTTAGGATTTGGATACCTTAGTGGAACTATGATTATTCCTAATATGAAAATTCGTATAGAAGATGTATTGGCCACAACTTTTGCTGATAAATTCAACTATGACGAAGCTATTCGAGCAACCGATTTCATCACCTGGATATCCACCAAAATGCCGGAAGTAGATATGTCCGGAAAACTACCGCTTGCGTTTTCAGCAGGGCTGCGAACGCTTCACGAGTTAGGACTAATTAAACTTGAAACGTGGCGTGATTCAAATCGAGTTTTCCTTTATTCTGTCGATGGTGATCCGATAAATGATTTCTCACATATTACAGTCAGGAAGGAGGTCGCAAAATGAGTTGGGAACAATATAAATCTGTAATGGAACGTTATGCCATAAAGACCGACGATATGGCAACTGAAGACGCCTACTTTATGGCAACTCATATGCCCTTCTCTCAGTTAGCTGTATATGAAGGTGGACGTACTCAAAGTGCGCCAAAAATGTTCAGCGAAGAAGAAGTATTCTCTCGCTTGATCTGTAATCCAGAAAACGACCATCGAATGATTATTGTTCGAGGTGACAACGGTACTGGTAAATCACACCTTATTCGCTTTCTAAAGGCTAAACTTGAAAATAGTCCTGCAACGGTATACAACCCGGCAACAGAACAGCTGATTTTTCTCCGCCGTTTAAACAACTCAGTTCGAGGTGTATTCTCTCAGTTAATTGAACAGGATGTCATCAAAGATCCTGCCGTAAGTCAGAAAATAAAGAAATTTATCGATTCTTCTGACTCTAAAGATGAAGCAGCTTTCTTAACGGATATCTTATATTCTTATATTGCTGCAGTTAGCAATGATCAGTCCGGAGACACCTATAAACCAGTAATTTGCCGAGATATCGCCAGTTATCTGTCCGATAGCCGTGTAAAAGATCACTTACTTCGTGAAGGTGGAGCAATTTCAAGATGTTATACGGTCATTACGGCTCCTAGCAATCAGGTACTCAAAACCACCGAAGTGTTCACAGATGAGGATTTTGATGTTCGCAAAATTATAACCGCAGTAATTAAGCAAGGTGATCCGCAAGCTTCTGATTTTGCTTCAACAATCAAGGGCGAAAAAGAGGAAATCCATAAGCTCGTAAACTACCTCAACCGCTTTACAAGTGAAGTCGTTAAACGTTGTGCCGATATCTCAAGCGAAAGCACAAAAGCTGTATTTGAGCAGCTTAGAAAAGATTTGAAGAAACAAGGAAAAAATCTCACCTTGTTTATTGAGGACTTTACGGGATTTACCGGTATTGATTCTGAGTTAATTACCGTTTTATCGACTGAGCACGGTGGCGACTACGCAGATCTTTGTCGTGTAACATCTATAATCGGAATTACAAACGACTATTATGACCAGTTCCGTGATAATTTCACTGACCGCGTAACTCATCAGATTAGCGTAACCGACGACTCCTTCGGCACTGCTAATTTCTTAACTCAGATGGCCGGACGTTATATAAATTCTATTTACTGTGATCCGGAAATACTGCGAGCTTGGAACACTCAAGGTGCGAATTTTGAAGACTTGCCAATTAATACATTTACTCCTCCATGCGAGTGGGATACCGTAAAAATTGGCAGCAAAGAAACAACCATTTATCCATTTAACAAAACATCCATCGTTGCTCTTTACGAAAGTTTGCCGGTTAAAAGTCCCCGAATGTTTCTGAAGGAAGTATTACGGGCTCAGTTAAAGGAATACTTTGATGGAAAAATATACGGGGATGGATGGTACTTCCCTCTGAATCCAGCAAATGTTCAGATGAGCAGAGATCCTCACAGTTCTGCTATTGATCGAATTGAATCTCTTTCTCTCGAAGATCGTAGCCGCTTGAAAGCTATATTTGCATTATGGGGTGATGGTTCTGCTTCTGGTATTAAAGAAAAGGATGGCACCATTCGCTTTGGCGGAATTAACAAGAAATTCTTTTCTGATATCGGATTGGATGCGTTCGAAGGAATCGGAGATCTGAAAATCGAAACATCCACTTCCGCTGGCGGGCAGTCAACCAAAGCAAAAGAACCGCCTAAACCAGAACCGCCCAAGAGAGTAGATGAAGCAACCAAGAGCTATCAGAAATACAAGGACGATATTAATGGATGGTTTACCAAAAATGATCCATTAAAGTTTAATGCTGATTATAGGTCATGGCTTAGAGATCTGATTAAAGGTGCAGCTACTCAGGGTGGGGCTATTAACTGGCAAGATATTGGAATTCCGGCCTACATTGCAGAGGAACGTTTGGCAGATTTAGGTGTCTACTTCATTACTGATCAGAGTACACCTCTAAATGAAGAAAAGGCTATTGTTCTGATGGATAGAAGTACATTGAGCCGTGATGCACTGCTCGCGCTTAATGAACTCAAATACGCAAAAGGTTGGGATTTCGAGGGAGCTGCATATTATCAGCAAAGACTTATCACATGGCTTGAAAGCGAAAAAGACGCGATAATTGAGCGCGTTACAGCTTCTAAAGTAGATGGGCCTACTCTGCCGGTCATCGAATGGTGCTTGGCTCTTCAGTATCTCAAGGCGCGAATCTTCGGATGTAAGCTAGATAATACAGACAATTATTCTATACTGCATTCACTTATGTCCGACTTTGCCTTCAAAGATGATGAGAAAAACAAGCGTGAAACCAAAGAATGGAATGACTTGATTCAGTTCGTTCAGAATCGAAAGTCTGAATTTGATAGTGCTCGCACATTGCTTTGTAGGTCGGTAGCAACAACGCAAGGCGCTGTCCACTATGCTGTTGATACCAAAAGTGCATCTTGCATCAGAACAGATGAGCTTCTAAGTATTCTCGAGAAGTTAAAAGATTGCAAATGGGATATCGAATCTGAGTTACCCGCTAATATCCCAGAAAAGCACCTTTTGTATAATCAGGCAGCCTTACTCAAAAAATTATATCCAAGTGTATCCAAGGTCGTCTTAGCAGAGCAAGAAAAATCAAAAGAAGTAACATCCAAAATTGAAGAATATGTAGGAAGCATCAATGAGGAAAACCTGCTGCAAACCTTAAATTCCATTCAGACTCTTTTCTCTGTATTTGCAGCAAATGGAATTATTGGAAGCAATGATATCCGTACAAAGTATGAGACTGCTCCAATTGATACTGCAAAAAGGATATTAAAATGCATTGCTGCGCTAGAAAAAGCTGATATACAGGAATCAAATGCTAGAAAGTTGGCTGTATATTCCGGAAATGCACTCCATATTCTCTCAGATTACTTGCGGGATTTCCAATCAATCGCTCGCATAGCAGAAAAAGAAGAAGATAACGCAAGGAAAGAACTCGCAAAGATTGGCGGCATTGCTGGAATTGACGCTCTTTCCGAAGCAGCTCTAGAAACGATGAAGAACCTGTATCAATTCGTAGAAGCAATGGAGGTGTCAAATGTTACTGAGTGAGACAATTCAAAAGAGTACAACCGCCATTAAACTGCGGAGGAATGCAACCGATAATAAGGCAAAGGCTGAATCTTATTTCAAAGCTCTTACACAGCTTGACCAAACTGCCAAAAACATTGAAGGGACATTAAAATGCGCTATCGAAATGCAGACTCAAGGGATTGTGGCTGATCCAATACTGGCAGAGGATGTACGCGCTGATCTGCTAACTTGTATTGATTCGTGTGGTAATGGAGTATCTCCGGACTCTGAGGAACAGTTATCTTTGGCCACTGTAAAACTTCTTCAATCTAAAGGTGACGCAATTGCTTCTTCAATCAAAGTTGTTTGGAAAGACGCCGCAGCCAATTATGCTAAAGGTTCAACCGGTTACCTTTCCATGATCGGAAACCTGACAGATAATCCAAAGCAGGCTAAAGATCTGGTTGAAGGTATTAATAAGACCGTTGATGGCGATCCTTCAATAAAGTCCATCGGCAAATTGGTGGCGGATGTGGCGGAGGCAAAAAAAATAACCGACAGCTTTTCTATTGGTCCTAAGATTGAAAGCTTCTTGAAGAAGGTATCGTCTCAGCAGGCTACAGTTGCTGATCTTACGCCGGATGTTACGGCATGGCTTAAGGAGAAGAAGCTTATGGGGAAATTGAAGGTAAGATTCTGAGAGGTGCGTAAATGATAAAGGTTAATTGGGATGTTGAAGAACTTGTTGCACTAATAGATGTGTATCGTTCTTCCGGCAATATGTCTGTGGCCGCTATCGAGGAAAATTTATCTGCTCTTGCAGAACGATTAGTAAAGCGTGCTGACAAACTTGGGATTGCCCACGACGAAAAATTCAGAAATTTAAATGGAATGAAGATGATGTTTCAGAATGTGGTTTTCATCGCAACTGAAGGAAAACAAGGTCTCTCAGCTGCGAGTTCTAGCATGCAAAAAGTCTATTCGCTCCTTCTGTCGAATCCCGAAGTATTTGAAATGATTCTTGCCGAATTTAATCGTAAATACTAAGCGCGCTGAAGAAACGAAGGAACAGCCCTGCTATTGGCTGTTCCTTCGTCTATTTTATACTAATGATTTAATAAACTCACACAGAGCCTTGAAGTCAGGATTAACACTAGCATCCCATGACATTCGGATAGCTTCATTCACACGTTTTTCATCTAATCCCATAGCTGACAAAACATAACTTGGTGCATGACTTCCGGAGTTACATGCAGAACCATTTGAGAAGGCATATTCGTCTTTTAACGCCACAAAATAGCTCTCCGCATCCACTCCCGAAAAACTAATGTTAATTGTATTCGAAATACAATACTGCGGATCCCCGTTTATCTGATACTCAAGGCCTTTTATTGCATCCAACAAAGATGCTTTAATTTCCTCACATTTTTTCATATGCTCTGTAGCTTCTTCATCGCAAAGCTTTGCAGCCACTGCAAAACCAGCAACCAATGCCACAGGAGTAGTACCAGGACGAAATCCACGTTCTTGCTGTCCACCAAATAGAAGCGGTTTAACTGACGGACGGCGGTAGGACTTGTCCCTCCTTAAAATCAGCGCGCCAATACCTTGTGGTCCGCCTAATTTATGCGCTGTAATACTCATCATGTTATATTTGGCTCTTCGTAATGAATCATTCAGCTTTCCAAATCCTTGCGTTGCATCAATATGAAAGTAAGTTTTGGTCTCGGCAAGAGCTTCACCGATTTCTTCAATTGGTTGGATAATGCCGGTTTCACTATTCACATGCATCATTGATACAAGCAATGTCTTATCTGTGACAAGATCAAGAATCTGATTGGGTTTTATGCGGCCTGTTACATCCGGAGAAACAAAATCCACAACGCATCCCTTAGATTGTAAATACTTCATTGCCTCCAAAATAGATTTATGCTCAATTGAAGTAGTGATAAAGTGATTTCTCCCCGACTCCAAAGCGCATTCCAATAAGCCAATGGTGGCCATGTTGTTGCTTTCCGTGGAACCGCTTGTAAATATGATATCTGTACTGTCAACGCCAAGGACTTCTGCAATCGTTTTCCGCGCGTTTGTAACAATTTCTTTTGCATCTGTTCCAAAACTATGGGTTCTACTATCGGCATTCCCATAATGGGATCGATATACATCAATCATACGGTCTAAGACACGCGCATCAACCGGTGCAGAAGCATTATAATCGAGATATACAGCCATTACTCCACCTCTTTTTCAACAGCAGACTTCAAAAGATCGGCACAATTCTTCAGAACATCTCTAGAACTATAGTGATTGATACCTCTACTCAGATGCAGTCGGAAATACTTCGCCAATGTTTTTTCATCATCACCAAAGCCATCGTTAATACAACGCTGGCGAATTATAGCTTCATAAATTTCTGAATACTCACCCGCAAAAGTAGACCAGTCCATTTCAACATTGCTATCAGATAAAGGATCAATACCGCCCGGAGGAGTCGGCTCGGCTAAAGACCAGCAGAGAGCCCAACGACAGATAATATTCCAATTCTGAATTCCGGTTTTTGCTTTTATTCTAATCAGACGATCTTTTTCCGGTTGAGAAAGCTTAAAATGTTTAACAATCATAATCAAGCCTCCCCGAAATAACCCTGCACGATAGAAGTGCAGCGTTCTTCTTCTCTATATAGAAGCGTGTAGTAGTCAACAACATTCTCACGAACCATATCCAAATATCTGCCGTAGATTTCCTCGTCGGTAGAAAGAACCATAACCTGAGAGCTAGCGGCTGGAAGATATTTTGTAACAAAGTTTGTACGGTGCGAAGAATCGAGACGAGCCATAGGTGTATCAACAATTACCGGAGCCTTATATCCAGAAGACAACGCCAGTGCCCAAACTATCGCAACTGCAAACATTTGTTGTTCACCGGCAGAAAGCTGACTCTTCAATAGCTCATTTCCATCTACTCCGACAATGGTTACATCCAAAGTATCAGGATTGATATCAATCTTCTTGGCCAACGAATTCTTCTCAACAAGTGTTTGGAAGCACTTGGTTGCAGTAGTAGAAAGTCGTTCCACCTTGTCCTTCTGTAGACGCTTCTTAAACTCTGTTAAAGTTTCAATAGACATTGCAGCATATTTGATGATACGCATATTGTCATCATTAGCGTTTTCTTTTTCGGCCATTCCTTTGATGAGGCGGATACGTTTTCCGACCAGAATTTCTCTTTGGCGTCTCATGCTTTCAATGGAATCTATTTTCCTTTGATAATCAGCATCAGTTAAAGCTTTCTCTTTTTCGATACTCTTCAGTGCTTCGTAAAGCTGCATTGCAAGAGTTTTATCGTCTGCTGCCCCTAAATGTGCATCAAGACTCATGTACTCTGCTTCCTGCGCATCAGAGGAGGATACCAGTCCCATAATCTTTTGCGAAATACCAGGGAAAAACTCAGAGATTAGCTTCTCATAGAGCATCAAGCTAACCGGAGACATACTCATTCTGTTCTCGTGAACAGATTCGCTAATATGTCCAACCAACTCATCGCTGATTATTCGTTTTACTAAATCTAGTATTTCGAGAGGAAGATTACTTTCGTTCAAACGACGGATTACTCTTTGGTAACTGTTATTTACAACTGTATCTGTATGACGTTTTACATCGCCTTGTAACTGTTCCTGCTCTTCATTGTAAGATTGAACTACCAGATCTTTGCATAATGCAAGTGGCGTAGCTGCACTGGAAGCCAATTGCATTATCTCTTGCTGAATTTGTTCTGCCACATCCGAAATTCTGTTCATTTCAGCCTTGATGGCATCTCTGTTTCTGCTTAAGTCGCCACCAGAAGACCAAAACTCATTTTCTTTGGCTTCGATTTGAATTGCTAATTTTTGGCACTGCAATTCAAGCTTATTTAGTTCCCTCTGAGCCTCTTCTAATCTCTGGTCAATTTCGCTGATTTCACGCTCCACTTCCTGATATTCCTGATTCAGCTCACTTGTTTCAAATGATTTTAGCGCGCTCTTTTTCCTGCGAATAACTTCGTCGATATGCTCGATTGTTTTTTCAATGGTTGAAACACCAATAGCTGACTTTATTGAGCTCTTTATCTGCTCAAAAGAGCTGTCATCAGCAAGCTGAGTGATTTTCTCATTATTGAAAAAGAAGAAGCGGGCAATACCGAACGGAAGAATTTCTTCGATGTAATAGCTCCAGTTATCACCAAGATATTTATCCGCAATTCCATTCTTTTCAACAATGGTCTGTTGATCTACTTTCTTGCCGCGAGCCTTCCACATTCGCTTGATTCGGATTTCTGTCTCATCTTCCAGGACTAACGTTACTGCAACATAAGTCTCATCATCCGTCGCGTGCTTATTGATATGGTCAAGCAGCAACTTCTCATATGATTTTTCTTTCTCTTGTATATACTTCAAGGCTTGCTTTCCATATAACGCAAGGAGAACCGCGTCATGGAAAGTGGTTTTTCCTCGGCCATTCAGACCACCAATAAGAGTTATATTCCTATCGCCAATCTTGTCAGTGAGGGTCATCTCATGTGTGCCTTTGTATATACCGAAATTGTGTAATTCTACTTTGGTAAAAAACACCTACTTCACCTCACTCTACAAATTCTTCGTCGTTTTCTTCCATGGCTTCTGAAAGCTTCGTTGCTCTTGATGAAGCAATTTCTTCCGCCTCTTCTTCGTCTCGATAAAAGGCCTTCTTGATTTCCTTCTCGAGATTATTGATTACATTTCGCTTATTTGCAATTGCTGCCGCTTTAGCTTCAACATCCAAAAGGGCCTTAAGCATCTGAGGCATAAGTGTTTCGCCTTCACACATGTCAGCACAGACTTCTGTGAGCAGTGCTGCTTCCTGGGCACCAAAATACTTATTCTTTCCGATACTACCATCATCGTAAGGCAGCCCGGTTTCTTCCTCATAAATCGTCGGAAGAGTATCTTCAAACTCATGAAATTCATCAAGCCATATCTGCCGGATTAACTTCAGCTCATCCTTTGTGATTAAAGGAATATCCTTAATCGAATCCGGTCCAATCTCATGAACAAGCTTTTCAACCTGAAGCAGTCTTCTTAAAAAATCTTCACGAGCCTCTTTCGTATAAGGGCCATGAACCAATCTGTTGTTATGCCAAGTCAAATGACCATCGCGTCTTCTAAAATCGCGGCGTTTCCTATCTGTGTCCCAATCTCCCGCAATATAATTTCGAAAATCGAGCATTGGAAGCATCCATGATTTTTCCTCGTCATTCTGAATCATGGCGGCCATAGACTTATCCTCTGTTACCATTGTGCATACCCAACATCCAAAACGGCTATTTCCGCAGGAAGGGGTTGAAGTATCGATAACCAGTGGGCACTCACCATCTGCAGAGGCTCCGCTATACATAGCGAGTAAGTCTTTATTAGAATGGCCCCAAGGGTTCTCATATTGAACCAAGAACTGCCACACGTTATCATTCAGCCAATTTTCAATTGGAGTAAACACATAAGAGTTTGGAAATGATCCATTAGGGCTGAGGTGATCTCTATAGCGCTTCTTCTCGTAACCCTCCATTACAGCTCTACGAGTTGCACTTTCTGCTTTTCTAGAACCAAGAACCATAATGGCCTCGCTCTCAGCATCCAGAACTTCTTTTATGAATCTGTTGGAGGCATCGATCTTCATTCTATCAGTACACCACCGGAAATCTCTTCTTGGATATGGATAACCTCTTCCAATCAAATTTACCCAGAATGTATTTGTTATTGCAGGGGTAAGGCGATGTGGAATAATAGGTAATTCAGCGGCTTTTGCTCGCTCGGTCATTTTTCGAAGTGACTCTGTCGCCCAAATTGCAACAACTGGAGATTCTACCAACGTATCTGTGCTAATTACATGTACCGTTTTCTTCAGTTTATCTTTCGGCAATTCAGAAAGCGCCATCCATACCAACTGAACAACTGCAGTAGAATCTTTACCACCACTATATCCGCAAATCCACGGGATCATATCTTCGAGATATAACCCTTTTATAGTTTCAATTACTTCTCTAATATCATCTCTGGTTAGATTAGCCATTCGTTTCACCAGTCTCTTCCGTCATTATTTTTTCAATATAAGTAGATAGCGCCTTTTGGGAAGACCTGTTGGCTGCCACTTTACCATTTACAAAAACCAGATCATTCCAAATAGGATTATCTTTTTTCCAGTCTACCTTTGCCAAATTAGCAATCCGTTTCTTCCAGTCATGTGGATAAGTATGTAATAGTTTATTACCGCCATGGCCAATGGCCACCAGCGTAATACTTAGCGAACAAATACTACCACCTCTTACCTCAGAAGAACGCTTTTCCTGTCTCATTACCGCAAGCCATTCTGGCATATTTGAAGCCACTTCATTCCAGAATTCGATGGCCAATTTAGTCTTTTCCGGCATATCAAGTTTTACATCTTTCAGCAATTCGATAGTAGCAGTGCTGATAGCGCTTAATGTAAACAATGCCTTCGATCTATTTGAAACGGTCGTTTTTTCCTTTTCTGTCAATCCTGTAAATACAGAGACATCCTTTACAACTTCTTTCGCGATGATGGATGATTCTTCTCTAGAATTGAATAAAATATTTATTGATTTGGTAGGTCGTATCGCATATCTATTAAGATCTGAAAACATTTGCTGAGAAGATTTAAGCCCCTTGTCATGATAGAACACTACTGAAATATGTTCATGTTTCAAGTCAGGGTTAATCTTAATTGCTTCAGCTATTGCGGCTCGCCTATGCTGACCGTCATTTATCAAAAACCTTGCGCTCATGGAAATAGAGATATGACCAATCATGGGATCCACTTCATTAATTGGCTCAAAGAGCATTGCTCCGTCAACTGATACCGTTAGGGAAGAGAATACATATGATTCAGGATTATTGATAATATAATCCCGCATTTCTGGAATACGAGATTTATTCAGAATTCTCTGAGCCCTTATTTCAGGAGGTAATTCTTCATCTGCAAACTGAAAAATTTTTGGAATAATCTCCAAAGGAACCATTGCTGTAAAATATTCTTTATTTGCTTGTATACCTTTTACTGCAGGAAATACAAAAGATGCATTGTCCATTTTTCTTCCTCATAAATCACTCAAGTTAATGAAACATAGTTAAAATGCATTCAGCTGCTGTAACCCAACCGGATTAACATAATAAAAATACCGAGCACTTGCACGATATATCTTAATAACATCTCCAACAGAAACACTGTTGTTTCTGCTCTCATTCTTCTTGGCAATCATTGCCTCCGTTAATTTCTCCAGCGAGTCGCTTCCCACTAATGCACCTCGCTCATATAAATCGTAGTCACTAACTGCTGGTATAATCGAATACTCAGAAAGCAATCCTAGAGAACAGAATCTTTGAATAGCGTATTTCGCATCATTCTTTAATTTGTATTGCTCATAAACCGGGTGAATGAGCCCTGAATAATATGACAGACAGCGCTCAATAATACCTTCACTCATATACGTCCCCCAATTCTAATGCTCAATGTTTGTATTATACTGCATTTTGGAAGTCTTGTAAATTCTTTTGTTTGTCTTTATAAAGACAAACATCAATCTACTAATTTGCAAGCAATGTTTCCTTGGCCAAGTCCTGCGAAAACGACGTTATCCCGAAACGGAACAACTTGCTTGTTGGGATATTCCCAAACCCTTATCGATCATCACTTCGTGATGGCTGCGCGTTTCTTCGAAACACTAAAAAAGCAAGGTCTGAGCAGCAGTACTATGACTGTCACTCAGACCTTTTGATTTGCCAGACTTAATGACTTTGCTCATCTTTCCGACGTTTCTGCTCTTCATCTTTACGCTCTGCATCATAGAGAGAAGCGATATTCTGCTGGGCAATCAGAAGCTCCTGGGCATCATTTTTCACCTGTCTATATTCGGCATAGGTCTGCTTTTTTGCTGCCAGCACCTCAGCAAATTCAATACTGAGATCCTTTACCCTTGGAAGCTTCTTTACACCCAATTCATCGAAAGCCGCCTTTGCTGCTTTATGAATCGTAATCTCTTCCCGATGTGCCTCCAGAAACTTTTTGCTGTAACCGGCTTTGCGGTATTCTTCATAAATGGCACGCGTCTTGGAATAATTGATGATATGCTTTTTCAGAGTGCCGATCTCCACCAGTCGTTTTTCCGATTGCTGAATAGAGGAGAGTAGGGCATCCCTTTTGGCAGTCTGCTGCTGCACAAGCTGGTCCAGCTGCTCCATGCTTTCAATCTTATGATCCCGCAGAAAAAGCAGCGTTTTCGACATCTGCTTCAGGTTATAAACCGATGCCCAGCGTTGATATCCGGCACCTTTGTTCTGCAGCTTGCTCTGAATATCAATGACAAGATTGAAGGGTCGGATATCTGTGTGGTGGTTACGTTTTTCTCTCGGCTTGTGTTCCTGCTGCCCGAGGAAATGAGCTCGCAGATCCGCCTCGGTATACCCTTCCCCCAGAGAGGACAGGCGGATGAAGCGGGCCTGATTTTTCCCTTTGACAGAAATATGCTTTCCGCATTTTATCTCATAATCCAGTGCCCGCAGCTCCTGCAGAAATGCTTCAAAGGATTCCGGCTTCTTCTGCAGAACAGCATCGATATCCTCGCAGAGAACATCTCTATTTTTCACTCTGCGAGGGTAGTCTGTTCGTTTTGCACGCTCCTTGTATGGCTTCGGAGTAATAACGGAAAGGCCGTTTTCCAGACAAACCAGATCACTGACTCGCTGCAGGGCGATACTGGATAGCCAGAAGTTTTTGAACTTCCTGGTTCCGTCAATGGAAGTGGAATTGAAGACGATGTGATTATGGACATGGGCCCGATCCGTATGAGTTGCTACGATAAAGGCATACTTGCCTTTTGTAAAACGGAGAGCCAGTTCCTGTCCTAATCGGTTCGCTTCCTCCGGTGTGATCTCACCGGGCTTGAAGGACTGACGGATCTGGTAAGCAATCACTTCATGCTTTTGTCGTCGACCGGTGATCTGCTCATACTGACGCTTGGACAGCATGAACTCTTCATCCACGGTCATGGGATCGCACTGATACCCGGTGACCAGTTCACCCTTGTCCGTCTTCTCCGGATTCTTCGCATAATCCGTTCTGTCGCCCAGACTCTGGGCGAGGGTTTTTCCCTTATTCACATGCATGGGTATCAGTCTTGTTGCTGCCATGGGCATCCGCTCCTTTCTCAAATTTGTGCAAATGAAAAGACCTGAGGCGTATCAATTCCTCAGGTCCGTTAAGTTATGATTCGTCATGAAAAGATAAATTTCGACAATTTCCCGGTCAATGCTTCCAGCCCGAGAGAGACTGCCTCAGCAAACATGATTGCCAGGAAAACCAGAACGGCAAATCCAAATAGGAGCGCCGCATAGATCCAGGCATGCTGAAAAAGAAGCATCACAATGCAGACGCCTAATACCAGATACACCAGTCCGGCGACCATCGCCGAAAGGTTCAAGGCGAGGGAGTAGAAGATAGAGAGTACGGCAACAATTGCCATGATCGGCAGCGCGAGTATTCGAAAAGGGAGTTTGATCAGCCACATAAACGAGTCCTCCTTTGTTTTTTTGAGTATAGTCTATAAAGTGATTTTTCCGAAGTCAAGGATGTCAACGCAGCACTCCGGTGCTTCCTATGTACCCGGTGTGACAGCAATCTGCCACACCGGTTCTTTACTGGATCGTCGCCAGTCTTGCCAGAATCTCTTTCGCAATTTCCCAGATTTCATTCTGCCTGTTCTGCAGATCCCGGATGTCCTCCGCATAGATAGAACCGGTCTCATTGGCTCGCTTGGCATACTGATTCAGATTGTTGCTGCAATAGCGAAGGAGGGAGACCATTTCCTTCACATCATCCAGTTCCAGATTGACGCAATAGCCATCCAGCGCCATTTTCCGAAGGTAGGAGCTCTTGTTGCGGATACCCAGTTCACCCATCTTTTGCTGCATGCGCTCCAGTTCTTCCTGAGACATTACGAAGTGGACCCATTTATCTCTTGCCTGCATGGGGCACCTCCTGCTGTTTATTTTTACTCACGAACCCTTTCCTCCGGACCAAAGAAAATAAAAGGATGCTCCGGCCTGTGAGGCGGTTCATGCAGCTGCTGCTCCTTCAGCTTTGCAAGCACAGACTGCTTTGCCTCCTCATCGGCACATTTGCATGCCTGAAGCGTCGGATCCGGTTCCGGAAGGTTATTGATGATGCCGTCAAAGCTGTTATCATTCTGCTCCACCGCGTCTTCCACAGCGCGAAGGGCAGCTCTTCCGGGATCCTTTTCCGGAAACCGTTCCGGATGAAGAATGATCTCCACGCGGTTCATCACCTGCGGATCATCGAAGACAACACCATTCAGCCACTCCTCACATTCATGCCAGCCGCCCATAGTGATAACCTGACCGCCTTCGCCAAAGAAACGGAGATTATCGTTTGTGCTTTCAAGTCCGTCATAGGTATATCCGGCTGCTTCCATCGCTGCAATCAGCGGATCCTTATCTGTCGGAGTATCATGCATGGGCTCGGTAAATTCATCATGCCAATCACTCATTTTTCTCATCCTCCTCATACACGGTAAAGTCAATAGCAGCGAATTCTGCGTCTGTCAAAGCCGACATTTTCTTCAGCGTTTTCTCGCAGAGTTCCTTCAGTTCATGGTCCTCGATATTCGGAATACTGGATTTTATGTCGAAAATCGTAATTTGGAAAGGGGTTCACTGCCATGCTGAGAAAGTTGAATTGTTTTTTAAACATCGTTATCGGTTCATTCATAGGAGTTTTCATTGGGTTCGGAATTTATAAGTTTTGGCATTTTAAAACCTATTCAAATCTATATGTCATGCAGTCTGCACCGTGGTACACAGAGTTACTGTTGGATGGTGCCATGGTGGCTGTTGTGGTGGTCGTATGTATTGTCCTAAAGCTGGTTATTTGGAGAAAATTAAAGCCATAACTTCCCGTTTATTAGGAAGTCGCAGAGAACGAAAAATCAAATTTATAGGAGGTGAATCTGCATGAAATGTCCATATTGTGGTGATGAAATGATTAGAGGATACCTAATGAGTTCACGAGACATTACTTTTGCAGTTGATAATCTGACAAAAGTTTTTCGTATTAAAAAATCGGACGATCTGGAATTGAGTAAAGGTTCAGGAGGAATCCCTCATTGTGAAGCTTATCGTTGTAGTAGTTGTAAGAAGATTTTGATTGATTATGCAAATAGATAAATCGGAATTTGATGAGGTGATAATATGAGCAAAAGTAAGAAGTTGACAAATAGGATTATTGCTGTCCTATTGATTGTTTTGGGTCTTATATTGGGTGGCACATGGAATAGCGCGAAGTATTGCATTGGAGATAAAATTTTTATCGCCTTAGGTATATCTCCTTGGTCAAATGGTTCAAGTGGAACACATTATCCTGCTATTATTGGTAGTTTTGTTATTTTGGCTGGAATAAGTATCTTGAATTTAACTTTGCAAAAGAAAACTCGTCTGTGGATTTGGACTGCTGTTATTCTATGCTTTATTTTGTTTAATTTGTTTTTTACCTATATGTAGTAGATGATAACTTCAAGTTTACAGAACTGAATCAAAAGAGCTCGAAGGAGCTCTTTTTCCTTTTTT
>OLRX01000399.1_pt1 | contig 40316 bp, 35 predicted proteins | sample 1672991 | NCBI WGS metagenome assembly OLRX01 (sample SAMEA3136744, study PRJEB25190) | human gut metagenome | biome: human gut; feature: human-associated habitat; material: faeces | place: Austria | collected 2013
CGGGGGGCAGGGAGAGACTCTGCCCCCTCTGCCTGTGCCGGGGAAAGGAGCGGAAGATGGAGGAGAGACTACCCATGGATGCAAGAGAGGCGCTGAAAACCTACTTCGGCCACAGTGAATTTCGCCCGGGGCAGGAGACGATGATCGGCGCCCTGCTGGCCCAAGGGCTCGACCCTCGCGACGCCGCAGCCCTCGGTTGCGCCCTGCACGCCGAGGCGGGGCGGGCCGCCGCGGCAGCCTTCACCGACATCTGCGCCAGCGCCGAGGATCTCGTCACCTTCCTTCCCGAGGCCATCCGCGCCATCGCCCCCTAGGAGATTCGGGGGCCCGTACGCCCGGGCCCGCCCGCACGGGGTTCCCTGGACCCACGGCCCCGCCCGCACAGCTCGCCCCGGCGCCGTTCGCAAGGCGCGCCGCGCCTCCCCTATTGACGAGGGTTAATAGCGAATCTCATCGCATTTGCGGCTTCAAGGCCTTATACTGGGATGTCATCGAGAGCAGAAAGGGGAGGTCGTGCACGCCGTCAAAGTCGACAGCCGCAAGATCATGGCCGCAGGCCTGGTCATCGTTGCCGTCTTCGCCGCCGTCGCCATCACGGTGAACCTGTTCTACTTGGGGCAGATCCAGTCCCTCGTGCGCAACACCACGACCACCTCGGTCATGGAGCTGGCCACCGCCCGCGCCCGCTACCTGGACGAATGCCTCACCTCCGACCAGAACTCCGTGAAAAGTCTCGCCCACTTCATCGCCGACATCACCCCGCAAGAGGCCCGCGACCAGGTGAAGGACTTCATCTCCACCCACGAGGCCGCCGCCGCCTGGATTCGCTCCAAGGATGGCACCACCTGGTGTTCCTCAAGCGAGACCGACCTGTACGATCCGGCCTTGGAAGACGAGCTGTTCGGCCCGGCCATGGCCGGCGAGACCGGCTCCTCGGAGATGTACCTCGGCCACGCCGGCGAGCGCCGCATCCTCTTCTACGCCCCCATCGTCGACGCGCCCGCCACCGCCGGCCCCGGGACGACCACCACACCTGCGGATCCCGATGACGTCCTCGGCGCCGTCTACGTCTCCTACCCCGCCGACGAGCTGCAGAACTCCTATGGCACTGCCTATTCCAGCGCCGGCGCCACCTTCGTCGTCGACTCCTCCGGCACCATCGTGCTCGACGCCAACCGCGGCGCCGACGAGGCGGTCCAGGGCAGCCTTTCAGCCCTCATCAACGACAACGCCGACTCGGCCCAGGTCTCCTCGTTGCTCGCCGGCATCGCCTCCGACACCTCCGGCAGCCTCGTCATGACCCTCGACGGCGCCGACCAGTTCGTCTTCTACACCCCCATCAGCGCCAAGAGCGGCTGGTCGCTCGTGACCATCCTGCCGCTTTCGGTGGTGGAATCCGACGGCACGCAGATCGTCGGCATCACCAACCAGATGGTGGCCGTGCTCGCCGTGGCCGTGGCCGTGGCGGCGGCGGCCATGGTGGCCCTCATGGTGTACCGGCGCCGCCGCGAGCACCGCTACGAGCAGTACATCCAAAGCGTGTACTCGGCCATCGGCGCCAACATCGACACCGCCATCTTCATCGTCGACCGCAAGGAGCGCCTCATCGAGGCCGTCTTCGAGAACACCCAGGACATCCTCGGCATTCCGGCCCGCGACTTCTTCGTCCCCAACGAGCTGTCGCCCAACGAGGCCTACACCCACGTGGCCGCCATCGTGCACTCCGGCGCCGGCGACAAGGCGCGCACCTGGGAATTCGAGGCGCACAACCCGGCGCTGGGCCGCTCGCAGTGGCTGCGCATGACGGCACGGCCCGTAATGCTCGCCGAGCGCGAGAAGACCATCTTCTCACTCACCGACGTCACCGCCGACCACGAGATCCGCGCTCGCCTCGAACGCGCCGCCACCGCCGCCGAGGACGCCAACCGCACCAAAAGCTCGTTCCTCTCCTCCATGAGCCACGACATCCGCACGCCCATGAACGCCATCCTGGGCTTCTCCACGCTCATCGACCGCGAGGCCGACAACCCCGCCCACGTGCGCGACTACAACCGCAAGATCGCCACCTCCGGCCAGCACCTTTTGGGGCTCATCAACGACGTGCTGGACATGTCGAAGATCGAGGCCGGCAAGACCACCCTGGCGGAAAGCGCCTTCGCCCTTTCCGGCACCGTGGAATCCGTCGAGGCCATGATGCGCCAGCAGACCGATGCAAAGAACCAAGTGTTCACGGTGGAAGTGGACAAGGTCGAGCACGATCGGCTCGTCGACGAGGGGCGGCTGCGCCAGATCCTCATGAACCTTCTCTCCAACGCCATGAAGTATACCCCGGAGGGCGGCCACATCCTCTTCCGCGTCGACGGCTCCGCCAAGCGCCACGGCGAGCTGCAGCACCTGCGCATCATCGTCCGCGACGACGGCATCGGCATGTCGAAGGACTACCTCGCCACCATCTTCAACTCGTTCACCCGCGAGGAGTCGAGCCTCACCAACAAGGTTCAGGGAACGGGCCTGGGCATGGCCATCACGAAGAACCTCGTGGACCTGATGGGAGGCACCATCTCCGTGGAAAGCGAGTTGGGGACGGGCAGCACCTTCATCGTCGATCTGGACTTCCCGCCGGCCGGCGACGAGTCGGACGGCAGCGAGGGCGGCGACGGAAAGCGAGCCGGCGACGCCAGCGGGACCGACGGGAACGCCCTGGCGCACAAGCACGTCCTCGTGGCGGAGGACAACGCCCTGAACGCGGAGGTCATCACCGCCATCCTGAACATCCACGATGCCACCTGCGAGGTGGCGGCCAACGGCGAGGAGGCCGTGGCGAAGTTCGGGATGAGCGCCCCGGGCACCTTCGACATGATCTTCATGGACGTGCAGATGCCCGTCATGAACGGCCACGACGCCGCCCGGGCTATCCGCGCGATGGATCGCCCCGACGCCGGCACCATCCCCATCATCGCCATGACGGCCAACGCCTTCGCCGAGGACGAGCGCCAGGCCCTCGCCTGCGGCATGAACGCCCACGTCGCCAAGCCCATCGACGTCCACGCCCTGGAACGCGTAGTAGCCGAGCTGTCTTAGACGGGCTTTTCGTGGAAGGCGGCCGCGGGGGTGCGCGAGGCGGTCGTCGTGAGGGCGGCCGCCTCGTTTTCGCTTCGTACGCCTGAGCGGGACATGATGCGTTGCACGAAAATGCGCGTTGCGTCGCGCTTGCGAGCAGCTGGAAGGGGATTCTGGCCAAAAACAGGCCGCAGACTGGCAGTTTGGACTTACTTTTTGGCCATCGTACCGTCTGTTGGGAGAGTTCCTTGTAGCTTCTTTGAGTTTTCCCAGCTCAGAGGATCGGAGGTTGCAGCCGTGAAATGAGCTGGGCGATGCCATTACAGCTAGCGGCCCGTTTTTGGCCAAAATGCGGTCCAGAGACCCTTCCAAATGCAGTCGGCGATACTTTTTTGGCCACAGCGCGGGAGGCGGCCCTCGCGGGTGCGAACCGCGCCGCACGACACCCTGGGATTCTACCCAGCCGCAGGCGCTCCCGGGAGGTCGTCCAGCAGGGCGCGGGCGTCCTTGAACTGGCGGGTGAGCTCCTCCATGGGGTCGCGCCGCCGCTCGGTGGCCGCCACCGACTCCTCGGTGATGGCCATGGCGCAGGCCACGGCATCGGTATGGGTGTAGGACAGCGAAAGGGGGATCTCCCGCACGCCCTGCTCGCGGGCCACTTCGCGGGCGCGCCCGGTGAGCACCACGTAGGGGCGCCCCTTGCTCGTGCGGCGCACTTCCACATCGAGCCAGCCGATGCCCTCGGAAAACCCCGTGCCGAGCGCCTTCAGCACCGCCTCCTTGGCGGCGAAGCGCGTGGCGTAGTGCACCTCGGGATGGGCGTGCCCGTCGCAATAGGCCCGCTCGGCGGCAGAGTACACCTTCTCCACGAAGGCCGGCGAGCGATCGATGATCTTGCGCATGCGCGCGATTTCCACGATGTCCACGCCGAGGCCCACTTCCTCGTTGGGCACGTCCATGGCAAGCGCGCCATCGACGACGGCTTGGGGTTTCTTCGATCGGGCCACTCCATCTGCCTTTCAGATCATCGGGGATACGCAAAGGCGCCGCCTCGGGATCGAGCGCGGCGCCGAAAGAGACTCATAGCTATTCGACCGTCACCGATTTCGCGAGATTGCGGGGCTGGTCCACGTCGCAGCCGCGTTTGACGGCCACGGCGCGCGAGAGCAGCTGCAAGGGCACGCTGGCCGTGATGGGCGAGAAGGCGTCGCGCACCTTCGGCACGTAGATGACGTGGTTGGCGTGCTTGGCGATTTCCTCGTCGCCCTCGGTGGCCACGGCGATGATGCAGGCACCGCGGGCCCGGGACTCTTGTAAATTCGACACCACCTTGTCGTAAACGGGACTCTTCGTCGCGATGGCCACCACGGGGAATCCCTCGTCGATAAGGGCGATGGGGCCGTGCTTCATCTCGCCGGCGGCGTAGGCCTCGGCGTGCAGGTAGCTGATCTCCTTCATCTTAAGGGCGCCCTCGTAGCTGGTGGCGGCCCCCATGCCCCGGCCGATGAACAGGGCGCTTGTCGCGTCCACCATGGCGTCGGCCGCCGCCTCCACCGCCGGATCGCAGTCGGCGAGGATGCGCTCGACCTGCTCGGCGGTATCGGCCAGCTCGCTGAACAGAAGCTTGATCTGCCGGCCGGTCAGCCGGCCCACCGCCTGGCCGAGCAGCATCGCCAAAAGCGTGAGGGAGACGACCTGCCCCAAAAAGCTCTTCGTGGAGGCCACGGCGATCTCCTTGTTGGCTTTGGTGTAGATGACGCCGTCGGATTCGCGGGCCACCGGGCTTCCCACCACGTTCGTGATGCCGAAGACCTTCGCCCCCTTCACGCGGGCGTCGCGGATGGCGGCCAGCGTGTCGGCCGTCTCGCCCGATTGCGATACGGCCACGACCAGCGTCGTGGGCGTGATGATGGGATTGCGGTAGCGGAACTCGCTGGCGACCTCCACCTCGCAGGGGATGCGCGCCCAGCTCTCGATGAGGTTCTTGGCGATAAGGCCCGCATGGTAGGAGGTGCCGCACGCAATAATGTAGACGCGATCGACCAGGTTGAGCTCGGCCGGCGTCATGTCCAGCTCGTCGATGACCAGCGAGCCGGCAACCAGGCGGCCGGCCAGCGTATCGCGGATGACGCGGGGCTGCTCGTGAATCTCCTTCAGCATGAAGTCGGGGTAGCCGCCTTTTTCGGCGACGTCGAGATCCCAATCGACATGGGTGACGTCGGGCTTAATGGGGTTGCCGGCCTCGTCGTAGTACTTGATGCCATCGGGGCGCAGGCGCGCCATCTGCCCGTCGGCGAGCACCACCACATCGCGCGTGGCGTCGATCATCGCGATGATGTCGGAGGCCACGTAGCTGCCGGTCTCGCCGCAGCCCACCACGATGGGGGAATCCTTGCGGCAGGCGATGATCGTGCCCGGCTCGGCATCGGCCATGACGGCCAGGCCGTAGGCCCCGACGAGCCGCGCGGCCGCCTCGGCCACCGCCGCACGCAGGTCGCCGGTGCCTTCGGCGAGCATGCGGTGGTAGGACTCCTCCACGAGGTGCGCCACCACCTCGGTATCCGTCTCGCTCTTGAAGACGTGCCCGCGACCGACGAGCTCCTCGCGCAGCTCGGCGAAGTTCTCGATGATGCCGTTGTGCACCACGGCGATGTCGCCGGAGCACGAGGTGTGCGGGTGCGCGTTGGCCTCGCTCGGCTTGCCGTGAGTGGCCCAGCGGGTGTGCCCGATGCCGCAGGTGCCCGTCATTTCGAAGTGGCCGAGGGGGTGCGCGAGCTCGGCCACCTTGCCCTTGCGCGTGATCACCTGAATGCCGCCGTCCTGCTCCACGGCCACACCCGCCGAGTCGTAGCCGCGGTATTCCATGCGGGTGAGCCCCTCCACCAGGATGGGAGTGGCGCTCGCCTCACCGGTATAGCCGACGATTCCGCACATAGATGCTCCTTTATCGAAAGCGGGCGGCACGAGGCCGCCCTCACTCATTTGCCGGTTCGCTATTGTACCGAAGGGGCGCCGTCCCCGGCCGCCTTCCACGAAAAGCGCGGAGCTACCCGCGGATCTCGGCTCCGGTGGCCTTTTCCACCTTTGACACGAGCTTGCCGTGGGCGCGCTCCACTTCCTCGCTGGTCAGCGTGCGATCGGGGGCGCGGTACACGAGGCTGTAGGCCATGGACTTCTTGCCGGCGCCCACGCGCTCCGCATCGCGGTACACGTCGAACAGCGCCACGGATTCCAGAAGCTTCCCGCCGGCCGAGGTCATCACCTGGACCATCTTCTCGTGGGGCACGTCCTCGGCCACCACGAAGGCCTGATCCACCGTGACGGCCGGGAAGGTGGGCACGTCCACGTAGTCGCGGGCCGGACGGGCCGCGCGCACGAGGGCCGCCACGTCCAGCTCGAAGGCCACCACGGGCGGCTCGGCCCCGAAGGCGTCGACCACGAGCGGATGAACCTCCCCCACCCAGCCGACGACCGCGCCGTTGGCCATCATCTCGGCGGCGCGGCCCGGCTGCAGCTGCGGGGCCTCATCGGCGGAAAGCGCCCGGAAGCGCACTTTGGGCAGCGCCAGCTCGCGGGCCAGGTTCTCCAGCACGCCCTTGGCGTCGAAGAAGTCGAAGGGCACCGCTGGCGCGTTCCACGCCCCGTCGCGCATGGAACCGGCCAGAACGCCGGCGAGCTTCTTGCGCTCCTTGGCCTTCTTGCGTCCCTCGGCGGCGGCGAACACCGTGCCGATCTCGTAAAGCTGGATGTTCTTCACGCCGCGGGCCTGGTTATAGGCCACCGAGCGCAGAAGCCCGGGAACGATGGACTGGCGCATGACCGACATGTCGGCGTTCAGCGGGTTCAGAAGCTCCACGGCCAGGCCCAGCCCCTCGGCGGGCAGGCGCAGCCGCTCGATGTCGCCGGGCTCGGCGAAGGAGGAAGTCATGGTCTCATTCATGCCGGAGGCGCGCAGGGTGTCGTTGATCACGCGCACCGTCTCCTGCTCCGGCGTGCGCGCGCCCACGCGCTCGCGGCCGCCGGGCAGCGTCGGGGGGATGCGGTCCATGCCCCACAGGCGCAGCACTTCCTCGTACAAGTCGATCTCGCGCTCCAGGTCGGGACGGAAGGTGGGCGGCAGCACCGAGAGCACGGAGGCGTCGTCAGTGGCCTCAACGGCACAGCCGAGGCGCACGAGAATGTCCTCAATGAAGTCGGCGGGAATGTCGGCCCCCATCATGGCCACAAAGCGCGGGATGCGGAAGATGAGCTCCGGACGGGCGGTGGGAAGCTCGTAGACGTCCACCACCCCGGGGCGCACCGTGCCCCCGGACACCTCGGCCAGAAGGGCCGCCGCGGCCTGGGAGACCACTTCGCACAGATGATCGTCCACACCGCGCTCGTAGCGCATGGAGGCCTCGGAGATAAGGCCCAGATTGCGGCTCGTGCGGGAGGTGCGGCCGCGCTCGAAGGCGGCGGACTCCAAAAGCACGCAGGTGGTCTCCTCGGTGACCTCGCTGTTCTCGCCGCCCATGACGCCGGCGAGCGCCACGGCGCGCTCGGGTGTGGCGATGACCGTCATGTCCTCGGTGAGCGCGCGGTCCTCGCCGTCCAGGGTGGTAAGGTGCTCGCCGTCGGCGGCGGCGCGCACGACGATATGGGCGCACCCGTCAGCGCTGGCCACTTTCGCGAAATCGAAGGCGTGCAGCGGCTGGCCGTAGAGGTACAGGATGTAGTTCGTCACGTCCACGACGTTGTTGATGGAACGGCCCCCGGCGGCGGTCACGCGCTCGGCGAGCCATTCGGGCGAGGGCCCCACCTTCACGTTGTCGATGACCCGGGCGGTGTAGCGCGGGCAGCGCGCGGCATCGGGCACCTCAACGGTGACGGCGCCGGCCACGTCCTCGCCGGCAGTGACGGCGGGCAGCTTCTCCACATCGGCAGCCAGCGGCCAGGTCACCGGCTGCTGGTACATGGCGCCCACCTCGCGGGCCATGCCCACCATAGACAGGCAGTCCGGCCGGTTCGGCGTGATCTCCAGGTCGAGCACGGTATCTCCCGCGCCCATGAAGTCCGCCATGGGCTGGCCGACGGGCGCGTCATCGGGAAGCACCCAGATGCCGGAGTGGTCCTGCCCCAGCCCCAGCTCGCGCTTCGAGCAGCACATGCCGCAGCTCACCACCCCGCGCAGCTTCGACTTCTTGATCTTGAAATCGCCGGGCAGCACCGCGCCCACGAGCGCCACGGGCACCTTGATGTCCGCCGCGATGTTCGGCGCCCCGCAGACGATCTGCACGGGTTCCTCGGCGCCCACATCCACCGTCACCACGTGCATGTGGTCGGAATCCGGATGCGGCTCGCAGGTGAGCACGTGTCCCACCACAACGCCCTCGAAGGCCTCGCCGGTCTTCTCCACGCCTTCCACGCCCGTGCCCGTCAAATCGAGCCGGTCGCAGAACGCCTTCAAATCCTCCGGCACCGCCGTATACTCAGAAAGCCACTTCAAAGATACTTTCATACTGATTTCTTTCTCTTAATCGCCTGCTTCTTATGGCAACTAGTTTTCCGACTGCTCACTATCCATTCCCTGCCATGGAAATGTGTAGAGGGATTTCGGGTGGTGCTCACCAAGCGAGTTCCGCAGCGAACGGAAATGCCCAGTGGGCATTTCCGCCGAGCGAGGACTGTCTGAGCGACTGAGCACTGCCCGGAAGCCCGACCCCGGCAGAGTCACAGCTAGAATTGTCGCAGGAACCGCATATCGCCCTCAAGCAGCATGCGCAGATCGGGCACGTCGTACTTCAGGCAGGCGATGCGCTCCACCCCCATGCCGAAAGCGAACCCCGAGTACTCCTCCGGGTCGATGCCGCTCATGGAAAGCACGTTCGGGTCCACCATGCCACAGCCCAAGATCTCGATCCAGCCGGTGCCCTTGCACATGCGGCAACCCTCGCCGTGGCAGATGCCGCAGCTCACGTCCGCCTCGGCCGAGGGCTCTGTGAACGGGAAGTAGTGGGCGCGGAAGCGCGTCTTGCGCTCGGGCCCGAAGATCTGCTTGCACACGTAGTCGAGCGTGCCCTTCAGGTCGCCGAAGGTGATGCCGCGATCCACCACGAGCCCCTCGATCTGGTGGAACTGCGGCAGATGCGACGGGTCGGCCACATCGCGGCGGTACACCTTGCCCGGGGCGATCATGTAGATGGGCAGATCCCAGTCCTCCATGACGTGCACCTGCACGCCGGAGGTCTGGGTGCGCAGCAGCACGTCGGACTCGCCGCGCACCCGCGAGGTGTCGCCGGACAGGTCGTGCACGTAGAAGGTGTCCTGCATGGAACGGCTCGGATGGTCGGCCGGGGCGTTCAGGGCCGTGAAGTTGTAGTAGTCGGTCTCGATCTCCTCGCCTTCCACCACTTTGTAGCCCAGGCCCAAGAAGATGTCGGACACCTCATCGATGATGCCGTTGATGAGATGGCGGGTACCCACCTGCTGGGCGCGGCCGGGCAGCGTCACATCCACGGCCGCCGCCCCCATGGCCGCCTCAAGCTCGGCGGCATCCAGCGCCGCCTTGCGGGCGGCCAGCGCCTCTTCCACTTCCACGCGGGCCGCGTTCACGGCCTTGCCCACGCTCGCGCGCTCTTCAGCGGGCACCTGGCCCATGGATCTCAAATACCCGGTCAGTGTGCCGGACTTGCCCAGCACCGCCACGCGCACCGCCTCGAGCGCCGCCGACGTGTCCGCCGCGGCGATTTCGGCCAAGGTGCGCTCGCGCAGCGCCGCCAACTCCTCTGCGATTGCCATAAGGTTCGCCTTTCTTCTCGAGCCAACAAAAAGAGCCTTCTTCCGTCCCGCCTGGGGCCGCTTGCGGCTTACCAGGAATCCAAGGACGGGAGAAGGCTCTCGCGGTACCACCTCGGTTGGCAACGCTCCAGCGACCCGAAGGGAATCGCAGTGCGGCGTCGCCCGCTTGTTCGCGCTCTGTGACGGGAGCACCCGGCACCCCTACTGGTCGCCTCGCCCGTGGGCGTTCGCGTTCGGAAATGCTGCTCGGAAGGGAATAAGACGCACCCAGGGGGTCGGGCTCTCTCAGCCGGTGAAGCCCTTCTCTGGCGACCGTGACGCGCGTCCGCTGTCTTCGTCATCGCATGTAACGCCACAGTATAGCGCACTTCGAGGCGGAGCGAGCGCAGAACTTTCCCGCGCCCGACAGACGGAAAGCGGGCCGCGGGCGTACGAAGGCAGACGGGAAGCGGGCTCCGGCGAGCCGCGAAGAGGCGCGGCGCTCCAGTGGCGCGGCGAGGCGCCCTACAGGAAGCGGTACTTGACGGTGCGCAGGCCCCAGGCGCGGCAGCTGGAGAAGCCGAAGGCCTTCCACACGCCCGGCTGCAGATCGAGGACGCGGGAACCGCCGCCCATGGAGCCGCAGTCGTTCACCGTGGCATACACGGTCTGACCGCCGTAGACGATTTCCACCGTACGTCCGAAATAACTGCGGTAGTTCGGCATCGATTTGGGCACCGCCACACCCATGGAGTTGTCGTCGCAGACGGCGCCGGTGGACGTGGTACCGGGGTTCGGCGTGTTCGGATCGGTGCTGCCGCCGTAGGCCGAGGCCACGCCTGAAAGCCACCCTTCCTCCGACGAGCCGCCCGACGAGCCCGAGTTGCCGGAGCCGCCGGAGCTGCCGGAATTCCCCGATGATCCTGAGCTGCCGGAATCGCCAGAGCTACCCGACGAGCCGCCGTTATCGGAGGGGCCCTCGTCGTCGGAGACCACCGGCTCGCGATCGCCCGTATTGGCGTCGGGGCTCTCCTGCACGGCCGCGGCCGCCGCTGCGGCGGCCTCCTCTTCCTGCTTGCGCAGGGCCTCGGCCTGAGCGGCGAGCTCGGCCAGACGGGCCGCGTGCTCCTCCTGAGCGCCCTCCAGGCGGGCCGTGGCATCCTCCACGACGCTTTGGGCCTCGGCGCGCTTGGCCTCCTGGGCCGCCAACGCCTCTTCCTGCTCGTTCTTCTGGGCGTTCAGCTCGTCGCTCACGTCGTCGAAGGCGCGCTTGCGCTCCTTCTGCTCGGCCACCTCGTCGGCCTGATAGGACATGATCTGAGTGACGTACTCCATGTTGCGGAGCAACTCGTCGAAGTTCTTCGAATCAAGGATGAGGCCCAAAAGCCCCATGGAACTGCCGTCGCGGTACTCGCCCACGGCCACCTGGCCTAAAGCCGCGCGCCCCTCGAGCATGGCCTGCTGGGCCTCCATGGCCGCCGCCGCCGTCTCGTCGATCTTGGTCTGCAGCTCGGCCACCTCGGCGGTGAGCTGCTCGTACTCGCTATTGATCTGGGCCATGCGGGATTCGGCCTCATCCAGCGTGGCCTGCGCCGCATCCACGGCAGCCTGAGTGTCGTCGGCAGGATCGGCCGCAGCCGGAACCGCGCCGATGCCGACGAGGGAGAAGGCGAGCAACAGGGCGAGAAAGACCCTCGTCGCTTTTCCTTTTCCGAACGCTCGCTGTGCCAAGGTTTCCCTTCCGTTCTGCCATTACGCCGCAGCTTGCACCGGGCGAACATGCCGACCGGTGCGCTGCATCGCTCCATCTTCCCCAAATCGACCGACCGAGGCAAGCGTCTTGCCGAAAAAGACACGAGCCGTCGACTCCTTGTCCATGGAGCATAACACTTTTTGACCATAATGCAAATACTTGTTCGTATTATTATTGCAATTTATTCAGTGTTCCGTTATACTGCGCCAAAAGTAAGAGAAAGGAGCGGCCATGCACGCCATGGTAACGGCCCGAGTGCCCCTGGAAATCCGCGACCAGGTGAACGCGAAGCTGCGGTCCATCGGCTCGTCCCCCACCGAGCTGGTGAATGCCGCCTACGATTACGTACTCGCCACCGGCGAGCTGCCCGATGCGCAACGGGGAGAATCTCCCCTTCGCATCACCCTCACGGACGCCCAGGCCAACGAGCTGCGCTTCCGCTTGCGCCAGGCCACGCGCCCCGTACCGGCGTCGTTCTGGGAGGCCCGCGACGGCGCGCCCGCAACCAGGGAAGGAGAATAGCCATGCGCCTGCTCATCGATAGCGACGTTCTGCTCGACTTCATCGGCGAGCGCGAGAGCACCGCCGCCGCCTGGGTGAAGCTCCATGCCATGGAGCTGGCCGGGGCCGCGGAGCTGTGGGTCTCCGCCGAGGCCTTCGGAGAGGTGCGCACCGCCCTCGCCGAGGCCCTCTCCGACCACGACGCCCGCTCGGCTTTGCGTTCGGCCATGGCGTTTCTGTCCGTGTGCTCGATCGACGGCCCCGACGTGCGCTTCGCCCTGGAACACGAGGGGCTGCCCTATCACGCGGCGTTGCTGGGTCAGACTTGCGTCCATTGCCCAATATTCCCCACTGCTGCCTCCCGTAGGAGTCTGGGCCGTATCTCAGTCCCAATGTGGCCGGTCAACCTCTCAGTCCGGCTACTGATCGTCGCCTTGGTAGGCCGTTACCCTGCCAACTAGCTAATCAGACGCGAGGCCATCTCAGAGCGATAAATCTTTGGCAGTCAGAGCCATGCGACCCAACTGCATCATGCGGTATTAGCACAAATTTCTCTGTGTTATTCCCCTCTCCAAGGCAGGTTCCTCACGCGTTACTCACCCGTCCGCCACTAGGTAACTCAATCCGTTGGACGAATCCTCCGTCATGAGCACCCCGTTCGACTTGCATGTGTTAAGCACGCCGCCAGCGTTCATCCTGAGCCAGGATCAAACTCTCAATAAAATGGTATCTAAACAGCGGCTCTCACCGCTATTCAAATCAATTCATTGATCGCTAATCATTAGCTTCAAAGAAATAAAACGTTGCCCCACAAAGCTTTAAGCTTCATGGACAACTTTTACTTGTCCGTTTTGGTGCTTCGTGTTTCTTACTTACGTTGTTTAATTTACAAGGTGCACACCGCTTCTGCGGGGTAAGCTGTATTTTATCACAACCTCGACGCTTTGTCAAGAAATTTTTTTCGTTTTTTCAAACTTTTTCATTTCCTGACCTCTTGTCGGCCCGTGTCTCGCGACAGCTTTGATAGAATACCACGCCTCCCCTGGAATGTCAACCCTTATTTTTCATTTTCTTTCTCTTTTTTTGAACCGCCTCCATTTCTTCCAAACAGCCTCTTATTGATGCTCCCCATTCCCTTGGGAATGACAGCACGCCTGCGCCACGTCAAAAACACAGTGCAAGCCTTCCGATAGCATACCGTTAAAAATATAATGCAGATAATTCAAATCGTGGTCATGTTTTGGAAAGGTAAAAATACGTAAATTCGACTTCCCCGCTCGATGAAAATCATCGTGGATATGATGGATCTCGGTAATTGGGACATTGGCATCATCCTCCCCCTGGAAAATATAAATCGGTACAGATAGTCTGCTCAGCATTGCAGATACGTTAGGCAAAGCAAAATGTTCCTTACACCACTTGGATGTAATTTGAACCGGATAGTTTTCCCTTAACCAAGTATCATCGTTTCTCTCGATCGCTTCAAAGACCTCTCTTTTATATTCTGCCAGTTGCAGTGCAAAATCACGCTGTGTCAGTTTTCCGTCTCCGTCTATGTCCAATGCTTCAAAGGGTATGTCCTGAAACAGTATTGGACGAACGTTATATTTATCACGGACAAAATCCTCCTTCTCTATAAATCCCTTTTCCCTGCAGTCAAAATACTTGCACATGTTAACCATGGAACTTCCGCCACTTAATTGCCAGTTCAAGGTATCCCTCATATTTCCATAGGAAAACCCTGCGAGCAGCAGCCCTGCAATATCGTCACACTGAACCGCCGCAAATGGGGCCAGCGTGGCGCCTTCGCTGATCCCCATAAGCAGTATTTTTGCATATCTGAACTGCGGCAGTGCTTTTACATAGTTTTTCACCGTGATAATATCTTGAATCGAAGTTGCTGGACAATAGGTTTCATACCCCGCCCTATCAATGGCCACGAAGTCGGGGGGATGATTTGACACAGCGCACCCCCTTGTGTTCCAGCGGCAGAAGGCAAGGCTTCGCCTGCAAAATTCATCCGCAAACAAATCAAAATAGTTAAAATGTTTTCCCTCAATTTCTCTGGGATTATCGTAAGTATTTGGGCCGCTGCCATGGCAAAAGATCACTATACCGTCACTCTTTCCAGGATAATCTATTTTAACTTCAAGTTTATAGTTGTCATGCGCTTTTACTTGTGCTATGTAAGTTTGCCTCATGTGGTTCCTCTCCCAAAAAGAAAAACAAAAATTCACCATTATGTCATATATGGTCTATGATTTTATTATAACAGTACCGGATTGGCCATTCAATGAAATTGCAAGAGGAGCAGCCGTGTAGGTCTCCCCGTTCCATAGGGCACATGGCGAAGGTTCTTTCCCTCCCGATGAGAAAGGTTTGCGTTCTCCCAAGATCTATGGTATTTTTAATAGGAAAAGGAAACCCAGTTTCCCCACCGCATACCAAGAGGGAGGTTCCCCATGCCCATCAAAATTCCCAACTCTTTGCCCGCCCGCGCCACTTTGGAGGGCGAGAATATTTTTGTCATGACGGAGTACCGGGCCATCCACCAGGATATCCGTCCCCTCAAGCTGTTGATCCTGAACCTGATGCCCACCAAAATTGCCACAGAAACCCAGCTGCTGCGGAAATTTTCCAACACACCCCTTCAGATCCAAGTGGAACTGCTGCAAACCGTCAGCCACAGTGCCCAGAATGTAGATCGGAGCCACCTGGAGTCCTTTTACACCTCGTTTGACCAAATTAAGAACAAATTCTATGACGGGCTGGTGATCACCGGCGCGCCTGTGGAAAACATGGACTTTGAAGCCGTGGATTACTGGGCGGAGCTGTGCCAAATCATGGACTGGTCCAAAACCCATGTGCATTCCACGCTGCACATCTGCTGGGGCGCCCAGGCCGGTCTCTATTACCACTACGGGATCCCCAAATACGTTCTCCCCCAGAAGGTTTTTGGCGTGTTTGACCACCAGGTGCTCAAACCCTCCTCCCCCCTCTTCCGCGGGTTTGATGACCGTTTCTATGCCCCTCACTCCCGCCACACCGAAGTGCTGGAAGAGGATATCCGAAAAATCCCCTCCTTAGAGGTCCTGGCGGTTTCAGAAGAGGTGGGAGTTTTCGCAGTGAAAACAGAAAACAGCCGCCAATTTTTCCTGTTGGGACACCTGGAGTACGACCGGGATACCCTGGCCCAGGAATATCAGCGGGATGTTGACCGCGGCCTGACCATTCAAGTCCCCCGCCACTACTTCCCCGGGGACGACCCCACCAAGCCCCCCGTGGTTCGGTGGCGTTCTGCCGGGCAGCTGATCTACACCAACTGGCTCAACTATTACGTCTACCAGACCACGCCCTATGATTTGTCCGCCCTGGACCGCGAATGACAGTTCCCGCAGACGCCTGAACGCGCCTTATTTTTTAGAAAATTTTTATATTTTCTCTTGACAACCTCCTATTTTTCTTGTATTATTTAGACAGAGAGAAGGAAAGATGCTTTCCAAACTCTCCGGAAGATTCCTCCCAGATGAATCAAAGAAAGGATCGGTGAGTCCCATGGGCGATGCAGTTTCCTTTCAGAGAGCATGGGCACCCCTTCATTGAGGCAAGTAGCAACGGGATATTTCCTACATGGGTTCTGTCCTCGTTCCTTGTAACCAGCAAAGGCTGTTTGGGCGGTTGTCCCTGTGATCTCTGATCTATGACCCCCAGAATGTTTCGCAAGTGCGGTAATTCTTCCTGCTCAATTGAATATAGAACCTTTTAAGTTTGCAAAGAAAGCGCATGTTCGACAGTGTGATTGTGTGATGTGAGAGAGCTACGCAAGCATCCCCTGTTTGGGTTTCCTTGGATGACCTGGGTGTGATAAGCTACGTTGTTCTTCCTTCGTTCCTCTGAGGAGAGGAGCAGTGATTTCAGCACACCCTGTACGATCAAGTGGCGTAGACGTGTCGAACTTATTCCAGAGGGTATTCCGAGTGGAATACCCTCTGTTTTTTACTTCTGCCGCCATCCCTTACAAGAAAACAACAAATCAATAACAGTTTAGGAAAAATGCCGTAACCTTTATTATGTTTTTATTAAAACCATTGACAAAAACCTTTGCTTCCTATATAGTTTGCACGACTCAATGACAGAGCGTGTCATCTTAGAAAGCGAGGTTTTTATGACAGACACAAAGAAAAACACCCTCACCATACTGGCCGTCGTCTTGACAATCGCTGTGATTTTCAGTGCCTGCACCAGTATTTTCACCGCCAAAGCGGTGTATGATCTCCGGGCGGAAGCCAAAGCACAGACGGAAACCCAAGAGGATGGGGTTGTCATTCTGGACCAGTATGAAATTGTCTCCACCCTGCCCATCTCTGAGGCTTATCGTTCGGGCAACACCAACGGATTAAGCGCGAAGGACAAGGAGACCTTGGAACTGGCCTCCGCTGTGCTGAAAGAAATCATCACAGAAGATATGACGCCCTATGAGAAAGAAAAAGCGGTATATGATTGGATGGCCAAGGAATTGAGCTATGACACCGGCGCCCTTCAAGTCGTCCCGCAGACCTCCGCTGACTGCGACAACCCGTACGGGACCCTGAAATACCACAACGCAGTCTGCGTGGGATATGCCACAACCTTCCGTCTGTTCATGCAGATGCTGGATATTCCCTGTATGGTGGTCCACAACACAGAGCGCTATCACTCCTGGAATCTGGTTCAGATCGAAGGCAACTGGTATCACGTGGACATCTACTCCGACCAAGGGGTGGGGAGCTACGCCAATTTCAACATGAATGACGAGCTGGCCGCTGTCAGCCATGACTGGGACCGGGACTTCTTCCCCGCCGCCACTTCCCTGGAGTACAACTATGCTTATCAGAATAGAGTCTCCGTAAAAGACATCTATCAGATTCCCGCCATGATTCGGCAGGCGATGGAGGAAAAACAGGGCGGTCTCTTCCTGGACTTCCCCTCTTTGGATGAAAACGGCGCCCAGATCGTTGAGGCCATGATCAGCGGCGTGGAAACCGCCCTTGCAGAGTCCCCCGAGGGCCCCGCTCTCTGGATGCACTGGAGTTGGATGCCGATTTCAGGCAGTGGGTATGTCTTGGGACTCTCTATCGAAGGTTACGACGCGGAAGAAGCCCCAGAGGCCACGATTTCCGAGGAGGACCAGCAAAAGGTGGAGCAAGCCGTCAATGACGCCTTTGGAGCCAACCTGGATTGGGAAAGCATCCAGGCGGGCATGGACGATGGCGGTGGAAGCGGCGAGTCATCTGAATTCCTCACCGACAGCGCGGAGGAACTGCTCCCATGAGAAACAGAATCCGATTGCTTGTCATCGCTCTGCTCGCAGTCCTTTCTCTGGCCGCCTGCGGCAACGAGGGCAGCGGCACCGCCACCGTCAACATGAAGCAGCTCCAACAGGCCATGCTGGCCGCCGCGCCCTCCCTGTCGGAGACCGCCTCTACAACAGGGGACGCCGCCGACGCCAAAGAGACCTTTTCCTATGTCTCCGACCTTCCCTACGACAAGGTGGAAAACTTCCTCCTGTCTTACTCCACCACCGGCAAGGCCGACGAGATTGCCGTCATCGCGGTAAAAGATCCCGCGGATGTGACCAAGGCCGCCGACTCCCTCCGGGCCCATGTGGAAAGCCGCCGAAAGCTCTTCCTGCAATATGGTCCCGCCGAAGCTGCCCGGGTGGAAAAAGCCCAGGTTTTTACCAAGGATCAATATGCCGTTTTGATCATTTGCGACGATAGTCCGACTGTCAAAACCGCATTTGATGATTTCCTCCCTTCCTCGGACACTGGTTCCGACTAAAAAACCCTCCGGGGCAGCGCGGCTGCCCCGGAGGGTTTTTTCTGTCAGTCCGGTCGCTGCCACCGGCTCTGGTCGAAAAAAATCACAGACCTTCCCCCCGCCTCCCGATGCTGGCTCCGGCATACCCCCGAGCCATAGGGTCCAGGACGGGCGGAGGGTGCTTGTTGCAGATGGTCTAAATGCCGCAGATGGAGTCCCACCTGCTTTTTGCGCAGCGGCCCAGGGGTGTGGCTGGCCAAATACCGGTCAAAGGGCATTGCCTCTGCCGCCGCCAACGTACGCCGCAGCTGGGAAAATGATCCCGCCTCCGGCCCCAGCATCAGCAGCGTTGGGTTGAGGGCATCCCCTGCCAGGAGGAGCCGCTCCCTCTCCAGAAGCAGACCCACGGAACCCCTGGTATGCCCCGCCAGAGAGACCACCTGCGCCTCCCGTCCCCCCAGATCAAACCGCTGCCCCGGCTCCAGGGGACGAGCCGACCAATCTCTCCCTGTCAATCTGGCCTGGGCAGCCAGCAGCGGCCAGTCCGCCGGATGGGCATAGACCAAGGGGAAGCGAAAATTCCCCCCAATGTGGTCGCTGTGGCCATGGCTGTTGCACACTATACAGGGTGTGGACACCTGCGCGGCCACCCAGGCCGACAGGTCCTGTTTCCCCTGTCCGGTGTCCCAGAGGATGGCCAGCCGCTCCCCCTGTACCAAGGTGCAGTAAACCCGATAGTCCTCCTCCCAGTGCCAGATCCCCGGCTCGATCTCCCTTCCATTCACAGGGTAATCCGATTCACTCCAGCCGCAGGCCTTCCGCCGCGCCGAAGAGCATTTCGCTGAAGGTGGGGTGGGGATGGATGACCGCGGACAGGTCGTCGGCGGTGAGGCCCTTCTGAATGGCCAGGGTCAGTTCGCCCACCATGTCAGTGGCCCGGGGGCAGACCAGCTGCGCCCCCAAGATCCGTCCGCTGGCCCCGTCGGTGACCAGCTTGACATATCCGCTCTCTGTCCCTTCAATGAGGCACTTGCCATTGGCGCCGGTGAGATACTTTCCGGTCTTTACCGGGATTCCCGCCGCCTTGGCCCCCTCTTCCGTCAGCCCCACCGAGGCAATTTCCGGTTCTGTGTAGACGCAGCTGGGCACCACGGACAGATCCAGGGGCGGATTTTTGCCGGCAATGACCGCCACCACATTCTCCCCTTGGGCGCTGGCCACATGGGCCAGCTGAATATTTTTGGCCTTGGCATCCCCGATGACATAGACATGGGGAACACTGGTGCGGCCCATGTCGTCTCCTACCACAGCCCCCCGGTCCAGTTCCAAGGAAAAATCTGGGCCAAAGAGGCCGTCCAGGTTGGCCTTTCGTCCGGCGGCGGCCAGAACCCCTTGGGCTGTCACGGTGTGCTCGGCCCCCTTCTTATCTGTATAGGTGACCGTCATCTCTCCAGGGGTTCCCGTGATCTTCTGGACGCTGGCCTTGGCCTCCACCTTGACCCCCTTCTTTTTCAGAATCATGGTCAGGCGCTGGGCAATCTCCCGGTCCATAAAGGGCAGGATGTGGTCTGCCGCCTCCAGCACGGTGACTTCGCAGCCCAGGCAGTGGTAAATGGAGGCACACTCCACCCCCACCACACCGCCGCCGATGATGACCAGGGAGGAAACCTCCCGCCCGCCCCCTTCCAGCAGATCCCTGCTGTTGTAGACCCCCGGCAGATCTATGCCGGGAATGGGGGGATAGGAGACCTTGGACCCGGTGGCGATGACAATATCCTCAGCCTCATAGGTCTCCCCATGGCAGGCAATCACGCCGGCCCGCTGGATGCAGGCCGAGCCGCTGACCACGGTGATCTTATTGGCCTTCATCAGCTTCTCCACCCCTTGCCGGAGGGTCTCCACCACCTGGTCCTTCCGCCGGTGCATGGCGGCAAAGTCATAGGATACCCCCTGGGTCTGGATGCCCAGGGTCTGGGCATGCTCCAGGGCCGCATAGGTCTCCGCGCTGTGGAGCAGGGCCTTGGTGGGCATGCAGCCCCGGTTCAGGCAGGTGCCTCCCAGGTGATCCTGCTCAAACAGGACCACCTGCATCCCCGCTTTCGCGGCTTTCTCCGCGGCGGTGTACCCACCGGGGCCGCCGCCGATGATCGCAATGTCGTACTTCATGTTATGCCTCCTCCATGAGCAGTGTCAGGATGTCTTCCACCAGTGTCCTTTCGGCCCCCTTTAGGGCCATGAGGCGCGCCCGAACCGCCGCCGGCTGCCGGGGGCAGCCCTGAAGCGCGCCGGGGACTTGGCTTAAAAAGTCCGCCTCCAGCCCGTCCGACCAGAGAGCCGCCTGGGTGATACTCCCCTCCGCCTGGCTGTAATCCAGGCGCAGCAGTCCCCAGGTAAACCGGGCCTCCCGGCTCACCGCCAGGGGGCGGCTGTCTCCATAGACCCAGGCCGGGTCGGCAAACCGGGCTCGTCCCCGGGCCAGGGCCTGGGCGTCCAGCTGATCGGTCCGAAGGGGATGGACCGGCAGACCATACACTCTGCCGAAGGCCTCCACCAGCGCCTGGCGCAGCTGGGCAACGGTGAGCTCCGGCCGGAACTGGGTCAGGTTCACCACCCGGGCGCGCACCGACTTCACCCCTTTGGCCTCCAGCTTCAAGGGGGACACCTGCAGATAGGCTGCCAGAGGGGACAGGTCCACCGACACCATCAGCGTGCCGTGGTGGTAGCACTGCTCTCCAGTTTGATAGTACGCGTGGCCGGAGAACTTCCCCCCTGCCGCCGTCAGGTCATTTCTTCCGTTCTTCTCCGCCGGAATCCCCAGGGCCCGCACCGCCTGGAGAATGGTCTCCGTCTGCCTGGCCACGTCGTAGTCCCGCCGGACGGTGAGAAAGGTAAAGTTCAAATTTCCCAGGTCGTGGTAGACCGCCCCACCACCGGACAGACGGCGGACAAGATGTCCGCCGTCTGCTTCCAGTGCTTGAATCCGGCACTCGTTGGATGCGTGCTGATTGCGCCCGATCACCACGGTGCGCTGGTTTTGCCACAGGTACAGGATACACTCCCCCGGCTGTACCCGCTCCAGGAGATAGGCCTCCAGGGCCAGATTTTCATAGGGATCTGTGCCCTCTGCGGCAATGGCATATAAACGGCGCAGCATGTCGGTCTCTCCCTGCCCCCGTTATTCCCCAAAGGAATACCGAAGGATGGGAGACCGTGCCGCTGTCACCTCGTCGGGCCGTCCCACCGGGCAGCAGCGGGGGGCCTGGTGAAGGCTCTCCGGGTCCGCCTTGGCCTCAGCCAGGATATCCAGGAAGACCTGGGCCGCCTGGTCCAGGGTCTCGGGGCTCTCGGTCTCCGTGGGCTCCACCATGAGGGCCTCATGGACAATGAGGGGGAAATACATGGTGGGGGGATGGATGCCGAAGTCCAGCAGCCGCTTGGCCACGTCCATGGCAGTGACCCCTGTGTCGTGGGCCAGCCCCTGGAGGGTCATGACGAACTCGTGCATACAGCGGGTGTTGTAGGACATGTCATAGTGGTCCATGAGCTGCTTCATCAAATAGTTGGCGTTGAGCACCGCCCCGGCGGAGGCCGCGGGGATGCCCTCCTTACCCAAGGTCAAAAGATAGCTCAGGGCCTTCACCACCACCAGGAAGTTGCCATAGAAGCTGCGCACCTGGCCCATGGTCTGCTCCGGCGTGAACAGGGAATAGACGCCGTCGGCCTCCTTCACCCGCGGGGTGGGCAGGAAGGGCTCCAGCATGGCCTTGCAGCCCACCGGGCCGCTGCCCGGGCCGCCGCCGCCATGGGGCGTGGAGAAGGTTTTGTGCAGGTTCAGGTGGACACAGTCAAATCCCATGTCCCCGGGGCGCACCTGGCCCATCACCGCGTTGAGGTTGGCGCCGTCGTAGTAGCACAGTCCGCCGGCGTCGTGGACAATCTGGGTAATCTCCAAAATGTTGGCGTCAAAGAGACCCACCGTATTGGGGTTGGTGAGCATCAGGCCAGCGGTATCCGGTCCCACCGCCTGGCGCAGGGCGTCCAAATCCACTCCGCCCGCCTGGTTGGAGGGAATGGAGACCACCTGGAATCCCGCCATGGTGGCCGAGGCGGGGTTGGTGCCGTGGGCCGCGTCAGGGACGAGAATCTTGGTCCGGGCGGCATCCCCCCGGGACTGGTGGTACTTGCGGATGAGGAGCAGGCCGGTGTACTCCCCATGGGCCCCGGCGGCGGGCTGGAAGGACATGCCGCCCATCCCTGTAATTTCACACAGCAGGCGCTCCGCCGTGGCCAGGACCTCCAGCGCCCCCTGTACCGTCTCCACCGGCTGGAGGGGGTGCAACTGGGTAAACCCGGGCTGGGCCGCCGCCTCTTCGTTGACCCGGGGGTTGTACTTCATGGTGCAGGAGCCCAGAGGATAGAATCCATCGTTGACCCCGTGGGTCTGCTTGGCCAGTTCCGTATAGTGCCGGCCCAGGTCCACCTCGGCAATCTCTGGCAGGCGGAGCGGGGCGCCACGCAGCAGGGATGGGTCAAACTGCGTCACCGGCACATCGCAGGGAGGGAGCAGATCATTGCCCCGGCCGGGGCGGCTCCGTTCAAACAGCAGTTTCATTTTCCAAGCACCTCCCCAATGACCGCGATGAGTTGATCCATGTCCGCCTTGGTGTTCAGCTCTGTACAGCACCAGAGGATGCCGCCGTCCACCGGCAGACCGCCCAGAATTCCCCGTTCCTCCAGCTTGGCGCAGAGCAGCGCAGGGTCCATGGGACAATCCGTGCAGAACTCATGGAAGAAGGGTTTTTCCCCGCTGCGCAGGGAGAAGCCCAGCTTGGCCAGTTCCCCCGCCAGATAGTGGGCGTGGGAAGCACAGGTCTCCGCCACCTGCCGCAGGCCCCGGGGGCCCATGGCGGCCAGGTAGACCGAAGCGGTCATGGCGCACAGGGCCTCATTGGAGCAGATGTTGGAGGAGGCCTTCTCCCGGCGGATGTGCTGTTCCCGGGCCTGGAGGGTGAGCACAAAACACCGGTTGCCCTGGGCGTCGGTGGTCTGGCCCACAATCCGGCCGGGCAGCTTCCGCATCATGGCCTTTTTACAGGTCATAAAGCCCAGGTAGGGGCCGCCAAAGGAGAGAGGCATGCCCAGGGGCTGGCCCTCTCCCACGGCGATGTCCACGCCGTACTCCCCCGGGGTTTTCAGCAGGCCCAGGGAGATGGGGTTGACCCCCATAATGACCTTCGCCCCCGCGCCGTGGGCGGCGGAGACAATGGCGTCCATATCCTCCAGCACGCCGAAATAGTTGGGGCTCTGGACATAGACTGCGGCGGTATCCCCGGCCAAAACCGCCTGCAAGGCGGCCGGGTCGGTGGCACAGCCGTCCACCGGCAGGATGGTCACCGGGACATCCCGGCTCTCGCAATAGGTCTTAATCACCGCCAGGGTCTGGGGGTCTGCGGCGCCGGAGACCACCACGCTGGTGCGCTTTCTCTCCTGGCACATGAAGATGGCCTCTGCGGCGGCAACCGCACCGTCATAGACCGAGGCGTTGGACACCTCCATCCCGGTGAGTTCACACATCTGTGTTTGGTATTCAAAGATTGACTGAAGAACCCCCTGGCTGATCTCCGCCTGATAGGGCGTATAAGCTGTGAGGAATTCCTCCTTGCTGGTGACGGTTTTCACAATGGACGGGATATAGTGGCGGTATGCCCCGGCCCCCCGGAACACGGACCGAAAGACCCGGTTCTTCTCGGCCAGGGAAGCCATGGTCTGACTGACCTCCCATTCACTCAGGCCCTCGGGCAGGTCCAGATTCTTTACCCGGACCGCCTCCGGCACCACGTCAAAGAGCTCGTCCACAGAGGTCAGGCCGATGGCCTGGAGCATGGCTTGCCGCTCTTCCCCTGTGGCGGGAATGTAGCTGCCCATCTTACGCCTCCTCTGCGGCCACAACCGCTTCATATCCCTCCGCGTCCAGCAGCTCCTCCGTGTCGCTGACCTGGGATACCTTGATGAGCCAGGCCTCATAAGGGGCCTCGTTCACCTGGGCGGGATCGTCCAGCAGCGCCTCGTTCACCGCAGTCACCGTGCCGGTGACGGGGGAGAACACGTCGGAGACCGCCTTGACCGACTCCACGTCGGAGAAGGACTCCCCGGCGGTGACGCTGTCTCCCTCCTCGGGGAGGTTGATGAACACGATGTCTCCCAGGGCGCCCTGGGCATAGTCGGTCAGGCCGATGGTGAAGACGCCATCCTCCTCCAGAATCCACTCATGGGACTTGCTGTACTTCAGGTTTGCGGGAATGTTAGACATGATTTTTTCCTCCATTTTGATTGATCTATATGCGCTATTTTACTATGATTTCCGTTTCCATGGCTCCTCAGCCCTGCAGGTGCTGGTCTCAGCCTCTCTTATAGAAGGGCAGGGGAACAATCTTGGCGCCGATTCGGCGGCCCCGGACCTCCACTTCCAGTTCGGTACCCTCCTTGGCGTGCTTGGCGTCAAGGAGCGCCATAGCCACCGCCTTGCCCAGATAGGGGCAGTGGGTGCCGGAGGTGGTCTGGCCGATCTTCTCCTGGCCTAAGAACACATCCTGGTGCTCCCGGACGATTCCCCGGCCCGTGACCTCCAGGCCCACCCGGACCCGCTGGGGGGCGCCGGCCGCCACAAGAGCATCTTTTCCAATAAATTCCGCCTTCTGCAGCTTCACGCCAAAGTCCAGCCCGGCCTCCAGGGGGGTGACGGTCTCATCCATCTCATGGCCGTACAGGGGCATTGCCGCCTCCAGGCGAAGGGTATCCCGGGCACCCAGGCCGCAGGGAATGAGGCCGAATGCCTCCCCCGCCTCCCGGAGAATCTTCCACAGCTTGGGGGCGTCCTCGTTGGCCGTATAAATCTCATAGCCCAGCTCTCCGGTATAGCCTGTGCGGGAGATCATGCACGGTATCCCCTGTATCTCCACACGGGGCAGGGCGGTGTAGTATCCCTTGGGAATCTGGTCCTCCGGCAGCAGGCTCTTCAGGATAGCCGGGGCTTTGGGCCCCTGTAAGGCCAGCTGGGCCACCGTGTCCGAGATGTCCTCGGCCTTGGTGCCGGGCAGCAGGTTCTGGGCCATGTGGGCATAGTCCTTCTCCCGGTTGGAGGCGTTGACCACTGCCAGATAGGCCTCCTCTCCAAACTTGTAAACCACCAGGTCGTCAATGGTGCCCCCCTGGGCATTGCACATGACGCCGTACCGCACCTTGTTCACGGGCATGCCGCTGTAATCGTTGGTGAGCAAGTGATTCAGCGTGTCCAGGGCCGTGGGGCCGGTGAAGAGAATCTCCCCCATGTGGGAGACGTCGAACAGGCCCGCCTGCTGGCGGACGGCCATGTGCTCTTGGATGACGCCGGTTCCATACTGCACAGGCAGCAGGTAGCCAGCGAAGGGGACCATCTTGCCGCCCTCTGCCACATGGACATCATAGAGTGGGGTTTTTCGTTCCATTGTGTTCGCTCCTTTTCCTTCTCATGTTCCAGTCGCCGTTTTCAAAAAACGGAGGCACTGCATCTGGACCCATGCCAAATACAGTGCCTCCGTAACCTAACCTGAAAGATTCTCCGCCGGGACGGATTGCCTCTTCGGTGCGTCCTTCGCTCTCCGGAGTCTCGTCAAAAACCGGTCCTTTTGCCTGAGAGTTTCCGCTGCCCCTTCGGCTCCGCTTGCACGGCATCTCCCGGTTTCATCATCCGATCCATATCTGATTCCATTCTCAGCTCGGCTCCCCCGTGATCTGCCCAGGGGGCCCAGCTGGTTTTCTGGTTCTATTATAATAACCGCCCCTCCCCCTGTCAACGCATTTTTTCCAGAGAACGGCAAATCCTTCCCCTCTCCTCCCCGCCCCCTGACCGCACAGCGCCCCCTTCGGCGTGTATATTCCGAAGGGGGCGCTGGTTCCTGTCCCGTCACGGCAGCAGGAGCTCTCGCTCAATGCTGTCGTGGACCATTTTCAAGGTGTGCTCACTGTATGGGAGCTCCCCGTTGTCAAACTGAATGGCCGCCCCAAAGATCAGGGAGCGGACCACATAGACCTTCCGCTGGCGGGTTTCCTCATCCAGCTGTTCCTCCTGGCAGTACCGCTGGATCAGCCGCTGGGTGGGGCTGCTGAGTTCCCCCCGCACCCGATGGTAGACGTTGTCAAAGTCCCGGTCCTTCAGGGTGAGGATGGCCCGCAGGTGGGGATTCTCCGCCAAAAACTGAACATAGCCCGTACTCATCTCCACGATCTGCTTCCGGGTGTCCCCTTCATAGGCCGCCAGGAGCTCGGCCTGCCGGGCATGCCACTGGGCGTTGACATCGTCGATGATGGCGGCAATGAACTCCTTCCGGTCCCCAAAGTGCTTATAGGGCGCGCCGCAGGACACCCCGCACAGCTGGGCGATCCGCCGCATGGAAAACCCGGCCACCCCGTAGCGGTTGATCTCCTCCACCCCGGCCTTGATGAGCTCTTCCCTGGTGTTGCGGCGCCTGGCTTTTGGCTGCTCTGCCATCTTCTGTTCCTCCTGCCTGGTGAATTGGGCGGCCAGAAGCTCCCTCAGGTTCTGAGTTCGGTTTTTCGAATCTTCCCGCTGATGGTCTTGGGCATCGCCGCCACGAACTCAACGGTGCGGACCCACTTGTACTCCGCCAGCCTGCTGTTGCAGAACGTCCGAATCTCCCGCTCCAGGGTCTTGCTGGGCTCCCGTTCCGGCACAGGGACCACCACCGCCTTGATGGCCTGGCCCCGGAGGGGATCGGGAATCCCCACCACACTGCACTCCAGCACCGCCGGGTGTTCCATGAGAATGTTTTCCACCTCAAAGGGGCCCACCCGGAACCCGCCTGTCTTGATGATGTCATCAAACCGGCCGTGGAACCAGTAGTACCCCTTCTCATCCTGCCAGGCCGCGTCCCCTGTGTGGTAGACGCCGCCTCTCCAGGCCTGGGCGTAGAGCGCCGGGTCCCCCAGGTACTCGGTGAACAGGCCCACCGGCTTGCCCGTCTCGGGGGGCAGGATGACCACCTCCCCGATCTCTCCCACCGGTGTGGGGGTGCCGTCGGGGTTTTGCAGCTGGATGCGGTAGAGGGGGGAGGGCACCCCCATGGAGCCCTCAAGGGGCTCCCAGCCCTGCAAATTGGCCAACAGCAAGGTGGTCTCCGTCTGCCCGTATCCCTCCATCAGCGGCAGACCGGTGCTCTGGGTGAACCGGCGGAAAATCTCCGGGTGCAGCTGCTCTCCCGCGGTGGCCGCGTGCCGGAGGGTGGGCATGGGCGGGATGCCCTTTTTCACCAGGTACCGGTATACCGTGGGCGGGGCGCAGAAGGAGGTCACCCCGTATTGGTTAATGATCCCCACAAGCCGTTTGGGATCAAAGTTGTCAAAGTCAAAGACCATCACCGCGCTCCCGATGAGCCACTGGCCATAGATCTTTCCCCAGGACGCCTTTCCCCAGCCGGTCTCCGCCACGGTAAAGTGGAGCCCGCCGTCCTGGGCCTGCTGCCAGTGCTTGGCCGTGACAATATGGGCCAGAGGATAGGTAAAGTCATGGACCACCCCTTTGGGCTGTCCCGTTGTCCCGGAGGTAAAGTACATAATCATCGGGTCGGTGGCCAGGGTGGGGAGCCGGTCCAAGGTGTCCTCGGCCTCCTCCATGGCCCGGGTGAGGTTAGAGAAGCCGGGGATATCCTGCTGAACCGTCCACAGCTTACACGCGCCGCCCGCCTGGGCCACGGCGCCGGCTACCCGCGCCGGCACTTGGTCCTGGGGGGTGCAGACGATGGCCTGGACCGGCGCGCAGCGCAGCCGGTAGAGGATATCCTCCTGGGTGAGCATGTGGGTCATGGGAATCAGGACCGCGCCGATCTTGTGCAGCGCCACGGTCACAAACCAGTATTCATAGTGGCGCTTCAGCGCCACCATCACCCGGTCTCCCCGGCGGATGCCCGCCTGGAGAAAAACCTGGGCGGCCTGGCTGCTCCGGCGGCTGATGTCCGCAAAGGTGAACTGCGCCTCTTGGCCCTCGCTGTTGCACCAGACCAGCGCTTTCTGCTGGGGGGCCAGGCGGGCCATGGCGTCTACCACGTCGTAGGCAAAGTTGAAATCCGCCGGGTAGTCCAGCTGGATTTGGGTCAGCCGGCCCTTTTCATCAAAGGTCTCCCGGCAGTAGGTCTCATAAACATGCATCAGGTTACTCCCTTATTTCACCCCTACCAGGGGCTGGGTTTCCAGGGGTTTTGGGCTTCCAAAGGCGCGAAAGCGCGCGTAGCGGCGCTGGAGCAGGTCCTCCTGTCCCATGAGCACGTGAAGCTCCTTTTCCAAACGGTCCGCCAACAGGCCATAAAACGCGGGCTGGCCCAGATCCCGCTCGGGGATGATCTTCTCAATGATCCCCAGCTCCAGTGCGTCCCGGGCGGTGAGCCGCAGCCGCTGGGCCGCCTCATCGGCCTTGCCCGCGTCCTTCCAAAGGATGCTGGCACAACCCTCGGGGGAGATCACGGAATAAACCGCGTTCTCCAGCATCCACACCCGGTCGGCCACCGACAGCGCCAGGGCGCCGCCGCTGCCGCCCTCCCCAATGAGAAGGGTGATCACCGGGGTGTTCAGGCTCATCATGCCCATGAGGTTCTCCGCAATGGCCTGCCCCTGGCCCCGCTCCTCGGCGCCGATGCCGCAGTAGGCCCCGGAGGTATCCACAAAGCAGAGAACCGGGCGGTGAAACTTCTCCGCCTGGCGCATGAGACGAAGGGCCTTTCGATACCCCTCAGGGTGGGGCGCCCCGAAGAAACGGCTCATCCGCTCCTTGGCGCTGTGCCCCTTTTCAATGGCCACGAAGGTCACTGGAATCCCCCGGAAGTGGCCCACGCCCCCCACAATGGCGGCATCGTCGGCATAGCACCGGTCCCCGTGGAGCTCCAAAAAATCCCCGCACAGGTTCTGGATATAGTCCAGCCCCGTGGGCCGTTTGTTGCTCCGGGCCAGCTTAACAATATCATAGGCTTGGGTACTCATAATGCCTCCCCTCTCTGGTGGAGCTTCAGCAGAGAGGACACCACCTGCTGCTGGTCCCGCCGGGGGACAATGGCGTCCACAAAGCCGTGCTTAAGCAGGAATTCCGCAGTTTGGAATCCCTTAGGCAACGCTTTCCGGGTGGTCTGCTCCACCACCCGGGCCCCGGCAAAGCCCACCGTGGCGCCGGGCTCGGCCAGGATGATGTCTCCCTCCATGGCAAAGCTGGCCGTTACCCCGCCGGTGGTGGGGTCGGTGAGCACCGTGCAGTAAAACAGACCGGCGTCGCTGTGGCGCTTCACCGCGCCGCTGGTTTTGGCCATCTGCATAAGGGACAGCAGCCCCTCCTGCATCCGGGCCCCGCCGGAGACGGTATAGCCCACCACCGGCAGGCTGTGCTCGGTGGCGTATTCAAAGAGGCTGGTGATCTTTTCTCCCACCGCCGTGCCCATGCTCCCCATCATAAAGTAGGGCTCCATGATAAACAGGCAGCAGGGCGCACCCCCGATCCGGGCGGTGCCGCAGAGGACCGCTTCCTTCTCACTGCTGGCGTCCCGGACCATCTCCAGCTTTTCCCGGTAGCCGGGAAACGACAAAGGGTCCCTCCCCTCCACCTGGGAAAACAGCTCCTGAAAGGAGCCCTTGTCCGCCAGGAACCGAAGGCGCTGCCGCCCTCCCATGCGGAAGTGATAGCCGCAGGCACAGGTGTTCCAGTTGGACCACAGCCGGCTCAGGGGGATGGACTTGTGACAGTTGGGACAGGTCTTCTCCGGCTCGCTGGCGTCCTCTTGGACCAGCGCCGCCGTGCGGCCTCCCTTTTCCAGCTCATTTTTTGGTTTGTGAATAAAATTCAGAAAGGGCAACGGTGTCACCTGCCTTCCATAAAGGTCAAATCATATTGCCCGGTCATAAACCGGGGATCGCTGACCAGCTCCAGCTGCTCGGCAATGTTGGTTTCAATGCCCTCCACCACCAGCTCACACAGGGCCGCTTTCATCTTTCGCATGGCCTCCTCCCGGGTGCCGGCGTAGACGATGAGCTTGCCCAGCAGCGCGTCATAGTAGGGGGAGACAGAGATGCCGCTGACCAGATAGGTGTCAAAGCGGACAAAGGGGCCGCCGGGCACGTGGAGCATAGAGAGGGTCCCCGGCGTCAGGGCGTTGATCCGGCACTCCACACAGGCCCCGTTGAGGGCGACGTTCTGCTGCTGGAAATTCAGCGGAACCCCTGCGGCGGTGCGGATCTGCCACTTTACCAGGTCCACCTGGGTCAGCATCTCCGTCACCCCGTGCTCCACCTGGAGGCGGAGATTCATCTCCATGAACCAGAACCGTCCGTCCCGGTCCAGGAGGAATTCCAGGGTCCCCACCCCCACATAGCCGATGGCCTTCACCGCCCGGGCGGTGAGCTCCATGAGCTTTTTCCGCTGGGAACGGCTCACCGCCGGGGAGGGGGACTCCTCAATGAGCTTCTGGTGGTGGCGCTGGACCGAGCAGTCCCGCTCCCCCAGGCAGACCACGTTGCCCGCCTCGTCGGCCAGGACCTGTACCTCAATGTGCCGGGCGGGGTGGACATACTTCTCCATGTAAACCGACCCGTCCCCAAAGGAGGCCTCCCCCTCGGCCACCGCCAGGGCATAGGCCTGGGTCATCTCATTGGGGGCGCTCACCAGCCGGATGCCCCGGCCGCCGCCGCCGGCACTGGCCTTGAGCATCACAGGATAGCCATGTGTGTGATGTTGACCTTTCCCCCTGCCTGTGCCGCTGCCGCCAGCGCCGCCTGGGCGCTGGCGAGCACCTGGGTGCCCGGAATGACCTCCAGGCCGTTTCTCCCCATGATCTCCTTCAGCCGGGCTTTGTCGCTGAGCTCCTCCATGCTCTCCGGAGAGGGTCCGATGAACACCAGCCCATTTTTCCGGCAGAGGGCGGCAAAGTGGGCGTTTTCCGACAGGAAGCCATACCCCGGGTGGATGGCCTGGGCCCCGGAGACCAGGGCGGCGGAGACCACCCGCTCCTCGTTGAGGTAGCTCTCCCCGGGGGAAGCGCCGCCCACGCAGTAGCTCTCATCTGCCAGGGCCACGTGGAGGGCGTCCCGGTCCGCCTGGGAGTAGATGGCCACGGTGGCAATGCCCATCTCCTTGCAGGCCCGGATGATCCGGACGGCGATCTCCCCCCGGTTGGCAATCAGGATCTTTGAAAACATACTTCGCGCTCCGTAATCCCAAAGGAGAATTCCGCCTTCACGCAGAGGGTATCCCCCACATACCCCTCTCCCTCGGCAAAATAGAAGGGATGCTTGGCCCGGGTGATGCGGCACTTGGTCTCAAAGAGGTCCCCCGGCAGCACCGGGGCCCGGAACCGCACGTTCTTCATGCTGGTATACATGGGGATGGTGTCCTCGGTGAGGGAATCCTGCATCAAAATCCCCGCCGACTGGGCCAGAATCTCACAGAGAATCACCCCAGGCACCACCGGGGCGTCGGGGAAATGTCCCTGGAGGAACCACTCGTCCCCCTTCACCCGGTACTGTCCATGGGCGATCTCTCCCTCCCGGTCCAGCTGATCCAGCAGGAGCATGCTGTCCCGGTGGGGCAGGATGGTTTTGATCTCATCTCGATTCATCGCGGTCCTCCTTACTGCCCTTTGATGCGGAAGAGGGGACAGCCGAAGTCCACCACCTGCCCGTTCTGGACGCAGACCTCCACGATCTCTCCGTCCAGCTCGGCCATGATCTCATTCATCAGCTTCATCGCTTCCACAATGCACAGGGTCTGTCCCCGTTTCACCCGGTCTCCCACCTTGACAAAGGGTTCCGCGTTCTCTGCCGGGGCCGCGTAAAAGACCCCCACCATGGGAGAGGTGACCTCCGTGGTCCCTTCCTGGGGCGCAGCCGCGGGAACTGGCGGGGCCGGGGGAACCGCCACCGTCTCCCGAGGAAGCACCGGGGCGGCCGGGGTGCGCTCCAGCCGGACCACACAGCCGTTCTCCGTCACTTCCAGGCCGGTCAGGTCCAGCTCCCGCATCAGCTCGGCATACTTTCTAATTTCTGCTTCGTTCATCGTGTCACCTTCCGGAAGGCAATGCAGGCGTTGTGGCCGCCAAAGCCCAGGGAGTTGGAGAGAACCAGGTCCACCTCCGTGTGGATCGCCTGGTTGGGCACATAGTTCAGGTCACAGGCCGGGTCGGGGTCCAGGAGGTTGATGGTGGGCGGCAGAATGCCCTCATTCAGGGCCTTCAGACAGGCCAGGGCCTCAATGGCGCCGGCGGCACCCAGCATGTGGCCGGTCATGGACTTGGTGGAGCTCATGTAGGCCTTCTTGGCCTCCTCCTCTCCCAGGGCCAGCTTCACCACCTGGGTCTCCAGGGAATCGTTCATGGGGGTCCCGGTGCCGTGGGCGTTGATGTACACCCGCTCTCCGGCCTGGTGGCCAGCCTCCTGCAGGGCCAGCTGAATGGCCCGGGCGCCGGCGCTGCCGTCGGGACGGGGCGCGGTGATGTGGAAGGCGTCACAGGTGGCGCCGTAGCCGCACACCTCGCCGTAGATCTTAGCGCCCCGCTTCACTGCGTGCTCATACTCCTCCAGCACCAGGGCAGCGCCCCCTTCCCCGATGACGAAGCCCCCTCTTCTCTTATCGAAGGGAAGGCAGGCCGCGTTGGGGTCCTCCGAGGTGGACAGAGCCTGCATATTGATAAAGCCGGCCACGCCGCACTCCGTAATGGCCGCCTCAGAACCGCCGGTGATCACCGCGTCGGCATAGCCGTGGCGGATGGCCCGCATGGCCTCACCGATGGCATTGGTGCCGGAGGCGCAGGCGGTCACCGAGGGCATCGCCGCCCCCCGGCAGTTAAAGCGAATGGCGATCATTCCCGCGGCCATGTTGGCAATGAGCATGGGGATAAAGTAGGGGGAGACCCGCTTGGGGCCCCGGGCCAGGAGCTTATTGTGCTCCTCGGTAAAGGTGCGAATGCCGCCGATGCCGGAGCCGAAGTACACCGCCACCCGCTCGGGGGGCAGGGTGCCGATGACGCCGCTCTCCTCCACCGCCTGGCAGGCCGCCGCCACCCCGTACTGGGAAAAGGCGTCGCTGCGCAGCACCTCGGTTTTGTCCATATAGGCCCGGGGGTCAAAGTCCTTCACCTCGGCCGCGATCTTGGTCTTGTAGTCTGTGGTATCAAAAAGAGTGATGGGGCCGATGCCGTGGACGCCGGACTTCAAGCTGTTCCAGCACGCCTCCACCGTGTTGCCCACGGGGCTGATGACCCCCAGGCCGGTTACCACCACTCTGCGCATGGTATTCTCCATTGGTATTGGTCCTCCGTTTAACGGGGAAGGGCCCCAGACCCTTCCCCCCAAAAATGTTACATCGCAATGCCACCGTCCACCCGCAGCACCTCACCGGTGATATAGGGCGCGGTGACCAAAAACGCCACTGCCTCAGCCACTTCCTGGGGCTGGCCCATCCGTCCCAGCGGGATGGCGGCCAAGAGCCCGTTGTCCTGGCCGGACAGGTCTCGGGTCATATCCGTCTCGATAAAGCCCGGGGCCACCGCGTTGCAGGTGATCCCCTTGGGGGCCAGCTCCTTGGCCACCGCCTTGGTCAGGCCGATGAGCCCCGCCTTGGCGGCGGAGTAGTTGGCCTGGCCGGGGTTGCCGATCATCCCGGACACGGAGCTGACATTGACAATGGCGCCGTGCTTCTGCCGCAGGAACATCCCGGCGCAGTGCCGGATGCAGTTGAAAGCCCCTTTCAGGTCCACGTCCAGGACCCGGTCAAAGCTCTCCTCCTTCATCATGGCCAGCAGGCCGTCTTGGGTCACCCCGGCGTTGTTCACCAGGATGTCCACGGTGCCAAACTCCTTTTTGATCTGGGCCATCAGGTCCTTCACCGCAGCAAAATCCGCCACGTCGCAGCGGTAGGCCACGGCTTTTCCCGAAAACTCCGCCGCGCACTGGGCGCACAGTTCCTCTGCCAGGGCCTGGCTGCCGGCATAGACCACCGCCACGTTGGCCCCCTGGGAGGCCAGCTTTCTCACAATGGCCGCGCCGATGCCCCGGGAACCACCGGTGACCACCGCCGTCTTTCCTGTCAGCATCCTTTGACCTCCTTCAAGATGGTCTCCAAGTCCGCCTGGGTGGACAGCGCGTAGGTTTTCACGGTTTTGTCGATCTTTTCAATGAGGCCGCACAGGGTCTTGCCCGGCCCCAGCTCCACAAAGGTGTCCGCCCCGGCGGCAATCATATTCCGCACGATGGTCTCCCACCGAACCGGGGAGGCAATCTGCTGGGACAGCAAAGGTTTGGGGTCCCCTTCGTAGACCGCCCCCGTCCGGTTGGAATACAGGGGCATCTCCGGCTGTCCCACCCGGCATTCCTCCAGCACCTGGGCAAAGCCCTGGGCTGCCGTGGCCATGAAGGGCGAGTGAAAGCCCCCCCGCACCTTCAGCGGCAGAGCCCGTCCCCCAGCCGCCTTCACCGCGGCGGAGAAGGGGGCCAGCTGCTCCTTGGCGCAGGCCACGGAGACCTGTCCGGGGCAGTTGTAGTTGACCGGATAGACCTGCGCAAATTGGGCGCAGACCTGCTCCACCTCCTCGTTGGACAGCTTCAGCACCGCAGCCATGGCGGTGGGCTGCTCCTCCGCGGCCGCCTGCATCAGTTCCCCCCGGCGGCAGACCAGGTGGAAACCGGTCTCCAGGTCCACTGCCCGGGTGTAGGTCAGGGCTCCAATCTCCCCCAAGGAGAATCCAGCGGCCATGTCCGCCCGCAGCCCCCCCTCTTCCAGGGCGGCGGCGGCGGCCAGCTCCACGGCAAACATGCAGGGCTGGGTGTTCTTGGTCTCTTTCAGTTCCTCATCGGTGCCCCCGAAGCACTGGGCAGAGGTGCCCGGCCGCAGGGCATCCAGCTTTGCAAAAATCTCTGCGGCCGCCGGGGAGCACTGGGCCAGCTCCTGGCCCATGCCGGGATACTGGGCCCCCTGGCCGGCGAAGACAAAGGCTATTTTACCCATTGTGTGGCTCCTTTCAGCACGGGCTCGGCCCCTTCGATCACCTCTCGGACAATCTCAGCCGCCGGCTGGATTTTGTTCACCATGGCGGCCACCTGGCCGGAGAGGAAGCACCCCTCCTCCAGATCGCCTTCCACCACCGCCTTGCGCAGGGCGCCGCTGCCCAGGGCCTCCAGGGCCTCGTCGTCCATGCCGCCGTACTCGGCTTTGGCATAGTTCCGGGCAAAGTTGGTCCGCAGGCTGCGCACGGGATGCCCCAGGCGCTTGCCGGTGACCATGGTGCACAGGTCGTTGGCCTTCAAAATCCGCTCCTTATAGACCGGATGGATGGAGCACTCCTCGGCGCTGAGGAACCGGGTGCCCATCTGGACCCCGCAGGCCCCCAGCATGAAGGCCGCCGCCACGCCGCGGCCATCGGCAATGCCGCCGGCGGCGATGACGGGAAGGGTGGTGGCGTCACAAATCTGGGGAACCAAAACCATGGTGGTCAGCTCCCCCACGTGGCCGCCGCTCTCGCCGCCCTCCGCAATGAGGGCGGAGGCCCCCAGGCGGGTCATCAGCTTGGCCATGGCCACCGAGGCCACCACGGGGATCACCCGGATGCCGGCCTCTTTCCACAGGGCCATGTACTTGGTGGGGTTGCCGGCGCCGGTGGTCACCACGGCCACCTTCTCCTCAGCCACCACCTGGGCCACCTCTTCCACAAAGGGGCTCATCAGCATGATGTTCACCCCAAAAGGACGGCTGGTCAGGGACTTGGCCACCTGGATCTGCTCCCGGACCGCGTCTCCCGGGGCGTTGCCTGCGGCAATGATGCCCAGGCCGCCCCCCTCCGACACCGCCGCGGCCAGCTTGCCGTCGGCGATCCAGGCCATGCCCCCCTGGAACACCGGATACTCGATGCCCAGCAGATCACATAACGGCGTGCGAATCATGCCTGCTTGCTCTCAATGAAGGCCACCAGGTCGCCCACGGTCTCCACCTTCTGGTCCAGCTCGATCTCAATGCCCAGCTTGTCCTCCAGGTTCATCAGCAGCTCCACGGTGTCCAGGGAGTCAATGCCCAGGTCCCGGAAATTGCTCTCCATGGTGATCTCGGAGACATCCTTTTCCACGCGCTCTGCTACCAGCTCTGCAATTGCTTCAAATACCATGATAAATGACCTCCATGTGTCGTTTTTTACAAGTTTTTATGTTAGTAATCACTGATTACTTCCGCTATATATACCGCGCCCCATGCCCTTTGTCAATACAATTTCCAAAATTATTCACATTTTGTTCACATTTCAGGGGGAATTCCCCGGGTTTTCCCCTATGGGCCCCGGCGCTTCAAATCTTCTTAATGGTTCTTAAGAAAGACGCAATTCTTTTTAAGAAAACCGCAAGGTTCTCTTAAAACATGAATCACTTTTCTCTGCTACAATAACAGGCAGATTCCCGACGAATTTCTTTTTTTGCCCCAATTCGTTCTTCTACATTGACAGGAGGATTCCCATGAAAAAGCCCACCCTTGCCGTGCTCTTCGGCGGCTGTTCCCCAGAGTATTCCGTCTCTTTGCAGTCGTCCTACGCTGTTTTATCCAACCTGAACCCAGACCGATACACGGTCCTTCCCGTGGGGATTACCCAGAGCGGCCAGTGGTTCCACTACACCGGCGCCTATGACCGGATCGCCACGGACACCTGGGCGGAGGACCCGGGATGCCTCACCCCTGTGGTGGTCTCCCAGGACCGCTCGGTCCACGGGCTCCTGGCCTTCTCCGCCCCCCGGCACCAGGTGATCCAGGTGGATTACGCCCTGCCCATTCTCCACGGAAAGAACGGAGAGGACGGCACTGTGCAGGGGCTGCTGGAGCTGGCCGGTATTCCGGTGGTGGGCTGCGGCACCTTGGCCTCCGCCCTGTGTATGGACAAGGACCGGGCCCACAAGCTGGCCTCCCTGGCCGGGGTGGCAGTGCCCGCCTCCCTGGTTCTCAATCTGGGGGAGGACCCCCAGGCCGCCGTAGACTTTGCCCGGCAGACAGGCTATCCCCTCTTTGTGAAGCCCGTGAAAGCGGGCTCTTCCTACGGCATCTCCCAGATTCACCAAGAGGAAGAGCTTCTTCCCGCCCTGGACCTGGCGTTTCAGTACGACAATCAGGTGATTTTAGAGGAGACCATCCCCGGCTTTGAGGTGGGCTGTGCCGTCATCGGCACCCGGGAACTGCTGGTGGGAGAAATTGATGAGATCGAGCTCTCCGGCGGGTTTTTCGACTTTACGGAGAAATACACCCTGAAGACCTCCGCCATCCATGTTCCCGCCCGGGTGGACCCCCAGACGGCCCAGGCAGTCAAGCAGACCGCCAAGGTCCTATACCGGGCCCTGGGCTGCGCCGGCTTTGCCCGGGTGGATCTGTTCCTGACCCCCCAGGGCAAGATTGTTTTCAACGAGATTAACACCATTCCCGGGTTCACCGAGCACAGCCGTTTTCCCGGGATGATGCAGGCGGCGGGGATGACCTTCCCAGAGATTTTAGACACCATTCTCGGGCAGGTGATGGCCCCATGAACACGCTGATCCTCACGCCGGAGGCCATGTTCCAGGGGGACCTGCTGCTGGTCAACCCTTCCTTTCCCCACCATCCCCTCCCCCATCCGGACCTGGTCACAGTGGCGGACACGGACATTCTCTTGGAGCGCCGGGCCGCCCAGGCCTTAGACAGCCTGATGGCCGCCATCGGAGGCTGGAAGGAGATTGTGCCCGTCAGCGGCTGGCGGGCGCTGGAAGAGCAGCAGGCCATTTGGGAGGACTCCCTGGCGGAAAACGGCCTCCCCTTTACCCAGACTTACGTAGCATATCCCGGCCACAGCGAGCATCAGACCGGCCTGGCCATTGATCTGGGCCGCCGGAGCGCGTCCATCGACTTTATCCGCCCCGACTTTCCCTATACCGGGCTCTGCCAGACCTTCCGCCGGGAGATGGCCCGGTACGGCCTGATCCAGCGGTACCCCGCCGGGAAAGAGGAGATCACCGGCATCGGCCATGAGCCTTGGCACTTCCGCTATGTGGGCCAGCCCCACGCCGCCATCATGGAGGCCCGGGGACTGACCCTGGAAGAGTATATCGCCTGGCTGCGGGAATTTCCCTACGAATCCTGTCGATACCAGGAAAAAAATGCCATTGTCTCCTTTTTGCCGGGCGCCTCGGACGGTCCCACGATTCTCAAGCGGGATTCCGACCTGCCCTGTACCATCTCAGGAAACAATGTGGACGGGTTTATCATCACAGAATGGAGGCGGGCCCATGGGTAATCCCCCCCGTTACGGCGGCCTGGACGCCTTCAAGGTCATCGCCGCTCTGTTGGTGGTGGCCATCCACACCTCCCCTCTGACCACCTACTCCCCGGACGGGGACTTCCTGCTCACCCGAAGTCTGGCCCGGGTGGCGGTCCCCTTCTTTTTCATGGTAACCGGCCAGTTTGTCCTGGGCGAGGTTCTCCAGGGCCGGCGGCCCTTTTCCGCCCTGTGGCGGCAGGTGAAGAAAATTCTCCTGCTCTACCTGGTGGCGGTGGTGCTCTACCTCCCTGTGGGGCTCTACGCCGGCCACTACCAGGGGCTCTCCCCCCTGTCCGCCCTCCGTCTGTTACTCTTCGACGGCACCTTTTACCATCTCTGGTATTTTCCCGCCTGCGCCACAGGGCTGCTTCTGGTGTATCTGCTGGGGCGGGTGCTGCGGGGCAGAGGGCTGCTGGCGGTCACGGGACTGCTCTATCTCATCGGTCTGTTTGGGGACAGCTATTATGGCCTGACCGCCACGCTGCCGCCTCTGGCAGCGGCCTACGAGGCCGGCTTCCAGGTGTTCTCCTACACCCGCAACGGCCTGTTTATGGCCCCCCTGTTTCTCCTCCTGGGCGCCCAGCTGGGAAGCCGGCCACCCGCCGGAAGACCCGCTGTCAACGGGCTGGGGCTTTTGCTCTCCCTGGTTCTGATGACTGGGGAGGCTTTCACCCTGCGCCACTTTGCCCTGCAGCGCCATGACAGCATGTATCTCCTGCTGCCGGTGGTGATGGTCTTCCTCTACCGCCTTCTGCTGGCCTGGTCCCCCCAGGCCCCGGCGTTCTGCCGGCCCGTGTCCACCTGGGTGTATATCCTGCACCCGGCCATGATTGTGGTCATCCGGGGGGCCGCTGAGGCAGTGGGGCTCACCGCCGTCTTGGTGGACAACAGCCTGGTCCACTACCTGGCCGTTTGTCTGCTCTCCTTCCTGGCCGCCGCGGTCATCGCCTGGGCGCTGGCCCGTCTCCGTCCTCCCCGGCCCACCCGCGGCAGGGCCTGGATTCAACTGGACCAGGATGCGCTGGCCCACAATGTGTCGGCACTGCGCTCCCTGCTTCCCCCTGGCTGCCAGCTGATGCCGGCGGTCAAAGCCAACGCCTACGGACACGGCGCCCTGCCCATAGCCCGGGCCCTGGCCGCCCAGGGCATTTCCGCCTTTTGCGTGGCCTGTCTGGAGGAGGGCATTCAGCTGCGGAAAGGGGGCATCCGCGGGGAAATTTTAATCCTGGGGTATACACCCCCCAGCCAGGTCCCCCTGCTGCGCCGGTACAAACTCACCCAAACCGCAGTGGATTTCTCCCACGCCGTGCAGCTCAGCCAAACCGGCAAATCCCTGCCGGTCCACCTGGCCGTTGACACCGGGATGCACCGCCTGGGTGAGCCCTGCCATCACCTGGAGGAGATCGTTCAAATCTTCACCATGAAGCACCTTCGGGTCGAGGGGATTTTCACCCACCTCTGCACAGCGGACAGCCCCTCCCCCGCCGACCGCGCCTATGTCCAGCGGCAGGTTCAGGCCTTCCAGCAGCTGCTGGAGGAGCTGAAAAACCGGGGGATTCCCCTCCCCAAGGTCCATCTTCAGGCCAGCCATGGACTGCTGAACTACCCCGATATCTCAGGGGACTACGCCCGGGTCGGGATCGCTCTCTACGGCCTGCTCAGCACCCAGCAGGATTGGAACGCGGCTGCGCCGCCGCTGCGTCCGGTTCTCTCCCTCCATGCCCGGGTGGCCGCGGTCAAATCCCTGCCCGCCGGCGCCGGCGCCGGATACGGGCTGGCGTTTGTGGCCCAGCGCCCCACCCAAGTGGCCGTGCTCACCATCGGCTATGGGGACGGTCTGCCCCGCTCCCTGACCGGCGGAGAGGTTTTGCTGGGCGGCCGCCGGGCCCCCATCATCGGGCGCATCTGCATGGACCAAACCCTGGTGGACATCACAGACCTCCCCGCCGTTCAACCCGGGGACGAGGCCATTCTGATCGGCTCTGCCGGCCAGGAGACCATCACGGCCTATGACCTGGCCCGCCAGACAGACACCATTACCAACGAGATCCTCAGCCAGCTGGGGACCCGCTTGGAACGAATTCTTTCCTAAAACATCAGGGGCCGGAGAC
>OLRX01000407.1_pt1 | contig 39721 bp, 39 predicted proteins | sample 1672991 | NCBI WGS metagenome assembly OLRX01 (sample SAMEA3136744, study PRJEB25190) | human gut metagenome | biome: human gut; feature: human-associated habitat; material: faeces | place: Austria | collected 2013
AGCTGCTGGCTGCACTTAGAGACGGCATCCATACCGTGCTGATCCCCAAGGACTGTGTAAAGGACTTAAAGGAAATTCCGGAGGAGCTGCTCTGCCAGATGCACTGCATTCCGGTGGAAACCATCGACGACGTATTGAATGTCGCGCTTTTGGAGGAGACGGATGCTGCTAACTAAAACCAAGCTGGTTTCCACGGCGTACCGGCCGGGGCAATACGATCCGCAGCCGCTGTACGAAGTGGCGGTGGTGGGGCGCTCCAACGCAGGAAAAAGCAGCTTGATCAATACGATTTGCAACAATAAAAAGCTGGCGCGGGTTTCCTCCGCGCCGGGTAAGACGCGGTCCATCAATTTTTACGAGATGGATGGGGCGCTGATGCTGGTAGACCTGCCCGGTTACGGCTTTGCCAAGCGCAGCGGCCGCGAACGGGAGGATTGGGGGCGCCTGGTAGACGATTATTTCGGGCGCAGCCAAACGCTGGGGCATTTGCTGCTGTTGTGCGATATCCGCCACGATGCCAGCCAGGGCGATCTGCAAATGGCGGAATGGCTTTTGCATTATCAGATTCCCTATACGCTGATTGCTACCAAGGCGGATAAGATTGCAAAGAGCAAGCGCAAGCCCATGGCGGCCAAGCTGGCAAAGCAGGTGGGGGCCGAACGCTTTCTCTGCTTTTCTTCCTTGGATGGCAGCGGCAAACAAGAGCTGGCCGCGCTATTGGAGCAGCTGGCACAACGCACCCTCTAACGAGCAAGATCATAGAAAAAAGAGGAATTGATTTTCCTCTTTTTTTCTTTGGCTTGGTGCAGGCAAGCAAAAACAAAGCAAGCGTTTATAAAATTCATAGGAAATTTTATATTGACAACGCGTGTAAAAACCACTATGTATATTACCGAGGAAATTCAAATATCGAATGCGTAGGAAGTGTTTATAGGTTGAAACTGGTAAAATGTCCCATTTGTGAACTCAATTATATGCCAACGGACGCCGAGATGTGCGACGTGTGCAGAAACGAGCGGAAAAAGAGCAAGAAAAAGGATGCGCCCGTCATTCAGATTTGTCCGGAATGCAATGAAAACCCCGTGGTGCCCGGTGAAGAATTTTGCGCGGCCTGCCTAAGGGAGCATAAGCGCTTGGAGGCCATTGAAAAGATTGCCTTAAATCAGCAGGATGCGCTGGATGAAGAGGAAGAGGAGGCGCTGGAAGACGCGCTGGCCGCAGAGGAAGAGACGGAAGACCTGGATAAACTCGACTTTGTGCAGGAGGATACCGACGACATCCCCGAGGAAGAGCTGGAGGATATGGAAGAGGAGCTCGGCCTGGACGACGAGGATGAAGAAGACGGGCTGGCCCTGTAATGGCGGTATTTGCCATTGCCGATTTGCACCTTTCCCATGTGGATGAAAAGTCAATGGATATTTTTGGCCGGCATTGGAAAGGGCATTGGGACAAGATACAGGAGGCCTGGCGCAGCCGGATCGGCGCTGAGGACCTGGTGCTGATCCCCGGAGACATCAGCTGGGCCATGCACATGCCGGAGGCCCAGCCGGATCTGGACGCCATCGGACGCATGCCGGGGCAAAAGCTGATTTTGCGCGGCAATCACGACTATTGGTGGTCGTCGCTGACCCAGGTGCGCAGCGCGCTGCCGGAGGGCATGTATGCCCTGCAAAACGATTGCTTTGCCTACCGTGGGCAGGCGGTGTGCGGCGCCCGCGGCTGGGTGCAGGGCAACGCGGCCCAGGGGGAAAAGGACGCCAAGCTGCTGCGGCGCGAGGTGGGCCGGCTTCGCCTGTCGCTGCAAAGCGCGGCGGACAAAGGGCTGCCCATTGCGCTGGCAATGTTCCATTTCCCCCCGTTTGATGAAAAGCAAGCACCCAATGAAATCACAGCGCTGCTGCATGAATACGGCGTGCGGCGCGTGGTATACGGGCATCTGCACGGCAAGAGCCTGCAGCATGCGTTTGAAGGCACGCTGGACGGCATACAGTACGAGCTGGTGTCGTGCGATCATCTGAATTTTGCGCCAAAGCTCATCTTGCCCTAAAAAGAGAAGAGGACCCGAAAGGGTCTTTTTTTTGTACACAGGAAGGGAAGGCAGGTGGCGCACGGTGGAGGCGGGTGGAGGGTAATTCCACTAAAAAGGCGAACAAACGTTCCTCAAATCCCTATTTTGGATAGATTTACCAGCGATTTTGGGGCTGCTTCCCCTAAAAAATACAAAAAAAGTGGTCCAAAGTGGATTTTGGTGGTTGAAAGTGGATGGGAGGGGATTTATAATACTAACATAAGGAAAGGAGGGGTTCCGTATGGCCATGAGCCAGCTGACAGGCGAATTTTCACATACCATGGATGCCAAGGGCAGGGTAAAAATGCCCGCAGCCTGGAATGAAGACCTGGGCAGCAAATTTATGGTGACACGCGGAACGGGCAATATGCTCTTTATCTTCTCCATGCCTCAGTGGGAGGTATTTTCCCAAAAGCTGATGGCGCTTCCTTTGATGGACCCGAAAGCGCAGGCGCTGCGCCGCATCTTTGGCGCAGGCGCCAGCCCTTGTGAGCTGGATGCGCAGGGCCGCTTTGTGATCCCAAAGCAGCTGCGCACCTATGCCAAGCTGAAAAAAGACGTGGTCATCGCCGGGGCATTCACCTGGGGCGAAATTTGGGATGCCGAGGCTTGGAACGAGTATGAACAGCAATTTGCAGACGGCGCCGGCGACAGCTTTATGGAGCTGATGCAGTCTGCCACAGAGGCCTTCTCGATATGACAAGCTACACCCACAAATCCGTATTGCTGATGCAAAGCGTAGACGCGCTGGCCCTTTCGCCCGGCTGCATCGCCGTCGACGGCACCGTGGGGCTGGGCGGGCACAGCGAAGAGATCCTAAAGCGTGTACGCCCCAACGGCATTTTGATCGGGATAGACAGAGACAAAAACGCGCTCTTGATGGCAAAGCGCCGTCTGCCGGATGGGTTTATGCCCGTTCACGAAAACTTTTTCCACATGCCGCAGGTACTCCATTCCAACGGCATTCGGCAGGTAGACGGCATTTTGCTGGATCTGGGCGTTTCCTCCTATCAGTTGGACGAGCCCATGCGCGGGTTTTCCTACCAGCACGATGCGCCGCTGGATATGCGGATGGACGATACGCAGCTATATTCTGCGAAAAACGCCGTCAACGAGCTTTCCCGCGACGAACTGACCCGCATCCTCCGCGAATACGGAGAGGAAAAATGGGCGGCGCGCATTGCGCAGTTTATCGTAGAGCGCCGGGCCGAGCATCCCATTGAAACCACAGGGGCGCTGGTGGATGCCATCAAGGCTGCTGTGCCGAAAAGCGCCAGGCGTGACGGCCCGCATCCGGCAAAGCGTACCTTCCAGGCCCTCCGCATCTTTGTCAACGACGAGCTGGATGGCTTGGGACAGGCCCTGGAAAGCGCAGTGCAATGCTTAAAGCCTGGCGGGCGCATTGCCGTCATCACCTTTCATTCGCTGGAAGATAGAATCGTAAAACAGACCTTTGCCAGGCTGGCCAACCCCTGCACCTGCCCGCCGGGCACGCCGGTGTGCATCTGTGGAAAACAGCCGCAGGTAAAGGTCATCACCAAAAAGCCGATTTTGCCTACGGAAGAGGAATTGGAGAACAATCCGCGGGCCCGCAGCGCCAAATTGCGCGTGGCGGAAAGGCTGAAACAAGCATAAAGTCCTAAAGGATGTGAATACAATGGCAGCAGTTCCCACAATGGGGTCCAACGCTTTGAAATACGGCTCCGCAGCACCCAAACGCATGCCCACCCAATGGGAGGAATGGGAGCGCCGGCAGCAAGAGCTGGAACGCCGCGAATATCTTAGACGCAAAAAAGAGGCGCAGAGAAAGCGCGCCCTGCGCGAAGCGAGGATCCAGGAACAAATACGAAAAAGGAACCGCAAACTTGCGCTTCAAAAGCTATCGCTGACCCTATTGGTCTGCGCTGTGTTTGCAATGCTGTCCGTTGTGGTCGTCCGGTATGCGCAGATCAGCAATCTGCAAATGAGCAATAATAAGCTGGAGCAAACGGTTTCGGATCAGCAGGCCGAGGTGGAAGATCTGAGCTTCAAGGTAAAACAAGCGACGGATCTGCAAAATATCGCGACACAGGCCAAAGAGCGCCTGAATATGGGCTATCCCAAGGCCTATCAGCTGCTGAATGTCAGCGCCGCCTCGGCGGGCGGCAGCCAGACAGACGGAGGGAAATAAAGTCAAGGGGATTCGCTTGCGGTTGCCCAAGGTGAGGAGTAGGGAAATGCAGGCTAACATACCAAAAAAATTGAAGGAACCTGCCAACCGAAAAAAGAGGTTCCTGATCGTGCTGTGTTCGTTTACCGCGGTGTTCACGTTGTTGTTCTGCCGCGTGTTTTACTTACAGATCATCCAAGGTCCGTCGCTGGTGCAACGGGCCTTGTCGCAATGGACGCGCGTTACTTCCGTAGAGCCGAAACGCGGTGATATCGTAGACCGTAACGGCGAGGTGCTGGCGCAGTCCGGTACGGCGGATACCGTGCTTCTGTACCCGAAGAAGATCGCAGAGGCGGGCAATGCGCAGACCATTGCGGATACGCTGGCGCCGCTGCTGGGCATGGACGCGGCTGCCATTTTGGAAAAGGCACAGGATACCTCCAAGAGCGAAATTTGGCTCAAACGGCAGATAGACAGGGACGTGGCAGACCAGATCCGTGCGCTCAATCTAACGGGCGTCGGCTTTATGGTGGATACCAAGCGTTATTATCCCAAAGGCGATTTTCTAACCCAGGTGTTGGGCTTTACCTCGGTAGACGGCGAGGGCCTGGAGGGCGTAGAAGCCTACTACAATAAATACCTGGCGGGCACGCCGGGTGAATTGCGCGCGCAGACCGATGTAAAAGGCAACGAGATTGCCTTTGGCGAGGAATACTATGTGCCGGCCACCGACGGCTACACCGTCAGCCTTACCATTGATTACGTCATCCAGTCCTTTGTGGAAAAGGCGTGTGCAGATGCGTATGCACAATACAATCCCAAGGGCGTGATGTGCATCGCCATGGACCCCAACACCGGAGAGATCCTGGCGCTGTGCAACAAGCAGAGCTATGATCTGAACAGCCCGCCGCGCGACGATACCGAAACGCTCAATGAACTGAGCCGCAACCGCATTTTGGCGGACGCCAACGACCCTGGCTCTATCTTCAAGGTATTTACCATGGCGGCAGCGCTGGATACCGGGCAGACCAAGGACAGCGAAACCTTTACCTGCAACGGCAGCATCAAGGTGCAGAATACCACCATCCGTTGTACCTCCACCCACGGTACTCTGGATCTTAAGACAGGGCTTGCCAAATCCTGCAACCCGGTGTTCGTGACGCTGGCGCTTCGGATGGGCACGGATACCATGTACGATTATTTGAAGAATTTCGGCTTTGGCTCCAAAACCGGCGTGGATATGTCGGCGGAGGCCAGCGGCATTGTCATTCCGCGCGAAAATGTGACGGACAACGACCTGGCACGCATCGGCTTTGGGCAATCCATTTCCACAACCCCCATCCAGACGCTCAACGCGTTCTGCTCTGTCATCAACGGCGGAGAGCTGTTGGAACCGCATATCATGAAAAGCGTCACCGATGCCGATGGCAACGTGGTGGAGGAAAGCAGTAAGGTGGTCAAGGCCAACCCGATCAGCAAGGAAACCAGCGACCATATGCGCGAAATGCTGGAGGACGTTGTCAACGAAGGCAGCGGCAAAAACAGCTATGTAAAGGGCTTTCGCGTCGGCGGCAAGACAGGGACTGCGCAAAAGTACGATGAAACCGGCAAGGTGAAAGAGGGCGCGCACTTGTCCTCCTTTATCGCGTTTGCGCCAGCCAACGATCCTAAGATCGCCATTTTGTTTATGGTAGACGAGGCGGATACCTACAACGACTACGGCAGCACAGTAGCCGCGCCTTATGTTGGACAGATTTTAGAGGATACCTTAAAATACATGAAGGTAGAGCCCCAGCTGACCGAGGAAGAGCAAAAGGAACAGCAGGAAGAGGAAAAGAAGGTAGCGCAGGTGGAAAGCGTGATGGGCATGAGCCAGGAGGACGCAGTCGCCACGCTGGAAAAGCAGGGGTATGAGGTAACGGTGAACGGCGAAGGGGTGGTCTCTTCGCAGATGCCGGCCCCCGGTACCAATTTGCAACAGGGCGAAACGGTGGTCATTACCCTAACGCCGGCTACGCCGACGCCCATCGTGATGACGGAGGTGCCCGCCCTGGTGGGTAAGACAAAACAGGAATGTGAGCAGCTCTTGGAGGAAGCCGGGCTGACGGCCTATTTCCACGGGACAGGGAAAAAAGTGACCTGGCAAAACAAAAAGGCGGGCACAGAGGTGCAGCAGGGCACAGAGATCCGCTTGGAGCTGGGCGACTAGTACATAGGAGGAATGACGGCATGCAACTGAATGAATTGCTTTCCGGCGTGGTGGTGCTGATGCGCCCGCAGGAGGAGATTGAAATTACATCCATCGCGTTTGATTCGCGCAAGGTGGAAAAGGGATCGCTGTTCTGCTGTATCCCGGGCACTAAGACGGACGGCCACGATTATGCCAAGATGGCCATGGAGCGCGGCGCGGCGGCGCTGGTGGTGCAGCGCCCGATGGATCTGGATATCCCGCAGGCCATGGTGGCAAATACGCGGGCGGCGCTGCCGATTTTGGCGGCCAATTTTTATGGGCGCCCGGCCGAGAAAATGCACATGTTCGGCGTAACGGGCACCAATGGCAAGACCACCACGACCTATATGCTGAAAACCGTTTTGGACTATGCCGGCGAAAAAACCGGGCTGCTGGGCACGGTGGCGCTGATGGCAGGCGACGAGGTCATGGGCTCTTCGATGACAACGCCGGAGCCCGTCACACTGCAAAGCACGCTGGCGCTGTTTTTGCAAAAGCAATGCACTTCGGTGGCAATGGAGGTATCCTCCCATGCGCTGGCTCAGCACAGGGTAGACGGCATTTCGTATGAGGTAGCGGTATTTACCAACCTTACCCAAGATCATCTGGATTACCACGGCACCATGGAGGCGTACGCGGCGGAAAAGAAAAAGCTGTTTCATATGACAAAGCTGGCCGTATTCAATGCAGACGACGCGCATACGCCGTATATGCAGGAAGGGCTGGGCTGTAACCAGCTGACCTATGGCATAGAAAACAAAGCGGATATTATGGCCAAGGATATCGAGCTGGGCGCGGCGGGTGTGAAATACACGCTGTCAACGCCCATTGGCGACGGCCGCATCGAGCTGGGCATTCCGGGCCTGTTTTCCGTGTACAATTCGCTGGCCTGCGCTACGGCATGCTATGGCTTTGGCCTTACGCTGGAGCAGATCGTAAACGGCCTGCACCAGGTGCATACCGTACCCGGCCGTATCGAAGTCATCCCTACGCCCTCTGTGCCGTATACCGTAATTTTGGATTATGCGCATACGCCGGATGGGTTGGATAATATCCTGGCCGCTGTGAGGGGCTTTGCCAAGGGGCGCATCATTACGGTATTTGGCTGCGGCGGAGACAGAGACCCCAGCAAGCGCCCGCTGATGGGGCTGGCTGCCGGCAAGGGATCGGATCTTTGCGTGGTGACAACTGACAACCCGCGCACCGAAAACCCCGCTGCCATCATAGAGCAGATCCTGCCCGGATTAAAACAATCGGGCTGTGAATACTATGTAGTGGAAAATAGGAAAGAAGCCATCCAAAAGGCATTGGAGCTGGCGCAAAAGGATGACGTGGTGCTTTTGGCCGGCAAGGGGCACGAGCCGTACCAGGAAATCAACGGCGTGCGCCATCCCTTTGATGAGAAAGCCATTGTCCACGAAATACTGCACGAAACGATACGCTAGGAGTTTATCATGCAACAACTGATTTGGCCCTTGGTCGTAGGGTTTTTGCTGTCGCTGGCGGCAGGGCCCATCATACTGCCAATCCTGCGGCGCCTAAAAATGGGACAAAGCGTCCGTGACGATGGGCCGCAGACCCATCTGATCAAACAGGGTACCCCCACCATCGGCGGGCTGATTTTTCTCATCGGCGGCCTGGGTTTGGCCCTGCTGTTTACCCGCCAGTCCTATGGCTTTGCCATCTTCGCCGTGCTCATTACCCTGGGCTTTGGCGCTGTTGGCTTTTTGGATGATTTTATCAAGGTCGTAAAGCACCGCTCTTTGGGACTCAAGGCATACCAGAAAATCATCGGCCAGCTGGGCCTGGCCATTCTCGTGGCAGTATTTGCCGCCCATTCCCCGGAAATCGGCACCGAATTGTATGTGCCGTTTGTAGGCCTGGTGGATTTTGGCAGCTGGTATATCCCGTTTGTCGTGTTTATCGTGGTGGGCATGGTCAATTCCGTAAACCTCACGGACGGCTTAGACGGCCTGGCGGGCGGCATGGGCGTCATCGTCTGCGCCGGCTTTGCCATCACGGCGTATACCCTGGCAGGCGACGCTACGGCCTCCGGCCAGGTGCTAAAGGGCATAGAGATGAACAATATGGCGGTATTTGGCGCAGCCATGGCAGGGGCCTGCCTGGCATTCTTGCGCTTTAATGCGCACCCGGCCAAGGTATTCATGGGGGATACCGGCTCTTTGGCGCTGGGCGCAGCGATTTCCGTGCTGGCCGTTACCACCCGCATGATCTATCTGCTGCCGGTGATGGGCTTTATGTATATTTTAAGCACCATTTCCGTCATCCTGCAGGTGGGCAGCTTTAAGCTGAGGCATAAGCGCGTATTTCGTATGGCGCCGCTGCACCATCATTTTGAGCTAAAAGGCATGCATGAGACGCGCATTGTCGTGATGTATTATGCATGGACGCTGGCCTTTACCATTTTGGGCATCGTCTCGCTGGCCAGCCTGTAAAAGGCAGTATAAAGAAGGGGAAGCGTACAATGAAAGAGATGAAGGACAAGCAAGTATTGATCGTAGGCATGGCCAGAAGTGGCGTGGCAGCGGCCCGCATGCTCAGCCGCCTAGGAGCAAAGCTTACCCTGACGGATACCAGAAATAGCGAACAAATGGCCTCTGCCATCGAGCAACTGCGCGATATAGACGCAAATTGGCAGCTTGGCGTGGAGCCGGATGCGCTGATAGAAGGCAAGGACTATATCATCCTTTCGCCCAGCGTATACTACTGGGCCCCTTGGGTGGAGAAGGCCAAGCAAAACGGCACGGAGGTGGTCAGCGAATTGCAGCTGGGCGCCTGGTTCACGCAGGGCGATTTTGTTGCCGTTACGGGTACAAACGGCAAAACCACCACCACCACGCTGATTGGCGAAATTTTCAAGGCAAACGGAAACCGCACGCATGTGCTGGGCAATATCGGCGTACCGGTCTGCACCGAGGCGCTGGATACGCAAAAGGGAGACGTCATCGTCTGTGAAACAGCGCCGTTTATGACGGTGGGGATCACGGATTTCCGGCCGAAAATTTCCATGATCCTAAACTTGACAGAGGACCACCTTAACTATTTTGGCACGATGGAAAACTACATCAACTGCAAAAAGCTGGTGTATAAAAACCAGGCCGGCGACGACGTCTGCATCCTAAACGCCGACGACCCGCGCACAGTGGCACTCCGGGACGAGCCGAAATGCAAGGTCATGTATTTTTCCCGCACACAGGATATCATCGAGGGCGCTCTGGTAAAGCGCAATGATATCGTGGTGCGTATCGGCCGTCGGGATATTCCCATCATGCGGGTAGACGAAGTAAAAATTCCTGGCCCGCACAATTTGGAAAACGCCTTGGCCGCCATTTTGGCTGCCTACCTGATGGGTGTAAAGCCGGGGGTGATCCGCCAGGCCGTCATGGCATTTGGCGGCGTAGAACACCGCATCGAAACAGTGCGCACCCTGCACGGCGTAACCTTTATCAACGACAGCAAGGCCACCAACCCGGATTCCACCATCAAGGCCATCCAGGCGATGACAAAGCCGACGGTGCTGATTTTGGGCGGCTCCAACAAAAATTCCGACTATATGCCCATGTTCCGGGCGTTTACCAAATACATTCAATCCATCGTGGTTTTAGGCGAAACTTCGGAACAAATTTTGTCCGCAGCCCGCAAGGCAGGGTTTATCAGCGTACATCGTGCATACACCTTTGAAGAGGCGGTTGCGCTGGCACAGCAGCTGGCATCGCCCGGAATGAATGTGCTGTTGTCCCCTGCCTGTGCAAGCTTTGATATGTTCGATAACTTTGAACAGAGGGGGGAAGTCTTCAAGCGCATCGTAATGGAGCTGAATTAGACTATGCAGAAACTGACAAAGGGGAAATTTGATTTTCTCATCTTTATCACGGTCATCATCCTGGTGCTTTTTGGCTGCGTGATGGTATATAGCGCCAGCTATTACAGCGCCACCATTGAGGAGGGCGATCCGGCCTATTATTTCAAAAAGCAGATTTTGGGGGCGGTGCTGGGCTTTGTGGCCATGATGTTCATGGCAAACTTCAATTTCCAGCGCATCGATAAGGTAAAAATCCCCCTTGCCATCGTCACCATAGGGCTGCTGCTGATGGTGTTCACGCCCTTGGGCATTACGCTCAACGGCGCGCGCCGCTGGGTGAACCTCGGTATAACAACCATGCAGCCGTCTGAATTGTGCAAAATTACCGTGGTGGTGCTGCTTTCCAGCTATTTTGCCAAAAACAGGGAAAAGATCAGTACCTGGACAGGGGGCATCATCCCCGCGTTTGCCATTTCGGCGGTCATGTGCATCCCCATCATTTTGCAGCCCAACCTTTCCATGGTGCTGTGCATTATGATTACCACCTTTATCATGCTGTTTGCCTGCGGGGCGAACAAAAAGCATTTGATGATTCTATGCCTGGCGGGCCTGGCCGCCGTAGCGGTGCTGATCATCATAGAGCCGTACCGCCTAAAGCGCCTGTTCGTATTTTTGGACCCATGGTCGGATACCCAGGGCGATTCTTGGCAGCTGATCCAATCCTACTATGCCATTGGCTCCGGCGGCTTGTTTGGCAAGGGCTTGGGCATGAGCCAGCAAAAGCTGCTGTTTTTGCCGATGGAGGAGAGCGATTTTATCTTTTCCATCATCGCCGAGGAGCTGGGCTTGGTAGGCGTGCTATTTGTCATCGCCGCCTATGTTTTTTTGATCTGGCGCGGCATGCGCGTGGCGCTGACCTGTCCCAATACCTTTGGCAGCAACCTGGCCATGGGCATCACCACCATGATCGCCGTACAGGTGGCCATCAACATCGGTGTTGTCACCGGCAGCATCCCGCCTACCGGGCAAACGCTGCCGTTTATCTCCGCCGGCACGAGCTCATTGATGCTGTTTATGGGCTCCATCGGCATTCTGTTGAATATATCCCGGTATTCCACGCCCAGCTGATGCAAACGCACCAAAGCGCGATTTTGGGCATAGGATACTTTGAAAAACAGTGGAGGTGCATCCTATGTCCAATTTGATGATAGAGGGCGGCCGCAGGCTTTCAGGGAGCCTGCCGGTCTACGGCGCGAAGAACGCGATTCTGCCGATTCTGGCGGCCTGCATTATGACGGAAGAGGAGGTCGTGCTGGAAAGCTGCCCGGTTTTGAGCGACGTGGCCAATATGCTGGAGATTCTGCGGCTTTTGGGTTGCTCGGTAGCGGTGGAGGGCGATGTGATCCGCATCAATGCAAAGCATGCCAACCGGCATGAAATGCCTACAGAGCTTTCCAAAAAAATGCGTAGCAGCATCTTTATGCTGGGCGCGCTGATCTCCCGCTTTGGCAAGGCATGGGTGACCCAGCCCGGCGGCTGCGAAATCGGATTGCGCCCCATCGACCTGCACCTAAAGGGCCTGCGCGCGCTGAATGTCTCTGTGGATGAGGAGCATGGAGAGATCCAGTGCAACGGCCCGCATACCAAAGGCGCTGAGATCACATTGGACTATCCTTCCGTCGGCGCTACGGAAAACATCATCATGGCGGCGGTAACGGCCGAGGGAAAGACCGTTTTACATAATGCAGCCAGAGAGCCGGAAGTGGCGGACCTGGCCCGGTTTATCAACCAAATGGGCGGGCGCATAAAAGGCGCCGGCGCAGGAACCATCGAGATCATCGGCGTAAAGCGCTTGCAGGGCACGCGGTATAAGATCATGCCGGACCGGATTGTGGCGGGCACCTACTTGGCCGCTGCGGCTGTAACCGGAGGCGATGTGACGCTGACGGGCATTTGTCCGGAGCATTTGCAGGCGGCCGCTTCCAAACTACAGGAAACAGGCTGCCTTATCCAGTTTACAGAGGATACCGTTCGCATTCAGGCGCCCAGGCACCTGGGCGAAATGCAGAAAATAGAAACCCTCCCGTATCCCGGCTTTCCCACCGACCTCCAGGCCCAGTTTATGGCGGTGGCGTGTGTGTGTCACGGCACATGCATCCTTTCGGAAAACGTATTTGAAAACCGCTTTAAGCATGTGCCGGAATTGTGCCGGATGGGCGCGCGTATCCAGATCAAGGAGCGCACGGCGGTGGTGCGCGGCGGCGCGCCGCTGATGGGCGCCGAGGTAGCCGCCAAAGACCTGCGGGGCGGGGCGGCGCTTGTCATCGCCGGCCTGGCGGCCAAAGGGCGCACAACGGTAGAGGGCAAATGCTTTATAGACCGCGGATACCAGGACTTAGCAGCAGAGCTGTCGGCCTTGGGGGCGGAAATTCGCTAGGAGTAGACCGGATTGGCCAAGTTACGAAAGAAGAACAAAAAACGATTTTATGGATTTATCTTGGTGCTGACGCTGCTATTGTTATGCGGCCTGGCGGCGCTGGGTTATTTTGTCTTTGAAATTAAAGAAATCAAAGTGGAGGGTAGCCAGCGCTTTTCTCAAGAAGAAGTGATTGCGCAAAGCGGCGTGCAGGTAGGGCAAAACCTGTTTTTAGTCAGCAAAAAACAGCTCAAAGCCAATCTAGAGGCGCAGCCCTATTTGCAGTTTTCCCATGTTTCCTACGACCTTCCCAGCACGCTTATCATCCATGTAACGGAAAAAACCGCCTATGGGGCCATTCCCTTTGACGGGCGGTATGCCTTTGTGGATGAGGCGGGCAAGGTCTTGCAATTGTCCGACGAAGCAAACGGCGTGCCGGTCGTAAAGGGTATGGGCGCGACGGCCGCGGTGGAGGGCGAAATGATCCAAGGGCCTTCCTCGTACCAAATGCACGTGTTTGGGACGTTGATGCCCAAGCTGTTTGCGCAGTCCTATGCCGATCGCATCGTAGAAGTGGATCTGACCCAGCCGGCCGCCATCCATGTGAAGCTGGATACGGGGATGACCCTCCGCCTCGGCACCATCGACAATGTCGACGCCAAGCTGGGATGGGTGGAAACGCTGATGCCGCGCTTGACAGAGGAAGGAAAAATCACCGGTACGCTGGACGTTACGGGCGAAAACGGTGCCAGCTACATTCCATAAAGGCAGGCGGGCCTTTTCAAGATCCACGGCCCCGCTGCCGTATAGAACCGAAACATCGCCCAAAAACCAGAATTTAGGCTTTGTATTTTAAGGGGAATTCTGATAAAATACCTTAGAATACAGGTAAAAGAGGGGGAATTTAGCAGATGGATGCTGTTCTTGTCACCACCAGTTCAAGCATTGTATGCTTGGCTGGGCAAACCAGAAAAGACGGCACTTACGCTATCTTTGGACAAGCCAAGGTACCTTTTTCCGGTATTCGCAAAGGCGTGGCTGTTTCTGCTTTTGGATTGCAAAAGGGAATCAGCGACGTAATTTTAAAATTGGAAGAGCAGGTCGGCAAGCGCATCAAACGCTTGACCGTGGGGGTGCCCGCGCCATTTTGCCAAGTAAGCTTGGTAGGCGGCGCAGAGCCGAATGCAGACCAGGGCCCCAATGCCTTTGAGTATATGTCGGATGCGTATGAATTGATCCATAGGCTCAATGTGCCGCGCGTGGGCGCGGGGCCGTCCGGGCTTGGCAGCGTTAGCTCTATCGGCGCCAGCCGCGCTTATATCGACGAGGTAAACCAGGCGCTTGTCAAATTGAAGATGCGCGCCGCTTCGTTTTACGCGCAGCCGTTGGCAGAAGGAATCTTTTTGCTGCCAAAGCCGGTTAGAAGCGCTATTGCAGTATTGTTGGATGTAGGGTATTATAATATAGGTATCTCTGTATTTATCGGCGATGCGCTGGTCTATTGTGAAACCCTGTATGTGGGCGGGTATCACATCGCCAACGACTTAGCGCAGGTATTGAAAGTGCCGATGGAGTATGCAGAGCAGCTCAAACGCCAATTTTCCTTTGGCATAGAGTACGATCCAGAGGCGCAGGATTACGCACGCTCTGCAGAGGGCAAACTGATTCCCTTCAGCCACAGCGCTGTGGCGGAGGTAATTCAGGCCCGTGTGGAGGAAACGTGTGATTACATCCGCCAAGCCATTGACCATGCGCCGGTCACCTTTACGGAAAAATCCGTAGCGCAGCTGGCGGGCGATGGTTATGAAGGCATCCGGGGCATCCGCGAGATTCTATCTACGCTGGTGGGCTTGCCTGTGCAGGGTCTGCCGATTTCTTTGGCGGACGGCTCAACACATTACGATGTCGCGGCGCTCGCTTTGTTCGACGCGCTAGCCATAGACCAACCTGAAAAATCATCCCGGCGTCCTGGGTGGACAAGCCGTTTTACAAAGAGATAGGAGGCCTTGTGAAAGTATGTTGGATTTTGATCTGGATTCTCAGTTAGCAGCAATAAAGGTAGTGGGTGTCGGCGGCGCCGGCAACAATGCGGTCAACCGCATGGTGGATTACGGCCTAAAGGGCGTGGAATTCATCGCCGTAAATACCGACCGTCAGGCACTATACCTATCCAAAGCAGCGACCCGTATCCAAATCGGGGAAAAGGTGACGCGCGGCCTGGGCGCCGGCGCAAACCCGGAGATGGGCGCCAGGGCTGCGGAGGAAAGCAAAGACGATATCGCAGCGGCCATCAAGGGCTCCGATATGGTATTCATTACCGCGGGCATGGGCGGCGGTACTGGCACAGGTGCGGCCCCCGTCATCGCGCAGATCGCCCGCGAGATGGGGATTCTCACGGTGGGTGTTGTTACCCGGCCGTTCTCCTTTGAGGGCAAACAGCGCGCCCGCAACGCCGAGCAGGGCATTGCGGCCATCAAGGAAAATGTAGATACGCTGGTCATCATCCCCAACGACAGGCTGCTGCTTGTCGTGGGCAAAGGTACCAGCATTTTGGACGCGTTCCGCATGGCAGACGATGTGCTGCGCCAGGGCATCCAGGGCATTTCCGATCTGATTGCTGTGCCCAGCCTCATCAATTTGGACTTTGCGGACGTCAAGGCCATCATGGAATGCCAGGGCGTAGCGCATATGGGCATTGGCGTTGGCACCGGCGAGGACCGCGCTTCGGCGGCGGCCAAGCAGGCCATCCAATCTCCGATGCTGGAAACCTCCATCAATGGAGCCAAGGGCGTTTTGCTCAACATCACAGGCGGCAGCGATATGGGCATTATGGAGGTCACGGAAGCGGCCGAATATGTGCAGGCCGCGGCCGATCCTGAAGCCAACATCATCTTTGGCGCCGGCATTGATGAATCCCTGGGCGATACCATGCGCATCACCGTCATTGCCACTGGGTTCGATTATGTGCCGTCCACCGCAACGGGCCGCGCGCAGCTAAACAATAAGCAGAGCGCCCGCCCGGCAGGCATGCAGGCGCAGGGGCAGCGTCCTATGGCGCAGACACAGCAGCGCCCGCCGATCCAGCCCATTCAGCCCACCTATCAGCAGGCCATGGAGGATCGCCCCTCCATCCGTCCTACGATGACCCAGCCCGTGCAGCAGCCGGTACAGGCCCAGCCTCAGGTGCAGCCACAGCAGATCATCGAGCAGGAAGTGGAGCCGCAACAGGATGTGGAGTTCCCGGGCTTTAAGCCGGAGCACCGCTCTCCGCGCATGAACGAGCGCAACACTGCGCCCAGCTTCAGCCGCGATGCAGACGGCAAGGACGATGACGATCTGGAAATCCCGACCTGGCTGCGCCGCAACCGTTAAGTGTAAAAACGCAAAGGCATAGGAAATTTTCCTATGCCTTTTTCTTTTCCCCAAAGCCCCGCAAACGCCGGGCTTTTTTGCTATTTTGCAGCCCGCACATTTCTCCGCGCTTCGACGCGCAGCCGATGCCAGCAGTGCGGCGGTTCTACAATTTATGCACGCCCATATAACTATAATAGGCCCCAGTGAGGTGAAGGGGCGTGAAGGTCTATATTGAGCTGGTGCTGCTGGATAATTTTTGGGCAGACGCGCTAGTGCTCTTTGGCACGGCAAAATGGATGCAGGCACCATACCGTAAGGGCAGGCTGTTTGCGTCCGCTGGCTTGGGTACGCTGTACGCCGTCCTTTCTCTGATGCGCGGGCTTGTTTTTTTGCAGCATCCGCTTTGGAAAATCGCCGTCAGCCTGCTCATGGTTTGGGCGGCCTTTGGCTTTGGCAGTAAAAAACGATTCCTTCGATATTGCGGCGTGTTTTGGCTGTTTTCGCTGCTGTTGGCGGCCGGTGTGCAGCTCTATGGCGCCTTATTCGGCCAGGCAAGGGCATCCGGCGGCGCCTTAACCGTTTCCGGGCCGCCGCTGTGGGCTTTTTTGCTGTTTAGTTGGGGTGCCGGGGCGCTGGCGCTTTGGGGACAGCGCAAGACGAAGGAAAAAGCGGCCAAAACCGGGCATGCATGCCAAGCCACCGTGCAGATTGGGCAGACACAGGCGGAGGGCCCTTGCCTGTTGGACAGCGGGCATGCGCTGTATTGCCCTGTCAGTGGCCTGCCGGTGCTGTTTTGGCCATATGACGGCACGTTGGAACACGCGGCCGTTGCGGCTGCGTTGCAAAGCCAGCCGCTTTATTATGTGACGGCCGCAGGTGCAGGCAGTATTTTGGCATACCGTCCGTGTACGCTGACCCTGTGCCGGGAGGGCAGGGCCAAGACAGTGCGCTGTGCCGTGGCCTTTTCCACACAGCTGGGCAAGGAGGCCCTATATCCCGCAGGCGCGGCCATCGGTTATTTTGAGGAGGAATGAAGGATGATACATTGGGTACGTCGTATGCGTGCGTTTTGGGCCGGTCTATGGGCAAGGCTGTTCAGGCGGGTGCGGGTGGATTATATCGGTTCTGCCGTGCCGCTGCCGCCGCCATTGAAGCCGGAAGAGGAGCGCGCGCTGGTAGAGGCCATCGAAGCGGGAGATTCCAGCGCCAAGGGGACGCTGATCGAGCATAATCTGCGCTTGGTGGTGTATATCGCCCGCAAATTTGAAAATACCGGCATCGGTATGGAGGATCTGATCTCTACCGGCACCATCGGGCTGATCAAAGCGGTCAATACCTTTGACGGCAGCAAGAAAATCAAGCTGGCCACCTATGCCTCGCGCTGCATTGAAAATGAGATATTGATGCATCTGCGCAAGACCTCCCGCATGCGCTATGAAGTCAGCATCGACGAGCCGCTGAATGTCGATTGGGATGGAAACGAGCTGCTGCTCAGCGATATTTTGGGCACGGAACCGGATATCGTGGCAAAGCCGCTGGAGGAGGAAACGGATAAGCAGATCCTGCGCGATGCGGTGGTGCAGCTGCCCCCGCGGGATAAGCGCATCATCGAGCTTCGGTTCGGCCTATCGACTGGGGAGGAGTGCACGCAAAAGCAGGTGGCGGACCAGCTGGGCATCTCTCAATCGTATATCTCCCGATTGGAAAAACGCATTCTGTCGCGCCTGAAAAAAGAAATGGCACAGATCCTCTAACACTGCAGGGCAGGTATAAAAAATCCGCCAAGGGGAAGCATGAAACCATCAAGCGAACTTTCGTATCGGAGGGGCAAGATGGGAGTAAACAAAGTAGAGATCTGCGGGGTACAGACCTCGCAGCTAAAAACCTTGACGGAAAAGGAAATGACAGAGCTGCTAAAGCGCATCCAAAACGGGGACGAGGCGGCCAGGGAAACCTTTGTACAGGGCAACCTGCGGCTGGTGCTCAGCGTGATCCAGCGCTTTTCCAACCGCAAAGAGCCGGTAGACGATCTGTTTCAAATCGGCTGTATCGGCCTGATCAAAGCCATGGACAATTTCGACCTTTCGCAGAATGTGCGCTTTTCTACCTACGCCGTTCCTATGATTATCGGCGAGATCCGACGCTACTTGCGGGACAACAACGCCATCCGTGTTTCGCGCTCTCTGCGCGATACTGCCTACAAGGTGCTGCAAAAGCGCAATGAACTGTGCGCCGAACGCGGCGAGGATGTGCCCATCGAGGACATCGCCAAGGCCATGGAGATGCCGGTGGAGGAGGTTGTTTTTGCGCTGGAGGCCATCCAAGACCCCGTCTCCCTCTTCGAGCCGGTATATCATGACGGCAACGACGCCATGTTTGTGATGGATCAGGTTTCGGATGAAAAGAATAAACAGGAAAACTGGCTGGAAACCATCGCCCTGTCCCAGGCCTTGCAGCGCTTGGCCGAAAGGGAACAGAATATCATCTATCTTCGCTATTTCAAAGGGCGCACACAGATGGAGGTAGCCGAGGAGATCGGCATCAGCCAGGCCCAGGTATCCCGCCTGGAAAAATGCGCGCTTCATCGATTGAAAACACAGATGTAAAAGGCCCGAAAGGGCCTTTTTTCATACGCTTTCGGGATACCTGCCCTGCTTTCGGCATACATCTGAAAGGAAAGGGGTCGTTTTAATGGAACGCTTTAGTGATTTATGCCGAAAGGATGTTATCAATATCTGTGATGGGCAGTGCCTGGGGCAGGTCAGCGATCTGGCGCTGGATTGGTGCAAGGGCACCATCATAGGGCTCATCGTGCCCTATTCGGAAAAAGGCGGCCTGTTTCGGCGAAGGGAAGAAATGTGCATCCCGCTGGAATGCATCACGCGCGTAGGCCGGGACATTGTGCTGGTAGAGCTCCGCCATATGCAGGGATACATCATACAGGATTAGTTTTCAACTGCCTACAGGATATGGTATAATACAATAATTCCTAAGAAAACGGAGCTGGAATACCCAATGAAATGTATTTATTGTGAGCATCCGGAAAGCAAAGTGGTGGATTCCCGGCCCACCGACGAAGGCACGGTGATCCGCCGGCGGCGCGAATGCCTCAAATGTGGCAAACGATTTACCACCTATGAAAAGGTGGAGCAGACACCGGTGCTTGTCATCAAAAAAGACGGCCGCAGGGTCATGTTCGATCCGGAGAAGATCCGTACCGGCATGCTCAAGGCCACGGAAAAACGCCCGGTTTCCATCGAACAGATCGATAAGATTGTGGAAAATATCGAAAAAACCATCTACAATTCGCTCGAGCGCGAAGTGGCCAGCGAGCGCATCGGGGAACTCGTGATGGAAGGGCTCAAGCAGCTCGATCCCGTGGCCTATGTGCGCTTTGCTTCGGTATACCGTCAGTTTACCGATATAGATACCTTCAAACGCGAGCTGGAAAAGCTCTTGGAGGAAAAATGAACCAAGGAGGGGCTGCTTTGCATCAGACAGATCACGCTTTTGAGGCGTTTTTGCAAAAGGCGGCGCATGGCTTTACGGCCCAGCAGCTGGGGCCGATGACAGCGCTGAGCATTCCCATGTTCGCCCAAACGGGGCTTGTCAAGGCTTGGTTTACCACCCGCCGTTATGGCGCGCGTGACGATCTAAAGCTGTCCATCGCCCGTATGGGCGCAACGGACGAAATCGTGGATAATTTTCTTGCGGCTTTTGACTGCGCCGGCATCGACCCTCACGATACCGTCATAGCCAACGCCCAGCACGGCACCGATGTGCTGCCGGCGGATGAAACGCACCGCGGCTGGGGCCTGTTTCATCTGTATACGGAAAACGATCCGGGGTTTGACGGCATGGTTACGGATGAGCGCGGCGTGGCGCTGGTTGCCACCCATGCAGACTGTACGCCGGTGTATTTGCTGGACCCTGTGCACCATGCCATCGGCCTGTGCCACGCAGGCTGGCGCAGCACGGTAGGCGGCATGGTAACAAACCTCATCGATGCCATGACGGCCATGTACCAAACGTGCCCTGAGGATCTGCTGGCGGCCATCGGCCCGCATATCGGCCCTTGCTGCTTTGAGGTGGACCCGCCTGTGGGCAAAGCCTTTGCCGAGGCGTTCCCTAAGGCTGGCTGCGTATTGCCGGGCAAAAATCCCGGCAAACGGCAGTTGGATCTGACCAGGGCCTCGGCGTATCAAATGTATCGGGCCGGCCTTTTTGGGGAAAATCTGACCATATCCGATGAGTGTACCTGCTGCAACGGCGACCTGTTTTTTTCCTACCGTCGAGACGGCAAAGCGTGTGGGGCCATGGCCTCGTTTTTGCAGCTTAGATAAACAACGACAAAGGGGAGAGCGACGCATGGCGAAACAAAAGATTCTGGCCGTGGATGACGAACGGCATATTCTGGAACTGATCTCCTATAACCTGGTGGAAGCAGGCTATGAGGTAGAAACGGTGGAAACCGGCGAAGAGGCGCTGGGCAAAACGGTGGAATTTCATCCGGATCTGATTTTGTTAGACGTCATGCTGCCGGATATCGACGGGCTTGAGGTTTGTACTAGGCTCAAACGCGAGCCGGATACCGCCGGCATTCCCGTCATCATGCTTACGGCCAGGGGCGATGAGATCGATAAGGTGCTGGGGTTGGAAATGGGCGCTGACGATTATGTGGTCAAGCCTTTCGGCGTGCGGGAGCTGGTAGCGCGCGTCAAGGCGCTGCTGCGCAGATCCGCTTCGCATAAGCAGGAGGAACAGCCTACCCAGCTCTCCGCGGCTGGCATCACGCTGGATCTCACAACCTACCATGCCATGGCCGGGGGAGAGCGCTTGCAGCTTACCTTAAAGGAGTTTGAACTGCTGCGCACGCTGATCCAAAACAAAGGGCGTATCTTAAATCGGGATCAGCTGCTCAACAAGGTTTGGGGCTATGAATATTTTGGGGAAACGCGCACCGTGGATGTACATATCCGCCACCTGCGCCAAAAGCTGGGTGCTTTGGGACAGCATATCGAAACAGTGCGCGGCCTTGGCTATATGTTCAATGAATTGGAGAGAGAATGAAACGAAGGATTTTTATCGGCACAGCGGTCATCGCTGTGCTGATGACGTTTTTAGTGGGATATTTGGCCACGGTGCGCATCAACAATGCCTCCGAGCACGCCATTCAGCAAAATTTGCTGACCAATGCAAAAATCATCGCGGCTGAGCAGGATGAGGCGTCTATGCGCCATGCAGCGGATCTCGTGGCCGAGGCCTCCGGTATGAATGTAACCCTGATTCTAAAGGATGGCACCGTTTGGTATCGCCGGCCGGCGCTGGCAAGCGGCAGTCCAGAGCAGAATCATCTGGAGCGTGAAGAGGTAAAGCAGGCCTTTGAAACGGGCGTGGGCATCGCCCAGCGCCATTCCGCAACCATGGACAGAACCATGAGCTATGTGGCGGTGGCCACTGAGGATGGCTCGATGGTGGTGCGCATGAGCATCCAGGTAGACGATATCCTGGCGGCAAACCGCCAAACGGCATGGGAAATCTTTTTCCTGCTCACCGTATGCTTGGCAGGGCTGCTGGTGCTGTCTTGGCGGATGACGACGGTGATCGTATCTCCCATCAATGAGATCACCTCCGTGGCAAAAGAATACGCCGACGGCCAGTACGGGCGAAAGATCCGTACCGATTACCGCGATGAAATAGGCGTGCTGGCGCATGCGTTTAATTCCATGTCCACAGCATTGGTGGAAACCAACGAAACGCTGGCTGCGGATAACGGCAAGCTTCAGGCCATCATGGAGGCCATGACAAACGGCGTCGTGGCGGCGGATTCCGATCTCAAAGTCATTATGACAAACTCCGCCGCGCGCCAAGTGCTGGGCATTGGCTGGTCCGCCGTGGGGCAGAGCTTGTTTGTCGCTACGGGCAAACAGGAATTGGAGAGCTTTTTTAAGCGTACGATGGAAGGCACAAACAAAATCAGCGAGGAGATCACGCTTTCTTATGGCTTTGGCGTGACCAGACAAAAAAAGATTTTGCGCATCCGCGGCTCACGCCTACGGCAAAACGGCGTGACTACCGGCGCTGTGGCTGTGCTGGAGGATATCACAGAGCTAAAACACCTGGAAAATATCCGTACCGAGTTTGCCGCCAATGTTTCACACGAATTAAAGACCCCGCTCACCAGCATCAAGGGCTTTGTGGAAACGCTGGAAAGCGGCGTGGACGATCCCGAGCATGCCAAGCGGTTTTTGCATATCATCTCCTCCGAAACAGACCGCCTAACGCGCTTGATTTCGGATATCCTGTATGTGTCCGAGCTGGAAAGCTATCGCCAAAGCGTGCCGGAGATTGTGGACGTGCTGCAAAAGGCCAGCGACGTAGTGGAGCTATTAAGCAAAAATGCGCAGAAAAAGCACATTGACCTTACCCTGGAGCAAGACCCCCATCACAGCGCCTTCTGCATGGGGGATGGGGATAAAGTGCAGCAGATGCTGATGAATCTTGTGGCCAATGGCATCAACTATACGCCAGAGGGCGGGCAGGTAAAAATACAGCTGTCCTCCGATGAAAAGCAAGTAAAGATCGTCGTCAGCGATACCGGCATTGGCATTGCGGAAAAGGATATTCCGCGGCTGTTCGAGCGCTTTTACCGCGTGGATAAAGGGCGCAGCCGCGCCACCGGCGGCACCGGGCTGGGGCTTGCCATTGTAAAGCATGTGGTGATGAGCATGAAAGGGGATATCCAGGTAAAAAGCGAAGTGGGCAAAGGCTCGTCGTTCATCGTGACCCTGCCAAAGACAGATAAAACGGAAGCATAAAAACACCGCCGCAGAAATTCAGTCTGCGGCGGTATTGTATTTGCTGCAAGGGATCAGATACACCTCCAGATACAGCGTGCGGCGATCTTCTGTTGAAACGGCCTGCGGGGCTTGGATGCGTTTTCCCCCAAAGGCCAGGGCAATCCGCCTGCTTGGCGTGTTGCGAATATCCACCGGATAGCGCAGGGTGGCAATGCCCAGATGATCTGCATAGCGGAGCAGGGCGGAAAACGCTTGGCTGCCATAGCGCCGGCCCTGCGCTTCCCGCTTTAACCAAAGACCGGCTTCCGGCGCTGTTTGCAGATGGTGTAGGCTCACAAGGCCCAAAAAAGAGCCAAGGCATTCTATGGCAAATACGGCGTTGTCCTTTGCCGCTTTTTGCCATCGGCAGATGATTTTAGCGGTCTCGGCCCGGCTTTTCGGCGGCACAGCCTCCATATAACGGGCCACTTCTGCGGTAAAATATAAAAAGATGTCCTCGGTATGCTGACTGCCTACTGGCACAAGACATAGCTGTGAGGGATCATATCTCATGTTCCTTCCTCCTATGCTCAAAATAGCAGACGCCCGCCATCAACACAAGGAAAAGTTGATTAATTCGCTGCGTTTTGGCAAGGATAAAACCAAAAGGAGGCGGAAGCATGCCTGGTACTTTGAATCTTTATCTTTGCATGTTCTTATTGTGCGTAACGGGCGCCGTGTCCGGTCCGCTGCGGCGGGCGCGCATCCACCCGGCCGTGGCAGGCATATTTTGCCTTTTCACGATGTTCTTCTCTGTATTTGAAGAGGTGCAGCTGTTGCCCCGCCTGTATGTGAGCCCCGGCGGCTTTTTCATGCCGCTGGCAGGCGGTATTTTGCTGCTGGCCCAGGGGCCGCAGGGAAAACGCAGGTATGTGGGGGCCTATATAGTGCTCACCATGCTCATCGGCTTTTTGATGGGGCAGCTCACCGAATCGCTGACGGACGTATGGTTCCATGGAGCGCCATGGATCGTATTTTGCGCATGTATTGTTTCGGCATTGCTGTTTTGCGGAGAGCACCATACCGCGCTGACCTGTGCAATCCTAGGCTATTATGGGGCAGGGCTGTTGGGCTATTTGCTGGGCGTGCTGCCCCAGGCTTGGGGCTCCATGACCCTGGGCAGCGGACAGGATGCGCTGCCCTGTGCGCTGGTAGTGCCTGTTACGCTGGCATTGTGCGAAGTCATTCGCTTATGCTCCGGGCTGCTGCGACGCCGCAGGGAAAAAGGGCAGCGCCAAGCGCCGGCCCGCGAGGAAGCCTCTATGACGGCAGAGCCGGAGCATCAAAGCGCTTGAGGCAGGGAGAACGCCGTTTTGCAGATTGCAGAACGGCGCTTTTTTTGTGTGGTTGGCGGCCGGGGCAAAAGCATGGTATAATAAACGGAACATTGGAGGGGAATATGGCAAACCATCTCATTGCTGCTGTGGAGCCCGGCTCCATTGCAGAGGAATTGGGCATAGAGCCGGGGGATGCCCTGGTATCCATCAACGGGCGGCCGGTAGCCGATGTATTGGACTACCGCTTTTTGTTGTACCAGGATACGCTGGAGGTGCGGTTTGTTTCCCCTATCGGGCAAGAGCTGACGGCGGAGATCGAAAAGGAGTACGACGAGGACCTTGGCCTTGTCTTTGAGCGCCCTTTGATGGATCGGCCCAAGGCCTGCCATAACAAATGCATTTTCTGCTTTATCGACCAGCTGCCGCCGGATGTGCGCAAGACCATGAAGTTTAAGGACGACGACTGGCGGCTCAGTTTTTTGCAGGGCAACTATACCACGCTGACCAACGTAAGCGATGCAGAGCTGCAACGCATCATCGACCAGCATATCTCGCCGCTGTTCATCAGCGTGCATACCATGGACCCGGCCCTGCGTGTGAAGATGACGAGCAACCCCAGGGCGGCCAAGATCCGCGAACAGCTGACGCGCTTACAGGAGGGCGGCATTGATTTCCATGTGCAGATCGTGCTTTGCCCCGGCGTCAACGACGGGGAGGCCCTGCAATATACGCTGACGGAGCTGGCCAAATTCAGGCCGGCGTGCCTGGATGTGGCGATGGTGCCGGTGGGGCTTACGCAGTACCGCGACGGGCTGTATCCGCTGACGAGCTTTACCAAGCAGACCTGCCGGGAGGCCATCCGGCTGGTAGAGACGTTTGCCCAAACGCTGCCGGAGCCGTTTGCCTATCTTTCGGATGAGTTTTACGTGCAGGCGGAGCTGCCTCCGCCGCCGTTTGCGTACTATAAGGATTTTGAGCTGACAGAGGACGGCATCGGCCTAATGCGCTATCTGGAGGATACCGTGGACAGGGCGCTGGCAAAAGCAAAACCGGCGCGCCCGTACCGCGGCACCATTGCCACGGGGCAGGCAGCCTATCCTCTGCTTTGCCGCATTGCAGAAAAATGCAGCCAGCGTTTAGGCATAGAGTTGCGCGTTGTGCGCGTGGAGAACCGCTTTTTCGGCGAAAGGATCACCGTGGCGGGCCTGTTGACCGGGCAGGATCTCTATCGCGCCCTAAAAAAAGAGGATCTTGGAGAAATCGTTTACATCTCCCGCAGCACACAGCGAGCGGATGAGGATGTGTTTTTGGATGATATGAGCCTTCTAGAGCTTCAGCAAGCGTTGGGCGTGCCGGTGCGCACGTTGGAAAACGATGGAGAGGCTTTTGTGGAGGCACTGTGTCAGGGAAAGGAGTACCGATGAAAAACAAACCGTTGGTGGCCATTGTGGGCCGCCCAAATGTAGGGAAATCCACCTTTTTCAACCGTGTGGTGGGCCGCAGGGTCGCCATCGTGGAGGATACCCCCGGCGTGACCCGCGACCGCATCTATGCCGATGTGGAATGGGGCAGGCATTCCTTTTCCCTCATCGATACCGGCGGCATCGACCCCGCGGGCGAGGATGTTTTGTACGCCAAGATGAAAGAGCAGGTCGATGTGGCCATCGACATGGCGGACGTCATCGTGTTTTTCGTGGACGGCAAGCACGGCAGCCCCTCCCCGGACGACGAAGATGTGGCCACCCTGCTGCGCCATACCAAAAAGCCGGTGGTGCTTGCGGTCAACAAAATGGATAACCCGCACAGCCAGGAGGACGCCTATAATTTCTACACCCTGGGCATGGGCGACCCATTCCCCATTTCCGCAACCCTGGGCATCGGCATCGGCGATGTGCTGGATGAGATCGTATCCCATCTGCCCATACAAGAGACGGAGGAAGAGGAAGGCGAAAAGCCGCTGGAAATTGCCGTCATCGGCAAGCCCAACGTGGGCAAAAGCTCGCTGGTCAATTATATGCTGGGCACCACCCGCGTCATCGTGGAGGATATGCCGGGCACCACGCGCGATGCCATAGATACGCCCTTTACCCGCGATGGTCAGGATTATATCCTCATTGATACCGCCGGGCTTAGGAGAAAGCGCGCCATCGGCGAAAACAGCATAGAGCGCTACGGCGTGGTGCGCGCGCTGGCAGCGATCCGCCGGGCGGATGTCGTGCTGCTTGTCATCGACGCGACCAAGGGCGTAACCGAGCAGGATACCAAGATCGCAGGCTTTGCCCATGAGGAAGGGAAAGCATGCATCGTCGTTGTCAATAAATGGGATCTGGTCGAAAAGGATACCCATACCATGAACCAATTCAAAAAGGACATTGCACGCGAGCTGCAATTTGTTTCCTATGCGCCAACGCTGTTTACCTCCGCGGTAACAGGGCAGCGGGTGGATAAGATCTTCCAGCTCATCGGCCATGTGTATGAGCAGAGCATGCTGCGCATCTCCACTGGCCTATTGAACGAGGCCATCAACCAGGCCACCGCCACCGTACAGCCGCCGACGGACAAGGGCCGCCGGCTGAATATTCTGTATGCCACGCAGGTGGCCGTGCAGCCGCCGACGTTCGTACTCTTTGTCAACGACCCGGAGCTGATGCATTTTTCCTATAAGCGGTATTTGGAAAACCAGCTCAGGCATACCTTTGGGTTTGAGGGCACCCCGATTCGCCTGTATATTCGCCGCAGGGAGGACAAAAACGCATGAGCTATGTATTGGGATGTATCGTATGTTACCTGCTGGGCGCTGTACCGTTCAGCGTGCTTTTCAGCCGCGGCATGCTGCATAAGGATGTGCGCCGGTATGGCAGCGGCAACCCCGGCACCAGCAATATGACGCGTGCCTTTGGCATCAAATACGGGCTGCTGGTGCTGCTGTTTGATATGGCAAAGGGGTTTGGCGCGGTGTATTTGGGGCAGTGGATCATGGGGCCTTTGGGCGCATATCTTGGGGCCTTGTGCGCCGTAGCAGGCCATAATTGGCCGATTTATCTAAAATTTAAGGGCGGCAAGGGCGTTGCAACCACCGTGGGCGTTATGCTTGCGTTTGTGCCGTATATCACGCTGATTGCCATGGCCTGTTTTCTGGTGGTGCTGGCGGTCAGCCGGTACTTTTCCCTGGGTTCGCTGGTGTGCCTGGGGCTGGTGTGGGTGCTGGTGCTTTGCTTGCATTTTGCGGATACCTACCTTGTAGTGCTGTGCTCGGTACTGGTTTTGGTTGCGTTCGTGCAGCATAGGGCCAACATCCGCCGGCTGAAAAACGGTACGGAAAATAGATTTGGATCGAAATAAATAGCAAAGCGCCTTTGTTCGCTTTTGATTGAAAGGAGAGAGACGATGCCCATCTTCAAGCCGAACCAAAAGACCTATGCAATGGATCCGATGGATGTGCCCCTTGCCAGCGTGGCCCAAGGGGAGGCGTTTACGCTGTTTACAGAAAATGCGTTAGACGCCGAAGAAGGCTATTTCAACCCGCTGACAGGCCCCATCTCTGTGGAGGGCGCCAAGGCAGGCGATACGCTGGCCGTCGACATTTTAGAGATTCGCCCGCATGACGGCACGGCGATCAGCCGCATCCATAACGGTGTGGGCGCGTTATCGCCTACAGAGGATACCCCGCTTTTGGGTGCGCCGCCTATGGAACGCGTCTATCATTATGTGCAGCAGGGCCAAGACTTTGTTTGCCGGGAAAACCAACGCCTTCGCTTTGCCTACCGGCCATTTTTGGGCACGCTGGGCACTGCGCCGCGGTATGAGCGCATTTCCTCCGTCGTTCCCGGGCCGCATGGCGGCAATCTGGATGTAAAGGACGTTTGTCCCGGGCATACTGTCTATCTGCCGGTGTATACGGATGGCGCAAAGCTGTATGCAGGCGATGCCCATGCCTGCCAGGGCGATGGTGAATTTTGCGGCACGGCGCTGGAAATGGCAGCAGAGGTGACGCTGCGTTGCCGGGTATTGCCAAAAAAGCGCATTGAGGGCCCACGCATCGAAACCCCAACGCATCTGATAACGGTGGCCGCCGCCAAGCCCTTGGAAAGCGCGGCCCGCATGGCGTACCGCGCGCTCATCGATTGGATGGCAGCCGATTTCGGCTGGGATGCTTTGGATGCATATCAGGCAATTACCCAGGCTGGGCAGATGTATCTGGGGCAGCTGGTAAACCCCCTGTATACCATGGCGGCAGGGTTGCCAAAATCGCTGATATTGGGAGAAAAAGAAAAATAGAATATATGGAAAACGCACAACGGCCCCTTCGTGGGCCGTTTTTTGATTGCTGTTCAGGGGCGTTTTTCGCCGCAGCTGCCCGTCAAATGGGGAAAAAACAAAAAATCTGATCCATTTCGGGGAAAGCCATGTTCTGCCGATCCGTTTTTGTGCATATATTGTGATACATATGTGGATGGGAGGACAACAGCGGATGGAACAGTTTGATCTCTATAACGATATTGCACAGCGCACCGGGGGCGAAATCTACATTGGCGTAGTAGGCCCGGTACGCACAGGCAAAAGTACGTTCATCAAAAAATTTTTGGATATGATGGTGCTGCCCAATGTGGAAAACCCGTATAAAAAGGAACGTATCATGGATGAGATGCCGCAGTCCGGTGCAGGGCGGGGCATTATGACCATGCAGCCGAATTTCGTACCCAACGAAGCGGTGGAATTTACCCTGGAGGATTCCGTTTCCGCCAAGGTAAGGCTGGTGGATTGCGTGGGCTACCTGGTCGACGGCGCTACCGGCCAGATGGATGACGACGGGCCGCGCATGGTCCGCACCCCCTGGTCGGAAGAAGACATTCCCTTTGCCGAGGCCGCTGAAATCGGTACCAAGCGCGTCATCAGCGAGCATAGCACCATCGGCGTGGTTGTGACCACCGACGGCAGCATCACCGATATCCCGCGCGTCAATTACGTGCCCAGCGAAGAAAGGGTAGTGTCCGAGCTAAAGGCGTTGGGCAAGCCGTTTGTCGTCATTGTAAACTGCAAAGATACCGCCTTGCCTGAAACCCAGCAGCTGCAAAAGGCATTGCAGGAAAAATACGGCGTTCCTGTCATCCTCTGCAATATCCTGGAGATGTCGGCGCGGGATATGGAAGCATTGCTGCGCAGCATTTTGTTTGAATTCCCGATGAGAGAGATCCGCATCGCTATGCCGGAATGGATCTTTGCGCTTTCGGAGGATCATTGGCTGGTGCAAAGCGTCATGGAAAGCGTGGAGAAGGCTACGGAGCAGATTGAATGCGTGCGCGATTATCCCAAGATGATGCAGTGCCTGGAGGATTGCGAATCGCTAAATCCGCCGCGCCTTGTGCAGCTGCAGCTGGGGCAGGGCATGGCGGAGATAGAGGCTTCCACACAGCCCAAGCTGTTTTACAAGGTGCTGGGGGATGAATGCGGCACGCCCATCGAGGGGGAATACCACCTCATTGCGCTACTCAAAGAATTGGTAGAGGCAAAAAAGGAATACGACCGTGTGGCGGACGCCATGCAGGCGGTGCGCGAAACAGGCTATGGCGTTGTGCAACCCTCTATGGATGAATTGACGCTGGAAGAGCCGGAGATTGTCCGCCAGGGCAACCGCTTTGGCGTACGCCTTAAGGCCAGCGCGCCCAGCCTGCATTTGATGCGGGTGGATATCGAAACAGAGGTATCGCCTATCGTCGGTAGCGAGCGGCAAAGCGAAGAGCTGCTGCATTATCTGCTCAGCGAGTTTGAAAATGACCCGACACAGATCTGGAGTACCAACATTTTTGGGAAATCCTTGCATGAACTGGTCAAGGAAGGGCTTTCAAACAAGCTGACCCGTATGCCGGAAGAAGCACAGGCCAAGATGCAGATGACGCTTCAGCGCATCATCAACGAAGGCCGGAGCAATCTGATCTGCATCCTGTTTTAACCTTCCTAAACCGGCAAAGGCGGCAGTGTGCCGCCTTTTGCCCGTTTTTCCATCGGACAACCTCTTTGAAAGTGAAAACAAAAAGGGTAGTAAAAAACATTTATATGCTGTAATATATAAATAGAAAGTTTTATCTTAAAGGAGGAAAATTAATGCAGTATCGCGATTATGGCAATGAGGGATACAAAGTATCGGCCTTTGGTATGGGCTGTATGCGTGTCCCGCACGTCAAGGATGAGCATGGCAACAAGATCATACAGCGCGAGGAAGCTATTAAGATGATCCGCTATGCTGCCGACCACGGGGTTACTTATTTTGACTCCGCCCGGATGTATTTCAATGGCGATTGTGATGCGCTTTTAGGAGAAGCGCTCGCCGGCGGGTACCGCGAAAAGGTGAAGGTCGTCAGCAAGATCCCTCCGCGTTTTGTCAACAGTGAAGAGGAATTCAACAACACGCTGGATGACATGCTGAAAAAATTACAAACCGATTATCTAGACGTTCTGCTGGCGCATGATATGAATCGCGAGGCATGGGACAGATTCCAGCAGATGGGTATGTATCAATGGATGGAAAAGGCAAAGCAGGCCGGCAAGATCAAGGCCATTGGCTTTTCGTTCCACGATGATGTAGATCTATTCCGCGAAATGGTGGATGCCTATCCTTGGGCCATGGCGCAGATCCAGATGAATATTCTGGATGTCAACTATCAGGCTACGGTAGAGGGGATGAAATACGCCGCCTCTAAGGGCCTTGCCATCGTCATCATGGAACCGCTGCGGGGCGGAGGGCTGGCCAATGCGCCCGAACCCGTACAGAAAATCTATGATGCATATCCAGTCAAACGCAGTCCAGTGGAATGGGCGCTGCGGTTTGTCTACAATTTCCCAGAGGTTTCCTGCATACTGTCCGGCGTATCTACCATGGAACAGCTCAAGGATAATATCCGTATCTTTGAAGAAGCTGAGGCCAATGTGATGAGCCAGGATGAATTGGACATGATTGCAAAGGTTCGCCAAGCCTATCAATCGTTGATCAAGGTACCGTGCACCGGCTGCGGATACTGCATCCCATGTCCCAAAGGCGTGGATATTCCGCGGATTTTTTACCTGTATAACAATGGCAATATGTACAACGATTTTGCCAATGTAGTACAGGACAATTACAGCCATGTGCTGAAAAACAACGCCTCTCCGCTGGAGTGTGTCAAGTGTGGAGCCTGTGAAAAGAAATGCCCGCAGCATATCCATATCATTGAAAATCTGCAAAAGGCGCATGAGGCCATTGTGAGCGCCGGCAAATAACGAATTTTCCATCGCCCGGCCGCGGCTTGCGGCCGGTGCGTATGGCAAAAGGTATTTTTTAGACAAGGGGGACAATCAATCATGCAATACCGTGAATACGGCAAGCTGGGGTACAAGGTATCGGCCTTTGGCATGGGCTGTATGCGCCTGCCCAGCAGTGTGGACGAAAAGGGCAACAAAACCATTCACCGTGAAGAGGCCATCAAAATGATCCGCTATGCGGTGGATCACGGCGTCAACTATTTTGACTCCGCCCTGATGTATTTTGATGGCGACTGTGATAAGCTCTTGGGCGAGGCGCTTGCCGGCGGATACCGCGAAAAGGTCAAGGTTGTCAGCAAGATCCCGCCGGGAAAGGTAAACAGCGAAGAGGAATTTTTCCGCATTCTGGACGGTATGCTGGAAAAGCTGCAAACCGATCATCTGGATGTGCTGTTGGCGCATAACCTTGGTAAGGAATCCTTTGCCCAGCTGAAAAAAATCAATATGGTCTCCATGATGGAAAAGGCCAAGGCACAGGGAAAGATCAAGGCCATTGCCTGTTCGTTCCACGATGATTTTGAGACCTATAAGGAAGTCATCGATTATTATCCCTGGGATATGAGCCAGATCCAGATGAATATTTTGGACGTAGACAATCAAGCGACCATTGAAGGGATGAAATATGCTGCTTCCAAGGGCATGGCCATCGTAATCATGGAGCCGCTGCGCGGCGGTGGGTTGGCCAATCCGCCGGAACCCATCCAAGAGATCTACCGCAGCTATCCCGATAAGCGAAGCCCGGTAGAGTGGGCGCTCCGCTTTATGTATAATTTCCCGGAAGTTTCCTGTATTCTTTCCGGCGTATCCACCATGGAACAGCTGCAGGATAACATCCGCATCTTTGAGAACGCTCAGCCCAACAGCATGAGCGAGGATGAGCTCAAGATGATCGATACCGTGCGCGAAACGTATAAAAAGCTCATTAAGGTGCCGTGCACCGGATGCTCATACTGTGTACCGTGCCCCAAGGGCGTCAATATTCCCAGCGTCTTTGAGCTGTATAACGACGGCGCCATGTACGGCGGGTATGAGACCATCAAGGAGCGCTATCAGCGTCGCATCGATTCTGGCAACTCGGCCGATCACTGCGTGCAGTGCGGGGCCTGCGAAAAGAAATGCCCGCAGCATATCCCCATCATCCAGCGCCTAAAGGAAGCGCACGCAGCCATGACCAACGTATAACATAAGACAAAGGAAAAGCGCCAGGCCGATAAGGCCCGGCGCTTTTATGTAGGGCGCGCTTGACCCTGTGCAAAGCGCGGGCTATGATACAAATAGGAGATGAGTTCGCTGATGAAAATACAACCCGATACATTTTCCATTCAGGACTATTTAAATCAATCGTTTGCCTGTGAATGCGGCAAAGCGCACCACACCTCGCTCAAGCATGTCGTGATCGAGCCGGATGCGCTGCAAAAGACACCGGAGGTGGCTATGGCCTTGGGTGCGAAAAAGGTGTTTGTGGTGTCCGACGTCCATACGCACAGGGCCGCGGCCGCGCAGCTGGAAACGCTGCTTGTAAAGGCGGGGCTTGGCGTGGCCTCCTATATGTTTGAAGATGAGGAGTTGGTTCCGGATGAATCTGCATTGGGACGCCTTCTCATAGCGCTAGACCCTGCCTGCGATCTGCTCATCGGCGTGGGCACAGGCTCGATCAACGATCTATGCAAGTTTACCGCCTTTAAGACAAAGATGCCGTATTGCATCGTAGCAACGGCCCCCAGCATGGACGGCTTTGCTTCCTCTGTGGCGCCGTTGATTGTAAATAATCTAAAAACCACCTATGAGGTGGGCGTAGCGGACGCCATCATTGGGGATACAAAGATATTGAGCCAAGCGCCGATGCCCATGATTATGGCGGGCATTGCGGATATCCTTGGCAAATATACCTGCCTGACGGATTGGAAAATGGCGCAGATCATCAACGGGGAGTATTACTGTGAGGCCATCGTACAAATGGTGCGTACTTCGTTGCGAGCTGTGGCGGAGAATCTTGATAAGGCCGCAGCCCGTGATGAACAGACGGTAGGCAAGATCATGGAGGCGTTGGTTTTGACTGGCATTGCCATGAGCTTTGTAGGAAATTCCCGCCCGGCCTCGGGCAGCGAACATCACATTTCGCATTACTGGGAGATGATGTTCCTACACGAAGGCAAAAAGGCCGTGCTGCATGGCACCAAAGTTGGCTTTGGAACGGTGGCCGTTTCCAAAATGTACGATTGGCTATGGGAAACGCCGGTGGACTTTGCCGCTGCGCGGCATGCGGCCCAGACACGTTCATTTGATATGTGGGCCAAGGAAATTCGGCGCGCTTATCCGGATGCGGCGGAAGGCGTATTGGCGTTGGAACGTGAAACAGGCAAAAACAGCACGGAAGGCGTGCTGCGCCGTATCGACGCCATAGAAAAGCATTTTGCGGACATGAAAGCCTTTGCCCAGGCTTGGCTGCCCCAAAGCGAAGAGATACGCAAAATGCTAGCCGGCTATGGCGCCCCCGTTAACCCGCATGAGGTGGGTATTTCCGCCCAGCAGATCGAGGACGGTGTATTGTACGCCAAGGAGCTGCGCAATCGCTACGGCTTGTTACAGATATTGTTCGATCTGGGGCTGCTGGCGCCGTTTGCCACACGACTGGCCCAATACTTTGAAAATTAAAAATCGCGCATGGAAGGCCCGCTTTTGCGGGCCTTTTTTTGCGGCTTGCCAATGCATACCATCCAAAACTTTCCGCCCGATATCCTATTTATTTGGTATGAAAGCTGCGCTATTATAGCGGCATCACAAAAGGAGGAATGAGTTTGAAACACAAACTGCAAAGACTATTATCAACGGTTCTCGCGGGATGCTTCTTACTCGTGGGCAATGTGCCTTTGGCGCTTGCACAGCAAAGCGGAACACAGGGCGTCGAGATCAACGACACCCATTTTCCAGATAAAAAATTTCAAACCTATATCAAAGAAAACCTGGATAAAAACGGCGACGATACCCTCGGCACAGAGGAGGCCAGCGCCGTAACCTATCTATACCTAAACTATGCCGGCATCAGCGACCTGACCGGCATTGAGCACTTTCCCAATCTATAAACGCTGCATGTGGAGCTTAACCGGCTGACCGCCTTGAATGTTTCACAAAACAAAAAGCTCGCAGCTCTGTATGCGGGCAACAATCAGCTGACCGGCCTGGCACTGCCCAATCAGCAGGCCAACGATACCTTAACGCATTTGGATGTGTTTGCCAATTAGCTCACTGCGCTGGATCTAACAAACCTCAACGCCCTGGATTTCCTATCGGTGGGGGAGAATCAGCTTGCCACGCTGGATCTCAGCCAAAATCCGATGAGCATTCGTTTTATCGCTTATTACAACAACTTGGAGAGCAACAAGCTGCCAAACAATGGCCAGGCGTATCGGTGGACGGAGTTTTTGGCGGAGTAGTCCTTCCCCAAAGGAATGGGAAACGGGTACCAAACGGTATGGTACACCGATCCGCAACGCACCCAGGCGCTGGATCCCAGCCAAACGCCGGCCCTTCGCCTAGAGGGGCAGACGCCGTATGCCGCTTACCAGCCCATCCAATATACCGTGCAGTTTCTGCCAGGCGGCGGTAATGGAACCATGGAGCCGCAGGCCTTTACCTATGACCAGGCACAGGCGTTAAAGCCCAATGAATTTACCAAAGAGCACTATACTTTTGCAGGCTGGAAAATGCCGAACGGCAAAATTTTGACCAACGGCCAGCAGGTAGAAAACCTCACCTTCAAAAAGGATCAGGTCGTTACGCTGACCGCCACCTGGACCGAACGCGACTATACCGGGGAAGCGTATGCCATCAACCTGCACGCCAACGGTGGTGCGGGCGAAGACGCCAGCTTGCAAGGCGCCGTATATGGCACGGCATATACCCTGCCGGCCCATTCGTTTGTCAAAGAAAACCATCGGTTTGCGGGGTGGGCCCTGGAAAGCGGCGGACAGCCTGTGTATGGGGATGAGACCTCCGTGCTTATCCAGCATCCACAGCACCTCAATGGCGAGGCGCTGGAACTCTATGCCGTTTGGGAAAAGCAGACTTATCCTGTTATACTGATAAACGGCAGCGAAAGCCAGATGCAAAATGTAGCGCATGGCGATCCTATTGTATTTGTGCAAATACCGCAAAAGAGAGGATATGCGTTTGACGGCTGGTATACCGAAGAGGGCGGCAAATGGGAAGCGCAGGACGCTTGGCTGCAACAGGCGATGGCAACGCTCAACCAGGGACACTATCGCTTTGAAGTCGGGAGCTTGATGGATATCAGCGCCATCGTGTGGGCGGATTCCACAGTGCTGGGCCGGCTTTCAGAGCTATCCGCACCTGTTCGATTCAGCATTGCAGTGCCCACGCAGATGCAGCGCACAGGCCGCATCTTTAAGGTGCTGACCATGCATGACGGACAGACCTTTGAGCTCCCGGCACACTTTGAAAACGGCATCGTTGCCTTTGAAACGCAGCGCTTTTCTCCCTTTGCATTGGTGTATGGAGACCCGGCAGAATCCTTGGCGGGCAGCGAAGGCATGCGGCCTGATGGCAGCGGAGTGCAGACGCCGTTGTTGGGAAGCAATACGCTGCAAGGCGATACGGCTGTGCAAACCGGAGATAAAGCCGGCATGCTTGTGCCTCTGGCAGGTGCCATACTGTCCGCAGCAGCGGCAGCCGGGCTTTGGATCCTTAGAAAAAAGACAACATAAAGCGGGCAAACCATCCTTGGGAAAGCGTAGCATGCTGCGCTTTCCTTTTTGTTTGTCAGAAGGGCAGAATCTTGGAGAAAAGAGAAGAACATGATATACTAAAAAGGTTGCGATACTTATATTTTGAAAGGGGTAGATGGATTGAAGACTTGGGTTGCTGAGAGCATGATGTTGATTGCCTGCGTGATTTGGGGATGCGCCTTTGCCGTCATGAAGGATGCCCTGGACGCCATAATGCCGAATTATATCCTGGCGTTTCGTTTTACCATTGCGGCTGTGCTGATGGGAATTTTCATGTGGAAAAAGCTCGGTGGAATCCCCGCAAGGGAATGGCTGGCCGGCCTGGTGGTTGGGGCGTTGATGTATGGGGCATACCTATTGCAAACCGTAGGGCTGCAATACACAACAGCGGGCAAAAATGCATTTTTAACGGCTGTGTATGTGGTGCTGGTGCCGTTTATGCTGTGGGGTGTCCGCCATATTCGGCCGGATAAATTTAATATGATCGCGGCTGTCCTTTGCTTGCTGGGCATAGGCACATTGTCCCTAGATGGAGGGTTTTCCATCAATATTGGGGATGCCCTTACCTTATTAGGGGGCATCTTCTATGGCCTCCATATCGTAGCGGTCAGCTTTTTTACCGAAAAATATGATGTAATGCGCCTTACGTGGATGCAGTTCTTCTTTACGGCGATCTTTGCATGGGGCGGCGGTTTGCTCTTTGAGACGTTCCCGGCACAATGGTCGACGGGATCTACGCTGTCCATCGCGTATTTGGGCGTTCTTGCTACGCTCATGGCGCTTACCATGATGAATGTAAGCATAAAATATGTACAACCCTCTCATGCATCGCTTTTGATGAGCACAGAGGCCTTCTTCGGCTGCATAGCCGGGATTCTCTTTTTGGGAGAACCGCTGAGCTGGCGCATTGTGCTGGGGGGTCTGCTCATTTTGGCGGCTATGATTGTTTCTGAAACAAAGCTGAGCTTTTTGGGCAAGCGGGCTGCGATGCCGAGCAGAGAGGATTCTCAGCAAAGCGGTTGACAACCGGCCCCCTAGATGGTAATATTATCTCTGCACCAAATCATTGGTGCCGTCTGGGTATGGCGCAGTTTGGTAGCGCGCTTGAATGGGGTTCAAGAGGCCGGAAGTTCGAATCTTCTTACCCAGACCATAAAAAAGCCAGCGACCTGTATAGGTTGCTGGCTTTTTGCTTTTCTCGCAAAAATAGTAATGCCGCCATACGCGGCATGGCCCATGGCAGTCAAAAAGCACCGGAATTTCCTCCGGTGCCTTTGTGTTATTTCAGCATGTCTGCTTTTTCTCAAAAATCTCGGCCACGATGGCGCAGGCGGGGCAGCCGCAATGCTTAGTCTCTGTCGCTTTGATCTCTTTGGCATGGGCTGCAATACCTGCAGTATCTTCCCCAAAATAGGTTTTTCCTACTTCAGGTTGTGCAAAGCCGATCAGCATATCGATGGGCATGATGTCCGCTTCCAACTCTTGGGTATCGGCTGCCCGCGCATCGGTTCCTTCGGTGGCGAATCGCCTCAGGGGCATGCGCAGCCAAATCGATAAGCACGCGCGGCGCATAATGCCTTTTGGCAGAAATCATTACCGTATAAAACACATCCTATGTGCCATTCTACAATTGGGTGAGAGGCAGTCGAATAAAACCTATTGACAAACTAGGAATATAAACCTATCATACCAATAAACATACTAAATAAGTAGGTAATAAAGCGTGGCGTTTTTAACGCTTAAAGCGGCACCGCCACCGGCGGCCGCTGGGCGTAGCTGTATTTTAGAACGAACAAGCAACAGAACGGAGGAAACAACATGAGCAAAATTTATACCTCGATGGATCAGCTGATTGGGCATACGCCTTTGCTAGAGCTGACGCATATAGAAAACGAACGCGGCCTAAAGGCCCGCGTGCTGGCCAAGCTGGAATATTTTAATCCTGCCGGCTCTGTGAAGGATCGCATTGCAAAGCGCATGATAGAGGATGCTGAAAGCAAAGGGATGCTGCGCCCAGGCTCGGCAATCATAGAGCCAACCTCCGGCAATACGGGCATTGGGCTGGCTGCTGTGGCTGCGGCACGCGGCTATCGTACCATCCTCGTTATGCCGGAAACCATGAGCGTGGAGCGCCGGAAACTGATGAAAGCGTATGGGGCCGAGCTGATCTTAACGGAGGGAGCCAAGGGCATGAAAGGTGCTATTGAAAAGGCGCAAGCCTTGGCAAAGGAAATGCCCAACGCGTTTGTGCCGGGGCAATTCAGCAACCCTGCCAACCCCGAAGTGCATTATGAAACAACAGGGCCGGAGATCTGGGCGGATACGGATGGGCAAGTGGATGTCTTTGTGGCAGGTGTTGGTACGGGCGGCACAGTGACCGGCGTCGGTCGGTATCTAAAGCAGCAGAATCCGCAGGTGAAGGTCGTGGCCGTGGAGCCGGCCGATTCCCCTGTGCTGAGCCGGGGAACTGCCGGCCCGCACAAAATACAGGGCATCGGCGCAGGGTTTGTGCCACAAGTGTTGGATACTGCGATCTTTGACGAAGTCATCACGGTAGAAAATGACGATGCTTTCCAAGCCGCTAGGCAAATCGGGCATAGGGAGGGTGTTTTGGTAGGCATTTCTTCCGGAGCGGCTGTCTGGGCAGCAATACAGCTGGCCAGACGGCCGGAAAATGAGGGCAAAACCATTGTAGCGTTGTTGGCGGATACCGGTGAACGCTATCTATCTACGCCAATGTTTGAAGCGTAAAACAATCATAAAGAAAAGAGCCGCCTCCTATCGGTAGATTGTTTTCCCCTTTACCTCATCATAACGGCGTTACAGGAGAAATGTGCTGCCTGTATCGTACGATGCTCCCTGGGATGCATTGCAAAAAAACAAAGCAGTTAAATATGGAATATACCTCTAGAGGAAGCGGACCATGCGTCCGCTTCCTTTTTTCTATCCTTTGTGTAGATTTTTTTGCACTTTGACAAACAATAAGGGTACAAACATAGGAAAGAGAAGAAGAAAAAGAACGAAAGAGGAGGATGATTGCGTATGAAAGGAAACGTTTTTGGGTATATCAGGGTGTCTAGTACAGACCAGAACGAAGATCGTCAGCGCATCGCGATGCAGAGAATAGGGATAGAGGCGAAAAATCTTTATATAGATAAGCTGTCCGGAAAGGATTTTCAGCGCCCACGTTACCGGCAGATGGTGCGGCGGCTAAAGCCGGGGGACCTATTGTATGTACTCAGCATAGACAGATTGGGGCGCAATTATGAGGAAATACAAAACCAGTGGCGTATACTCACCAAGGAAAAGGGTGTGGATATATGTGTTATCGATATGCCTTTGCTGGATACCAGAAAGGGGAAAGACCTTATGGGTACATTTATTGCGGATCCCCATGCTGCCCTGGATTTTCCTGTGAATGCGTGTTCCCTCCATCATGGCATCGGCACTCATGGCTCTGGATGACCGGTTGTCTATGTCACCCTCCCTGAAAATAAATTCCACAAGGTTTCTGACCGAAATAT
>OLRX01000409.1_pt1 | contig 39660 bp, 41 predicted proteins | sample 1672991 | NCBI WGS metagenome assembly OLRX01 (sample SAMEA3136744, study PRJEB25190) | human gut metagenome | biome: human gut; feature: human-associated habitat; material: faeces | place: Austria | collected 2013
TCGTTAATGGCTTGTGAAAAACAAATGTCTGCTGCGCAGCCGCTTGTTTTTCCCTACGCTCATTATATCATACCTTAGAAAGAAAAAACAGTCGTGAGAATCTTAACATTCTCACGACTGTTTAAAATCAGCCTGAAACCTTTTATTTCTGCGCTGTTCCAATACGGACCAATGCACGGTGAAGCTTTGCTTCTGCCAGCTTTACCTCTTTGTCATCCATACTAGACTGGTTCAGTTTCTCTTCTGCCAGCTTTTTTGCCTTTTCGGCACGGGCTACATCAATATCTTCGCTCCACTCCCAGGTAGTAGGGATCAGACGGCATTCGCCGTTCATCATGGTCAGCATTCCGCCGATGCAGGCTGCTTTCCTATCAGTTCCGTCCTCTAATACCACATGAGCGGTTCCCATTCCTATAGCCGTACAGTAATTCATATGGCGGGCCAGAATGGCAAGGTCTCCGTGGATGGTACGGCAGGATACGCTCTGTACCTGACCGTCAAATACATTTCCGTCCATGGTCGCGATCTGTAAATGGAAGGTCGTCATATACCTGTTCCTCCCTTCTACTGCTGCTGTTTTGCTTTTTCGTATACGTCATCAATGGTTCCGGCAAACAGGAAGCAGCTCTCCGGGATGTCATCGCATTCGCCGTCTAAGATCTTCTTAAATCCGCGGATGGTCTCTTTTAACGGCACGTACTGGCCTTTCATACCTGTGAACTGCTCTGCTACGGAGAAGCTCTGGGACAGGAATCTCTGTACCTTACGTGCTCTGGATACGGTCAGCTTATCTTCTTCAGAAAGTTCATCCATACCCATGATAGCGATGATATCCTGCAGTTCCTTATAACGCTGCAGCACTCTCTGTACAGAACGTGCTACCTGATAATGCTCTTCGCCTACTGTCTCAGGAGACAGGATACGGCTGGTAGAATCCAGCGGATCTACTGCAGGGTAAATACCCTGGCTGGCAATATCACGGGAAAGTACGGTGGTTGCATCCAGATGGGTGAATGTAGTTGCAGGAGCCGGGTCAGTTAAGTCATCTGCAGGCACGTATACAGCCTGTACAGATGTGATAGAGCCCTTCTTAGTAGAAGTGATACGCTCCTGTAAAGCACCCATTTCTGTTGCCAGTGTTGGCTGGTAGCCTACTGCTGAAGGCATACGGCCAAGCAGTGCAGAAACCTCAGAACCAGCCTGGGTGAAACGGAAGATGTTATCGATGAACAGCAGCACGTCCTGATTCTTAACATCACGGAAGTATTCTGCCATAGTCAGTCCGGAAAGGGCAACTCTCATACGTGCGCCCGGCGGCTCGTTCATCTGACCATATACTAAGGCAGTTTTATCGATAACACCGCTTTCCTGCATCTCTCCGTAAAGGTCATTTCCTTCACGGGTACGCTCTCCTACACCGGTGAATACGGACAGACCGCCGTGTGCAGTTGCTACGTTGTGGATCAGCTCCATGATAAGAACTGTTTTACCTACACCGGCACCGCCGAACAGACCGATCTTACCACCCTTTGCATAAGGGCAGATCAGGTCAACGACCTTGATACCTGTTTCCAGGATCTCTGTTGCCGGTGTCTGCTCCTCGTAAGATGGAGCCGGACGATGGATCGCCCAGCGTTCCTTTGCCTCTGGAACAGGTTTATTATCTACAGGATCTCCTAACAGGTTAAATACACGTCCCAGGCATTCATCGCCTACAGGTACGGTAATAGGGCTTCCTGTATCTACTGCGTCTGTACCGCGCACAAGTCCATCTGTGGAACTCATAGCGATGCAGCGCACTACGTCATCACCGATCTGCTGCGCAACTTCTGCGATCAGCTTATGACCGTTGATGTCGATCTCAATTGCGTTCAGCAATGCAGGCAGTTCCCCTTCCTTGTACCGGATATCCAGTACCGGTCCGGTAACCTGCACCACCTTTCCAATGTGTTTCTCTGTCATATATCTATCTCCTCTTTAAGGCTCCTCTGCACCAGCTACGATCTCAGTGATCTCCTGGGTTATGCTGGCCTGACGGGCACGGTTGTAATACAGGCTGAGCTGTTCGATCATCTCTCCTGCATTCTTGGATGCAGCATCCATGGCAGTCCTTCTCGCTGCCAGCTCACTGGCAACAGACTCACACATGGCACCATATACCATACCAGCCAGATACTCCGGCACGATGGCGTCAAACACCGTTTCGCTGTCCGGCTCATATAAGATCAGGGAATGGATCTGTTTCATATCCTTTTCTTCCCCTGAAAGGTCTTCTAACGGAAGCATGGATGATACATCCGGCTTCTGGGAAAGCATAGAGACAAAGTTGGTATAGCCCAGAGCTGCATGGCCAAATTCCCCGGCCTTAAAAGCCCTGCACAATAAAGCTGCGATCTCAAAGCAGTCGGATACAGAAATATCTCCTGCTTCTGCGAATTCTTCAGTTACCAGTTCTATGCCCCTGCGTTTGTAATATTCCACTGCTTTCTTTCCGATAGGAAGTACACAGTAGTCTTTCCCGGCAGTCTGGCTCTCCATTTCCTTGAACAGGTTGGAATTGTATCCACCTGCCAGTCCTCTGTCACCGGCGATCACTACATAGCACCATTTTTCGTTTTTGCTCTTCTTTGTATATACAGAAGAAAGATCTGTGTTGCCTGCAGCGATCTGTTCCAGTGTGTTTTCCAGAGTGTGGAAATAAGGCCGGCTTGCATCTGCCCGTTCCTTTGCCTTACGCAGCTTGGAGGATGCCACCAGTTCCATTGCTTTGGTGATCTGCATGGTGCTCTGTATGCTCTTCATACGGAGCTTCACGGCTTTCATATTTGCAGCCATGTGTTCCCTCCTTATACTTCATATCTTCAGCCCCCGCTCCCCGAAACAGGAGAGCAGGAACCCGATATCACTATTATCTGGTCTTTAAAAACCGGTCAGTATAGTCAGCAAGAGCAGCTTTTAACTTCTCTTCTGTTTCGCCTTCCAGTTTTCCGGTAGTACGGATACCTTCCATAGCAGCCACGCCCTGTGCATCACTGTCAAGGAATGTATAAAGGCCTTCTTCGTACGCCTGGATATCTTCTACTTCTACACTGGTCAGGACACCCTTTACTACCGCATACAGGATCGCTACCTGCTTCTCTACAGGTACAGGTGTGCTTCTTCCCTGTTTTAAAACTTCCACGATACGTGCGCCCTGTGCCAGACGTGCCTTAGTGTCTGCATCCAGGTCAGAACCGAACTGTGCGAAGCTCTGCAGCTCTCTGTACTGGGAGTATACCAGTTTCAAAGTTCCGGCAACCTTCTTCATTGCCTTGATCTGTGCATTACCACCAACTCGGGATACGGAGATACCAGGGTTTACAGCAGGCATGATACCGGAGTGGAACAGCTCTGTCTCCAGGAAGATCTGTCCATCAGTAATGGAAATAACGTTGGTAGGGATGTATGCAGATACGTCACCTGCCTGTGTCTCGATGATCGGAAGGGCTGTAAGAGAACCGCCTCCCTTTTCATCAGAAAGCTTTGCTGCACGCTCCAGTAAACGGGAGTGCAGATAGAATACGTCACCAGGATAAGCTTCACGGCCCGGTGGACGGCGGATCAGAAGGGAAAGTGCACGGTATGCAACCGCATGCTTACTTAAGTCATCATAGATGATCAGTACGTGTTTTCCCTTGTTCATAAAATATTCACCCATTGCACAGCCTGAATAAGGTGCAATGTACTGTAATGGGCTTGTCTCAGATGCAGTTGCAGCAACAACAATGGTATAATCCATAGCGCCGCCTGCCTGCAGCTCAGATACCAGGCTGGCAACGGTAGAACGTTTCTGTCCGATGGCAACATAGATACAGATAACGTCTTTGCCCTTCTGGTTTAAAATGGTATCTGTAGCAATAGTAGTCTTACCAGTCTGTCGGTCACCGATGATCAGCTCTCGCTGTCCTCTTCCGATAGGGATCATGGAGTCGATCGCCTTGATACCTGTCTGTAATGGTTCCTTAACCGGCTGTCTGTCACAGATGCCGGGTGCCGGTGATTCCACCGGTCTGTATTCAGTTGTCTCAATAGGGCCTGCGCCATCGATCGGCTGGCCGATGGCATTTACAACACGTCCGATCATTGCCTCGCCTACAGGTACGCTTACTACCTTTCCTGTACGCTTAACAGTCTGTCCTTCACTGATCCCCTGATCAGAACCGAACAGAACGACGGAAACGCTGTTTTCTTCCAGGTTCTGAGCCATTCCGAAGGTGCCGTCTTCAAACTCCAGCAGCTCTCCTGACATACAGTTGGTCAGGCCGCTTACTCTGGCAATACCATCACCTACGATCAGAACGGTTCCTGTTTCGCTCTGCTCAATAGCATTCTGGTAATATTTGATCTGGCTTCGGATGACTTTGGATATCTCTTCCGGTTTTAATTGCATTCCATTCACATCCTTTATACGATGATTTCCGTAACGTAACTTTTATTAATTTAATACAGTTACTCCGTAATTTTCTTTTTAAGCCTTGACAGACGTTCCTGAACAGTGCCGTCAAGCTGCTTTCCTTCTAACTCCACGCGGATACCGCCAAGTATGGTGCTGTCCATTTTCTGTGTAAGAAGGACGGTCTTGCCGCTGATTTTTTCCAGTCTTTCTTTTAATGCCTGTGCCTGTGCTTCTGTAAGGGCTACTGCAGTAGTGACCACTGCTTCCGCAATGTTGTGATCCTCGTTGTAGCGTGCCTTAAACTGTCTGCAGCTGTCACGGTATTCCCGCAGCATGCCGCTTTCGCATAACAGCTTTAAGTAGTTTAACAGATACAGGGAAAGCTGTCCTTCAAAAGCCTTGTCCAACAGCCCTACACGTTCTGTTTTGGGAATGGATGGCTCAGAAAGAAGAGTCAGATAATCTGGGTTCTCTTTGAAAAGAGCCATTATCTGCTCCATCTGTGGAAGTATCTCCTCTGTCAGCTTTTCTTCTGCGGCAAGGTCATAGAGACTGTCCCCATAGATCTTTGCGGTCTTGGTCATGGTGCCTCACCTACATTCTCAATAAACTCGTCGATCAGCTTCTTATGGTCTTCTTCTGAGATCTCGCGCTCGATCACCTTGCCGGCAATATCCATGGCAATGCCGCCGATCTCATTTTTAATGTCATTAACTGCTTTCTTCTTCTCCTGGGCGATATCAGCCTCAGCCTTTGCCTTGATCCCTGCTGCCTGTGTCTGGGCTTCCTGGATCATGGCCTCACTGCGTGCAGCAGCGTCCTTCTGGGCATTCTGGAGAATGGAATTTGCAGTTTCTTTTGCTTTTGCCATTTCAACTTCATAATCAGCCTTCATGGCATCCGCTTCTTCCTTTGCCTTTTTCGCATCCTGGATCTGAGAATCAGCCAATGCTCTTCTCTTCTCGATGATCGCGCATACCGGCTTGAACAAGAATTTCTTGATCAGCCAGCACTGGATGAACAGGTTGCAGATCTGGGCAATGAAAGTCCACGGTATGATCGTTACTAATTCCTGTGTTTCCCGCATCTTTCTACCCTCCTGTCTGTGGAAACCGCCTTCTGTTTTTGTGAAGTCTTCACATATTTATATATGCAGACTTTGAAACAGTAAGTGTTTCGTTAAACTTAGGACAGGTAGTTCATGAAAGTACCAGGTGCTACGAAGATCAGAAGCAGACCGGTAACGAAACCGTAAATACCAGTGGTCTCTGCGATAGCACAACCAAGTAACATGGTGCTGGTTACATCGCCCTTGCACTCTGGCTGGCGTCCGATCGCTTCCAGTGCCTTTGCAACTGCGTTACCTTCACCAATACCAGGTCCGATACCTGCGATCAGAGCAGCACCAGCGCCGATAGCACAACCTGCTAAAGCAATACCTTTTGCTAATAACTGAAAATCTGTCATAATAAATTTCCTCCTAGAATAATGTGAATAATATCTTTGATAAGATTTTCTTACTGCGTGTTTTTAACCTTCTGCCGCATTTGCAATATACATGATCGTCAGCATACTGAAAATGAATGCCTGCATGAAACCGGAGAACCAGTCAAAGTAGACAGACAGAATGGCCGGAACACCCACATCAAGAAATGGGATGCTTCCTAAGACCTGCCCAAGCGCACCTGGCAGCCAGCCAAGAAGCGCTGATGTTGCTACCGCCAAAGCTGCATAGATCAACCCGTTGATAACAACGCCAGAAAGAATATTTCCAAAATGACGGCACGCCATACTTACCGGTGTTGCCAGTTCTGACAGGACATTAAATGGTGTCATGACCGGGATCGGGGTAGTAAAGCCCTTTAAGTATCCCAGTATGCCGCCAGCCTTGATCTTATTGGAAGTGATCATAATGAACACTACCACTGCCCAGGCTGCTTCTGTGGAAAGATCAGCTGTAGGGCTTCTCAGACCGGTAAGGCTGATAAGATTGGAAACTACACTGGTCGTAAACAAAGCTGCCACAAATGGGATCAGGTTATCAAACTTTGTTCCGCCGGTATTATTTCTCACAAACTTCTGCGCCTGTTCTACCAGCATCTCGGCCACTGCCTGTCGTTTGGATATATTCTCTACCTTCAGGTCCCTGGTAAGCCAGATACACAGTCCCGTAATAAGTATCATTACGATCCAGCTGACCACCAGTGTTTCGGATATCAGGAAATCGCCAAGGACAGGTATGCCTGTAGGGATCCTGAAATAAACCGCAGCACCTGAAATATTAAAATTCATATCCGCATTTTCATCTCCTTTCTTATAGATTTGGCTTTGCTTTTATTATTCCCAGAATGTTAATAAGCTTAATGCTCAAACTTGGGAAAAACAGCGGTATAATGCCCGCCGCAGCATTAACAAATGGTAATACCATTGCCAGAACGATCCATAATAACTGGGCCATGGAACGGTATCTGTAACTTATTTTCATACTCTTGTAGGCATGTTCATCACTCTGCTCCCCGGATGCGATCTTCTGCACCGTAAGTCCCATAATGAAAAAGTTTCCTACTGCAACAGCTGTACCAATGATGCCACCAATAATTACCTTATAGTCAAATGGTACTGCCTCTGGAAAAAGTTTATGACAGATTGCAAAAGCGACGATCATAAGGACCGTACCTGCGCCGCTCCAGCATGCAATGTGTCCTGTTTCTTTTTTTACTGCCGGCTGGATCTTCATATTTCTACCTCCCTGCTGCATGGATATGCGTTTTACCTGCGCCTATCCCCAATGAGTTATACATGTCTGTTAAAGGATCTCTCATGTTCCCTGTTCTTCTTTTTCGTCGTTTTCTGTTCTTTCATAATGACCAGGTATAATTTATATGCCGTCATAAATGAGCCTCCAAGCCCCATGATAAAGCCGGGGATATAGATCCATCCCCCTATCATAAAATGGCTGTTAAGCCAGCTGCATAAAAAAAGACACAACAGCAGCGGAGCTGCCAGAGAGATTCCCATCTGGCTAAGCAGTGAAAGATTCCTCAGAATATACTGCCAGTCTTTCATAAAATGTATCCCTTTCCTTGTCAATAGTATATCAAACTTTTCGGTGTTTTTTGTTGTTTTTTTATAAATACAATCGGAAAATGCCGAAACTATCCCTACAGATTTTGTACAACTTGAATAGATTATACTCGATATCCCATAAATAAGCAATGGCATTTTTTGCATTATTTGCAATTTTTTTTAGACACTCTAACTTTTTTTGTTCGTTTTGTCTTAACAATTCCCTAACGCGCGTTATGCTTTTCACAAACTCTTCGTTTTCTTTTTGACAATTTTTCCCAATACCCCCTCTGTATCTTATTTTTTTCAGACCTTTCTCCTTGCCCGCAAATTATAAATATGTTACAATTCTCCCTACTATGCTGCAGGTGTTAAAGATTTTTTGACACCCATAGTGTACTATATTTTTAAACAGGAGGGTTTTATTTAATGGAAATCATCAAATTAATTGGTGTACTTATTGTCGTGATCGGCTTTATCCTGAAATTAGATACTCTGGCTGTAGTCGTTGTGGCAGGTCTTGCCACCGGACTGGTTGCCGGAATGAGTCCTATGGATATCCTAAACACACTTGGCACCGCATTTATCACCAACCGCACTGCCACTCTTTTCATCCTTACACTGCCTGTGATCGGCCTGTGTGAGCGGAATGGTTTAAAAGATAAGGCAGTGGACTTTATCCGTTCTTTAAAGAACATGACCACAGGAAAGCTGATCGCCATCTGGCAGGTCATCCGTACCTTTGCCTCTGCTTTCTCCCTGCGTGTCGGCGGTCATCCCCAGTTTATCCGCCCGCTGATCAATCCTATGGCTCAGGCAGCAGCCGTTGTGCAGTACAAGGAACTGGATGAGAAATCCGAAGACCAGATCAAAGGAATGTGCGCCGGAAGTGAAAACTACGGCAACTTTTTTGCACAAAACTGTTTCATGGCATCTTCCGGAACTCTTCTGATCGTGTCCACCTTAAGTGAACAGGGCTATCCTGTAGACGCGCTCCAGATCGCAGGCCAGTCTGTTCCCATCGCTGTGATCTCTGCTGTTACAGGCATTATCTACGCCCTGATCTTTGACCAGATTTTAAAACGCCGTCTGGCATCTAAAGCCACCAAGGAGGACAAATAATATGACCTGGAACATAAGCACCATTGTTGCAGAAGTTTTCTACTGCATTATCGGCCTTAATTTTATCGCAACAGGCATGAAAGCCCTAAAAGATGATACCTGTGTTAAAAAAGGCACTACCGCCCTTTTCTGGTTCATTCTTGCATTTACCTTTATCATGGGACCTTATCTTCCAAAATGGATCACCGGTCTGTGCGTTGTATTTTTAGCCATCCTTACTGCATTTAAACGTGTAGCCCCAAGCAAAAGCGATATGCCAAAAGAGGCAGAAACCCGTGCTGCTGCTGACAGACTTGGCTACAGCGTATTTATCCCGCCGCTGGTACTGGCTGTCAGCGCTGTTTTAGTTGCTACTTTCTTAAAGGTACTTGGTGCCAATAATGCTATCGGTATCTCCGGCTCCATCGCCCTGGTCACTGCTTTTATCATTTTCAGGCCAAAGGCTGTTTATGCGGTAAAAGACTGTACCCGTCTCACTGACAATGTAGGTGTTACCGGTATCCTTCCCCAGGTCCTGGCAGCACTGGGGTCTGTATTCACAGCTGCCGGTGTAGGTGATGTGATCGCAAGCGGCGTAAGCGCCGTAATCCCGGCCGGAAACCTGTTTGCAGCTACTGCTGTTTACTGTATCTCCATGGCTTTATTTACCATGATCATGGGTAATGGCTTTGCCGCTTTCTCTGTTATCACCGTAGGCATCGGCATCCCGTTTTTGATCGCCCAGGGGGCTGACCCTGTGGTTGTAGGCGCACTTGGCCTGACAGCAGGCTACTGCGGTACTTTAATGACTCCTATGGCAGCTAACTTTAATATTCTGCCTGCAGCCCTTCTTGAAACAAAGAACAAATACATTGTTATCTTAAGCCAGCTGCCGGTTGCGTTGGTGATGCTTGCTGTTCACATTGTATTAATGTATACTCTGGCATTTCGTTAAAATATTGTTCTTTTTTGCATATACTGCATAAAATATAACTAATTTTTAACAAAGTTTACCGGATAAATCTTAATTTTTTTTTGAATATCCGGTAAAACATTTTTCGACAATTTCTCAGAAAGGATGGTATACTATGAAACTTCTTCTCACTGCATTTGACCCATTTGGCGGAGATCCGGTCAATCCGGCTTTAGAGGCTGTAAAACTTGTTTCCGGTACTGTTGGCGCTGTCCAGGTAGTAAAGCTGGAAGTACCTACTGTTTTCGGCAGATCCATTGACACAGTGGCAAAAGCCATTAAAGCAGAAAAACCGGATGCTGTTCTCTGTATCGGACAGGCCGGAGGACGTTTTGACCTGACACCGGAGCGTGTTGCCATTAACTTAGATGATGCCCGCATCAAAGACAACGAAGGCAACCAGCCTATTGACGTGCCCATCTTTGAAGACGGTGCCCCTGCTTATTTTTCTACTCTTCCTATTAAAGCTATGGTACAGAATATCCGGAATGCCGGACTTCCTGCCAGCGTTTCCAACACTGCCGGAACCTTTGTATGCAACCACCTGATGTACGGTGTTCTCTATACTCTAGCTAAAAGCTATCCGGGAGTCAGAGGCGGCTTTATGCACGTTCCTTTTATTCCAAGCCAAGTAGTAAACCGTCCGTCTGTACCATCCATGAATTTACAGGATATTGCAAAAGGGATTGAAGCTGCCATTGCTGCTATTGGTGAAAATGAAAACGATATCCTGACTGCGGAAGGTGCTACACACTAAACAGAATATACCTGTAGGATCTGCCAACGTCGGTTTATTTGCAGAGACACATCACACACAATATCTATAGAACAGCAAAAAAAGCTCCCCGCCCAGGTAATTGGGCTGAGGAGCTTTTTTGCTGTTCTGCTGTTTTTTTGCTACTCTGCTGTTCTTTTGCTATTCATGCAGCCGATGTGTCTGCTTCTATTATTTATCCAGACCAACATCCATGCTGCCGGAACGAAAGCCTTCCAGATCCATGGTAATGTATACAAAACCAAGATCCTTTAATGTCTTTACAATCTCATCTCCATGCTCTAACAGCTTTCCAAATGAGGTCTTGTCTGCCTCAATACGCACTACATTTCCATGAAGGCGCAGGCGGACATTTCCTCCTAACAGCTCTCTTAAATAGCCTTCGCCTGCTTCGATCTGCTTCATAACATCATAGTCGATCGGCGTATTATACGGCAGTCTGGTTGCCATACATGGGGTTGACGGGCGGGACGCTACAGAAATGCCCCATTCCTTTGCCATGGCTTTTACTTCCGCTTTGGTAATGTGCAGCTGCGCCAGCGGACTGACGATGCCCAGTTCTTTTAATGCCTGGATACCCGGGCGGTATACATGATGGTCATCCTCATTGGTTCCGTCCATAACAGTCTCAGCGCCAAGGCTTTTTGCCATTTCCTTTAAATTTACAAACAGATGCTTTTTGCACAGATAACAACGGTTCACCGGGTTCATTCGGATGGCTTCCTGCTCCAGTTCATTTACATGTATTACCTTGTGAACACCCCCAAGCTCTGCTGCCACCCGGTTTGCGATCTCCAAGTCACATGAAGGATGCAGGCGGCTGTCAAAGGTAACTGCAAAAACCTTGCTGCCGTCTTTTGTGGCTGCTTTTACAGCAGCCTTTAAGATCAGACTGCTGTCCACGCCGCCGGAGAAAGCTACACAAAGGTCTTTCCCCCCTGCTGTGTACTTTCCCATGAATGTTTCTAACTGTTCCAGTCTTTCTTTTACTGAGTGATTCTGTCCTTCCATCCTTCCGGTCTCCTTTACTGTAGGTCTTATAATAAACTTTTGTCTTCCCCGGTTATCTGTTTTTGCTTCCCCTGTTTGTAAGCGTGCTGTCGAAACCTCTCTGTAACTGTTTTACGGACTGATCTTAGCCTGAGCAGCCTGCTTTATACCAGTTCCTTTGCCGCTTTCTCCACAGCTTCATAAACAGTATTAAAATCCACATTTCCCTGCTTATCACATATAGCTGAAACACTGTCATATTCTGGATAGCAGTATTGCTTTCCTTTATAACTGCAAACCTTTACATCCGCTGCTCCATAAACTGTTTCCACCTGGATCCTTTTTCGGTCTAGGGCAGTGCGCTGCGCCGAAAAACGGCGGATGCCAATAGATGTAGTATGAGTAAAAATAATATCTTCCATAGTCTCGCGGCTGCTTTCACGGCATAATACAGAAAGCATATAAGCCGGACGGTTCTTTTTCATATAAATCGGTGTATACCATACATCATTTGCACCAGCCTTTAACAGCAGGTTCATGGTATATCCCAGCACTTCTCCTGTACAGTCATCTAAATTAGTCTCTAACAGCTCTAAGCTGTCTGTTTTTTCTTCTTCCTCTTCTTCAATGATCATGGCGCGGAGGATGTTTGCATGGTCAAAATCCTTATTTCCAGCCCCAATACCGATTTTTACAATGCGATAGTTCTTTGGCATGGAAGCACCGGTACCCAGTGCTGCTGCGATCGCTGCACCAGTAGGTGTGACCATTTCTCCTGGTGTTTCTGTAAAACGCAGCTTCAGACCGTGTGCCTGTGCAATATTAGCTGTAGCCGGCACCGGAACCGGCAGTGTGCCATGCTGGCACCTTACATATCCCTGACCTTCTGCAAGTGGGGAAACAATGACTTTTTCGATGCCCAGATTATCCAGGCATACTGCTGTACTGATAATATCAACAATAGAGTCGATTGCCCCAACTTCGTGGAAATGTACCTGGTCGATTGGAAGACCATGGGCCTTTGACTCAGCCTCTGCCACGATCTCAAAAATACGTCTTGCCAGCTGCTTTACCTTATCTGAAGACTGCAGACGGTCGATAATGGTGTAAATATCATAGAGATTGCGGTGAGTATGTGGGTGCATGTGGTCATGAGTATGTACGTGGTCGTGGTCTCCATGGTCATGGGTATGTACATGATCATGATCTCCATGGTCGTGAGTATGTCCGTGATCGTGGCAATGCTCATGTGCATGCTCTGTGCCATCCTCATTGGTATGTGTATGGGTGTGTTCATGATCATGTATGTGTTCTGTGCACTCTTCATGGCTGTGCTCATGAGTGTGTTCGTGCTCATGATCGTGGCAATGCTCGTGGCTGTACTCTGTACCATCCTCATGAACATGTGCATGTGCGTGTTCATGGCCGTGATCATGATCTCCATGGTTGTGTTCATGCTCTTCATACTCCAGATGCACATCAAAATCATAGGCCTTGATGCCACATTTCTCCGTTGTTCCAAAATGCAGATGATAGCCATCTACCCCCAGACTTGCCAGCGCATCCTCCAGCACCTTTCTGTCTGCCCCCAGATCAAGAAGCGCTCCTACGGTCATATCACCGCTAATTCCTGAATTACACTCCAGATATAATGTTTTTTTCATTATTTCTTCACCGCCATTCTGTTTATTTGTGTTGCAATGTATCCAGCTCCATAGCCATTATCAATATTTACTACCGAAATTCCATTTGCACAGGAATTGATCATGGTAAGAAGAGCTGACAGACCATGGAAGCTGGCCCCATACCCCACAGATGTAGGTACTGCAATCACCGGTGCATCTGCCAGTCCTGCAATCACAGTTCCAAGAGCCCCCTCCATTCCTGCTACTGCGATAATGCAGTTTGCTTTGGAAATACGCTCTCTCTGGCTTAACAGCCTGTGAATGCCTGCAACTCCCACATCATAGATGCGGTCTACCTTTGTGCCAAAATACTCCGCTGTCTGGGCTGCCTCCTCTGCCACCGGGATATCTGCTGTACCACCGGTACAAACTGCCACACATCCCACATGCTCCTTATCCGACTTTTCCACCTTTACAATACGGGAAATAGGATCATAAACTGCTGCCGGCACCAGAGAACGGATCAGCTCATACTGCTCCTTGCTGGCTCTGGTTCCAAGGACTTCCCCGTCCCTTTCATAAAATTTCAGGAATATCTCTTTCAAATACGGGTCCGGCTTTCCCTGGCAGAAAATGGTTTCGCCAAAACCGGAACGCAGCTTCCTGTGATGATCCAGCTTTGCATAGCCCAGATCCTCATAGGGCAGATCTTTTAACTTTTCTTCTGCCTCTGCAATATCCAGCTGGCCCGCCTTTACCTGTTCCAGCATCTTATGCACATCCATGCTTCATTCTCCTTCCTTTATCCACAATTACTCTATCAGAAATCCACCGATACAAGAAACAATCTGCCGGTACCTGGATCCTACAATTGGATCCGGTCCGTACAGATCCAGTCAAGCAGGGAATCTGTATGACTGACTACTATAAGCCCGATTTCCCGGCTTCTCACTTCCTCCAGCAGAAAATTCCAGATCTGGCTCTGTGTGATCAGATCCAGCATAGCTGTGATCTCATCTGCCAGGAGAAATCTGGTCTTCTCACCTAAAGCCCTTGCAATGCAAAATCTCTGCAGCTCTCCTCCGGATAATTCCCCCGGATACCGCTCCAGCCATTCCTTCTCGATCCCAAGTCCCCGGATCAGCCGTTCATCCAGCACACCGCCTTCTTCCAGAACGGTCTTCATCCTTCTTCTGGGATTGACCGCTTCCTGGGGATGCTGCCAGATCAACTGCACCGGGCAGTAACCCTTATATTGGGAAAGGGGCTTTCCATCTAACAAAACCTGACCTTCATCCGGCTGTTCATAACCTGCAAGTATCTTACAAAACGTAGTTTTTCCAAATCCGCTGGGTGCTGCCAGCCCCAGACGATCCTTGCTGTCAAGGCTTACAGATACATGATTTAATATCTGCCTGTTTCCTTTATGGTAGCGGAATGACAGGTCTTTTGCTTCTAATTTCATAAGCCTGCGCCTTCCTTTCCACATACACTGCATTCACCAGAACTGGGTTCTGACGTCATTTTCTCCTTCAATACCTCTGATTCCGATAATATTCCAGGTAAAATCTCCTTTTCATCCCCCGGACAGATACACCGCACCAGTCCCCCCTGATAAGGTACATAGGGGATGTCTTTACTGCATTCTTCCCTGTATTTCGGACATCTTGGACCATAAGGACACCCCTCAGGCAGATCTCTCACATAAGGCTGGATTCCCGGCTCCGGTGCAAATCCATGCTCCGGCATCGCCCGAAACAACGCCCTGGTATATGGATGGCGCAATGCCGCTTCCTGGTTAAAATCCACGCATGCCGCCTCTTCCACTGCAGTTCCTGCATAAAATACAACAATCCGGTCCGCTGTTTTCAACGCCAGTTCCAGATCATGTGTGATCAGAAGTACACCTGCTCCCTCATCTGCGATCTCCCGGAAATGGGATAAGACCCGGACTGCCGCTTCCATATGAAGTCCAGGGGTCGGTTCATCTGCGATCACCAGCTCCGGCTTTTCTACCACTGCGGTTCCGATCAGAACCCGCCTTGCCATTCCACCGGAAAGTTCAAAGGGATACATATTATCCACTTCTTTATCAAGACCATACCTTGTCAAAGCCTTCCTGCTTTTTTCCAGGCTGATCCGGTCTTTACCGCCAGCTACCTGCTCTCCCACTTTCATCAATGGGTCCAGATAAGACACACTTTGTGGGACCAGAACGATCTTATTGCCCCGCAGCTGCTTTATCCTTTTGGTGGTCAGCTGCTTTCCTTTATAATAAATATCTCCCCCGCAGCTTCCATTATAAGGAAGGACACCCATGACTGCATGAGCCAGAAGACTTTTCCCGGAGCCGCTGGAGCCAACCACAGCCACCATTTCCCCACGGGAAACCCTAAGGCTTAAATCCCGGATCACAGGCAGTGTTTTTCTGGAAAACCAGCCGTCATACTGGGTAAATGTAACGGATAAATGTTCAATACGAAGAATTTCTTCTCTTTGTAAATCTTCCATCTGCACCTATGCCTCCCTTCTGCCTTCTTTGCATTTCTCTATTCATGAGCCCTGGACGGGTCCAGAAGACTGTTTAACGTATCCCCGATCACATGAAACATTATGACCACTAACACAAGCAAAAGCCCCGGGAACAAGGCCAGCCACCATTTTCCCATCGTCAGGTATTTCATGCTTTCAGAAAGGATTACCCCGATCGCAGGCTGTTCCGGCGACAAGCCAAAACCTAAAAATGTAATACTTGCTTCATGTAATATGGCATGAGGGAACATAAGCACCATTCCCACCAGCACCTGTGGAAGCAGATGAGGCATCATATGTCTGATCCCGATCTGCCATGGGCTCATGCCCATTTTCTCTGCGATCTTTATAAAATGGCTTTCCCTCAGCTGCAATACTTCCCCCCGGATCAGTCTGGTTAAAGAAGTCCAGTGAGTCAGGATGATCCCCACAGCTACACCCTTTAAGCCTTTTCCCAATGCGAATGAGATCAAAAGCAAAAGCAGAATATGGGGAATGCCCATCACCACGTCAATAAGACCGCTTATAAGGCTATCTGCCCATTTTCCACCTGCTGCACAGGCAAGTCCCAGTCCTACTGCAATAACAGAACTGAACACAGATGTGATCAGGCCGATACGTATACTTAAAGATAAGCCTGTAAGGGTACGTACAAACATATCACGCCCCATCCAGTCTGTCCCAAAAGGATATTGTATACAGGGTGCTATATTTTTCCTGGTAAAATCCGTGGTCAATGCCTGTTCCTTCAAACAGACCCCCAAAACCAGCACTGCCCCAAGGATCAGTACCGCTGCCGCCGTAAGCGCTGTTATAAATATGCGCCTGCTGCTTATTCCTTCTGTACGTTTCAAATGCTTCTTCAAATTATCATTACCTTTCATCCCCGGTCTGATGTGTGCGCCCGGAATCTTTCATTCACTTACTTTTTGGGCTGTTCTTCCGCATTCTGGGGTCTATAATCTCATATAAAATATCTGCAATAAAATTACCTGCAAACACTATTGCCGCGCTGATCATGGTAATTCCCATCAACAGCGGAATATCACTTCCAAGACCGGCGCTTACTGCCGCCTGTCCCAGCCCCGGATAGGAAAATACCTGTTCCACAAGAACAGAACCGCCAAAAATCTCGCTGATCGAAGCGAACTGCAGTGTTAATGCCGGAAGGATCATATTGCGAAGCCCATGTCTGAAAACAATAGAACCCAGGCTTTCGCCTCTGGCCCTTGCAAAAAGCACATAATCGCTTTCCATGACCTGTATCATCTTTTCTCTTGTGTGAAGCGTGATATTAGAAATACCTGTAAGGCTTAAAGCCGCTGCCGGCAATATGCCATGACGGATACGGTCTGCTATGGAAACAGCGGCCGCATCTGCGCCTATTGGAACACTCAATCCCACAGGAAGGACTTTTAACCACACCGCAAACACCATAAGGAGTACCAGAGCCACCCAGAAAGCCGGCGTACTGGCTGTGACCAGGGCATAAGCAGATATCACCCGGTCTGCCAGGCTTCCCTTTCTGGCACCAGCCGCCATTCCAAGGATCACACCTGCAACACCGGATAAGATCCACGCAGCTGCCATCAGCCATACAGAGCTGGCAAAACGGATCTGTATCACCTTTTCCACAGGCTGATGATACAAAAGGGAAGTTCCCATGTTTCCACAGGCAAAATCCCCCGCCCATGCGAGATAGCGTTTTAATGGCGGTATCCCTTCACCCCAGTAAAGCCGCAGCCTTTCGATCTGCTCCGGGCTCATAGAGCCCAGAGCTGCCTGCCCTACATTGGTCTGCAATGGATCCAGTGGGGTCATGGAAACCAGGGCAAAGGCTCCTATGCTTACAAAAATGAGAAGGACCAGCATCCGTATGAAATTTTTACTGATAAATAAAACCTGTTTCTTCAAACCTGTCTGCTCCTATTTTCCGCAACTGTTATCCAGCCATGGTATTTTCTGATCTGTATATTTTATTCCCAAGTCCACTGATCCACATTATTCACAATAGACCAGCCATGTCCATGTGGATGAAGCTTCTGGTCAGCTACATGAAGCCCATTTCTGGACCAGTAAAGATGATCAATGTTCACCAGCCAGATCCACGGGATATCCCCATCCTGGGTAACTCCGTTTTCACCATCCCACTGTGCTTTTTTCCAAAGGTCATAGGACTCTTCCAGAGACTGGCTTTCAAGGGCCTGATCCGTGTATTCGTCCACTTTTTTATTGGAATATGGGGAATACTCTGCAAAAGAGCCGTTCTGGGCTGTATGGTAAATATTGTAAAATTCCATTGGTGTATGGGCACCCCAGCCCCACATAAGAGGAGTGGACTGTGCTCTGTCATAAGCGGTATCCCAGCCTACGCCTTCAATGGACACCTGGATACCAAGTTCTTTTAACTGGTTGGCTGTATCTGCTGCCAGTGCCTGGCGGACAGAGTCACTTGCAGGATATAAAAGTGTAAAACCTGCCTGAACGCCATCTTTTTCCCTGATCCCGTCTTTTCCTTCTGTCCATCCGGCTTCCTCTAACAGGGCTTTTGCCGCTTCCGGGTCATAGGAAGTTTCAGAGTCCGGATTGTACCATGGCATCTTATCGCAGACACTGTAAGCAGGGCTGCCGTATCCATTTAACACATGCTCGATCATTTCTTTCCGGTCAATGCCCAGGTTAATGGCTCTGCGCACTTTTACATCACTGGTAAAATCATTTCCTGCCGCCACACCATCTCCGTTTACTGCACCGGAAGGAACAGCCGGAAGGTTAAATCCCCGGTTATCTACTGTTTTAAACGCTAAAAGATCATATCCGTCTACAGTCAGGTCAGCATAAGAAGCTGCTGTGTATGCAAGATCTGCCTGTCCAGCCTGGACTGCCGCAAAAGCAGCATCTTCTTCCATAAACAGAACCGTTACCTGTTTCATTTTCGGAACTTCCCCGTAATAATCCGGGTTTGCCTCAAAGATCACCTGCTGTCCCTTATCCCACTGTTTCATAATATAACGGCCGGAACCAATAGGATGCTGTCCATAATCAGGTCCGTAAGCATGTTCCGGAAGGATACCTGTGATCGCCATGGTATATGGCCAGATGGAATAAGGCCGTTTCATATGAAATACCACGGTCACATCATCTGCAGCCTCTGCCTTATCCAACATGGTAAAATCATTTACAGTGCTGTTATCCCGAAGCATATTGTAGGTAAACGCCACATCCTCTGCTGTCAGCCCTTCCCCGTCTGTAAATTTCACATCCGGGCGAATGGTCACAGTCCAGGTCAGACCATCCTCTGAAGTTTTCATATCTGTTGCCAGGTCATAACCGATGGTCAGATCCTTATTAGTCACTGTCAATGTACTCTGGATCAGCGGTTCATGAACATGTTCCCCTGCACCCCAGCCATACACCGGATCAAAACCTGCCTCCGGCTCTGAGGACGGCCCCATGACTACGATAACAGAGTCTTTTTTCCCTGTATTTTCTGTCTGTGACTGATTCTTTTGCTCTTTGGTACTTTCAGCCTGCTGCTCTGCCTGTCCTGCTGTATTTCCCGTTGCATTTCCTTTTCCACAGCCTGCAAGACCTGCTGCCATCAGGACTGCTGTTATTGTTAATAAAACTTTTTTCCAGTTCTTTTTCACTTTCCTCTTTCTCCTTTCATGTTTAAACCTGACCGGTGATGCACCATCGGTACCTATACGATAAACGTACATGTCACTGGCGGGGACATCACCATAAATGAAACAGGAAGATATGAATCGCCCTTACTGTAGCGTTCACACCTTCCTGGTATGATTATCTTCCATAATTCCGTTTTAAATAATCGCTTTTTACACAATCCTGTTCATCAGGAGAAACTCCGGCTTCTGCCAAAACTGTATAGAATTGTAACACACAGATAGCTATCCGTCAACTTATACCAGCCATCTGGGTGTTACTTATTGAAACAATTATTATCTGTGCCTTACATGGCCAGAATATATTTTTACTTTACTTTTTTGAATACATAATGCATCTGATCCCAGGTCAAAACATCAACCGTTTCTTCCAGACGTATAAAAAAAGACCCTGCATGATCTCTCACGCAGAGTCCCAAAATATCTACATATTTTAATCAAATATTATTCGCAAACATATGGCATGAGAGCGATGTGGCGAGCGCGCTTGATAGCTACAGTTAAAGCTCTCTGATGCTTTGCGCAGTTGCCAGTGATACGACGAGGAAGGATTTTACCTCTCTCAGATACGTATCTCTTTAATTTGTTAGTGTCCTTGTAATCGATAACGCCGTTCTTATCACCACAGAAAACGCAAACTTTTTTTCTTCTGCGCATTCCGCCTGGTCTTCTCATCTTAGCGCCCTCTGGTCTGTCTGTTTTATTAAATGCCATTGGTGTTGTCCTCCTTTATTATTAACCATGGAACATGTCCGGCATAATAGAGCCTAGTTGAACGGAAGTCCTTCGTCTTCAACTCCGTCCGGAATGTTCATAAACCCATCACCAATCGCGCTGGTAGGAGCCGGTCTCTGAGATGGAGCTGACTGTCCATAGCCGCCCATATCAGATGCCGCACCCTTACTGTCTGCGAATTCCTGGTCATCAAGGATGACTTCGGTGGTGTATACTCTCTGACCGTCCTTATTTACATAGCTGCCTGTCTGAAGCCTTCCGGAAACCAGCACACGCATGCCCTGACGGAAATACTTTTCTGCAAACTCACCTGCACGGTCAAATGCCACGCAATTGATAAAATCTGCAGTCTGGTCACTTCCCTCCTGACCTCTGCGGCCTCTTCTGTCCACTGCAAGAGTGTATCTGGCAATTGCCATAGAACGCTCTCCCTGTGAATATCTTACTTCCGGATCTCTTGTTAATCTGCCCATTAAGATAACTCTGTTCATACGGTCACACTTCCTTTTTTAACTCCGTTTTCACGGTCTGGGTATTTCTTATGCCTCAGCCTTAACGCATAAGTATCTGATCACTGGTTCCATAATACGAACGTGAGCTTCTACTTCGTTAGGGCATACAGAATCGGACTCAAACTGGATGAAGTAGTAGTATGCTTCATGAGACTTCTGGATCTCATAAGCAAGTCTCTTCTTACCCCACTCATCTACGTTGGTCACAGTGCCACCGAAACGGGTGATGTAACCTTTTACCTTTTCGATTGCTGCTGCACGCTCTTCGTCTTCAAGCTTCACATTCAGAACAACGGTTAATTCGTACTTGTTCATCTTGTTTTACCTCCTTGTGGTCTCTGGCCCCTGCTTTCAGTTTCAGGAGCAAGGATTTAATATGTCACGAATAGTTATTCTAGCAAAAAAAGGTCTTAAATGCAAGACCTTTTCCGCATTTTTTTTATTACAGTTCAGTCATAACATCCTTACTTCTTATTATTTGCAAACATGACTGCATATTCAATGGAATTTCTAAGGCTTAATTCACTTGCCTTACCAGTTCCGGCCTGGTCAAATGCAGTTCCGTGGTCTACAGATACACGGATGATGGGCAGTCCTAAGGTAATGTTTACACCAGCCACTGCATCCCATGCTTTCTTCTCATGATTGTATACAAAGCCTACTACCTTTAACGGGATGTGGCCCTGGTCATGGTACATGGCAACTACGATGTCATACCAGCCGCCTCTTGCCTTGGAAAATACTGTGTCTGGCGGTACAGGTCCGTCTGCATTGATGCCTTCTGCCTTTGCTGCCTCAATTGCAGGGATGATCTCATCGATCTCTTCTCTTCCAAACAAACCGTGTTCACCGCTGTGTGGGTTCAAACCAGCTACGCCGATCTTTGGCTCCTTAATGCCCAGATCCTTACATGCCTTGTCCGCAATACGGATCACGTCTAATACACGCTGCTTCTTTACACGGTCGCAGGCTTCACGCAGGGAAACATGGGTAGAAACATGGACTACACGTAAGTTTTCATGCGCCAGCATCATAGTATAGTTCTTAGTTCCGGTCATATCTGCGTAGATCTCTGTATGTCCGGAATAATGATGTCCTGCAAGATTTACTGCTTCTTTATTAAATGCATTGGTAACAGTAGCGTCTACCTTTTTATCCATAGCCAGTTCAATGACCTTTGTTACATATTTAAAAGCGGCATCTCCGCACATAGCGGAAACTTCCCCTCTTTTTAACTGTGCCATATCAACCAGCCCCATATCCAGCACATCAATGGTTCCGTATTCATATTTTGCCTCTGAAACATCTTTAATGGCATTGATCTTCATTTCTGTATGTCCTACGACCGGAAGTGCTGCTTCCATTACGCTGGCATCGCCTACTACTACCGGGTTGCACAGGTCATATAAAGACTTATCTGCAAATGCTTTTACGGTGATCTCTGGTCCGATGCTGGCCGGATCCCCCATGGTGATACCCACGATCTTCTTTTCGCTCATATCTGCCTCCTGAAAAATGGAATGATGATTTTTCTCTATTTACTATACCACATCTACCTAAAAATGGTATATGCCAGCAAACAGGACCGGATGCTTCCACCCGGTCCCACTTATCTTACAGCCAAACCAGCTGTACTTATTCTTTTATTATCTATTTACTTATTTTGCTGCTCTGCGCTTATCCTCAAGCTTATGAAGCCATGATACAAGAATCGGGCAGCAGATAGCGGTTACGATGATAGCTGCAGTAATCTGGGCAGTTGCTGCTTCAGATACTGCAAGTAAGGTTGCATCTACAGCTGCTACAGATGCAGGAGTTGCTGCTGCATTTCCTGCTGTTGTACCAATAGCACCACCAACTTCCGGATGATCCATTCTTAACAGCTTGTATACAAGGTATCCAACCAGACCTGTAATAAGAGTACAGCCAACACCTAAAAGGATTCCAGGGCCACCTGCCTTGATCAGGTTCATGATGTTTAAGCCAGCGCCCAGAGGGAATGCGAAAAATGGGATCAGCATAGAAGCACCTGGTTCGCAGAACTTACGGATATCTTCATCTAAGTTACCCATGATACAGCCAATGATTACAGGAATGATACAGCCAACAAGTACGGACATTGGGATTTTTGCAACACCAGCAGCGCCTAAAGCTACCATGGTGAAGAAAGGTCCATCGTTAATAGAAAGGATAGAAACAGCACCTACGTCTGTTGCATCACCATACTCACCAGCTAATGCTGCGTACAGACCACCATTGGAGTTTGCCAGGGCACCTACGATCGCCAGTGTGGACAGTCCCAGGAAACCTGCTTCGCCAAACAGCTTACCACAAATCAGACCAATGATAATACCAACACCAACTTTAACAGCGGTAATTACAACGCCTTTATAAACGGTAACGCCTGCTTTTTTGAAGTTGATGGTTGTTGCATTACAGAAAATGAACACTGCCAGGATCGGCATTGCACCTGATTTCCAAAGGTATGTAGTAAATGTACCATCAAACATGGTCCAGATCGTACCACCAAAAAATGTATTAATAATTGCACCTAACAGCAACGGAACTACCATTAAACCACCAGGAATTTTTTTCACGCTTTTCAGAATGTTCATTCTAGTATCCCCCTTATGTTAAATTATATTTTTTATTTTGCAGCGATCAGTCTTAAAACGTTATCTACTGTATAAGCCAGGTTCTCCTTGCTGTGATGACGGCTTATGGAGAAGTCCTGAGGCAAACGGTTGATAGGGAATACGGCAGTTACACCCATTTCGTATGCCTTATCGATCTCTGCATCATCTGCACCGCCTACAACAGCAATCACATTTTTATCCTGTTTCTTTGCACGCTCTGCAATACCGATCACAACTTTGCCGCGAAGGCTCTGGGAATCCAGCTTTCCTTCACCGGTGATAATGTAATCAGCATTACTGATCATTTCATCAAACTTTACAGTGTCCAGAACCGTCTGGATACCCATCTGCAGACGGGAGCCAAAGAAAGCGATCATGCCTGCGCCCATAGCGCCTGCTGCGCCGGTTCCCGGAACTTCACTGATGTCTTTGCCAATTGCTTCTGTAATAGCACGGCTTAAATTCTTGATACCTTCATCCAGCTCCAGTACCATTGCCTCATCAGCGCCCTTCTGCGGTCCGAAGATGTGGGATGCGCCAGTTGGCCCGTACATTGGGTTGTCAATATCACACATGGTAACGATCTCAACTTTATTTAAGATCTCTGCCTTGCCGCTTAAGTCGATCTTACAGATATCTGCGGTAGTTCCGCCGGTTGGAACGAATTCCTTTCCGTCTTTGTCATAGAATTTAACGCCAACTGCTGATGCTGCACCGCAGCCACCGTCATTGGTACTGGATCCGCCCAATCCTACAATAATCTTTTCCACACCGCTTTCAGCTGCTGCCAGTATCAGCTGTCCAACACCATATGTAGTTGTTTTTCTCGGATCCTTGCGGTCTTCTACTAATGGAAGTCCTGCACAGGAAGCCATTTCGATCACTGCGGTCTTACCTTCATTGATCAGGCCATAGTAGGAATCCATATCTTCAAAATATGGGTTTTTAACCTTTACCGTTACCTTGCTGCCGCCTAAAGCGGTAATAAATGCATCTACAGAGCCTTCGCCGCCGTCTGCTACAGGAACGCAGGCTGTTTCAGCTCCAGGAAAATGTTTTTCTACTTTTTCCTTTGCGATCTCGCAGATCTGCTCAGAACTTAAAGTTCCCTTAAAGGAATCAGGAATGAGAACAAATTTCATGTCTGTCTTTCTCCTTTTTCTTTATATGTTCTCTCGGAATCTTTTTGTACCTGATTTTGTGAGAAAGACTCCGGGAATACATTTATTTCATCTGTCTGGAAACACACCAGAAAGCCTGCTTCCAGACATTTCAGAGTTCAAAGTTGATCCATTACTCTCTGACGATAACAGATACGCCATCCGGGATAACAGTTACCTTGTAGTCTTCCTTCTTAACAATAGCTTTTGCCTTTTCCAAAGCTTCTTCCATGCTGTGTGCAGGAACCATGTGCAGATCTTCTACTAACTGGTCATCGCAGGAAGATACAAATACTACAGTTGCCTTTAACAGCAGTCTTGCAAAGATCTGGGACTGCCACTGGTCGATAATAGTCTCTTCCGGCTTTCTGTCAAGGAAGGTCTTCATCATACGGTTCAGATCCTTCTCATCACGGAAAGTCTCATGGAAGTATTTTCCGCCGTGTCCGTCAGCAGCCTTGGAAAGCATGATGATAACGCCACCTTCTTTTACAGTTGCCTCAGCTGCGGTCATACCCTTTACAGACTGATAAATGTTCTGGTCCAGAGGATATCCGCCGTTGGTAGAGATAACGATATCTGCCGGAATTGCATCTACCTGGCACTTGGAAGCCAAGAACTCACGTCCAACTCTGTGAGCCAGATCACAGTCACCGGCTACTGCAAAAATAGGATCATGTGCTGCATCAATAACTACATTTACGATGAAATCCAGTCTTGCTGCTCTTGCTGCATACAGCATATCATTGTGGATCGGGTTTCCTTCAACAACACCGGTACGTGCATGAGGATCATTAATAAATCCGGAGTTGTGGTTGTACATAACAGTCTCGCGGCTTGCAACGCCTGGAAGAATACTCTTTCTGCCGCCGGAGAAGCCTGCAAAGAAGTGTGGCTCAATAAAGCCTTCTGCTACTAACAGGTCTGCTTCTGCTGCCAGACGGTTAATGATCAGATTGCCGCCAGATGGAAGCTTGCCAAGGTATACCAGGTTGTCCTTGTCATCGCAGTCATGAACTATGATCTTCTCATTTGCCATGATCTCAGGACCAAATTTTGCTGCCAGCTCTTCTTTGGTAGTTGTTCTGTGAAGACCGGTTGAAATAAGAATGGTAATATCAGCATCAGGATTGCCCTTACGGATCTCAGCTAAGATCAGAGGCATCATGATGTGGCTTGGAACAGGTCTTGTATGGTCAGAAGAAATAACAACTACCTTCTTCTTTCCAACTGCCATATCGCACAGTCTTGGAGTTCCAATGGGATGCTCCAAAGCATCCTGAACCAGCTCTGCCCCGCTCTTTGGCGCCTTGTAGCTGTGAAGTTCAGATAACAGCACACCTGCCAGATGCTCATCCTCGATCTTTGCTGTTAATTTTTCTTTTCCATAAGGTAATAAAAATTCTTTCATCTCTGCTTCCTCCTGTTTTAAATGAATGATTAAATCGTTAAGTTTTACGTTTTTTATTGCTTTATATGTTATATAAGGGTCATGATTTGATCATTTTATGCTTCTTTGATCTTGCGCAATGCAAATGCAGCTGCATCATCAGCTCCAAAAGCGCCTGCCTTTGTTACCAGCTTCATTCCTTCGTACTTTCCGCCCTTTACCTGCACTAATGGGATACCTACGCGGATCTCAGAAAGGATCTGGGAACCGTCTGCTTCGATGTTCATCAGCATTCCAAGGGCTGTATCACCACCTGTAAGGAATACACCGGAAACCTTTACCTGTTCCAGGATCTCCATTGCCAGACGGCCAACTATGGAACGTACCTTATCACCAGTCTCTACAGGGCCAAGTCCTAACGCCTCACCAGCTTCAAAGGAAAGCTCCAGTTCGCTTCTGTCATAGGCTGTATTGGTAAGAAGAATGGTATCTTTACCTGCCTTTAAAGAATCTACCACTTCTTTCAGATAAGACTCTGTATCCTCTTTTCCGGACAGAATATCATGCATAGGAAGCTTTACCATTTTAATCCCGGCTTCTTCGCAGTATTTCATCTGCCGGTTAGTCACAGTGCTTACACTTGCAACCACTCCCATCGCCGGAAGAGACGGCCGTTCCAGTTCCATCAGATTATCAGCCAGTCCTGCTGTGCCGATATAAAGCACCTTTTTTCCTGTTTTTGCAACTGCCTTTAAAACTTTCTTTAAATCATCATTGCAATCTGCATCGCATACATAAATGCGGCCTTCTGTAAAATCAAGATCATCGCTTCTCACATCCGGAAGTCTTTTTAAAATGACCTTTTCTTCATAATATCTTCCCAGCATCCTTACCAGATCATCTTCTACTACCGGGTTCTTAGGATCGCTGGCAAGCTCCGTGCGGCAGATCTCTACGCCGTTTAAACACTGCACCCCGTCTATAGTCGTTCTCTTTAAATCCGGAAGAGCCGGTGCAAAGATCATTAATTCCGGTTTGAAATGTTCATCTACTGCCTTGATTTCTGCTGCAATATTTCCTCTCATGGTGGAATCAACTTTTTTGATCACATAGCGGAAGCTGCCAAAATCCACATCTTCCAGTGCATGGGACACTATCTCATATGCATGATCAGGATGAACCGTTCTGGACTCTGTATCAATGACAATAGATCTGTCTGCACCCATCGGCTTTCCGCAAAACAGCACTTCTGTTGGAAAACCTCTTCTGCGCAGCTGGACGCCGGTATCATTAGCTCCGGTAAAATCATCTGCAATGATCAGGTATCTTTCTTCCAACCATTTCACCGCCTTTCTAATTGTTCATTTTTGAAACACTTTTTGTGAGAGTTCATATTTTTTTTAGATTTATTTTTCGTTCGTTTTATATTCTACACGGTTTTGTCTTTCTATTTCAATGAATTTGTTGTATAATATGTTTAAATTTGTAACATTTATAAATGTGAGGTGCCCTAAATGATTAAAAAAATCCGTATACTGGGAATTGCCCCCTATAAAGGACTTGCTACTCTTATGAAACAATGTGCCCTGCAGTACCCTGAGATTGAGTTTACCGCCTATGCAGGAAGCATGGAACAGGGACTTGCCCTTGCAAAACGCTACAGCGAACATTATGACGTTATCATCTCCCGTGCAAACACAGCCAAGATGATCTCCCAGTCTGTGCATATCCCGGTCATCGATATTGGTATTGGCTATTATGATGTACTGCGCTGTATTAAAATGGCCCAGAATACCGGGACCAAATTTGCCCTTTTAGGCTTCCAGTCCCTGACTGTCATCGCAAAAAACCTCTGCGATCTTCTCCAGATCCATGTAGATATTTTCTCCTTCTCCGTAGATAACTGGAAAGGCTCCGGCAATCTTCTGGACCGTATGAAGGAACAGGGCTATAAAACTGTAGTCTGCGATATGATCCCTTATGACCATGCAAAAATGATCGGACTTACACCTATCCTTCTTACTTCCAGTGCAGAAAGTGTAAAACAGGCCATTGAAAATGCTATTGGCACCTGGCAGCAGTACCAGAAGCTGTGCAATTCCAATGCCATGATGCAATCCCTGATCCGCAGCAGCTCCAACCAGTATCTGATCCTGGATCTGGAAGGCCGTTGCCATTATTCCACAGTCAATGATGAAAAAGAGGAGGAATTTATCCAGAGCCTGCAAAAAGAGCTTGGAAAATGCCGCACTTCCTCCAGGCGTTCTTTCTTTATCACACTGGGAAACCAGCTGTATTCCGTCCGCTCCAGCCTGGCTGAGGAAGGGAATTTTCCTTATATCATCTTCCGCATCATGTTATCCAAGATTCCTTTAAGCCACTCTAAATACGGCATTACCATTATGGATAAAGAACAGGCATTACAAAGCTTTATTGAAAGCTTTTACAGCAATACAGAACTATCCCGCAATGCTGCCGCTGCCATGGATCAGTCAGGTTCTTCTTCAGTCCCTCTTATGATCATCGGAGAGATCGGTACAGGCAAAGACCGTGTAGCTTATTTCCACTATGCAAAGAGCCAGTTTAATGATGAACCGCTTTACGTTGTGAACTGTTCCATGTTAAATGATAAAACCTGGAATTTCCTGATCAATCATTACAACTCTCCTTTTACAGACAACGGAAATACCATTTACATCTCCAATCTGGGCGTTTTGTCCCATCAGCGGCAGAAACAGCTGTTATCCATCATACTGGACACCAACCTGCACATCCGCAACCGTCTGATCTTTTCCTGTACCCAGGCAAAGGATGGTCATATGCCCCATGCTGCATTGGAGTATACCAATATGCTGGGGTGTATGCCTCTTCCTATCAAGCCTTTACGGGAACAGAAAAATGACATTGTTCCTTCAGCTGCCCTTTATATTGATACATTGAACCAGAATCTGGGCCGCCAGGTGGTAGGACTGGAAGACGGGGCCGCAAAGCTTCTTATAGAATATGACTATCCATGTAACCGCACCCAGTTTAAACGTATATTAAAAAAAGCAGTACTGGAAACCAGCACTGCCTATATATCCCGTGATACAATTGAAAAAATATTAAAAGAAGAGTCCGCCTTTTTCCCGGATGACCATGAAGCTCATATGATAACACATTCCAAAGCTCTTCCTGAAAAAGAAGGCTTTTCCCTGAACTTAGAACAGCCTCTTGACCGTATCAATCAGGACATTGTTCAGCATATTTTAAACAGCTGCAATGGAAACCAGACAGCTGCAGCAAAGAAGCTGGGGATCAGCCGTACCACTTTATGGCGCTATATCAACCGGTGATCCCATCTTTTTTCTTTAACCCTTTTGTATTCTTCTCCACCAGTCTGCGGGCTACCATGATCTGGTGCCCGCAGCCGGTGCATTTTAAGCGAAAATCTGCCCCTACTCTTAAGATCTCCCACTCACTGCTTCCACACGGGTGGGGTTTTTTTAATTTTACGATATCTCCTACTTCATAGTTTAAACGTTCTTCAGGCATATTCTTTTTCTCCTGTCTGTACCAAAATATCTGTTATTCCACAACTGCACCCAACACCTTTCCGATGCTGTCAGAGATCACCAGATCTGCCTGGGAATCTCTGGAAGTTACGCTTTTGTTGATCAGCACCAGTTTACTGCCTCTGTAATAGTCAATAAGACCTGCTGCCGGATAAACTACAAGGGAAGTGCCGCCAATGATCAGTATGTCTGCATTGCGGATATAGTCAATAGATTTCCGGATCGTACGGTCATCCAGTCCTTCTTCATAAAGGACTACATCCGGTTTGATGCGGCCGCCACAGGAGCAGGTGGGAACGCCTTCACTGTTTCTTACATAGTCCAGATCATAAAACTGGCCGCAGCGGGTGCAGTAATTTCTGTGTACAGAACCATGAAGCTCCAGCACTTCTTTGCTTCCTGCCATCTGGTGAAGACCGTCAATGTTCTGGGTAATCACAGCCTTTAATTTTCCTTCCTGTTCCAGTTTTGCAAGGGCTTTATGGGCTGCATTCGGTTTTGCATCAGGAAACAGCATGCGGTCTTTATAGAAGCGGTAAAATTCTTCCGGATTCTGTATGTAAAAGCTGTGGCTGATGATCCGTTCCGGCGGATATTTATATTTCTGGTTATACAGCCCGTCTACACTGCGAAAATCCGGTATGCCGCTTTCCGTGGAGACACCAGCTCCGCCAAAGAATACAATGTTGTCGCTTTCATTGATCCAGTCTTTTAACTGCTGCCATTTTTCATCCATATGCGTTTCCTCCTATAAAATGTATTTTTGTACTTGATTTTGCGAGAAATTTACACTACTTCATCCAGAAATACTCCTCGCAGCGTCCTCACATACTCTGTCCAGAACGGTGGTGCAACACCTGATATCTCTTCTAAGGGCCTGTACCCAAAGATCCACTGTGCAAGCTCATCAATGTTGATCTCCAACACCTCACTTGAAGACAAAATCGCCTGTTCGCTGCCTTCTGCTTCTGTCTGCAACCCCAGTCCAATCATCCGCTCCAGTGTACCTCCATTTTTTTCCAGTTTCCACAGCCAGCGGCCTTCATTTTCCGGTATAATGGGATCTTTTATGGAAAGAACCGCCTGAAATCTGTTTTCCGGCGCGTCATCATTTAAACCGATGACCTCCAGTAGTGCTTTTATATCTGTGATCCGGGCCATGATCGCCGGGTGCGTATCTGACGGTTCGATTTCAGATAAGGTGTAATAAAACCGTTCTTCCCTCTTTCCAAGTCCCCACCAGGCTTCCAATGCATGAAGCTTTCCGTCTTTTTCATACCATCCGGTCACTTCTCCTGCTTCGCTTTCAAGCTCTTTTTTAAGAAGCTCCATATAAGCCTTATCTCTTACTGCATAGACTTCATAATGCTTCTCAAGCCAATCATTCATCCAGTGAGCTGCTGTTTCTGCCTTTTTTGCCAGATCCACAGGGCGCTTCTCCAGATCTTTTTCCGGTTCATCCTCCGGCTTCCACACCGGCTGGTCATAGATAAAGACAAACTGGAAAGGGCGGTAGATCGCCTCTGCGGCAGGCATCAGGAAACAGAAAGGCTTTTTCTCCTGGTTTAAATCCTGAAGCATTTTATAAAGGACCTGGCGCATATAGCCTTTATGACGCTGGTCTGCAGCCGTGGCCACGCCTACAATATAAGGCAGTTCCCATTTTTTTCCATTTACAGAGATCATATATGGATTTAAATGAGCCATGGTCAGAAGCTTCCCTTCCTCTCCTTCTATGGCAAGCACTTTACTGCCTGGGAGTTTTTCAGAAAAATAATAATCTGCAAAGCTTTTTGAATCTTCCGGAAATGCTTCTTCCCATAAGGGTCTGCATTTTCCGTATTCACTTTTATCTAAATATCGTACCACATCCACCTCTTTCTGCCCAGTACAGCGGCCTTATTGAATGAAATTTATCTTAATTTCTGTAAACTCAATATTTCTTCTTAACGGAGTATTTTCTTGCAAAATCCACCGGATAATAGCTCATCTTCGCTTTGCGCAGTCCTGGCATGCCTACATCATCTTCTCTGTTTACTAACGCCACATCTGGAAATTCATGGACTAAGAACTGCTGGTTGATAAACTGATACAGGCCATCAATCTCAGGATCCGCCTTTTCAATATGGATCACTGCCATATTTTCCCGCTCATTTAAGCTTCCCACTGTAAATGCCTTTAATTCCCCGTCAATATAAACACCGGCCATTGGCACATTAAAGGCAGAGCAGTTTTTTAAAATATCATGGATACCGGCTACTTCGTAATCCAGGGAAATCTCATTTTCATAAGACTCTACTTTCTGCTGTCTCCATTTTTCCATAAACTGCCACACTTCCTGACGGTCAGAACAGCAGATCCTGCGGTATTCATATCTGCCTTCGTAGGTTTTTAAGAAGCCGTTTAAACGGTTTTTCTTCTTGTGGAGCTTCTTTCCTGCCAGTGTACGCATGGCATTTCCATCGTAAAGATAATCTTTTAAGTCATCTAATTCTGTTACTTCAAACTTTTCCGGATCCAGATCCAGATATTCTACAGCTTCTGCGTCAGCCAGAGAAATATAGAAAGGTTTATGGAGTACATTGTCAAAATAATCTACCATCTGATAGAAGAAATGCGGAAGATCTTCCTCTTTGCAAAGCGGCATGGCACTTGAAAGAATGCCGTCTTTTTCCATAAGCCATAAAGCAGCCCGGTCTTCGCTGACCGCACATTTTACCTTATAGTAATCTTTCCATAAAAAAGAGTCCAGGAATACGCTGTCACAGGTCCTATTGGGCCTGAGACCATAAAAAGGGCGCAGCCTGGATATATCTTCAGCCTCTACAGGCTTAAAATTCAAATTCATTTCGTACCTCATTTCTTTTTTCGTTTGCAGATACTATGATAGCACATATTTCATTTATCTTACATTACTTTTTTTCTTCATAACTCCAGAAGGTCCTTCTACACTCCCACCTCTTTTACCAGAAGCAGTCTCTGGCCCGCCTTGATCTGCTCTCCCGGAAGTTCATTGGTGGTAATGATATTTCCCATAGTGGTATGGAATTTTTTTGCAATATCCCACAGTGAGTCACCTTCCTGTACAATGTATCCGGCTATGCCGGGAAGTGCCTGCAGTGCCTTTAGATCCAGCGGTTCTTCTTTTACTCCTGTGATCACAGTTTCCGTTACAGGCTCTAATATCATGAAATCAAGGACTGCAGATGCCCTGATCTCCACTGTATCATTCCCGGTCATAAGCGCTGCCAGCTGCTCTAAGGCTGTATCCAGCTGATACACACTGTTTTTTGTAATACCAGATGCCTGGGCACTGCATTTAAAGGGGATCTGGCGGGAAACAGACCGGACCGGTGCTTTATCATCACTGGTAAGATAAAGAATGGTCACATCTAATACCCCCTCTATCAGCAGACTGTTTTCCTGAGGCTCTACCTCATCCAGCTGAATGCTTCCCTGGGTATGGCAGATCTGTAAAATGCGTTCTGACTGCCCCAGATGTATTTTCTCCACGATCCGGGGTTTACATACATTTTTGGCGATCAGTCGCTCGTATTGAAGTTTTTTTGTCTCCGGGATCAACTTACTGCTGTTGGAATACATATCCCGGATCAGGGTTTCCTCTTTTTCTTCGTATAACCTGATGTCCATTTCCAGTACCACATCCACGTCCAGCTCCCGCATCTGTCCCTCTGCATCCGGCTTTACTTCTATTTCCCCGTGAGACAGCCTCACAGATACCTGTGGGATCTGGCCTTCATGGGCCTGGGAGATCTCTATATCCCCGGAAAATGGCAGCACTTCTTCCATCCACTGTACCGGCATGTTTTCTTCCTCTGTTTCATAAATAACAAATACATTTAACTGGCCTTCCAGATACAGACGTCCCTCTAAAGGCTTTACCGTCTGATTTCCAATATGGATCTCCTTCCATAAAAGCCTGGCAATATCCGGTCTTCCTCCTGTAACAGCTGTATTCTCCCGGATACGGTAGGTATCTTTCCTGTGTAATGCCAGCACCACCGGTGAGATGATCCCGGTCCTTACTTCCGGCACATCTTTTTCCGGTATCATGCCGCCTTCTGTCCCGGACATTTTCACATCAGAAGCTGCATATGCATTTTCCTCTCCTTCTGCCCGTATCTCCACTGTAATAACTGCCTGGACTCCCAGCTTCCTGGAATTGATCATTTCTGCCTTCATATCCTCCAGGATCCAGCTTATTGTTACATCATCCCCCTCCTTAAGACCGGGTACATTTACCATTTCTTCAAAAGGGATATTGCCTCCTAAAGTCTCCAGACCGCCATTTTCCTTCCTGTAAAGGACCGCAAATTCCATTTTTCCTTTTATGGTCATTTTCTCATCCTCGATCCTCCCATTTTCCCCAAGGATCCTTGCATTATCTAAAATAACCTGATCCATATCCTCTAATGTGTCCGGAACGATAAAATCTTCATCCAGAGTAATCTGGGTCACTGCATTTCCTTTCCACTGGTTCATATGTATCTGTTTCTTTATTAATTCCATAAAAAACACCTGCCGTTCTCATAGTCTTTTACGAAAGTCTATGCGGACAACAGGTGTTTTATACTTAAATATATTTCCTGAACCTTTTACTGTTTCTCCAGTTTTTCCTTTAACTGACGGATTTTTTCTTCCATCTGGGACATGCGCTCTTTCATCTGCTCATATTCTTCCAAAGTCATAGTCTCTTTCCGTCTTGGAATGGTCACTCCGTCCTTTTTAACCGGTCTTGCCGGGATACCAACAGCTGTTACATTGTCTTCCAGCGGCTTTAAAAGCACTGCGTTGGCAGCAATGGAACAGTTGTCACCTACTTCAAATGCACCTAATATCTTGGCTCCAGCACCAACCATTACGTTGTTTCCAAGAGTAGGATGACGCTTACCCTTCTGGGTTCCTACACCACCCAGAGTGACACCCTGATAAATGGTACAGTTATCGCCAACCACCGCTGTTTCACCAATGACTACACCCGAACCATGATCAATAAGAATGCCATGGCCTAACTGTGCTCCCGGATGGATCTCGATCAGGGTGAAAAATCTGGCGATCTGTGAGATCAGTCTGGCTATAAAAAACATCTTATGCTTATAAAACCAGTGTGCAAACCGGTGCCAGATCAGTGCATGGATCCCCTGATACAAAAGCAAAACTTCCAGAGCGCTTCTGGCCGCCGGATCCCGTTCCTGTACTGCCTTAATGTCCAGCCAAATATCCTTCAAAATCATATACCATCTGTCCTTTCCAAATCACGTCTGCATAGGGTCCTGTTCACAGAGAACAGTATAGCATATGCGCCGGTCAATAAAAAGGACATTTTTCCGGCTCCTTGCCGGAAAATCACTGAAAAATCACCGGGAGGTCCGAGTATTCCGTCTTTACCACGATAAAGGGATAGGATTTTTCCTCCCCTGCCGCCTCTCCCGTCTCAGGCCCCAGCAGTTCCGTATCGATGACAATGGAGTTCTCTGTCAGATACAGCTCATGAACCTGGATGCTGTAGCTTCCTCCAGCCTGCTCCCCGTAGCCTACAACGATATAAAGGTTGTCATTATCACTATAAGTCAGCTTAAAAGGGGATTGCTGCTTTTCCGTAATAATCTGTGCCAGGTCCTGGGGGATCTCATGGGCCGCCGCCACCGCAAACTCCATATCCCGGACCTTCTCCTCCTTCGGCGCCGTACATCCGTAGAGCAGCAAGAGAGCCGTCACGCAGCCTGCCGTCAGAAAGGCCCTGGTCCATTTTCTTTTAAATTCTCTCCATTTCAAAGGTTCTGCCTCCCAAGTCTTCCGATTTCGGTTACTACCAATATATTTTGGGAGACGATGGGATATGCGGCGAATTTTCCGGTCAGACCCAGGTGAGAGTCAGTTCAAACTCACCTTTCAGCTGAATCTTTTTGCACCCGGCTGTGGCTATGAGATGGTCTCCTTTCCTGGCCGGCTCTCCATTGATGGTCCCTTCTCCCTCCAGAATATCCAGGATCATAAAGGGATGGGACTGAGAAATCTCCTGCTCTCCCCGACCAATCCACCGCTCTACGGTGAAAAAGGGACTTCGCACTAGAATGCAGCTGGTATAGTCCCCACGGCATACCTTCTCCTCCCTGGTATTGATCAGATTGCTGGGGCAGCGGACTACGTCCAAACTTTTCTTTAAGTGAAGTTCTCTGGGTTTTCCATTCTGCAGCCGGCCATAATCGTAAAGGCGGTAGGTTAAATCGCTGTTCTGCTGAATCTCCAGCAGCAGGGTTCCTTTGCGGATGGCGTGGACGGTACCGGAGGGAATATAAAAGCAGTCTCCCCTGTGGATCGGAATAACATTCAGCAGGCGGTCCCACTGCTGGTTTTCCACCATGGTTTTCAGCTGTTCCTTATTTTGCGCGTGATGTCCTATGATGATGTCCCCGTCTTCCGGGCAGTCCAGAATATACCAGCACTCATTTTTCCCTCTGGCTCCATTTTCATGGGCGCGGGCGTAATCATCGTCCGGATGGACCTGGATGCTTAAATCCTCCCTGGCATCAATAATTTTCACCAGCAGGGGAAATTCCTCTCCGGGCAGGTTTCCAAAGAGCTCCCGGTGGTTATCCCACAGTTCCTTCAGGGTTTTCCCCTCGTATTCCCCCCGGTCCGCCACGCTCTGTCCGTTCTCATTGGCGCTGACCACCCAGGCTTCCCCCGTATGGTCTCCGTTGGTTTTATATCCGTAAATTTCCCTAAGCCTCCGGCCGCCCCAGATTACCTCCCGGCAGCAGGGCCTCATAAATATCAAATCCTTCATATGTTTCCTTTCGGGACTGTTCTTTGATTGTCTGAATGAAAGACTACCTGAACCGCTAAAAAAAGTCAACGGTTCCGATAAGTTTTTTTCTTCCTCAAGTCAAAAAACATGCCATTACTGTCAGAACCGCCAGAAACAACAGATTCCACAGCGTAAATACCTTTAAGAATTTGCCTTTCTGTCCCGGATACTCTCTGGCAAAGAATTTAAAGGAGATCAAACTTGCCAGGGACGCAATCAGGGTTCCAAGACCGCCCAAATTCACCGCGGTCAGCAATACGGAGAAATTGTCCGTAAATCCGGATAAAAGAATAGCTGCCGGTACATTGCTGATCACCTGGCTGGTCAAAATTCCTGACAGCAGTTCCCTTCCCCCTACCAGCGAGGCAAGAAAACCGCTGATTTCCGGAATCCGTTTCGCATTTCCGATAAACACAAAAAAGCAGAGAAAGGTCAGCAGCAGAAAGTAATCCACTTTTCCAAAAAGCTGCCGGTTCACCAAAAAAATTGCCGCCGCCACCACAATCAGCACCGGCACGTAAGAAAGAACCCGGAATACAACCAGAAGGCACAAAACGAACAAAGCCAGAAAAGGCAGCAGGGAAATCCACAGCTTTCCTTCTCCTCCCTCCTTCTGTTCCTCCATAACTTCCCCTGAAAGAGGCTCGTCCTTTCCAAAAGCCAAGACCGCCAGAAGCATCACCAAGGATACGGCAGCATACGGCCAAACCGCCTGGCCAAATTCCATCCAGGTAATTCCTGAGACGGAGTAAAGATAAAGATTTTGCGGATTCCCAATCGGCGTCGCCATGCTTCCCAGATTAGCGGCGATGGTTTCCAGCACCACCAGCTTCAGCACCTGCTCCTCCCGGTGTATCATCTGATAGACCAGCAGCGTAAATGGCACGAAGGTAATAAGGGTCACATCATTGGTAATCATCATGCTGGAAAAAAAGCACAGCACTACCATAATAATTGGAAGGTTTCTCAGGCTTCCGGCACGCTTTAAAAGGAACTGTCCCAGAAGGACAAAGACTCCCAAAGACTGAAATCCCGCCACAATGATCATCAGGCAAAACAAAAGGGCCAAGGTCCGATAGTCCGGATAGGACAGATAAGCTTCATCCGGCGTCACAGCCAGAGAAGAGACCAATGCCAGCAAAAAAGAGATACAAAAAACCGTTTCTTTTTTCATCAATTCTTTAATGGTTTTCATAATACCAGCTCCACTCCATAAATTCCACATAAAGCCGCCATTCCTAGCAGACAAACAGCCTGATTATACCTCTCACTCCCTTTAAGCGCAATGTTTTCATCCCGCTTTTTGAAAAAAAACCTCTCAGATGCTTTCCAGCCTCCGCTTTTTTTTGATATACTGTAAAACGTGACTGGAGGAGTAACCCATGAAATACAAAATCGGAACAGTGGCTAAGCTGCTCGGTGTCTCTCCCGAGGCCCTGAGACTTTATGAACGGAACGGAATTCTGATTTCCGACCGGGGAGACGGCGAAAACGGCTATCGGTATTACAGCCGTCTGGATATTACTGCTCTTTTGCGGGCCCGGGCTTATCATCAATATGGCTTTTCCCTGAAAGAAACCGAGGCTCTGATTAATACGGATGATGTAGATTTCGTCTGTCAGGCATATGAGTTGAAAGCAGAGGACCTGGAACAGGAAATTCTCCGCAAGCAGCAGATCTTAAACTACCTGAAAGGGATTCTGAACCTTTTGGAACAATTAAAATCGGAGCTGTGGACCATCCGTCCTGAAATCCGTCCCGGCATCTATCGCCTGGAATTTATGAAGGGAGAGGAGCTGATTTTGGCGCCGGACCAGCTGAATCTCTTCCCGAAATGGGTTGGACTTGCTCCCTTTGCCTTCCCCTCTCAGCGAAACTGCTGGACTGCTCTGGAACACGGCACAGACGAAAGCTTTTCTGCCCTGGGAATCCTGGAGGAAGACGCCCGTTCTCTGGGGATGCCTGATTTTCTCCACCAGGGGGTCTACCTTCCTCCTGCCCCCAGCCTATACACAGTAGTGGAGATTTCAGAAGAAAATGCTTCCTGCGTAGGCTATCTTGCCCATTTGACGGATTTCGTCCGCCGCTGCCACATCAAAGTAACCGGCGACCCCATCTGCCGCACCTTCTTATCCATGAATAAAAAAGAAAATTACCGGCGTTACCGCCAGATCTGGGTCCCCATTGCGCCAAATGAATTTTCTTGACTCTACACCGGGTTTAAGGCTTATAATTTTTCATGTTGAGGAGGAATTAAGATATGAACAACTTGAAAAAAGCCGCTGTGCTCTTCGGACAGTTCTTCCAGTTTGGCTGTTTCACCTTTGGCGGAGGCTGGAGCATTGTCGCGCAGATGCAGAAGCTTTATGTGGAAAAAGAAAAGACCATTACCAGTCAGGAGCTGCTGGATATCACCAGTGTGGGCAGGAGTCTTCCAGGGACCATGATTGGCAACGTAGCCATGCTTTACGGATACCGGGCGGCAGGAATTCTGGGTGGAATCGCATGCGTCATTGCTATGGTTACCCCTCCTATGATTGTCCTGTCCCTAATCACTTATTTTTATACTCTTTTTAAGGAAAATCTTTGGGTCATGAGCGCCATGACCGGAGTTCGGGCGGCCATTGTACCTATCATAGCCAGCGCGGCCGTCAATATGGTAAGGGGAGCCTTCCGCTTTCCCCCCTGCTACGTCCTCACAGCTGCCGCCTTTGCGCTGTATCTGTTTTTCAATGTCAGCTGCGTGCTGCTGGTAGTCATGGGCGTCATCGGCGGAATCTTAATCTGTGAATGCCACGAGAGAAGGGAGGCAAGGAAGCATGATTCTAACCCTGCTTAAATTGTTTTGGAGCTTTTTAAAAATTGGTTTCACAAGTTTTGGAGGTCTGTCCATGATTCCTCTTATTTCCCATGAGGTGGTGTCCAACGGATGGATGAATTTAAGCGAGGTGTCCGACATCGTGGCCATTGCGGAAATGACTCCCGGTCCTCTGGGCCTAAACTGCGCCACCTTTGCCGGGATTCACGCCGCCGGGATCCCCGGAGCCATTGTGGCCAATCTGGGGGTTTTGTCTCCCACATTTACCGTTGCCGCCCTAGCGGCTGTCTTTTTTCAAAAGTTCCAGAAAAGCCACCGGATGGACCAGATTCTCACCGGAGTGCGCCCCGTCTGCATCGGCTTGTTAATCGGGGTAATCGCCTCCTTCTGCCAGACCAACTATGTCATTGATTCCGCAGTCAGCATCCCGGCTATCCTCATTGGCCTGATTGATTTGCTGCTGCTGTTCAAATGGCAGGTCAGCATCCCCAAGGTCATTCTGCTGAGCGCTGTTTTGGGGCTTATATTCTTTCAGGTACTTTAAGCCACTTAGAAATCCCTGCCGGACACACCTCATTCTGTCCGGCAGGGATTTTAATTGTCATGGACATCCGACAGCCGCTTAGTCTTTATCTTTGCTGCAGATCTGCAGCCGGTGCTGGTACTTCTCCCTGGTAGCCAGGCCGCCCCGGATATGGCGTTCCGATTTATTAACATCCAGAACCACCCGGGCCTGGGCGGCCAGGGAGGGGTTAATGTGCTCCAAACGATCGGTGACATCTTTGTGTTTCGTCGTGATGAATTAGAACGGTTTCGTCCAAGCCCAAATCTCCGAGCAAA
>OLRX01000421.1_pt1 | contig 39076 bp, 20 predicted proteins | sample 1672991 | NCBI WGS metagenome assembly OLRX01 (sample SAMEA3136744, study PRJEB25190) | human gut metagenome | biome: human gut; feature: human-associated habitat; material: faeces | place: Austria | collected 2013
TCAGGTCCGTGTGATGGCAACATCATGAGGGTTCAAGTCCCTTCTTCTGCATGATTAGCTGCAGAACCTGAGTGCAGCGTGGAACTCCCAGAGATGATTTCTCCGGGAGTTTTTCTTTTTCTATAAAAGGAATCAAAAAGGGGCAGACGCGCAAGCGAAAGCCCCTTTTGTAATTCGAATTTGTAATATAAATCAAAAAATTAGAATTTCTGAAATTCTTCTACATTTATTACAAATACGGTTGCTCCGCCGACTTTCATGTTCATCGGAACGGTCATATTGACAGTCGGGCAACAGTTTCCGGCCATGGTCGGCGGCGTGTATACAAGCTGCTCGCGGGCACCGGACATTTTTTTGATGATGGAGATGGCGTCCTCGACGCGTTCATCTTCGACACCGAGCATCAGGGTTGTACTTTTCTTTTTCAGAAAGCCGCCCATCGTGGAAAGCTTGGTGACAAAGAAGGAGTGCTGGTTTAATTCATATACTAAATCATCGGCGTCCTCACTGCCAATGATTGCGATAATCATTTTCATAAGCGGTACCTCCTGAAAAATTTTCTATTATTGTACCATTAATTTATGAAAATGGAAATAAAAAAATGAGAAATTTATGTTAAAATATAAATGATTATGATTGCTTGCAGGTGAGAATTTTTTGGACTGAAAATTCCATCTGCCGCAGGAATGGCGGCAGATTTGCGGGAATAGAGAAAGGCAGAAGTATGATTCGAAATATAGTATTTGATATGGGAATGGTTTTACTGGAGTATGATCCGGTCAAGGTGTGCTGGGAGTACACAGATAATCCGGAGGATGTGGAGTGGATGCGCCGCGAATTGTTTGATTCGAGGGAGTGGTCGCTTTTAGACGAGGGAACGCTGACGGATGCACAGGCGCTGGAGCGGGTGCAGAAACGCCTGCCAAATGAACATCTGCGCTGGCTGGCGAAGGAAAGTCTGGAACACTGGCATGAGTACAACATCTGGGCAAAGCCGGGGATGGGAGAGCTGGTGAAGGAACTGAAAGAAAAGGGCTACGGCATCTACCTCTGCTCGAATTGTTCCGTGCGCCTGCGTGTGTTCGAGCATGAAATTCCGGGCATTGAATATTTTGATGGCACGCTTGTCTCAGCGGAGGAGAAGCTGGCGAAGCCGAATCCGGCGATCTATGAGAGATTGTTTGAAAAATTTCATCTCAAAGCGGAAGAATGCTTTTTCATCGATGACCGTCAGGATAACATCGACAGCGCGAAGGGCTGCGGCATGGATGGTTACTGTTTTGCGGACGGGAATGTGGAGAGGCTGCGGGCGTACATGGAGGAGATGGAAATATTATAGAAAAGCAGTGCAAGGTGCCCGATAAAAAGATTATTTTCCTAAAAAACACCGGGCGAGTCATAAGCTGATGAAAAGAAAGTGAAAAGGTTTTGGAATCAGGCACTTATGGTCTAAAAAAAATACAAAATCAGAAAGAAATTTGATTGATAATAATATCACAATATGAGATAATGAAGAAGAATGGGGAAAGATGCTTTTTTAGTAAATTCCCCTGGAAGATGCATGTGAACAGGCAGTTTTTTGACCGGGAATCTCCGGTGAAAGGCTGTGTCTGTTTTATAACGGATAGTGAGGAGGTCATTATATGAGAGTATCGATTTGTATCGGAAGTGCCTGTCATCTGAAAGGATCCCGCGAGGTAATCCAGAAGCTGCAGAAGCTGGTTTCAGAGAATCATCTGGACAGTGAGGTGGATTTAAATGGAGATTTCTGCAGTGGCAACTGCCGTAAAGGTGTCTGTGTGACGGTAGATGGAGAACTGTATTCCGTAAAACCGGAGACAACTGAAGAATTTTTCCAGAAGGAGATTCTGGGACGCCTGAACGCGTAATCGTTTACATATAACGGCAAAAAGAGAGGGAGAGTCTATGCCGATTATTGATTTTAAGGCGACGATGTGTAAGCATTGTTATAAATGTGTGCGGGGCTGCGAAGTGAAATCAATCATGATCCGGGATGGTCATGCATATATCATGCCAAATCGCTGTATTCTCTGTGGGCAGTGCCTTTTGAACTGCCCGCAGTCGGCAAAACGTGTTCCGAGCGAACTTTCCAAGGTCAAAAAGCTGATTGAGAGCGGCGCACCGGTTATTGCATCGCTGTCGTCTTCCTATATGGGGGTTCTGCCGTATAAAACGCGGGGGCAGGTCAAGTCAGCATTAAAAAAGCTGGGATTTACGAATGTTTGTGATGCGGCGGAGGGCGCCGCGCTGGCGACGGAAGAGTATGTCCGTTTATTAGAGCAGGGCGAGATGAAAAATATCATCACAACTGCCTGTCCGAGTATCGTGAACCTGATTGAGATTCATTATCCGGAACTGATCAAATATCTGGCACCGGTGCTGATTCCGTCGGGGATCCATACGCGCATGCTGCACGCGGAGTTCGGCGAGGCGGCGAAGGTAGTCGTGATCGGACCGTGTATCGCGGAAAAAGAGAAAAACAGGGTTGTGAAGCCCGATGCAGTCCTCACATTTGAGGATTTAAAACAGTGGCTGTCAGAGGAACAGATCGAGATCGAAGCATGTGAGGAAGAACCGTTCGAAGATCGTGAACCGGGCGCGAACCTGCGTTATCCGGTCAGCGGCGGACTGCTTACGGCGGTGACGGCGACCCAGAAGAAACCGGACAAGTACCGCAAGTTCTACGTCAGCGGCGTGAAGGACTGCCTGGATGTCTGTGAGGCGATGAAAACCGGCGAGGTGGCTGGCTGTTTCATCGAGATGAACGCTTGTCATGGAGGCTGTGTCAATGGACCGTCCACGGCGACCTCAGTGTCGAGTTTTAAAGTTAAGCTGGATCTGGAAGCGATGCTTCCGAAGGAACCGGCAGATCTATCCCTGATGCATGAGGCGGCGCGCCAGGTGGAGATTCACCGGACGTTTGTGGATCGTTCCCAGAAGGAGCGGATTCCGACCGAGGAAGAGATCCGGGAGATCTTGAAAAAGACGGGCAAGATGACGCCGGAGCAGGAATTAAACTGTGGTGCGTGCGGTTATCCGACCTGCCGGGAGAAGGCGATCGCTGTTTTCCAGAAAAAGGCGGAGGTCGATATGTGTATTCCGTACCTGCATGACCGGGCGCAGTCGCTGTCTCATCTGGTGATGGATACGTCCCCGAACCTGATCATGATCATCGACGATGATATGCGGATCCAGGAGTGTTCGGTGGCGGCAGAAATGTATTTCGGCGTCAAACCGGAGGCGATCAAGGGAAAACCGCTGGAGGACTTTATCAACGCCGAGGATGTACGCGAGGTATTCCGGACGCACACAAGCGTCCACAGCCGGAAGGTGATCTATCCGGATCGGAATCTTGTGACGCTTCAAAACATTGCGTATATCGATGACGGCAATTTTGTCATTGCCACGATCATTGATGTGACGCGCGAGGAAAAACAGGCAAAACAGGAATATGCCAAGAAAAAGGCGACCATTGATCTGGCACAGAATGTCATTTACAAACAGATGATGGTTGCACAGAATATTGCCGGACTCCTGGGTGAGACGACGGCGGAGACGAAGACAACCCTGATGAAGCTTTGTTCCCTGATTGACGATGAGAGCGAAAGTGAGGTCCGATAAATGGGAGTAACCGTAGATGTCACGTTTAAAAGTCTGAATAAGTATTCAGAGATCCTGTGCGGCGATACGGTAGAGTGCCTGAAAACGGAAGATTCGGACGTTATCATTCTGGCGGACGGCATGGGAAGCGGCGTCAAGGCGAATATTCTTTCGACGCTGACGGCAAAGATTCTGGGTACGATGTTTTTAAATGGAGCCACGCTGGAGGAATGTGTGGAGACGATTGTGCAGACGCTTCCGATCTGTCAGACGAGACAGGTGGCGTATGCGACGTTCTCAATTCTCCAGATTTTCAACAACGGCGAGGTATATTTAGTTGAATATGATAACCCGCGATGCATTTTTTTGCGCTGTGGTCATGTGGTGGAGCTGCAGAAATACAAGCGTCTCGTCAAGGACAAGGAGATCAGCGAGTGCCGGTTCCAGGTTCAGAAGGGTGATGCGCTGGTACTTGTCAGCGACGGCGTGACGCACGCGGGAGTCGGAAAGAGCGGCAAATATAAATTTGGCTGGCCGTGGGAGTCGGTGGCAGAGTTTGTTTCGGAACAATGCCTGACCTCTCTTTCGTCGGCACGTATGGCGGCGGCACTCTGTGCGGAATGCAGCCAGATTTACGAGGGAAAACCGGGAGATGATACGACGGTTGTGGTAGCTCGGATCATTGACCGGAAACCGGTCAACCTGATGACGGGACCGCCGCTCGACCGCAACGACGATGAGACGATCACGGCGGATTTTATGAAAGATGAGTCGGCAAAGCACATTGTATCGGGCGGAACCAGCGCGACGATCCTGTCGCGGGAGCTGGGACGACCGCTGCGGGTATCAATGGATTACAGCGACCCGGATATTCCGCCGATCGCTTTTATGGAAGGCATCGATCTGGTGACGGAGGGAGTCCTGACGCTGCGGAAAGCGATCGAACTTCTGAAACGCTATCTGATCGAATGCGATTTAAGTTCTGAGTTTTTCAGCGAGTTGGACAAGAAAAATGGCGCGTCCATGATCGCGAAGATTTTGATAGAAGACTGCACGGAATTACATATGTTTGTGGGAACGGCGGCGAACAGCGCCTACCAGAATCCAGGGATGGCGTTTGAGCTGGGAATCCGCCAGAATCTGGTCAAACAGCTAAAAGAAGCAGTCGAAGGTATGGGAAAGAAAGTTACGGTAACGTATTATTAATAAGGAGGATAAACCATGGTAACGAATGACGCGACAATTCTGCGCATCAAACATGAGATACTTTATGAGGTAGCAAAGCTTGCCTGGAATGATCAGTTAGAGGACGGAAGAGACGATATTCCGTACAAAATCAGCCCTGGTCCGCAGGCACAGTACCGCTGCTGTGTATACAAGGAGAGAGAGATTGTCCGCCAGAGAATCCGTCTGGCAGAAGGTAAATGTCCGTCTGACCGCAATACAAACAACGTCGTACAGGTTATCAATGCAGCCTGTGAGGAGTGCCCGATTGCGTCCTACACAGTCACCGATAACTGCCGTAAATGTATGGGTAAAGCCTGCCAGAACTCCTGTCCGTTTGGAGCGATCAGCATGGGAAATACCAAGGCGCACATCGACCCAGATAAATGCCGCGAGTGCGGAAAGTGTTCTCAGGCATGCCCATACAATGCGATTGCCCATCTGGAGCGCCCGTGTAAGAAGGTCTGCCCAGTGGATGCGATTACCTACGATGAGTATGGTGTATGTGTGATCGATGAGAAAAAATGTATCCAGTGTGGCGCCTGCATCCATTCCTGCCCGTTCGGTGCGATCGGTTCCAAGACCTTCATGGTTGATGTGATCCGCCTGATCAACGCAGGCAAAAAGGTCGTAGCGATGCTGGCACCGGCGACCGAAGGCCAGTTTGGACCGGACATCACGTTTGCAAGCTGGAAAACAGCTTTAAAGAAGATTGGATTTGCAGATATGATCGAGGTTGGTCTGGGCGGCGATATGACCGCGGCAGCCGAGGCAGAAGAGTGGGCGGAAGCTTACAAAGAGGGCAAGAAGATGACGACCTCCTGCTGTCCGGCATTTGTCAACATGATCAAACAGCATTTCCCACAGCTGCTTGACAATATGTCCACGACGGTTTCCCCGATGTGTGCGATCTCCCGTATGCTGAAAGCGCAGGATCCGGAGGTTGTCACTGTCTTTATCGGACCGTGTATCGCGAAGAAGAGCGAGACGCTGGATCTGAATATCCAGGGCAATGCGGACTATGCGATGACTTACGGAGAGATCCGTGCGATGATGCGGGCGAAAGACGTAAATCTGGAGCCGGAAGAGAACAGTATGCAGGAAGCCAGTGTATTTGGAAAACGCTTCGGCAACGGCGGCGGTGTAACAGCGGCGGTATTAGAATGTCTGAAGGAGTCTGGTGAGAATACCGATATCAAGGTAGCGCGCTGCAACGGTGCGGCTGAGTGTAAGAAAGCCCTTCTTCTTCTGAAAGTGGGACGTCTGCCGGAGGACTTCATCGAGGGTATGGCGTGCGTCGGCGGCTGTGTCGGCGGACCGAGCAAGCACAAAGCCGAGATGGAGGCGAAGAAGTCGAGAGACAAACTCATCGCCGAGGCAGATGCAAGAGAAGTACATGAGAACCTGAAGGCGTATGATATGGCGTCGTTCTCGATGCATCGGCATTGATGTGGGATACCCTTGGGAGAATGTGGCTGAGATAAAATAAATAGGAATTTATATATGAGTTAGTGGGAAAGTGCCTGCTCTGGAAAATGAAATTTGGAATATGAATTTTATTTTCTGGGGCGGGCGTTTTTCGTTGTGAAAATTCCAAAAGAGTTCTTGCATTTAGAGAATAGATGTGTTAGACTCAATATATCTTATCGAAATGAACTGCGGTCGCAGGTGGTTTCGTTCTAATTTATCTTTTTATTCTGGTAATTTGTGAGGTGCGTTTCGCACAGAATTCGATGATTTAGGAAAATTTGGGAGAATCGGATAACTGTATCGTTATAAAAAATGTGCAATATATTATATGATATATGCAATGCAAAATGAAAGCTTTTTATAGACGGAAAGAACCGCTGTCTGACTCAGAGTGAGAGTGTGTTTTGAATCAAATTAGAACTTATATAGTTACTGTTCACAGGTAGGCACTTTTGGAACCGAAAGTGCCGTAAGAAAACGTGGTGGCAGCAGGAATTTGCCGTATTTAAATGCGAAGCCACGGCAAATTCCGTTACTGGGCACGTATGCGTGAACAGTAACCTTATATAACTTGCGAAAGAGGATAAGAAAAGGGATGTGAAAAGGGTTTGAGGGGAGGTTTGAGTTGTTAAAAATAAACATGGGGACTCATAAAGGGTGTCGCTGCCGGAATGGTACCATTTTGGGAATATCACTGATATTGATATTTTCATCAGGTAGAATGGCGCTGGCAGCTGAAAATGCAGTGAAACAGGCAGAAACAGCTGTCATAGTCGGCTACAGCGTCTCATTTATAGATGCTGAGAATGCAAATCATCTTATATTTCATACGCAGACAGGCAAAGTTTTGGAAGGAACTTCCCTGAACGTATCTTTCCCAGAGCAAATCATAGGGAGCGACGGGCATATCTGGAAATCAGCGGTACAGTCACCGCAAATATTTGAATTGTATGGAACAGGAACTGAAAAAATTTATATCAAATATGAAAGAGGCGGCAAGGTTCCAGAAATAGGAGCAGAGGAGGATACCGCCATGCTGGCGCTTCGGAAACGCCTGGAACGATGGAAACAGAGTGCATGGGAGGCGGAGTGCGCCATATTTGGGCGCGAGGATGCGGCGGTATCGGGCAGCGGTTCCGGTCTGACCGTTCAAAATCAGTCGGAAAATGATGCCAGGATCCGGAATCTGGTATCTGCGATCGGGGATGCAGCGTGGCATGAATTTTATCTGATTGGTCAGGATTTTACACCGTCGGCAAAAACAATCGGGGTGGAATACGACGCAGTTTATTCTGAGGTGGAAGAGGATTCCTTTTCGGTGGATGGAAAGGAATATATCATCACGCGCATCCGGGTGCGGAGAAACTGGGATGACCGTACTTGTACGCATCAGTGGAGCCAATGGGAGTGGGAGGAAAATGATTGCTTAAAGAATGGGCGGGCAGTGTATGTCTGCGGACGATGTCAGAAAGAAAAGATAGAGCGCCTTCCGGCGCTGGGGCACCTGGATGAAAACGGGGATCAAATCTGTGACCGCTGTGGAAGCGTGGATTGGAGCGAAAGTGAAATGCCCGAAAAAGTGATCTGGAAGGAGGGCGATGTCCAGCTGCGCGAGGTGGGCGGAGAGATTTTGTCATTTACCTGTATCGACGACGATTACCATGACTGGCAGAATGAACACCGGAAAGCAGCGCTGTTTCTCTGTGACCGCGTGATCCGGGCGGATGTGGACACGGCACCGGGAAAAAAGATGAAGATTTTCTCGTTTGGCAAAGACAATAATTATAAAACTTCGCAGGTGCGCGCATGGCTGCAGAAAAACAGTCAGAACAGCAGCTTCTGTCTGGAACCGATCCATACGGGAATCCAGACCGCGTACATGGGAAGCACGGCGGCTGGTGCATTTTCGCAGACGTCCGGGCGGGAACTGGCGCGTCATGATATTGGTTTTCAGCTTATGAACGACCAGCTTTTCTGCCTGTCATTGGAAGAGGCACTTGCGTACCGGGAATATCTATGGCGGTTTGATTCCGGGGACGATAACCCACAAAGTCAGATCAGTGCCTATTCACAGGGATATTATCTGCGGACGCCTTTTTATTTGCAGGATGAAAACGGGAAATTCATTTATAATCAGGAGATTTATGGCGTTGATCTGGTAAATGGCTGTCTGCGTCCGGTGAGGACGGACAGTGAGACATATGGAGTACGTCCGGCATTTGCACTGTCACAGATGTAAAAAAGAATACTTGTTGAGCTTGGAAAGCGGGAGTGAAGCTGTTTGGCAGTTTGATTAGGAGAAGAGATTGGACAAGGGGAAATCAATCTAATGTTTGGGGAAAGAGGGGAACGTGTATGGGGAAAAAGAAGATGAAAAAAGTGATTCCATTTGCGGTGATGACGACGATGCTTTTGTCGGCGACGCTGCCGGCGTTTGCGGCGAGCGGGTTTGTGTTTGAGGATTGGGATTTGGGGATTATTTCGGAAAGGAAGGAAAAGTTGGATGATACAGACGATGCCATAAAAAGGCGGAAAGAATGGCAGAAACTGGCTGCATCGTCCAGTGAGCTTATGAATGCGGATGTGAGGGCAACTCCCTCTGAATTACGTTCTTCCAAAGTCATAGAGGCAACTCCTTCACAATTAATCATGCCGCGCGTTAGCGTCAGCGCCAGCCTCGGAAATCTCTGGGAAAACTGGGATGTGGCGGATTTGAGCTTTCTGGATGGAACACATGGACTTGGAACGAAACAAAAACCGTATCAGATACGCACGAAACATCAGCTGATGGGACTTAGCTTCCTGGCGGCGTTTGGCATGCAGCCGGATTATGGCGAGGTGGAAGAAGAGATCGTGGGGGATTACCGGGGCGCATGGTTTGAGCTGACGGCGAACATCGATCTGGGAGGAATGGACTGGAATCCGATCGGTTATTACCGGGATGATTCGGAATTTTCAGGGGAGGTGACGCACCCGTTTACGGCAAATCTGGATGGAAACGGTTATAAGATTTCAAATTTCCGGTTTGCAGGAGGCAGTTCGCCGAATGTTGGATTCTTTGGTGCGCTGGATGGGGCGGAGATCCGAAATCTGATGCTGGAACCAGGAAAGCCGGTCAAAGGAGTGCGTCAGGTGGGAATTTTGGCAGGAAATGCGAAGGATTCCAAGATTTTTAATTGTCAGGTAAAAGGCGATGTGGAAGGAACCGGAGCGGTCGGTGGAATAATCGGGCACATGGAAGGCAGCACGGTGGAAAACGGAATGGCACAGGTAACCGTCCGAACGACGGGACGTGCAGCCGGAGCGCAGGCGCTTGCGGGCGGAATCGCCGGGGAAGCGTCGGATGATTCTCGTATCATTGACTGTCAGGTCCGCACCGGGGATAACAGTACCTCGCGGATTCAGGGAACGGATGCGACTGTCGGCGGAATCGTGGGGCTTCAGAATGGGGCGGCTCTCTACAATACCTATGTAAATGGCACGATCGGCGGTTCTGGCAGCCAGAATGTCGGAGGACTCGTTGGAGAACGAATCAGCGGAGACTTGAAAGTGGGGCGGTTTGAGGGAACGATCGGTCAGTCGGGAACCGGGGCTGCCGGACACAGAGGAACTTTCATCGGATACCGCGCACCAGCTAATTATTTTAAATATGGGGATGACATCGCGTACCTGTTTGCGGATACGGAGGCGAAAATCGCAAACAATGTCTGTGGAAGCGGCATTTCAGATGATAACCGGTATACATACGCGGCGCACATCGGATATTCCCACGCGAAGGACAATTTCTTCACGCTGGTATCCGGCGGTGTCACGCGGGATGTGGATGAGCGATATTTTTATGAAGAACTGGAACAGGGGATTCTCTCAATTGTGGATGAAGAGCTGGGCGGGGAGATGGATGCGGAGTCGGTCGGGTACGATCTTGACCATTTTGCACCAAATGATGCGGGACGCCCGGTCCGTGGTTATCTGATTACGATTCCGCAGATCGATACCGTCTCCAATGGAACGAATTATTACGATGTGGCAGTGCTGGAAGCACGGGGAAATGGCGCGTATTACCGGACACTCGATAAAAAACACCGAGGTGCGGTGGCACCGGGAAAGACGGTGACGGTCAGCACCTCGGCAAAGCAGGCGGAAAAAGCGCGCTTTCAGATGGAGGGAGTTCCAACGTATACGCGTGGGAAAAGCCGGAAAGATACTACTTATGTAAATGGCGGCGAGTACCGTTTTACGATGCCGGAGGAAAATACGCAGGTGTCGGCGGTTTATAAAAAGGTGGCAGTTTCGGTCGGTCTGACGCCGGGCGTGACGAAATTCCAGGTGGTGCAGGAGCGGACCGGAAACCGGAAACATCCGACGAAAGTCACACGCGTGATGGATGGAAATGGAAAATTAATTGCGACGTACATCCATGGAAATCTGCAGGCGGGAACACAGGTGCAGCCGGTGACGGTGCAGGCGATTGTGGATCGGAATAATGATGTGGCGGATGCATCGGTGCGCTGGAGTATCGATGATTCGGATTTGATTACGTTACTTCCAAATGACGATGAGGAAAGTGGTTATACGAAAAAGAGCGCGTCAGTCCAGGTAAATTTAAATAGTTCGTTTATCACTGATATAGTCCGGAAACTGGAAAAAGAGCAGGCAGACCGCGGATACCAGTATGCGATCGGAAGCGACATATACGGAGCAGGGTATCAGAACGGCGGCGTAGCGGTGCTGATGGCAGAGACGAAACCGGCAGCGAGCTTTGATGGGAAGCCGTGCCGGGGAAATGCGCGGATTGAGGTTACGTTCCAGATCAAGGATCAGACCTATGTAGCCAATGAAGGTGCGGCACTAAATCAGGATCAGTTGAAATTTGAGGTGGTGCGGACATTAAACGGAAATCGGAAACATCCAGATGAAACGATCCGGGTTACGGCACCGCAGGTCTTGAGTGCGTCTTTCACACCCGATTATTTTGACCGGAAAGATATATCGTGGACTGTCGGTGACGCAGCACTGATTTCGGTGGACGGAGAGGACAAGTCGGCCGGTGTGCAGGCGAAAAAGGATGCAAAATGGATCCGGGATCTGATCGCGGCAGATCAGGGCAGACATGTGAATACACCGTATGAAATACAGACAGCTTCCGGCAGCCGCACGACGAAGGTGACAGTGATCGGCGATGATATGCTTGGAAACCGGCAGACGGCATCGTGCAGAGTACAGGTGGATTTCCGGACAGTGGACGAATCGAAGATTTGTGTGGAAGGCATCAGCCTTATACCGAAAACGCTGCAATACGAGATCAAACGCACCCGGACGGGGGCAGGTTATCGTCCGGCGGAGGCATGGACGGGAACCGGTGCGAAAAAGCTGACAGCGTCGGTATTTCCGGCGCAGGCGTTTAACCAGAAAGTGACATATCAGGCAAGTGATGATTCGCTGTATGTATCATCGGATGGAACCGTGACGGTCAATACGACGGCTTCCTGGATACAGGAGCTTGACCGTCAATACTTAAAATCAGGCAGCCATACGGCATATGTGACCGTGAAAACCGAGGATGGTGGCTTCACGGACCGGGCGGCAGTCACAATTCAGTATGAGGCGGTCGATCAGACATACAGCGGAGGTTCCCATTCGGGCGGAGGTTCTCATTCGGGCGGCGGCTTGGGTGGAGGCTCTTCTTCTGGAAAGGGGGCAGCGGCAGGAAGCAGTGCAGCGAATGCAACCGGACCGGCATCGGGGTTCAGTGGTTTGACAGGAGCGGGTATTGGAAATCTGACAGAAGGACAGGCAGGCCACGGGCAGAATGCGGATGCGGCAGCCATACCGGAATATGTAGTAGCTGGAAACTGGCGGAAGAATGCAGATGGAAGCTGGCAGTTTGAAGCGGGCGGTAGAAGCTATGCTTCTGAATGGGCGGCTGTCCACAATCCATATGCCGATCCGGCAAAGGGGCAGAGTACGTTTGACTGGTTCCGATTTGATGCAGATGGCAGGATGGTGAACGGCTGGTATACGGATGTGGATGGAAACACGTATTATCTCTGGACGGAAATGGATGGAACACAGGGGCGTATGCTGACTGGCTGGAACTGGCTGCCGGGAAGCGATGGAGTGTTTCATTGTTACTATTTTCAGGAAAAATCTGATGGAATGAGGGGACGTTTGTATCGAAATACGCACACCCCCGATGGGAATTTAGTCAATGCGGATGGTTCCTGGGTGCTGGACGGAATAGTACAGACGAGAAGCTGAGAGAGGAGGAGAGAAGAAAACAGAGGCAAACAGGAAAATGAAGTGGAATGACACGAAAAGAATAAAAAATGGGGGTATAAAAAATGAAACAGGATAAGAAAACAACCAATAAATCGGGACGTACAGCCGTGCTGGCAGCAGCCATGATCGCAGCCGGAGGTTTCAGCGCTTATGCGGGCAATCAGGGGACGCATGGCGGTGAATGGAAGGACACAGAGAGTCTGAGATGGGAGTGGCAGAATGGAGAGATGAGTTTTTATGGAAATGGAAGTATTTTTTCAGAGCAGCACCCAGAGATCAGCGATCCGGAATATTACCTGAAAGAGGCAGTCCGTTATCCGGGGGAAGCAAATCCAGGGTGGAATACGAAGGGAGAACCGAAAGCAAATTATAGCTGGGCTTCGGTCGAAGAACTGCAGAAATTTGTCAATAGTTTTGACTGGATTCATTTGGATGAAAAAACGCGTCTTCTGTATGTGCATAACCGGATTGCAAACGGAGAGGGAGGTTTTAACCAGAATCATTACGGTTCGCCGGAAGAGGCAAAGGATTTCCCGGTTTTGGAAGGGGGCGTTGGCGTCTGCCGGGATTTCGCGGAAGAATTTCAGTTCCTATGCCAGATCGTAGGGCTGGAGTGTGTGACCTACACGCCGGAATATCTCCATGATGCGTGCCTGGTGCGGATCGGCACGCAGTGGTATGCGACGGATCCGACCTCCAGCCTGCCGCTATTTTCAAATGCGAAAACATATCCGGTTGACTTTGAGACGGAGTTTTACCGCTATGAGAATAAGGAGCGGGAGCAGAGAAGAAAGGAGTATGAAGCGGATCCGGACAGTCTTGCCAATGTGCTGGCGCTGACCTTGAGTATGCGGGGAGAAGGGACGATTTCCGAGGCTGCCTGGGAGAAAATACAGGCACCGATGGGGCAGATAGAAGAACAGTGGGGACGACAGGAAATATCAAGACAGGAGTATGAAAAGGGGATTATCTCGCTGCTGAAATCAGTTTGGGGAACTGAAAAATAAAGAAAACGAGGGACTGCCGGTGTTAAGGGGCGCGGGGCAGTAAAAACGAGGAGGAAGTTTATGGGGGAGTATCGGTACAGAGAGAATGTGAAACGGGGGATGGCGTTTGTACTGGCAATTATATTGGGAGGAATGGCTTTTTTGCCAGGATTCCCGGTTTTTCCGGCGAAAGCGGCACCTGCGAGCGGTCAGCAGACAACACTGACGACAGCCCATGGCGATACGCTGCTGGGACACAAGCTTTATTGTATCGATAAGGGCGGTTATGCGATCTGGGGAATTGCAGAAAAAGGGGATCTCTATGAAGCACACCGTCCCTCCCAGGCATCCGTTCCGCTGAGCAGTCAGGAACAGAAATATGTATTTTGGGCGATGCTCTCGCTCAGAGCAGCGCTGGGGGATGAAAAGGCAAATACATTTATCCGGGCGATCAATGTGGCAGCAAAAGCACAGGGAAAACCGGAAATTATCAAGATGGTGTCCGAGGAAGATCTGAAAACAATCCTCTATGTTCCAGCTGTGCGGGCAAAATATCCGTGGCTGGAGGCAGCTGCGTCAAATAGTGAGGCGTACATGCAAATGGGAGGAATGCTGTCTGGCGGAGGCAGCGGAAAGGAAAATACCGGTGTCGGCGGCGGAAAGATTCCAAATGTGATAGCTTCCAGCACCTCGCTGGGAACGGCAAAACAGGTAGATGCGGCGACTCTGACGCTGTCGTTTGCGCCGGATGGCTCGGATTGGGATTTTATCCGTTCTGTACCGCTTGAATTTTCAAACAATGACGGTGTTTCATTCAGCCCGGTTCCGACCGATGGATGGACGTATACAAAAACCGACTCGCAGATCATATTTAAAAATCCAAATCCAAAACCGTCGAAAGCCCTGATTCGTTTCCGGGTGGAAGGAACCCCATACGCTTCGGGCGGCGGGGGATATGCTTCGGCGGAGGAGGCGATTGACCAGTCGCTTCAAATCTGGGAGTGTGTGACCTGTTCGGGGACACACGGAGGCGGAACGCCTGCCAAAAGTGATCCGTGGATTCATCGGCGGATGGCATGGATGGAGCTCGGAATGGTTCCGGTCAATTATTTTGCTGCATTGGCGGGTGAGCCAACCCCGGTACCGGAGCAGGGAGGCATTCAGTTTGAGGTATTTAGGCATGAAGAGGATTTTACTTCCACCTATAATCTGCAGATGTATAAATACGATCATGAGACAGGGAAAGCGCTGGAAGGGGCGCGGTTTGGCTTCTTTGAGCGCTTTGATGATAAGAACAGGGTAAATACTGAGCGGGACGGAGCTGCCGAATTGTATGAGGGCGGAGAACCATATGCCAGTCATTATCAGGATGAGCCGGTTCTCTGGGATGGTTTCAGACAAGTGGGTTCGGCGGTAACAGATGGCGATGGCTACGCCTCCCAGACGGTGGAACACGGTTATCACTATGACAAGACGTTCTGTGACGGTCATCCGGCACCGACCTTTGTACCTGTTCCAGAGGAAGAGGAGGACGAAGAGGGAGAAGTCATCAATGAGGAAGAGATTGAGGCGGCGCAGGAAGAAAATATCCGCCTGGCAAATAGCTGGCTTTTGTGCGAAGAGGAATGTGAAGGAAAGGCGGGCGGAGACTTTGAGGGCGTCCATTTCCACTGGATGATGGAGGAGGTCGATGCAGGGGAGATAGAAGGCATCGCGTCAGACGGCGGCTCCGAGGGAGAAACACCCGATGCGGGACCGACGACAGGAGCAGACGGGGAAACTTCGTATGCAAAGTCTGGCTGCCAGGAGGACTGTGGGCAGACGTATGAGAAGTTCATTTCCATGAAGTACAGTTATACCTGGAAAGAATTTAAAGCGCGGGATGGATATATTCTGCATGATGAACATGCAGATGACCTGCCAATTGAGATTATCACAACCGATGCATCTGAGCATGGGGCAAATGCAGCCTTTGGAGGCGGATATTCGCGTGATGTGGTGCTGGGAACGAAGAGTGTGAGAAGGAGTCAGGGCATCGGAGAGGCTTCCGGAAATCAGAATGGAGAAAGTGCGGGGAAGAGTCCTGTATTTCCAGGACCGTTAAAAATGCGTGTTTTGCCGCAGAGGGTGGTTCTGTTTACGGCATTGGATGCAGCGCTTCTGGGGAAAGGGACACCGTCGGAGGCGGAGATAGGAGAAAAACCGCAAGATACAGGAAGCAAAGCGGGGAGAAAGAGGAGTAAGACAAGTGAAAACGAACAGGACATAAATGAAAAAGACAGAAAATTGACACAGGAGAAGAAGGAAGCAACTGCCTCGGAGATGAAAGTATCTATTTCGGACCATCTGGTAAATCGTGTCCAGAAAGGGTTTGTGTTTATTGATGAAGCGGATGATGATTTAGAAGAAGCAGAAAAAGCGGAACGTGAAAGTATTCGGCGATATACGGCAACCGGCTCAGATTTATTGATAACTGGGGCGGATTTTTATACAAGCTGGCATTCACCTTCTTCGTTGTATCAAAATCCTCAGTTGTCACAAAGAACGGAAACACTGGCGGGTGCGGCAGCAGAGTCACTATTTTTCCCTGCCTATGAATCGGCGCTTGTTTCCGCGAGTGTGGGTTCAGCGATAGAGCCGGGAAGTGCTGGCAATTTCAGCCATTGCAATGGGGCAGACGGCGAGAAAGATGCCTGGAGGATCTACGATCACCGGACAGAGGGCGAGGTACATATCAATAAAAAGGATCTGGATCTGAAACAGGGCGAAAATGAGTCTTACAATGCGCTTGGAGACGCACAGGGGGATGCAACGCTGGAAGGTGCAGTGTATGGCTTGTTTGCAGCAGAAGATCTGCTGCATCCGGATGGGAAAACAGGGGTAGTTTACCGGGCCAATCATCTGGTGGCGGTGGCGACGACAGACAAAAATGGAGATGCCTCGTTTCTGGCATGTACAGAGGCGCCGGGGCGAACCTATGATTATTCGAAAGGGTCGATTGCGGATGCAGCAGATGGATGGCGAAAGAAAGCGCCGGGAAATCTGTATACACAAGATGCGGCGATCGATGACTATACGGCAGATAAAGCCTGGGAGCGGATTTATTATAACAATACGTCAAAGAATGGGAATGCCTGGATTGGACGCCCACTTCTGATGGGGGAATATTATGTCAAGGAATTAAGCCGATCCGAGGGCTTTGAACTTTCGGTTGGAAATAAACTTCACGCAGTTACAAACCTGGGACAGGATCTGGAGGCGGCGGCCCTGGAACCGGGAGAAGGGTATGCCCATATTTCCATGCAGATGTATGGGGAAGAGCAGGCAGGCGATGGCGGAGCTGATACGAATGAAATTTTCTTTTCGGCAGAGTCAAAGGACACGAAAGAGGGAGTTTATGAGATTGTGGTGTCAGGGCTGCCGGAGGGCGTGAGCTTTTATCGAAAAGACGAGGGAAAAGGAACGGTTTCGGTGGAAGCTGGGACAGGTGAGTATGAAAAAGTTTATACCGGGGAACTGGCAGTGGCAGAGAACGACTATCAGTATCCCAAGTACAATGCGGATGGCACGCCGATGAATAAAAAGGTTCCGATTGAGTATGCGGCGGGGTGGATGCGCCAGGTCCGGGTGCAGGAACTTGTGCCGGAGACAGTGGAAGCCGTTCTTTTGCAGGCAGAAACGGGAATGACCGAGGAAGAAAATGCGGACAAGCTGGCAAAGATATTTGATGTGGATGACTTTTGTTATTTGAAAGGGAAAGCCGAGCGGGTACTCCGCAGACATGCGAAAATAACACCGAGGACACCGGGAGCAGGTGGAAATGTATATTCCAGTATCTATACCGGCGTATTTGACCGGGGCGTCCGGGAAGGAGAGCGGGACGTGTACGGCGTCAGCGGTGTGACGCCGGGAGAAAAGGCAGAAAAAACGGTGTATGGTTCGCCGGTCCAGACGATTGCGGTGCCGAAAACAAAAGATGGAATCTCAATGACAGTGGGAGACGCGATCACTTCCATTCTGGATTTTTATCATACCCATCCATATATCAGCTATGGCGGTCTGGACGCGGTGCATGAGTCTTCGGATTCGTTTGAATTTACGGTATATGCAGGAATTTTAGGAATACCGGAGAATTTCATGGTACTGGGAAGTGATCCGGAGAAAGACAGCCTGATTTTTCACCGGGCAGAGTGGCTGCCGGAGAATATGGAAATGTGTCCGCGTTATGTGTATATACCATATTCAAATAATCGAGGGCGGGACGCATTTGGAACGTATACTGATTATAGGGAAACTACCGCTGGAAATCAGGTGATGGCGTCGGCACTTTTGCAGACAGATGCTGTGATTGAGGGAGATGGTACGATTGTTCCGAAGGAAAATGAGGTAAATGTCTATTACAAAACCGGGGAAATTCCATATGATGCGGATGGGCAGCCGATCCAGGTGGTTATTTACCGGGAAAAGACAGAAACACAGCAGCGGGAGGTAACGGAGACAAAATGGGTTCATCAGGCAGCAGCCCGGAATGCAGATGGGAGATACATACTGCGGGTCAACGCGAATTTTACCGACAGTTTTGGCGTGAAAAAAACAAATGCAGGCGTGCTGGAAGAGCTGGGATTTAAGGCGGTATTGAAAGAGAAGAAGGTTACACTGAACGAGGAAGAAGCCGCAATTCTGGGAAATGGTTTCTTTGCCGGCCACCAGATGAACAGTTCCAGCTATTACACGTGGATAAAACAGGCGCGGGCAAAGGCATATGTCGATTCTGGACGTTCCGGCCTGACAGGGGATGATTCCTATGTGGTCCCGGTGGCACTGGCGTACCCGGGGCAGGAGACCACCTATCAGGATGCCGGGACAAGGAAAGAACCGCTGGGTGTACTGGAGCGAGTGATCCGCCAGAAGATAAAAATCGTCAAAAATATAGCGACGACACCGGAAGGCACCTATGCACATAACACTTATGCGGAAAGTGGGCACACCGATCCGTTTACGGAAAAAGAGGGAGGAAACGAAAATGTCGCTTCAGCACTGCCAAATTTCCGCTTTAAGCTCTATTTGAAATCCAATCTGGAACGTCTGTACCGGAATACGGATGGCGAAATCGTGTGGATGAACCGGGATGGGGAAGTCGTCTCGTTGCCGGAGGTAAAAAAGAATTTTCCACGGCTTAGAGAATCCTTTGCTCCGGTTCAGAAAATTTTCACGCAGGTAATTCATAAAAAAGATTCCCAGACGGCTGGTTCCGTCAATAACAATGTCTGGGGCAGCGCAGTGACGGCAAAGGAACGTCTGTACGAATATGGAAAAGACGGGCAGATAGCGGATTCGAAAGAGGTTAATCAGGGATATACAAGACTTCTTGAGACGGTCATGCGGACCAAGGAAGATGGAGCGGGAGCGGTACGGGAAGTTTCCGGCTATCAGTATGAGAAATTTTTCGATGCGATGGCGGTGGCGAACCGGGATAAATGGCAGCGGGCAGATGCAGCAGATACATCCTTTAAGCCGTTTGCGTGGATCCGTACGGGCATTTTTGGAACCGGTGGCGGAGAAATAAAAGATCCGGCGCATCATAACAATGCGGCGATACAGAACCAGAGCCGTACGTCGGAAGCAGCCATAGAAAATGCAAAACGGTCGGATGCTGTCCGTCAGTTTGCGATGGACTGGTATTTGAAGGATGAGGTAAAGAAGCAGAACATTCAAGCATCGGGCGGACAGGAAGGCTACCCGGATTATATCTATGATGAAGCATTACATCAGGCAATTTTAAAAGCAGAGGAATATTTGAAGCCGTTTTTCTCCTATGATTTGGATGATTTATACGCGATTGAGTGGGACAGCGCGGAAAATGGAGGTTCCGATCGGGACAAAACAACGTTGTCAGCAGAAAAATTAAAAAAATCCGAGGAAGGTTATTATTATGGCGTTTCGAAATACCTTCCTTACGGAACCTATGTGGCAGTCGAGCAGCAGCCGTATTCGGGAGCACTGGAAGATTTCAAAAACCAGCATTATCGGATCGATCAGCCGAAAGAAATAGAAGTCCCGTCGGTTTATGAGGCAGGTGGAAACCTCGTATCTCCGGAAAAAAAGTCAGCGGATTATCAATATGACGCCTCGGCATCGCCGGAAACGCTGGCGGCGAACTATCAGATCCGGATGAATGAAGAGTGGGGAGATACAAATCAGGCGGATTTGAGGAAATATGTGATCCGCGCACATGGACAGGATGGAACTTATGAGATTTATAAATATGGTCTGGATGCGGATAAACGGCAGGGAACGATCTCCTATCCAGGCGGAAGCTATGACTACAGCGGATTTTCGCCCGCTCAGAGGGAAATGGCGCCGTACAAGGACATTTATCGGTCTGAAAATGCAAACAGCCGGTACCGGAGCAACGAGAAGGTAGAAAGCTATTACCGTTATGGTTCGATCTCAGAGCAGGCAGGGTGGGAAGATTCAGTGGAATATCCGTATGGAGAGAAGACGGATGATAACAATCCGGCGGGATTTTATCTGAAAGATCATGTCAGGACAATCACCGGGGCGCTGACCGGGTTTGACGGGCGGTATTTTCAGGGATTGGTGCCTTACAGTGTGACAGAACCGGCGGCGGAGTCCGCCTATGATGCGTTGGGATTTACCGGCTACGCGGATGGAAAATACCGGAATACGTTTTATGCTGCAAAGCTTCGGATTGAAAAACTAGATTCGGAGACGGGAGAGAATATTCTGCATGATGATGCGGTGTTCGCTATTTATGCCGCCAGCCGGGACACGTCGAAATACAGCGAGGGGGAGGTGCAGTTTTATGAAAAAGATACACAGGTGACAGCCAGCCGAGAATTTTTGGAGGCAATGGGGGCAAAGAAAATCGCGCCGGTTGATTTGAAAACGCTAATTCCGTCAAAATACCCCTGGAAAGCACCTTATACAGGAAAATATACAGGCATAATCCCGGCAGGAACTCCGATTTGCAGTGAAACCGATCAGGTGGTGATGCAGGATGCCTTTGGGACGCGGACGGGCACATTCCGGGTTTATTCGACGCTGCAGGATTTTGGTGGTTTAGGGGAAACTCTGCCGTCCAACCAGAATACAGGATATCTGATCACGCCGCAGCCGCTGGGAGCAGGAGCCTATGTGTTGTGTGAATTATCTGCACCAGAAGGATACGTGAGAACGAAACCGATAGCGGTGGAAGTGTATTCGGATGAAGTAACGTATTATCGGGACGGAGAGCGCGGTCAGCGGGTGGCAGCTGCCGTGTATAGAGAAATGGTAACCCGGATAAGCAGCAACGGAGAAGCAGTCCAGAACCCGGATGGAACGAAGTCAAATGGCAATAAGCCGCAGAACCGGGGGGATGTGGCGCGGATTTATGTAGGAAATACGCCGATCCGGCTGGAAATCGCGAAAGTAAAACAGGATGAAACGGAGATTTTGTTTGAGTTGAGCGATCGGCGAGAGGGAACTTTGACCGAGCTTTCGAACCGTTATGGTCTTGAAAATCTGGAACTGGCGTACAATGCGTCGGGAACGTTCCTTGGCTATGGGTGGTCAAAGGGCTGGCTGGATAGTCTGAGGGCAAAACAGGAAGCCGGGGAGTGGATTGACCTGATTTATGAGGATCAGGTTTTTACTGGAAAAGCGATCTGGCATCGGGTTCCAGATACGGCACACGCACTCAACCGCTATCTTCCAGGTGCATCGATGTGCCTGTATGATGCGATCGAGGTAAAGAAGAACGGGGACAGTGAGGACCGGGCGTATGCCGGTGTCAATGTGGTGCGCGATTCGTTTGGAAATGTGATCCGGATGTATGTGCAGAAAGGTTATGCGGGAAACCAGCTTCTGTATGTGAAGGATAAAGAACAAGAGGGGGAAAATAACAATTATACACGATATACGCAGGATGACCGGTTCAACGACCAGGGGAAAGGCAGATGGATTCTCAAGCGGGTTGAACGCGAAGATACAGACATTTTATATTACGATCTCGGGGCTCTGGAGGTATTTACGACACTCCGGGGCGTGCGGTATGCCTATAACGAAAAGGGCGAACTGGTGCGTCCAAAAGACGGCGAACCGATCTATGCGATGAAAGACGGCGTTCCATTTCTGGAAATTGTAAGCCCCAGCTATGAAGAACTGGCGTACAGCCGGAAAGAAAGGCGGTTTGAATACGTTCCGTCCGGGACAAAATTCTATCATCTGGCATCAGACGGAAGCCGGGACAGCGAGGTAGAACCGTACACGGGAATGGCATATGTGACGGAGGAGAAAACCGGCAAAACATTGGTGTGGGTGGTCCGGATATCGAAGGATCGCTATGAAAATGTGATTGCCAGGGATAAGATAAAGACTGGCCGCGTGGCAACGATGTATGCTGATACGGAACAGGAATACACGATCGGGACATATGACGGAGGTCTGCTGCAGCCCCATGTCAATCCGGTTTTGAATGAAAATGGGCTGCCGGTTTATTACCAGCGTTCCGATCAGACCTATATCAAAGGATATCCCGTTTATGATCGGGATGGCGATTATGTGCGTTACCGATACAGCGATCTTCTCAGAGCTTACAATGCCAATGCATGGGATCTGCAGTTGAAAGCAGCGCTCTATGATATTGGAAATGATCCGGAAAAACGGGAAGATGACCGACCACTGTACCATCGTCAGGGTGAGGCGTATCTGATGGAAAACAGCTGGATAACCGGGGATGAAATGCCAAACGATCCGTTCCATACACGGATCAGAGATGGGCAGGTGGACGTTTTAAAACGCGTCCCGGTGGGAACGTATATTTTAGAGGAGACGCGTGCCCCATCCGGCTATGCGAAACGGATGCCGGCAGGGCTTACGGTAGAGGAAACCTGTGAGGTACAGGAGCTGCGCCTTATTAACCGTCCGATCACGGTGCAGATCGAAAAGATCGACGCGCCAGAACAATATCAGCAGACAGTCCGGGACTATGATCGCATTTTGAACGAATCAGATTCTAAGACCTGGGAGGAAGGAAAAGGGGGGTATACGTTTTCAAGTGTGGAAGGAGCCGTGTTAGCGCTCTATCCGGCAAAAAGAGTTGCGAGTGATGATTTGGAAGCACATCCGTCCGGGTATTATCTGGAAAAGAAAGGGGAACTTCCGGCGAACTGGACAGTACTAGATGAGAGAAACCAGAAAAAGACAGTGACTGCGAAATGGACCGTCGGAAAGACGCCAATGGCATGGGAGGGGATTCCGGCAGGCGATTATATTCTCGGGGAGATAGAGACGCCTCCGGGATATCTGACAAATCAAATAGAGGTGGAAATCCAGGAAACTTCTAAGCTGCAGCTCATCACGATGCAGGAGGATCATATAAAAACCGCCTTTTTCAAATATGAGGAGAAGGATGGAAAAAAAGAATGTCTGCCGAATGCATATGCGGCGGAGCTGACCCTGTACGAGGCAGTGACAGATGAAAATGGAATTGTCATGGAAGCGGATGGAACACCGCGCTATGACCGGGAAAAACGGGTGACGAGCTGGAAGACCGAAGATGCGAAAGCCTACAGCCAAGGAAGCGACAGCTTTGCAGCCCGCTATCAGAAGCTGTATGCAGAATATCACACAAGGTTTAACACGGTTGCATGGTGTGGATATACCGCTGAAAAACAGGAAGAAACGGCGACAGAACAGGGCGAATCAGTGCGTCAGCTCTGGAATCTGGGAAATGGTTCGCAGGTGCTTGTTCAGGTAACGAAAAATCTGCAGCCGGATGGAAAAGCAGGCTACAGCTATGATTTCCGCTGGAATTACCAGACGGAGGGGACTCTGGTCAGTTATGATACCTCCGATGGGATTCACCGGATTGATTATTTACCGCTGAATCCGACGAAAAATGATTTGGCTTCGAACAGAAAGAAAGGCTATTACGTTCTGGTGGAGACGAAAACACCAAGCGGCTATCAGAAAGCAGCACCGAAGCCGGTGATTGTCGAAGAAACTGCTGAAATTCAGCTTTACGGGCTGGAAAACAGGGCAAAGTCTGTCTATATTTCCAAGCTGGGAAGCTCAGGAGAGGCATCCGAAGAGGCAATGTATCTGGCAGGCGCAGAACTTGCTGTTTTCCGGGCGGCACAGGATGGAAGCCTGGTGCAGGAAAAAGAATATTTAGTGGAACGCTGGATTTCTGGATCGGATGGAAAATTTACAGAGGAAGAAGCAGAAAAACAGGAGATTCCGGCAGGCTGGAAGGCAGGGGACTGGAAGCCGCATCGGATTTCTCCGATTGCCTATGGAGTGTATTATCTGGTGGAACTTTCGGCACCGGCAGGTTATCGCCTCATGGAACCTAAGAAATTTACGGTGGCGGCTGCTTCGGGGGAGACAATCGAAGCGGTTAATACGTTGAAACAGGGACGGATTCGGGTTGAAAAGGTGGATGAGAGAAAGCCAGAGGAAAAACTGGCAGGTGCGGTGTTTGAAGTGAAAAACAGAGAGACGGGAGAAAAGGTTCAGATGGAGACAGACGAGAGCGGTCAGGCGGAAAGCCCGTTTCTGCCAATCGGAACGATAGGGGAGAATGGAAGCTGGATTCCGTACCATTACGAAGTCCGTGAGACGATGCCGCCGGATGGATATCAACTTATTCCGCGCGTGTACGAGGTGCTGATAGAAGATCAGAAAGAATGCGAGGTGCTAACGTATGATCTGACGGTGCCGAATGAAAAAACGAAAATCAAAATTTCCAAGCTGGATTTCGATACGGGTCTCTTTGTGTCAGGAGCAAAGCTGGCAGTGTATGAAGCGGGATTTTTGGATGGTGTGTACACTGAAGCGGGTGAGGCATTGGAAACCTGGATCTGCGATGGGAAAACACACGTGATAGAAGGAAAGCTGATTGCCGGGCACACGTATCTTCTGAAAGAACTGGAAGCGCCGGATGGATACACTGTGCAGAAACCGATGATTTTCACGGTGTCAGATACAGGCAGGGGGATTAACGCAGCCAGAGATGGTGCAAATGCGCTGGAGACAGAGACAGCAGACGGTTTATTTGACAGCATAACGTCTCTGCAGGTGCAGGGAAGAAAAGCGCTTCGTCTGGTGAGAACTCTGTGGGATTTGGACAGTGGGGAAGAATTTGTACTTTCTTCACTGATGGAAGCTTCTGCGCCTTATCTGGAACGAGAAAAATGTGAAAAAGAGGGGGTGGCGGAAGGACATCGTTTCGAACTGCGGGAGATCATTGAGTTCAGTGACGGCAGCCGCCGGACGATAGAAAAAAATACATTCCGTCTGAATTGGGATGAGAACGGACATTATCCGCTGATGCTTCGAACATTAAAAGGAACGAGGTATCGTCTGGAAGAATATCATCAGAAAGAGACAGATGGCAGGGAAGTGGAAAGCTGGATCCCGGAAAACAGAGATGGCCTGGGATATATCCATGAAATACGAAATCCGGAATACAGCGACCCTTGTGGCATCCGCGCCGTTTCCCCGATTGGAAAAGACGGAGCAGCGGTGCTGCCGGGAAGTGTAATTGTATATGAAATTACATATCGGAACCAGTCAGATAAAAAAGAAAATATGAAGATTGGACTGGAAATTCCAGCTGGGTGTGAACTAATGACAGCGGCTTCGATGGGCGGAGCGGAACAAATAGGTGAATCCTGGTATTGGAATATAGAGAATGTGGCAGCCGGATCAGGAGGCATTTTGCGGGTGGCTGTTCTGGTTGGAGAGCATATAAATGAAAACGGACAGGAAAATCATTCTGGTATGACGGTAACGGCAACGATATGGGGAAAAACGGGCAAAAGCTATGAATCCTTCCATCCAATTCTATCGCCGGGCGCAATTGCTATCGCCGGGCGGGTGACGGGAACTGCCGCGGCGTTGTTAAGGCAGATAGATATAACATATACGTTATACTTAAAGAATGCGGAGGGAAAAGAGCTTCCAGGCTTGATTTCGTACACAGGTTCTCAATCGGGAACGCTGCGAAGTGGAGGAAGCCTGACGCTTTCTTGTGGCGAATCGGTTGTTTTGACAGGAATGCCGTGGGGAACAAACTATGAGGTTCGGGCACAAGTTCCGGCACAGACTCCGGATGGACTGCCGATCGAGTGGAAGAGTACAGGAAGCACGGGACGGACCTCCCGGCAGGGAAATACAGTGCTCTGGGAATTTCATCAGAATGATCGGTCGGTGCGTGAAGTGCTCAAACGTGGGAATAGATATCGCCTGGTTGAACTGCTGGAACTGGACGGTGGAAAAACGGAAGAGGTGGAGTCGAATCAGATGATTTTTTCTCTGGGGAATGATGCACAGATGGACGGAATTGGAATGATAGATTCCCCGGCAAAGCTGGTCTTTTCAAAGACAGATCTGGGCGGAACGGAGCTTCCGGGTGCTCAGATAGAGATTCTGGATCAGTCTGGAAATGTAATCGAATCATGGATTTCTGCGGATCATCCTCATGAGATAATTGGAACGTTGACACCGGGAAAGAGTTATATAATGCGCGAGACGGGAGCGCCGGATGGATTTGCGTATGCGGAAGAGATTCCGTTTACTGTTTCCGAGGATGGAACGGTTGAGCGGATTTTCATGCAGGATAAGCCGACGCACGTGGAAATCACAAAATACAGTGTGACGGGAGAAAAGGAACTGCCGGGGGCGCGGATGGAACTCTGGGAGGAGAAGGAAGGCGGAACCTTGGTTGATTCGTGGGTATCTGATCGGGGCGCCCATGTGATAAAAGGAAAGTTAAACGCTGGAAAAAACTATGTGCTGGTAGAAAAAACAGCGCCGGATGGGTACTGGAAAGCAGAAAAAGTGACATTTACGGTATCACTGGACGGTCGAGTCGATCAGGTGAAGATGTACGACAGACCGACGGAAGTGCAGGTGGAGAAGCGGAAATGGAGGGAGCAGAAAGGAGATGGCGAATTTGTAAAAGGTGCCCACCTGAGGATTTCTGATGAGACTGGAAAGGTAATATTGGAATGGATTTCTGAAGAAAAGGAGAAATGCATACAAGGTATTTTAAAGGAGGGCTGCCGCTATATTCTGGAAGAGCTGGAAGCGCCGGAGGGCTACGAAAAAGCCGAACCAGTTTCATTTACGGTTTCAGAGGGCGGAACGGTGACGGTTGTGCGGATGTATGACCGTTTGAAGCCGGAGAAGCCGGGGCGACCGGGACACGGTCAGCCGGAACATCCAAAGAAAGTGATAGAAGAGCTGAAAGAGGGCTATTTAACAGTTCACGTGCCAGAGTTGATCTGTGGAGATGGGAAAATTGTTCTCGACGGCAGACAGATGAAGCCGCTTCCGAAGATGGGATATGGAGAATCAGCCACCTGGGAAGTAGAAGGTGCTTATCAGGTTGAGGACGAAAAAGAGCGTCTGAATGAAGTGATTTCACTGATTTGGAAGTGGAAACTGGTGATTGGACTGATATGTATGAGTGCTGGGGCAGGGCTGGCGCTCGCAGAACGGCGAAGAAAGGAGGAACATATAAAAAAGAATATGGAGAGGAATGATAAGGGCAAGGAGGAGTAAAAAAATAAGAGAAAAATCAAAATCGCTCAGATGGCAGAAAAAGGGAAGGAAGGGATTTTATGGATCAGATGGCGAAAGGGCTGCTCTTCGGAGCAGCCGTACTGAGCCAGGCGGCTGCGGGATGTTTCCCCGCTGCCGCGGCATCCATCGATCGGGTCAGGATTCGGCTGGCAGCAGAAGAGCTGGATGAAATGGGAATGCCTGTTTTGGAGGCGGAAAGCCGGGACAGGGCATATAGCGTCACTGGTGTGGAACGAATCTCCGGTGATCCGGCAAGCGGACCGGCGATGGATAGGGCAGAGGTGGGAAAAAAAGAAAATGAACAATATAAAGGGAGCATACAAGCCGATTCTGAAAATATAGGTACCAAAGAAGTGTCTTTAGAAGAACGAAAGATAGAAGAAATCCATGCAGAAGAACCTGCTCCGGAAATTCTGTACGAAATAGAACTGGAATCCGACGCAGATGATTCTTTTTCCGTCCTTCGCCAGGAGGACATCCAGTTTTCAGGGCTTGGCGCGGTATGCAGCAAGGCAGTTCGGAAAGATAATGGCACTACGTTGCTTTTGACGATCGAATTACAGGATGCCGGAGAGATAATAGGAACGGTGGATGCAGCAGTCTGGGCGGAAAGAGGAATTGGCAGGTGGAAGAAAGCGCCGGGGGCTTCGGCATATTTGGTGATGCTTTACCGGGATGCGAAGCGTGTCGGACATCCGCATCGGACGAGTGTTGAACAGTACGATTTTGTACCGTTGATGCAGACTGCGGGCGTATATCATTTTAAAGTGATTCCTCTGACAAAGCAGGGAAAGCGTGGTCAGGCAGCAGAATCAGCATGGAGGAACGTGACGGAGGCAGAGGCAGCTCAAAACCGGGAAGAATGGGGAGGGAAAAAGCCGGGATGGCAGCCAGAAGGGGAAATTCCATCGTATATTTTAAAAGATGGTGCATACCCGCAGATGGATTCTCTTTTGATTGGGGAAAAGTATGAGCAGTTTAATGAAAAGGGGGAAAACGTGTCGCGAACCGTAATATTTTGAGGATTTTCGTATAATTTATAAAAATCAGTTGAAAAAGCAGAAGAAATGTGATAGCATACCTCACATAAGTTCGTTCCTGTTTACTGAACCGTCCTGACGAGTGATCGAAGGTCAGTCAGGCAGGGACACTCTGGAGAGTCTCCAAGAAGGAGCGCCGAAGGTGTAAGACGGATGCACGTCCATGGTATTCGTTGATCTCTCAGGCAAAAGGACAGGGCATACAACCAATCACAATGGAACCAGGGGATGAGTTCTATTGTATGCATATGTTCTACTCTTTGGAGAGCTGATTTGTATCAGCTCTTATTTTATTACTCGATCCCGGATTTACAAAAGAGCCGGAATCGTAACGAAAACATAGAGGAGGATAAAAAATGGACACGATTTTGACACTGGTAAACAAAGGCAATGATTTTCTGTGGAGTTTTCTTCTGCTGATTCTGCTGTGTGGAACGGGCATCTATTACACGATTCGTCTCAAATTCATCCAGGTAAGAAAATTTGGCGAGGGCTGCAAGCATGTGTTTGGACATTTCAGCCTGAACGGAGAAAAACATGAAAAAGGGGAAATGAGCCCGTTTCAGTCGATCATGACGGCGATCGCAGCACAGGTTGGTACTGGTAACCTGGCAGGTGCGGCGACAGCGCTGTTTGGCGGCGGTCCGGGTGCAATCTTCTGGATGTGGCTGAGCGCGTTCTTCGGAATGGCGACCATCTACTCCGAGGCGGTTCTGGCACAGACCTACAAGACAGAGGTAAATGGTGAGGTGACAGGCGGACCTGTCTACTACATCAAGGCGGCATTTAAAGGTAATTTTGGAAAGGTATTATCCACTCTGTTTGCTATCTTTATTGTTTTAGCACTTGGGTTTATGGGCAATATGGTACAGTCCAACTCGATCGGTGCTGCGTTTACAGAGGTATTTCAGGTATATGGAATCAATATTCCGCCGATCACGATCGGCCTTGTGCTGGCAGTACTGGCAGGATTCATTTTCATTGGTGGAACCAAACGTCTGGCAGCTGTGGTAGAGAAGGTTGTGCCAGTTATGGCAGGCGTTTACATTGTAGGAAGCCTGATTCTGATTGGTCTTCATATCAATCACGTGCCGACGGCATTTATGATGATCATCAAGGGCGCGTTTGATCCGAAAGCGGTAATGGGCGCTGGTGCTGGTATCACCGTCCGCGAAGCAATCCGTTTTGGTGTAGCGAGAGGACTTTTCTCCAATGAGGCAGGTATGGGTTCCACACCGCATGCTCACGCACGTGCGAAAGCAGAAAGCCCGCATCATCAGGGGCTTTGTGCGATGATCAGTGTCTTTATTGATACATTTGTTATTTTAAATCTGACCGTATTTGCAGTCCTGACAACGGATGCGATGAGCTCCGGCAAGGATGGTACAGCGCTGACACAGGCGGCATTCATGCAGAGTTTTGGAAACTTTGGTTCTATTTTTATTGCGATCTGCCTGCTGTTCTTCGCATTTTCGACGATTCTGGGATGGCATTTCTTTGGCCTGACGAATGCGAAATATCTGTTCGGCGAGGGCGCGGCAAAGGTTTATTCCTTCATCGTTGTGATTTGTATTGTCATTGGTTCTATGTTAAAGGTAAATTTAGTATGGGCTCTGGCAGATTTCTTCAACGCGCTGATGGTTATTCCGAACGTTTTGGCATTACTTGCATTGAGTCATGTGGTTGTGGCGGCTGACCGGAAAGCGGAAGCGATCACGAAAAATGTGACACAGGCATATCGGGCTGCAGAAGAAAAGTAAGAGCAAATACGTGAATTGTAAGCGTAAAAGCGAGCGTTAAACAACCATTCAAAAAAGACCTGCTTATGTAGTGAAATACATAGGCGGGTCTTTTTTAAACATAGGAAACTTCGTTCTATGACAAAGAACGCTCCGCGGGATGCGCACTCGCGCGAAGAAAAAATATGTCGCAAGCGACCGCGCGAGACGCCCGAATGTGCCAAGGCACATTCTTTATTCTTGAAAATGAAAACAAATAAAAAACCAAAAGTCCCTAAACAGCTGCCATTACCTTCCGCTCTCTGTAAAAATAAGGAGTCTCTCTCTTTGCTGTCTGCTTTTTAAGCGTTTCATCGGTCAATTTGCGGACAGACTGTAAAATCCTCAGATGCGTCTCCAGGGGGAGTGCATCAACGGTCAGTTCCGCTTTTTTCGTGCATCCATCCACACCGCCTGCTGCCACAACCCGGCGGAGCAATTCTGTCTCGGTGCGGTCAGAGGGGAGAAGATTCCGTCCTAATTCCAAGGAGAGCAGGGAGGCAATGCCCCAGCCCCACCAGTTGGAAACGCCGCTTGCCAGCGTCAGGTCTGCTGCTTCTGCGGTGCAGATAAGTTCGCCGTGTGGAACACCTGCGAGAATTTCACGGCGGAAGGTCCCCATTCCCATCTCGTTGCCGCCATCTCCGATGGAAATGACCGTGGCACCAGCTTCTCTGGCAGCAGACAGGAAAAGAGCCGAATCCGTGATCATGTCGTCGAGCTGTTCACCGCGCATGCTGTGATAATGTCCGTTTTCAGCTTTACCTGGGCGCTCCAGGCTGATCAGATGGGTCGGTTTTGCATCACGGATAAAGGTGCGGATAAAGTTATCCGTATTCTGTTCCGGCAGACGGATCAAGGTTGCCTGCGGAGCGCGGAAGCGGAGAGCCGCTTCCAGATGCGGATAAGAAGACCAGTCGGTTACGACTGACACGCCGCAGCCAGCTGCCGTCAGCGCTGCTGCGAGGTTGGCAGTTCCGGAAGGTCCATCCGTCTCGCCGGTAATAGAACCGTCTGGCATTCGAACCGGGAAACCGGTCAGAAGAACGGCTCTTTTCGCATGTGCGAGAGAAGCAGACACAGCCGCAAGTGGGGAAGCAGGCAGAGATGCTAAAAGTCCGCGACCGCCAAAATCCTGTTTCATAATTGAATCTAAAGTTTCATAAAAAGTCATGGTATCAATCCTCCAGGTATACTGCATTGTGCAGAAATTGACAGGGGATTTTCTATCTGGATGATTCGAGCGCTTATTTACTGGATAATTTCCAAATCAAAAAAGATTGGCAGCAATCCGGTATGGTAGCTGTATCGGAATCATGTGCAATAAAAAAAGACCCACGTATCCTGTAAGATTCATGGCTCTTATTTACGAAGGGAGCATCCGGGCAGGAGTCCCGATAAATAAAAGAATCTATTTTATTATAATTGTATTGTAAATGAAAAATATCAGACTGTCAATTCCAAATTCATTTTACGGCTGACAGAAAGTGAAATTTGGAATATAATAAAAAATGGGGTAACTGTTCAGTAGGTCAGCGCATTTACTGCGCTGACCGTACGAAAACATGGACCAGCAGGCAAAAATCCCATTGCCGTAGGCAATTTTTAATGGATTTTTGCTTGTGGCTGTGAAGGTACTGAACAGCTACAAAATAGGCATATAAACAAGCTCAGAAATAAAAGCAGACAAGAAAATGGATAGAGAGAATGAAATGAGAATCAAATGAGATAAAAAAAGAAAATGACCGCGCCGCATCGTTCATGCGCTTCTGCGAGGTAGTCCGCCATCTCCGTGCCGAGGACGGCTGTCCGTGGGATCGGGCGCAGACGCATACATCGCTGAAACCGTACTGCATTGAAGAAGCGGCAGAGGTGATTGGCGGTATCAATATCTGGGAGGCGACCGGCGATGCGGAGAACCTGAAAGAAGAACTGGGGGATTTAATGCTGCAGATTCTTCTTCACGCGCAGATCGCGGAGGAAGAAGGACTATTTACGATACGGGAGGTCATGGATGGCGCCAGCGAAAAAATGATCCGCCGCCATCCGCACGTGTTTGGTAAGTCGATGCTGTCCGAACAGGGAGAACCGGTCACGGATTGGGATGCAATCAAGAAGCAGGAAAAAGCCGGAAAAGAGTGGACGGAAGCGTATCTTCCGGGAGCGCTGGAAGAGGCGGAGAAACTGCTCGAGCGGGCAAAAGAACGGAAAGGCATCAAAAAATAACATTTGAGATGCTTCAATACTGAAATAAATAGAAAAATCTACATATAAAAAGGCATTCGGTCAAACTGGAATGCCTTCGTTCATTTATAAATGCTAATTCGTACTTTTCGGCAAAGACTGACTTTCCTTTACCAGATCTTCTAAAGTAATATTATAGAAGAAATTGTGTACAACCTGATCAAAGCGTTTCCACATCGGCAGGGTCACACAGCTTGTCTGACGTTCGCACGGCGGCGCATCCGGTGCAAGGCAGGCAACGGAAGAGAGAGAGCCTTCGGTCAGTTCCAGAATCTCTCCGGCGGTATATTCATTAATCGGACGGGTCAGACGGTAACCGCCGCCTTTGCCGCGCTGTCCTTCCAGTAATTTATTTTTGACCAGAACCTTCAAGATGATTTCCAGATACTTTTCAGAAATCTGCTGACGGGTGGCAATTTCATTCAGTGGTATATATCCAGCAGAATTTTGTTCCGCCAGATCGATCATAACGCGCAGGGCGTATCTTCCTTTTGTTGATATCATTCGGTAACCTCCTTACTATTAACCAATTATAACGCAAGGTAATAGGACTTTCAAGGAGAAAAGCGTGGAAAACAAAGAAAAAAAGTTTTTTCCTAATACCTATTGACAAAGTTGGTTTATAAGAGTATCATTAAGCCATCGAGTTCGGAAAGAACATGAAAATGAAAAGGAGGCAGATACAATGGCAAGACAGAATATTGTATGGAACGGAAATTTGATGTGTTGTTGTCGAATGTGTAATTCCCGGGCATTTTATATGGTCAGGTAAATTTGCATATCTGCCGTTCAAGAGAATGACAACGATTTAAGATGCAAGCCATTTGCCCGGGAGCTTAAAGAAGATTAAGCGGTCCGGCTTTTTATTTACCCAAAAAGCCAAATATACATTTGCATAAGCAAATATAGTAATGCGAAAAAGCAATTATTTTATAGAAAGCTTGAAAATAAATGGAAAAACGCTTGCTCAAATAAAAAAATGAATATAGAATAAAAACGAATTTACATACTAGGAAATAAACTTCCAGAAAAAGAAAGAGAGGTATTTTGAGATGGGAAATTATAGATTTGAGACTCTTCAGTTGCACGTAGGTCAGGAGCAGCCGGATCCGGCAACCGATTCCAGAGCCGTTCCGATTTATCAGACCACTTCTTATGTATTTAAAAATTCCGCCCATGCGGCAGCACGTTTTGGTCTGGCAGATGCCGGTAACATTTACGGACGTCTGACCAACTCCACACAGGATGTATTTGAGAAGAGAATCGCAGCACTGGAGGGCGGCGTTGCAGCACTGGCAACCGCATCCGGCGCAGCTGCTATTACATATACAATCGAGGCACTGGCAGCAGACGGCGGTCACATCGTAGCACAGAAGACCATCTACGGCGGCAGCTATAACCTTTTAGAGCATACACTTTCCCATTTCGGTGTATCTACAACTTTCGTAGATGCTCATAATCTGGAAGCGGTAGAAGGTGCAATTCAGGAAAATACCCGTGCTATCTATCTGGAGACTCTCGGAAATCCGAATAGTGATATTCCGGACATCGACGCGATTGCTGAAATTGCACACAAACACGGACTTCCGTTAGTCATTGACAATACATTTGGCACACCGTACCTGATTCGCCCGATCGAGCATGGCGCAGATATTGTCGTACATTCCGCTACCAAGTTCATCGGCGGACACGGAACCACTCTGGGCGGCATTATCGTAGATTCCGGTAAATTTGACTGGAAAGCAAGCGGCAAATATCCGGCAATCGCAGATCCGAATCCGAGCTATCACGGCGTATCTTTCGTAGAGGCAGCAGGTCCGGCAGCATTCGTCACCTACATCCGCGCTATCCTTCTGCGTGATATGGGCGCTACGATTTCCCCGTTCAACGCATTCCTGCTTCTTCAGGGAACTGAGACACTGTCTCTGCGTATCGACCGTCATGTAGAAAATACCAAGAAGGTTGTTGAGTACCTGTCCAAACATCCGTTAGTAGAGCACGTTAATCATCCGTCTCTGCCGAATCATCCGGATCATGCACTGTATGAGAAATATTTCCCGAACGGCGGCGCTTCTATATTCACCTTTGAGATCAAGGGCGGACAGGCAGAAGCCCATAAGTTCATCGACAACCTGCAGCTCTTCTCCCTGTTAGCAAACGTAGCAGATGTAAAGAGTCTGGTTATCCATCCAGCAACAACAACCCACTCCCAGCTGACTGACGAGGAGCTGGCAGATCAGGGCATTAAGCAGAACACCATCCGTCTGTCCATTGGTACCGAGCATATCGACGATATCATCGAGGATCTGGAGCGTGGATTTGCAGCTCTGAAATAAGCAAGAGTGTGTCGGGCTGAGAATCCGAGTCATATACATAATAAATGGTAAATTGATAAAATGCGGTGTCATCTGCCAACTCTTCTTTAAGCAGGGAAGAACGGCAGATAACGCTGCATTTTTATTATTCCATTTTGGAAGAAAACGGCGTAGAAAAATTCATACCAAACCGCCTTCCACAGGGTAAAATGCTGAATTGTTGGGATTTAAGGAGGAAACGGGGAGGCGAGTCTTGACAATAAGGGCGGGTAAGTGGTAATTTATCAGATAGAAGGATACAGAGCTGTACATTTGTGATATAGGGGGGCTCTGGATTCCACCATAAAATTTAAGAATGAGGTGCAAAAAATGCAGGAGATGAAACCGATTAAAGAAGGAAAAGTCCGTGAAATCTATGACAATGGAGACAGCCTGATTATGGTTGCAACGGATCGTATCAGTTGCTTTGATGTTATCTTACATAACGAAGTGACAAACAAAGGCAAGGTACTGACACAGATGTCCAAGTTCTGGTTTGACCTGACGAAAGACATTATCCCGAATCACATGATTTCCGTAGATGTAAAAGACATGCCGGAATTCTTCCAGCAGGAGAAATTCGAAGGAAAGAGCATGATGTGCCGTAAGCTTGAGATGCTTCCGATTGAGTGCATCGTCCGCGGTTATATCACAGGAAGCGGCTGGGCAAGCTACCAGAAGACCGGAAAGGTTTGTGGAATTGAACTGCCGGAAGGCTTAAAAGAGTCTGACAAACTGCCGGAGCCGATCTACACACCGTCCACTAAGGCAGAGATTGGCGATCATGATGAAAACATCTCCTATGAGCAGAGCGTAGATCATCTGGAAAAATACTTCCCGGGCAAGGGAAAAGAGTATGCAGATAAGCTGCGTGAATACACGATTGCACTTTACAAAAAATGTGCGGAGTACGCACTGGAAAAAGGTATCATTATCGCAGATACCAAGTTTGAGTTCGGTCTGGATGAGAATGGCAACATCGTTCTTGGTGATGAGATGCTGACTCCGGACAGCTCCCGTTTCTGGCCGGCACAGGGCTACGAGGCAGGACATTCCCAGCCGTCCTTCGACAAGCAGTTTGCACGCGATTGGCTGACCGCTCATCCGGGCAATGACTGGACACTCCCGCAGGAGATTGTGGACAAGACCATTGAAAAATATCTTCAGAGCTATGAGATGCTGACCGGCGAAAAGCTGGCATAAGCGGATCGCTCGATGCAGCCAGTCAGGCAGTGGAAGAAAATGCATTGAATAAAAGTAAAAAAGCTGCTGTGAAAAGAATGAAATTCTTGTTTCACGGCAGCTTTTATATATGGAAATAAAAAACAAATATATCGCTAGTTCGTAATCTGCAGCAGAGGGGCTGTTTACAGATGTGTGCTTTTGAAAGGGAAAATAAAAGATGCGCGATTTTATGGATTTATTTAGCTTAAAGGGGAAAAAAGCGATCGTCACGGGCGGAACCAGAGGACTCGGCTATGGCATGGCAGAGGGACTGTGCAGAGCTGGGGCGGAGGTTACTATTTTGGGAACAAGTGAGAAGGTGCGGGAGAGCGCTGATGCGCTTGCACGGACAACCGGTGTGGTGGTTCACGGAATAGTGGGAGATCTGGTAAGAGAAGAGGAGGTTCCGAATATCTATAAGCGTCTGGTGGAAAGCCTTGATGGTCAGGCGGATATACTGGTAAACTGTGCGGGAGTTCAGCACCGGTGCGTGGCAGAAGATTTTCCGATGGAAGAGTGGAATCGGATTCTGCGAGTAAATTTAGGTGCTATGTTCCAGATGTCTCAGCTGGCGGCGCGGGATATGCTGCAGCGTGGATACGGCAGAATTATTAATGTGGCATCGATGACCTCCTTCTTCGGAAGTGTGATGATACCGGCATACGCGGCAAGTAAGGGCGGTGTGGCGCAGCTCACGAAAGCCTGCTCCAATGAATGGTCATCGCGTGGTGTGACCGTCAATGCGATCGCACCTGGTTATATGGAGACAAAGCTCACATCGGATATGAAAGCCAAAAATCCGGATCAGTATGAAGAGGTAACGGCGCGGATCCCGATGCACCGCTGGGGGAAGGCGGAGGATCTGGCAGGAATTACCGTGTTTTTAGCGAGTGACGCGGCAGAATATATAACGGGAGCGGTAATCCCGGTGGATGGCGGCTACCTGGCGAAGTAAACGAGAGAAAAGGAAAGAAATATGAATCTATTTGATATAGTAGGTCCGGTGATGGTCGGACCGTCCAGTTCCCACACAGCGGGCGCGGTTCGGATTGGATTTGTGGCGCAGAAGCTTCTTGGGGAACCGGTTAAGCGGGCAAGGATTGGTCTGTACGGCTCATTTCTGGCAACGGGAACCGGACACGGAACCCAGAAAGCGCTGATTGCGGGACTTTTAGGAATGGTGCCGGACGACATGCGGATTCCGGACAGCTTTCACCTGGCAGAGGAGAAAGGGATTGAGTTTTCCTTTGAGAAAGCTAATTTAAAAGAGGCGCATCCAAATTCGGCGGAACTGGAGCTTGAGGGCATTTCCGGGCGCAGTCTGACGGTAGTAGGTGAATCACTGGGCGGTTCCCGGATCAATATTGCGAAGGTCGATGGGATTGAAGCCAATTTTTCCGGCAGTTATCCAACCTTGGTTGTCCACAACGACGATCAGCCGGGACATGTGGCGGATGTGACGGCGATGCTGGCGCACAAATCGATCAATATTGCGACGATGCAGCTCTACCGTGCGGCGCGCGGCGGCATGGCAGTGATGGTTATTGAGTGCGATCAAGAGATTCCGGAAGAAGGGCTTGTGTGGCTGCGCCGTCAGGAGGGTATCCGAAAGGTAACATATTTAAGCCTTCGATAGGAAAGGTTCATATAAGAAAAGGAATGGAACGGGAAAATGGAAATGTTATATCATTCAGTGAGTGATCTGGTCCGCTTAGCGAACGAACATCAAATTCCGCTCTGGAAGGTGGTTCTTCTGGCAGATGTGCAGGAACGCCAGGTGACGGTGGAAGAATCGTTTGAAACAATGCGGCAGATGTATCAGGCGATGCGCCAGGCAGATCAGGAATACGACGGCTCGATCGTCTCGGCAAGTGGAATGGCGGGCGGCGACGGAGAAAAACTGCACGCATACAATGCCTCCGGTCGCAGCCTGGCGGGCGAATACATGGGGCTTGTGATGGAAAAAGCGGTGAAAATGGGAGAGTCCAACGCCTGTATGAAACGAATCGTGGCGGCTCCGACGGCGGGCGCATGCGGGGTGATTCCGGCGGTATTTTTGTCGTATGAGGAATATTGTAAGGAAACGGAGAACCGGATGGTCGAGGCGCTCTTTGTCAGTGCAGGAATCGGTGCGGTTATTGCAGAAAATGCGAGCATCGCCGGTGCATCGGGTGGATGCCAGGCGGAGATTGGTTCAGCAAGTGCGATGGCAGCAGGGGGGCTGGCATATCTGCAGGGCGGCGATGCGGAGTGTATCGCGAATGCAGCGGCATTTGCCCTCAAAAATATGTTGGGACTAACCTGTGATCCGGTCTGTGGTCTGGTTGAAGTTCCGTGTATCAAGCGGAATTCCGCCGGCGCCGTCAATGCGGCGGTCAGCGCGCAGATGGCAATGGCGGGAATCAAGAGCGCGATCCCGGCAGACGAGGTCGTCGATTCCATGCGCCGGATCGGCAATGCGCTTCCGGCTGCTTTACGCGAGACGAGTGAAGGCGGTCTGGCAGTGACCGAGAGCGCCAGAAAGATAGCAGAACGGATGGGAAAGAAGGAGCACATTGCGTAGAAAACCCGGGAAGGCAATGAAAATCAATAGAGCCAGACAGCACGCGATTGCAGAACCTGTCAGAACTGTTCCAGCTGCTGATTAGAAAATAAAATTGTAGAAGAAAGAACAGCAATATAGAAATAGCTCTGTTTAAATGATGCCAGAATATTCTTAAAAATCACAAAAAAACATATAAAATAGCAAATTTAGAAAAATGCTTGACTTTCCGGGAATGCTCTGGTATCATAACATACGTCCTTGAGACAAGGACAAAAACAAAACACGAAACGAAAGAAATGATTTGAAGATTCTTGATGAACTCAGAAAAATTTCAAAAAAACGTGGATTTGTAAAACAATAAAAAGTGTTGACAAAAGCAAAAACTTTTGATAAACTATAAAAGTTGCTGCTGAGACAACAACAAAGAACCTTGAAAACTGAACAGTATGTAAAACCCTGAAAATTCTAAGAACAAAGGCTTTTGGTTAAGCCTTGAAGTTCAAGAGAACATTCAGAACATTCGCGATAAAAACGAGTCCATGACTGCTTGCAGGCATGAGCGAGTTGAACGCGATGAGCAAAATGCAAATTTTGCGAAGAACCAAAACAACAGTAATAACGGTTAAAATTAGCCAAGCGAATTTTGACTGGAATCAAAACTTTAACATGAGAGTTTGATCCTGGCTCAGGATGAACGCTGGCGGCGTGCTTAACA
>OLRX01000426.1_pt1 | contig 38761 bp, 34 predicted proteins | sample 1672991 | NCBI WGS metagenome assembly OLRX01 (sample SAMEA3136744, study PRJEB25190) | human gut metagenome | biome: human gut; feature: human-associated habitat; material: faeces | place: Austria | collected 2013
ATGTGCCTTGGCACATTCTCGCGCCGAGCGCGGTCGCTTGCGACATGTTTCTGCTCATCCGGATAAAAGGTGCTCTCCTCCTCTTAATGATTTTATATCTTTTATGGCATAAATTTCCGGTAAATCGAAATAATTTTCTCATTCTTCACCGTCACAGCCGTGTTGTACGGCTTAAACTCCCCGATCAGCCGATCACGGATCGCGAATAATTCTTCCGCGGTATACACCTGCGGCGGTGTATCCGGGTCAGAATCATCTGTCAGGACAAAGTTCTCATCCATCTGCAGCGTAACCTCTCCCAGCTTATGGTAACTTCTCCCGACTGCCATCTCCGAGCCATAAAAGGAGTCCTCCTCTACCATTCTCAGCTCTTCGCCCCCCTGTGCCGGACCGCCATTGATCTCGATCCTCCCAGACTCCTGTCGGTCAATCGAAGTAATGAGACATTCTTTCCCATTGATGAGCAGCGTATCTCCCGCTTGCAGTTCATCGATATCTGCCTTATGAAAATGCTCATAGTCATAGACCGTCAATGTGATGATAACATTGCTTTCATCCTGATGGATCTGCTGCGGTTTGAACCCAGCTGCAAAGGTACAGTTGTCAAAATGCGTCATATTGAGGGTTTCCCGGACTGGTTCAACCGTGAGCGGTTCCGTCCGCTCAGTTTCCTGCGTTTTATCCCGTTTGGGCTGCTCCTGCGCCTGATCATTTTCAGTCACAGCCTCGCGGATCGCCCCCTGGCTCTCCTCATCGACAGCCCCTTCCTGTGTGGCTGTCTCCGATGCCGCGCCCGCACAGGCGGTCATCCATACACTCATCCCAAGTGCTGCGGCGATCCATGTTTGTTTCAATCGTCTCATGTTTGCTGCCGCCCCTTTTCGGCTTCTCCTTTTTCCTGGCATTTTCGTAACTGTTCAGTACCTTCACAGTCACGCGCAAAAATCCATCAAAAATTGCCTACGGCAATGGGATTTTTGCCTGCTGGCCCATGTTTTCGTACGGTCAGCGCAGTAAATGCGCAGACCTACTGAACAGTTACACATTTTCTAAATTAAAGTCTTATGCCTGCTTTTTCTTCGCCGCCTCAACCAACTTCTCCATCTCCCGCATTACCTCTTCAAAATTCAACGCAGAAGTATCCAGTAAAATGGCGTCCTCCGCCTGCTTGAGAGGCGACAATTCCCGGTGCATATCGCGGTAATCGCGCTCGATGATATCCTGCTCAATCGCCTCCAGGGAACAGCTTTCCCCGCGTTCGGTCAGCTCTTTATAACGGCGTCCAGCTCTCACACGGCTGCTCGCGGTCAGATATACTTTCAGAGTCGCATCCGGCAGAACCGCCGTTCCGATATCCCGGCCATCCATCACGACATCCCGGCGTCCGGCTAATTCACGCTGCAGCTCCACCAGTTTTTTGCGGACCGGCGCATAGACAGAGGTATTCGAAGCCATATTTCCAACCGCCTCTGTCCGAAGCTCGCTGCTGACATTCTCCCCATTTAAATAAACCTGCTGGATCCCATTTTCATATTCCAGTGAAATGGAAACCGTCTCACAGGCGCGTCCGATCGCCGCCTCATCATGGCTGTCGATGCCCTGGCGCAAAAAATACAATGCCATCGCCCGGTACATCGCCCCTGTATCAACATAAATATATCCATAATCTTCCGCCAGCTTCTTTGCCACTGTGCTCTTTCCAGCCCCGGCTGGTCCATCAATCGCTATATTAATCGGCATTTCGTTTCCCCTTTTTCATATCGTTATAATTCATGATTTTCCGCTGCGCTCCGTCCCGCCAGCATGCCGGTCGACCACGCAATTTGTAAGTTGTAGCCGCCGGTGACTGCATCGAGATCCAGCACTTCCCCTGCAAAATAAAGCCCTGGAAGCTTCTTCGACTCCATCGTGGATGGATTCACTTCTTTTACCGTCACACCGCCCTGGGTAATGATCGCCTCATTGAAACCTCGCAGCCCGGTCAGCGTCAGGGTAAAATGCTTTGTCACCTCCGCCAGCCGTCTCCGCTCTTCCTTCGTCACGGCGTTGACCTGCTTGTCCGGCTCAATGCCGCTGCGGCGAATTATGACTGGTATCAGTTTTGATGGGTACAGATGGTTCAGCGCATTTTTAAACTGTTTATTCTTCTCCGCCTCAAAATCGCGCAGAATCCGCGCATCGAGCTGTTCCATGGAAAGCGCCGGTTTCAGATCGATCATCAGAGTCAGCGGACCCTTTTTCAGTTTTTTCGCCGCATAACTGCTGGCACTCAAGAGTACCGGACCCGAAACGCCGTAATGGGTAAACAGCATCTCACCAAATTCACGGTAAACTTCTTTCTTTCCATTTAAAACAGCAGCTTCCACGTTCCGCAGGGAGAGTCCCTGCAGCTCCTTCACATCTTCCTTCGTCTCAAACGGAACAAGCGCCGGCGAAAGTTCCGTCACCTTGTGCCCTGCTGCCTCCGCAAACCGGTAACCATCGCCGGTTGAGCCGGTCGTCGGGTAGGACAAACCGCCCGTCGCCACGATCACTGCATCCGCAGCTATGTAGGAGTCCTTTTTCCCACGCTCGTTACCGCCCTGCGCCAGAATCACACCTTTTAATACACCATCCTCCAGCCACAGTTCCCGAACTCCCTGATTCAATTCTACTTTCACGCGCAGTTCCCGCAGCCGTCTTGCAAACGCCGATGTCACATCCGATGCCCGATCAGACACCGGAAAGACACGGTTGCCGCGCTCCACCTTAACATGACAGCCGTTCGCCTCCAGAAAATCCTTCATATCCTGGTTACTAAAACCGTAAAATGCACTGTATAAAAAGCGGCTGTTTGTCACAACACTGTCAAACAGACCTTCCATATCACAGTCATTCGTCACATTGCAGCGCCCTTTTCCCGTGATATAGATCTTTTTTCCCAGTTTCTCATTCTTTTCATAGATCGTTGCCGCGCAGCCATTTTCCGCCGCCGCAATCGCAGCCGCCATGCCGGCTGCCCCGCCGCCGATCACAATTATTTTTTTCATATTGCTATCCTTTTCGTTTTTATTTCGCCTGGTGCTATCAATCCTGTACCAGGTGGATCGCAAATCCGCCGACTTCTTCTTTAAAATAGGCGAAAATACAGCGCCCCTGCTCATCAAAGCGCTTCGTCTCTTCCCGAAGCGTCATACCGCGGTTCACAAAGTATCGGATCGCCGCCTCGCAATCATTTACGCCAAAGCCAATATGGCCGTAGGTTCCATGGCTCTCCACCTTCATATTTTCCGTCAGGTCACCGCTGAACACCGCTTTCTCCGTCTCGCGCGGCATCAGCCCCATCAGGCGCGCCAGTGTCTCAGCAACCTCCCAGGCCTCGTCTTCCGATTTTGTATTGATTCCCACGTGTTTTACGTGCATATGAAATAGTTCCATCGGGGTTGGATCCCCCGCATGCTCTGCCATAAATGCTAGTGTGCGCTCTTTTGCTGTCTGCTCCATTTTGCCCGCTTCCTTTCTATCGCTACATTTAACGCAAAGTTTACACAAATGTTTGTATTTTTCAAAATTGCCGTCTTTTTCTTTAAATATTGATTTTACTGTATCTTACAAAGAATTGCAACCGCGCTTCTTCATATTTCCACACATGATTACCAAATCGGCCGTCCGCTTCTTTCTATCACTTACGCAGCTTTTTTACCTCACGGATCTTCTCCTCCATCGCCTCCACAACCGTTTCCAGCACCTTGACGCGCGCGAAATATTTGGAATTTCCTTCTATGATCGTCCACGGAGCATAGGTAGTAGAGGTCCGCACCAGCATCTCATTGACTGCCTGCTCATATGCGTCCCATTTTTCACGGTTGCGCCAGTCTTCGTCCGTGATTTTCCACTGTTTTGCCGGAGCCTCCATGCGCTCCTTAAAGCGGCGTTCCTGCTCATCTTTATCAATATGAATCCAGAATTTCACGATCACCGCGCCAAAATTCGCCATGTGCTCTTCCATCTCGTTGATTTCCTGATATGCCCGTTTCCAGTCCGCCTCACTGCAGAAGCCCTCGATCCGCTCCACCATCACGCGTCCGTACCAGGTGCGGTCGAAGATCGCAATATGCCCCGCTTTCGGCATCTCCCGCCAGAAACGCCACAGATAATGGTGTACCTTCTCCACATCATTCGGTGCCGCCGTCGGATTGACCTTGTAGCCGCGTGGATCCAGGTGGCTTGTCAGGCGCCGGATCGCACCGCCTTTTCCCGCCGCATCCCAGCCTTCAAAGCCGATCACCACCGGAATTCGCAGCCGGTACAGCTCGCCGTGCAGCACCTCCAGCTTTTTCTGCAGCTTATCCAGACGTTCCTTATATTCCTCGCGTGTCAGCGTTTTCGTCAGATCCACGCCGGAAAGCACGCCATTTTTAAACCGCTCATCTGGAAGTTTGACCGGCGGATGCACCGCCCCTTCCTCGCGTTCCATTCGGCGGCGGTTCAGCTCATACTCCAGCCGGTCTGTGACGGTGGATAAAATCTTGACTGCCGCATAATTTTTATCAGTCGCTTCCACGATCGTCCACGGCGCGTACCCGGTATCCGTCCGCTGCAGCATTTCCTCATTCATCTCCAGAAATGTATCGTAATCCTTGTTGCGCTTCCAGTCCGCCTCCGTCACACGCCACGCAGTCTCTTTGCTTTCTTCCAGCCGTTTAAAGCGCTTTTTCTGCTCGTCCCTGGAAATATACAGAAACAATTTGATCAGAATCATGCCGGAATCTGCCAGCTGCTTTTCAAATGAAAGGATATCCCGGAACGCCCCGTTTAGCTCCTGCCGCTTCGTCTCTTTGTCAAACCGGTCAACGGTAACCTTATCGTACCAACTCTTGTCAAAGATCATCATTCGTCCATCTTCCGGTGTCTTCGTCCAATACCGCCATAAAAATGGACGCATCCGTTCCTCTTCCCCCGTCTCCCGGCTCGCATAAACATCAAAACCGCGCGGATCCAGCGGCTGGATCAGGCGGTTGATCTGCGTTCCCTTACCGCCTGCCCCGAAGCCGTCAAATACGATGACAACCGGGATCTTTTCCGCCTTACAGGCGCGCTGCAATTCTCCCAGCTTCACATCCATCTCTTCCCGAAGCTTCTTGTAGTTTTCCTTATCCACTGATTTATTCAAATCTACTTTTTCCAGCATCTTTCCACCTCCACATCAAGCAGTAAAATGACCTTTCACCAATCCCATGGCATCACAATGCTTCGTCTTTACCTTTCCCCGTCATCATCTCATGCTCTTTTTTGATCTCTTCATATAATTGTACCGAATCCCACTTCATATTATACGGTGTCAGGACTGCTTTATAATCAATCCGTCCGACTCCCTTTTTTCGGAGTGCATGGATAAATGCATCGATCTGGGCGGAAGAAAAGCCTGCCATGATCGCCATCTCATCTGAGAAATCCATTTTCCTGGAAGAATCGTTCTCCGGCACTTCTCGCTGCAGCCTCCCGTCTGCCTGTTTCTGAGCGGACTCTTCTTTTTGCGTTTCCTCCACAGCCTCTATTGCTTGTCCGGCTTCCTTGAGGACATCCTCATTCAGTCCTTTCACACCAGCCAGCACGCCCACCGGCAGCCCGTACTCCTCCTTTGTCACTGCCCTTAATCGGAATCCCAGCGGCATAAGCGCCTGCTGCACCTTCATTTTTCTTTTGGAATCAGTAAAATTATACAATAATACAGTTGGTTTCATCGTAATTTATCGATTCTCCTCTCTGTTTCTTATTCCCGCCTCATCAATTCTCCGGCTTCTCAATATGATTCTCTATTATATCCTTTTTCCCCCCTTCTGTGCAAGAAAAACAAAAAAACAGCGGCATCAGCCACTTGCTTTCGCTCGTCCGCTGTCTGCCGCTGTCTGATTTTTATTTCATTTATGTATGTTTCCGCATCTCAGATCCTCTTCCGGTCTGCTGCCAGATAGTTCCTTAGTGAAGAACACCATTTGCATCCGCTACCATACCGTTCGGAGTTACCATGTTCGTCCAGAGTGCTCCGCTATTCAGGTCAAACAGATACCATGCGCCATCGATGAACTGATAGCCTGTCTTTCTTGCACCGCGAGTGCCGTCGGATACCGGATTCAGATAATACTTGTACGGTCCAATCTGCTGCCATCCGGTCAGCATCTTGCCTCTCGTACCATCGGATACCGGGTTTAAATAGAACCAGTTATTATCAGTATAGATCCAGTCTGTATCCATGAAGCCGTTTGCATTCAGATGATACCACTCATTATCAACATATACCCAGTTGTTCTTAACCGGTACACCATTGATGTAGTAAGACCAGCCGTAAATGCTGTTTACCCACTGACCATTCGCATTTGCCGGAGTGGAACCACCAGAAGAATTATCGGTCGGAGGTGTACCTGTATACACATCTGAAGAATTCATATAATATTCATCGGACTCGTCACTCCACTCACCCTTATCGCTTCCGTCAACCGCGCGTACCTTAAAGGTATAATCGCCGGATTTCGTCATGTATGGGTAGAAATTGTAGCTTGTGCCTGTGGTTGTAACAGTCGTTACGGTAGAACTGTTGCGGTACAGTTTAACTTCATATTTGCTTGCATCCGATACGCTGTCCCAGGTTGCGGTACGATTGCTCCAGCTAAGATCTTCGACCGTATCCAAATCGCCGTCAACAGCTGACATCGTAATCTTAACTTTCCACTCGCTCTTATCGCCAGATCGCTTCGTAACTTTGTAAGCCGACTTGGTTGCAGAAAGCTTTGTGCCGGATAACTGATAACCGTCCTTTGCCTCGATCGTCAGGTAGATGACCGGCTTATCACCTCTCTCCCACTCGCTGTCGTCATTGTCAAACTCCTGCTCGGTAATCTCAACATTACCCTTCGTAACTTGTACATCCGGATCCCCGATGCTGTCGCCCGCTTCCGGTTTCGCATTGACACGGAACTTAACTTCCGAGATCTTTTTGTCAGCCGCGTATGCCGGAATACTCATCGCCAGCGCCGCCATAATCGCCAGTGCGGAAACCGCCGCTGCTTTCAGGTTATGTCTCATATCCCATCCTCCTTTTTTAATGTACTTTCGCGTACAAACTCTTGTTTCCATTATAACAAACATATCTGCCTGCGTCAAAACAAACTGTCGGCATTTTCAAAATCTTCCCTTTGTTTTTTTGAAGTAAATGTCTGTTTTCTGTTATTGACAGGATAGCACACTTTTATTACCTGAGAATAACTTTTTGTTTAAGGTTTTCTGACATTTTCGTCAATGATAAAATTTATATCATAATTGCTATTTTCTGTGACATAAAAAAGAATGTACCTTTTTGTGTGATGGGGAATTCCAAGGAATTTTCTATCACACAAAAAATAGACCGGGGCAGATTTCTGCGGTCCGGTCTATTTCTACCTTACTTAAAAGCAGGTGTTCATTTTATTTGAAATACTCCACACCTGAAGCAAACAGCTGCATATCCTGATTTCCATAGATATTCATGCCTGTATCGCTCCAGCAGCGCTCGTTGTGACCCATCTTACCAAGAATACGTCCATCCGGGCTTGTGATACCCTCGATGCACTGGTAGGAACCGTTCGGGTTCCACTCCTCGCTGACGGATAAGTTTCCGTTCGGATCGCTGTACTGGATCGCGATCTGACCATTTGCGCGAAGTTTTGCAAGCCACTCCTCGTTGGCTACGAAACGTCCTTCACCATGGGACATCGGGTTGCAGTATACGCCTCCCAGCTCTGCTTTTCTGAGCCACGGGGACAGGTTAGATACAACCTTTAAGTATGCCATGCGGGAAATGTGGCGTCCAATGTTGTTGGTTGTCAGAGTCGGGGAATCTGCTTTCTGCGGCTCAATCTTGCCTCCGGTTAAAAGTCCCAGTTTGATTAATGTCTGGAAGCCATTGCAGATACCCAGTACCAGGCCATCCCGGTCATGAAGCAGTTTGTCGATCTCCTCCATCATCGCCTCGTTGCGGAATACCGTAGCGAAGAATTTAGCCGAACCATCCGGCTCATCACCTGCGGAGAATCCACCCGGGAACATGATGATCTGGGATTTCTTGATATCCTCTTTGTACTGCTCGATGGAAGAACGGATATCGGATGCATTCTGGTTGCGGAATACACGCACAATCGTCTCCGCTCCGGCTGCCTCAAACGCTTTCGCGCTGTCCAGCTCGCAGTTGGTACCCGGCATTGCCGGAATAAATACGGTTGGTTTTGCCACTTTATGTTTGCATACATATACCTTATCGGTATTGTAAAGTGTCTCTTCTGCTGCCTTCATCGGTGCGCCGGAAGCGGTCGGGAACACTTTCTCCAGGGTTCCGGTCCATGCTTTCAGAGCCTCTTCCATGGAGATCACGGTACTGCCATACTCGAAGGTTCCCTTGTCGGTTACCTCACCGATCACGGTGTACGGAATGGACAGCTCGCCTACCTTGCCGTCCGGAACCTCGCAGACAATATTGCCCCAGCCAGCGGCGAAGAAGTCTCTCGGATCTACATTGTGCTCAATCTTCACGCCCAGGCGGTTACCAAATGCCATCTTGCTGACAGCCTCTGCCACACCAGCACCCTCAACCGCATATGCGGAAATAATCTTTCCAGACTCCATATCGCGGTAGATTTTCTCGTAACCATCCATGATCTGGCTGTAAACCGGCAGGTCATGTGCATCTTTCTCGATGGTAAAGAGAACAATCTTGCTGCCCGCTTTCTTAAATTCCGGAGATACCACGTGTTTGGTATCGGAAATATCAACTGCAAAGGAAACCAGTGTCGGCGGTACATCGATTTCTCCGTGCTCTTCATCATAGAAACTGCCGGACATACTGTCCTTGCCGCCGATGGACGGAAGTCCAAATCCGAGCTGCGCACTGTAAGCACCGAGCAGAGCTGAGAACGGTGTGCCCCATCTCTTCGGATCTTCCGTCATACGTTTGAAGTACTCCTGGAAGGTAAAGCGGATCTTGTGGAAATCACCGCCGTTTGCCACGATCTTAGCAACAGAATCCAGCACTGCGTAAGTAGCGCCGTGGTACGGGCTCCAGCTGGACAGGTACGGATCATAGCCGTAGCTCATCATGGTAACGGTATCACATTTGCCCTTGCTCATCGGCAGTTTTGCCACCATCGCCTGTGTCTCGGTCATCTGGTGGACACCGCCGTATGGCAGGAATACACTGCTTGCGCCCACGGTGCTGTCGAACATCTCAACCAGACCCTTCTGGGAGCATACATTTAAGGAAGAAAGCATGGACAGCCATTTTTCTTTGACATCCTTTACTTCCTGTTTATCAAATACATTGCCTTCCCTGGTCGGAACCTCAACGGTAACGGTTGTCTCCTGATGAGCACCGTTGGTATCCAGGAATGCACGGCTTAAATCTACGATCGTCTTGCCTCTCCAGTTCAGAACCAGGCGCGGGGACTCGGTAACAACGGCAACCGGAACTGCCTCCAGGTTCTCTTCTGCTGCATAAGCAAGCATCTTATCAACATCTTTCGGGTCTACCACCAGAGCCATACGCTCCTGTGACTCGGAAATCGCAATCTCCGTTCCGTCCAGACCTGCATATTTCTTCGGAACCTTGTCAAGGTCAATCTGAAGTCCGTCAGCTAACTCACCGATCGCTACCGACACGCCGCCGGCGCCAAAGTCGTTACACTTCTTGATCAGACGGCTGACCTCTGGGCGGCGGAACAGTCTCTGTAATTTACGCTCGGTCGGTGCATTGCCCTTCTGAACCTCTGCGCCGCAGACCTCGATGGACTCCTCGGTATGTACCTTGGAAGAACCGGTTGCGCCGCCGATACCATCACGGCCGGTACGTCCACCCATCAGGATGATTACATCGCCCGGATCGGAAGTCTCACGGATGACGTTTTTGCGTGGAGCTGCTGCCATAACAGCACCGATCTCCATACGTTTTGCCACATAATTTGGATGATAAATCTCTTTTACATAGCCGGTAGCAAGACCGATCTGGTTACCGTAGGAGCTGTAGCCATGTGCTGCATCCTTTACGATGCGCTTCTGCGGAAGTTTGCCGTGCAGTGTCTCCGACATCGGACGGGTCGGATCAGCCGCACCGGTCACACGCATAGCCTGATATACATAGGTACGTCCGGAAAGCGGGTCACGGATAGCACCGCCTAAGCAGGTGGCAGCGCCGCCAAACGGCTCAATCTCGGTCGGATGGTTGTGGGTCTCATTCTTAAAGTTTACCAGCCACTCTTCTTCCTTGCCGTCGATGGTAACCGGAACTACGATACTGCACGCATTAATCTCCTCAGACTCCTCCAGATCCTCCAGCTTGCCTTCACGGCGAAGCTTCTTCATAGCAAGAACAGCCAGATCCATCAGGCAGACAAACTTGTCATCGCGATCTTTGTAGAGAACCTCGCGATCTGCCAGATACTGTTTGTAGGAAGCTTCCATCGGCTCATTGTAATCGCCCTTTGTAAAGGTAACGTCCTTTAACTCAGTCTGGAAGGTCGTATGACGGCAGTGATCGGACCAATATGTATCCAGCACGCGGATCTCGGTCACAGACGGATCTCTCTTCTCTTCGTTCTTAAAGTAGTTGTGGATATGCTCGAAATCCTTGAACGTCATCGCAAGGTTCAGGGAATCGTAGAGTTCTTTTAACTCTGCCTCGCCATAACCGCAGAAACCATCGAAAATCTTGACATCCTCCGGCTGCTCAAATACCGTTACCAGCGTTTCCGGCTTTGCGTTGTTATTCTCACGGGAATCCACCGGGTTAATGCACAGGGACTTGATGCCCTCGATCTGCTCCGCGGTCAGTGTTCCGGAAATAACATAAGTTGTCGCGGAACGGATCACCGGATTTTCCTCTTCATTCAGAAGTTTCACACACTGTTCTGCGGAATCGGCTCTCTGATCGAACTGTCCCGGCAGGAACTCAACGGAAAAGATCGTATCGCCTTCCTTGGACGGGAATGCCTCCTCATAGACAAAATCAACCGGCGGCTCAGAGAAGATAGTAATCAGCGCTTTCTGATATGTATCCTCCGATACATCCTCAATATCATAGCGGATCAGTACGCGGACATCGGTGATCGTGTCGATCCCCAGATAGCTTGCGATCTCCTCTTTCAGATCGTGAGCCAATACGGCAAATTCCGGTTTTTTCTCAACGAAAATACGTCTTACGCTCATGTTTTCCTCCTGTTTTTTCGTATTTTAATGTTTCATGTTCTGTAAAATACATTCATTTTTTAGCATAAAAGGCAAATGCCTTCTTCTAGCATCTGCCTTTATCATACACAATTTTTATAGATTAGTAAAATTAATATATTTAATATTTTTTATTAACATATCTTATTGAACAATTATCTCTTGCCTTATTTCATTCCTGCTTTTTTCATTTTGAAATCATTCATTAAAACGATTTTTCTGTTCCAACGTCCCTGTCTCATTCAGTGCAAGCAGCTTTCCCATCCCCGTCGAACGGTCATACGAAACAACCGACAGACTGGCATTCGCCACAATGATCTCCTGCGGCTCCCGATGGAAACGGAGCAGATAATTCATCAAAAAGACGAGGATCCCACCGTGCGCCACGATCACCGCATCCCCGGCTGTCTCCTCCAAAATCTGTCGGATCGCCCGTTCACTCCGCGCCTCGCAGGATTTTCTTGATTCTCCGCCGGACGGGATGCCGACCATCGGCTGTTCCCTCCACAGATGAAATTCATCCGGGTACTTTGCTTCCACCTGCTGCCAACTTTTGCCTTCCCAGTATCCAAAATCGCGCTCCCGCAGCCCCGTCAGGCGGCGGAGCGGTAATTTTTCTTCCTTTGCCAGGATCTCCGCCGTCTGGAATGCACGCGCAAGCGGGCTGGCATAGACCGCATCGATCCGCGTTTCCGCCGAATAGCCGATCCTTTCTTTCAGGACAGTGGCAAGCTGCTCCGCCTGCTGCCGTCCTGTTTCGTTCAGCGGAATATCCGTCGTTCCCTGTATCTTTCCCGCCCGGTTCCAGTCGGTCTGACCGTGGCGTACCAAATAAAACAGCATTTTCTATTACTCCTGTTCATCTATCTCTTTCTGAGCCATCTCTGCCGCCTGACCGCTGACCTTCATCGCGTCCATCGTCAGCTTCATGATATCACGGATCTCATCCTCGCTCATCTTCATGCGCTCCGCCAATTCCGCAAGGGTCGCCTCACGTCCCAGCTCCCGCGCCATGCTCGCAGAAATATCCTTGAGGACATTAACACGCGCCGCCATCTCCTCCTCGATCTTCGTCTCGCGGTTCTGAATCTGCAGCGCATCCTCGATCGCCGCGCGCACCTTTTTCTCCATCTGCGCGTCGAAATCACCGTTTTCGTACTCGCTTGCGAACAGAAACAGCGCCATATTTGCCTCCTGCACCAGATCGCCCGCCGGAAGTCCCCGATCGTGGTACTCCTCCGCGATCTGAACCGCCTTCGCCAGTTTTAACTCCGTCAGACGGGAAGCCGCGGTCTTGTCCCCCTCCGTCAGTTTTTTCAGAAGCGCCGCTTCCTCCTCCGGCGTGCCCTGCGGGAGATTTTTCAGTTCCTCTAAGTAAATATCATAAAATGTATTAGATTCCATGTGGTATTCCCTCCTAAAAAATACATACTTCTAAGATGATTCCGTCATTTTATCACAAACAAAACACAGATACAATCATTATTGACTCCGCCCTCCAATCATGTTACACTGAATACAGTTCTATAAGGAGGGCTAATAAATGGATATCAACTATGAATTATATAAAGTATTTTACCACGTAGCCTCGACGTTAAGTTTCTCCGAGGCATCTAAGCAGCTTTTCATCTCTCAGTCGGCGGTCAGCCAGTCGATCAAGGTACTGGAGAAGAAACTGAACCAGACTCTTTTCATCCGCAGCACAAAAAAAGTACAGCTTACCCCGGAAGGCGAGATCCTACTCAAGCACGTGGAACCGGCGATGAACCTGATCCGTCAGGGCGAAAACCAGCTGCTCGACTCTAACAGCTTAAACGGCGGTCAGCTCCGCATTGGCGCAAGCGATACGATCTGCCGCTATTATCTGGTGCCATTTTTAAGCGAATTTCACAAGCGCTACCCGAATATCCACATTAAGGTTACCAACCGTACCTCCATCGAATGTGCGCGGCTTCTGGACAACGGTCAGGTCGATTTTATTCTGACGAACTATCCAAACTCCGGGCTCGGTGGAACGCAGAATATCCATGTGCTGCGCGAATTCAACGATATATTCGTCGCCAATGAGACCTATTTTCCGATGAAAGACCGCCCGGTTACACTGCGCGAGCTGCAGGCGCTCCCAATCCTCATGCTGGATCGCAAGAGTACCACCAGCGAATTTCTGCACAACATGTTCCAGAAGCACCAGCTTGACCTCGTACCGGAGATTGAATTAAGCAGCAACGATCTGCTCATCGATCTGGCGCGCATCGGTCTCGGCATCGCATTTGTCCCGGATTTCTGTCTCCCGGCTGGCGAAAAAGAACTTTATGCCCTGACCTTGACTGAAGCCCTGCCGCCGCGCCAGCTCGTCGTCGTCCACAATGAGACAATGCCGATCTCACAGGCATCGCGTGAATTTATTGAACTTCTGGAAAACGGCTCCAAAATGCCTGAAGCTCCTGCTCCAGAGACGAAAGACTGACCCGTTTGACATCGCTCCATTCCCTTGGAAATAATTCCCGGTACTCCCGACGCCAGAACCGGTCATCCAGTAAAAGGATGACGCCCTGATCGGACGCGGTCCGAATGACCCGCCCTGCCGCCTGGAGTACCTTATTCATGCCCGGATACTGGTAGGCATATGCAAATCCATCTTTTCCCGCTTCTTCAAAATATCCCTGCAAAATTTTCTGCTCCGTGCATACCATCGGAAGCCCGGTTCCGACCACGATCACGCCGATCAGCCGGTCGCCTGTCAAGTCGATTCCCTCCGAAAACAGACCGCCCATCACGCAGAACGCCACCAGGGAGGTATCACGTTCAGCTGTTCGTTCGGGAGAAAATTTCTGTAAAAATGCTTCCCGTTCCTCCTCGGTCATGTAAGAATCCTGGATCAAAACTTCCATACTTTTTCCGGTTTTCCCAAAACGTTTTTCCACTTCCCGCACCCGGTTCATATACTGGTACGACGGGAAGAACACAATATAATTGCCTTTTTTTGCACTTGCCATCGCCTGGATGTAGTGCAGTACCCGCCGGTATTCCGTCTCATTGCGCCGCGTATACCGGCTCGTCACATCCGTCGCCGCCAGCAGAAGACGCCGCTCCTGCGGAAACGGGGACGGCACATAGACCGTATAGTCCTCCTCCTGATCCGACAGAAGCATCCGGTAATACCGGAGCGGCAGAAGCGTTGCCGAGAAAAAGACCGCCGCTTTCCCCTGCGACAGGCACTGCGCCAGATTTTCAATCGGATTGACACAATAAAGCCGGATGACAAATTCGCCGGACGGTAGAAGTTCCGTGTAAATCCTGTAATGCTCATCGACCCGCTCATACATATTTAAAAAATGTCGCACCGAAAAATAAAAATCCAGAATCGTGTCCCGTCCATCTTCCCCGCCCGGCTTTTCCAGATACTTTTCCATTTCTCCAAAAACACTGTTTAACACTGAAACCAGATGTCCGGCATCCTTGAGCAGCTGGTAGCCGCCGCACTCCCGCTTCATCTCCAGAAGCGCCTTATTTAACCTTGTAAGCTGCCGCCCCAGCGCCGGCGCACGATGTCCCAGTACCTTTTTCGTCAAAAGCACTTCTTCCTTTATAATAGAAGCACTGTACATTTCCCGCGCGCGCGATACCAGATTGTGAGCTTCATCCATCAGGAAGAAATAGTCTCCCTCCGCCCCATCCGCAAAATAACGTTTCAAGCGCACATCCGGGTCAAAGACATAATTATAATCGCAGATGATCCCATCCACAAACGAAGAAATATCGAGGCAGAACTCAAACGGGCAGACCTGAAATTTTTCCGCATACTCTAAAATCACCGAACGCGTGATTCCAAATTCCTGATGCAAAATTTCATACACCGCATCATTGACACGGTCAAAATGCCCTTTCGCACGCGGGCACATTTCCGGATTGCACACCGGTTTTTCCAAAATACACAACTTTTCCTTTGCCGTGATCGTGACCGAACGAAAATACAGCCCGCGTTCCCGCAAAATCGCCAGCGCCTCTTCCGCCACCGTCCGCGTGATCGTCTTCGCCGTCAGGTAAAAGAGTTTCTGCCCATGCCCTTCCCCGATCGCTTTAAGCGCCGGAAATACCGTCGAAAGTGTCTTTCCAATCCCGGTCGGGGCCTGGACAAACAGCCTGCGCCCGCGCTCCAGCGTCCGGTAAACCGCCACCGCCAGATCCCGCTGTCCCGCCCGGTACGGATAGGGAAATTCGAGCGCTTTGATTGATTCATCACGTCGCAGCCCGTTGTGATAGAGGTAACGCGCCCATTTGACATATTCATGGATCAGACCAGCAAACCATTCGGAAAGTTCGTCCATCGTCTGGATCTCCTGAAAGCGGCGGATCTCCTCCGTCTCCAGATTACAGTAGGTGAGCTGCAGTGTCACTTCGTCCAGCGCTTCCTGTAATCCATAGATATATCCATAACAGCGCGCCTGCGCCATATGCACGCCAACCGCTTCTTCCAGACAGTTTACATCCTGGTAAACACACTTGATCTCATCGATCGTGACATCTTTTCCATCCCGTATGATTCCATCCGCACGCCCCTCGACCACGATTTGGAATCCGTCCTCCTCCACCGAATGGCGCAGCGACACCTCCGCCTGATACCCTGATCCCATCCGCCGCTGTATCTTCCGGTGCATCCGTCCCCCAGCTAACATCGCCTCTCTCTGTGCACCCGCCGTTCGCCGGTTATCAATATCCCCCGAACGCAGAACGAACTCAACCAGATTGCGGACGGAGATCCGTATCTGCCTGCCGGTCAGCTCCATGTGTGGTTCCTCCCTTCCCCGTACATTTTATGTCTATCAAAAAGACTGCAGACACCATCTTCTCTCCGGCACCCGCAGTCTTTCTTTATTTTCGTACTATCAACTTTTCTTTCATCATGCCGATTCGGACCGTACATATCCTTCCAAAATATCTATGATATCTATGTTCCGCTTGAACCAGCCTTCCAGCCCTTTTATGCCGCTGTCACATTGTTTGCTTCCATCGTGTCAAGAAACGCCTCATACTCTGCATCCTCGCCCATGTACTCAACGGTCAGAATCTGTGTCAGATCCAGGCTCATAACTCCCAGAATCGACTTGGCATCAATAACAACACGGTTATAAAAAACATCAATATCAAAATCGCATTTTATAGAAGCATTGACAAATTTCTTGGCATCTTCTATCGTTTTCAGCATAATTTTTCTCTGTTTCATAATAAACAACTCCTTTTTACTGAATGTACCAACAGAATTTTTTCCTCCGTTTTTTAGGCACATTTAAAACCATAAAGATTTATTCAGTGTTTATAGCACGATTTTTGTCGAATGTCAATTAAATTTCTTTTATATCACATATTCTCGACACATGATTTTTACCAAAAAATCAGCGTATTTCTTGGTAAAATATCGCGACAGTTATAGCTGTGTGTCGTATTCATTTCACGCCAGATTGTCATTGTCTATATAAATCAAATAATTTTACAACTATATTTCGGGCAGTTGGACTAAATATTCATTGCAAATCCCCCGACTGGTAAGAGCACACAAGTTCCCTTTTGCTAAATTACCCTGACATTTAGGTTCCATATAAAATGATGAATGAAACCTAATAAATGGAAAAAAATATATTAAATCAAAAAAAATGAAAAATCGCAAAAAAATTGTTGACTTTTCGTTATGGCTATGATATTATAACTGAGTCAGCAACGAAGGGGAATAGTTCAATGGCAGAGCAACGGTCTCCAAAACCGTTAATGGGGGTTCGAATCCCTCTTCCCCTGCTTCTAAAGGCGTCAGTGATTCAGAGATGAGTCATTGGCGTTTTTGTTTTTTTAACAATAAAAGCTTGTAAATAAAGGCTTTTCGACGTTTTCTTGTTATCTAAGCGCATATCCTGTAATCATTTTCAGCTCGTCATTCTTGAGATCTTTCTTATCTAATACCACTTAATCCTATCTGTTTTAGTATTAAAATGTCACTGATTTGTCACTGAAGTGTCACTGATTTGTCACTGATTTTCCTATCATGTTTTTTGGAACGAACTTCTGTTTGATTATATCATAGACTTTCACTTTTCTACAAGATAAAATCTCCTATACATCATTATACTGTCAAAAAAGGTGTTTCTACTTATTATAAAAGGACAGAAGCATTTCTCCACTCCTGCCCTGTTACAATTACTATTTTCTTATACCTAGCAAATTATCCATTAGCCCATTCCGATAATTTTCATCTCTGCCATAAGCCCTTCTTATAGACTCAATCAGTGAGCATGGCTTCTTTTCTACTTTTTCTTCTTGCTCCTGTTCTTCATCCAGCGTCACTCTTCTCATGAATACAATTTCATCTGGCTTGAAACAAGGCTTTTTATTCTCCTATGTCTGACATGATACAATTACCACTTGTGGAACAGTTCACAAATATCAATGAATATTATTCTACTGCTACTCATGAATCTGTACATAGTACCATGAAAGAAACCAGATGCAACAGAGCAGAGGAAAGAAAAGGTAAGATTGTAGCGTTTGGATCTGAAGAGTACAGCAAAGAAGAACTTGTTGCGGAAATTGGCGCGGCTAGTCTTATGAATATCTTAGGAATAGAAACAAATAAAACCTTTAGAAATTCTACTGCATACATTCAGAGCTGGTTGAAAGTATTAAAGAATGAACCACGGTGGATCGTGTCTGCATCAAGTAGAGCAGAAAAAGCAGTCGAATACATTCTGAACGGTAAACAGTAACAGATGTAAAAAAGGGTGTCACCGGAATGATGGCACCCTACACATAAAAAAAGGAGAATAAACACATGGAAAGAATGATTAAATTATTAGGAATGGTTGCTATTATGGGAGTTATGTTATTTGCTGGCTTTACTCTGGGTCGGTATTCTGCCAGTGCTTCTGCCTACGTTGACACAGGATCGGAAGAGTTCCAAAATAATTTCGTTGATATGCGAAAAGTCACTGATTACAGTGCAACTGATACAGGTTTATATATCTATCTGGAAGATGGAACGGGGTATTACTGGGAACGATGATGATTTGATGATAATTGAATAGATGGGATAGAATAAAAAGCACGGTCTTATATTATAGGCTGTGTTTTTTGTTGTCTGGTGCTGGTGTGATGATCGGTTTATTTCCTAGCGTTTTAGTGGGTTGATACTATCGGAGTGGAATGTTAAAACCTATTGTTCAAGTAGGTTTCTTAATTTGGGTAATAGCAGGTTCATCTTTACACACGGTTAAAAAACAAATGTTCGATAAAATAAATCTCCCGTTTCATCCTATTGGCACTCTCTCCTCCCACCAGCAAAGCATCCAGAAAAAACATCAGTTCGATAAACCCACCCTTTTCTCTTCCAATCTCCCCTAACCTATGCTATAATAATTTCATGGGTGCTACCATATCACGGTAGGCGGTTGTCCTTCTCCAGAGGGACTGTGACCCTCTGATTACATAGAAACTGGAAACAGAATCTAGGAAAGGAGGGCTTAACCAATGAGTACAGCAGATGTTATTGCACTGATAGGCTTATGCTTTATGTGCTTTAGTCTCGGCTACAAAGTTGGTCGAGATAGTAATAAGACACAAAAATAACCGCCCTCTGTCCTCGAAAACAAGAGCGGTTATTTTATAACACAATTATTCAGGACAACCGTCTATCGGTAGCATCCTTTATATATAATATATCATTTTACTGTTGAATATGCAAGAGATTTTCACTGCGGAAAATTCCGTCGCGATTTCCGACAGAAATAACTAGAAAATCCCCCATTGATCTACATATCAATTTTTTTCTGCCATCCCATTTCGGGACTCCATCTTCTACCCCACCGGGGGGATATGTTCAAACCTGCAGAATTTAAGTACCTAAGCAGATGCCCCGGTATGGACAATATAGGAAAAATTAGTCACTACCACGTATAACCACAGTTCTCACATTTGAATGTTTTATTAATTTTCTTACTGAATGATCCCCAAAAGCCAACAGAAGCCATTCTCTCAAACGCTCCTATCTTCTTTATTTTGGTTGAGTGACAGGTTGGACATCTAGGGATGTTTTCTTCTGGTTGAGAAGATGGATAAATAACTTCCTTTTTAGTTGTTTTTTCTTTTTTTTCCTTTTCAAGCTCATTTTGAATATAAATCTTTTTTAGTTGTTTTCTTTCATCTTTATCTTCCATTCCTTTATAAAGCATTTTATTTCCGCATATTTTGCAAATAAATTTATTTGATTGATTTGGATTATATTTTCTATATTCATTACAATTTGGACAGAAATAAACAAATTTACGTTCCATACCATCACCCTTTTTATAATTTTACTAAATTATATCATAGTATGATATTTAAATCAATAAACGAATCTTTAGATAAGGGTGGAGCGCAAGTTAAAAATAATGTTCCAGATCTTGTGAATGGAATAAAAGGTTCTATTACAAATTTCTTTTCTCCTCAAAATATATATAGTAATAGTGATACAGAGAAACTAACCGCTTATATAAATAAATATTCAGAATTAAAAGAGAAAATAACCAACTTACAAAATAAAGGTATTGGTTTTAATGTTACAGAAGAAACAATCGTAACAAGTGCTTTTAATCAAACTATGGATGATGCCTCAGATAAGGCGAAAGAGTTTGCAAAAAGCAACAATGCCGCTGAATTATCATTGGATAATCTCAAAAAATCATCTAAAGTCGCTGAATTAGGTATGAAAGCTTTAGCTATGGCAGAAAACATGGCTATCATGGCTATTGTATCTTTTGTCGCTACGAAATTATTTGAATGGTATGATAACGTTGCTCACGCCCAAGAGTATGCTATGGAGCGTTCAGAAAAACTTACTTCTACCTATGAAAGCGAAAGAAGCACACTTGATGAGAATATTTCCAAATACAAAGAGCTAGGTCAGAAACTCAATGACACTTCTCTTTCTGCTGAAGAACTCCAATCTGTAAAACAACAACTCTTTTCTGTTCAGGATATAAACTTTGTCCTCTATAAAAAGATACTATATTACGGATAAGAAAATATGATAGCCTTGACGATTATTTTAACGAACATAAATGCCACAATGCCAATAATATGACCGTCAAGGCTTTAAATCATGTAGATGAACTACTTTAGGTAAAATATTCTAAAACATCATCCCACAATTCTTACATTCAAAAGTCTTACCAATCTTCTTACTGAACAGCCCAAATAATCCAACTGATGCGGCACGTTCTACACTACCAATTTTCTTTATATTTAAGCTACCACACGCAGGACACTTCGGTAAATTCTGTCCACCATTTTTAAATGCTAATTTAGGATCTGCTCCTGCGCGGATAGCTTCATGTGAGTTAAGCATCCGATTATATTCTTGGCAACGTTTTTTCTGGATATATGGTCTTTTATCAAACAACTCTTGATCAAACTCTGGAGAAGTTTTAACACATTCTTCGATGAATTTATCCTCCATGTCATCACCAAAGAAATCATACTTTATATCTTCATCCTCTTCTTCCAAATCGAGATATTGTGTTGGAACAGGATACATTGGACAACCACATATATCACATATTCTCTCTTTTTTCATCTTATTTCTAATAATTCTTCCACACTTTTTACAATATATTAACATAAACTACCCACCTCCAATTTTAAATAATTATACCATCATTCATAATAACAAACAAGCTTCAAACACTTGTTCATAATATAATAATACATGATATTTAGGTCTTTTAACAACGATGATGGCTTTTTATCTAAAATTGGCATTTATAAAAAATCATTTAAAGAAATTGGAGAAGCTTGTGAAAAAGCTTTAGACAAATCTTATAACATTTCTAACTCAAATAAAATCTACTATTACAAAAAAGGGAAAGTCATGTAAAACTTTCCCCTCATCCCCTCACTTTACAATTCTGGAAGCTGTTCTTTTTTATTTTCTTCCCATGCAAGATCAATATTTAACATTAAAGCAGATACTCCGGCTATTGTAGCAATCAGTAAATATCCCATTCCTTGAACCATATATCCAGTGAAATAATTACCATTGATAATGAAGTTATATGCGTCTCCGCCTACATAAGCATTCTTATCTAAATTGGAATAATTTTCACTGTAATAATAATTGTTTTTCTTATCATATCCTGTATATATTTTCTGAACACCTAAAATCATCGCGATTGCTGTAATAACAGCTAAAATACAAACAACCTTTTTCTTATTCATACCTATTTTCTCCTTTGTTTTTTATGAGTTATCACTTTCTTTTACATATGTATGGATTCTTCCATTATCTAGCTCTGTATCATCCCAAGACTCTCCTTCAAGACGATATGTTTCTGTGATTGTATCGCCAGAAAAACTCCATTTTCTCACTTTACCATCTGAATCATTTAACATAATATATTCATTTTCCACTTCCGAACTATATAATATTTTGACCATTCTATTTTCTGGATCTCTAAATAGAATTTTATAATTTACATTTAAAGTTTTCGGATATACTGCACATATAATTTCTAGTGTTAAATTTAAATCATCCGTATCATGGTAAACACCTATTCTTTTTTTATTTAACTCTTCTTTTACAATTTTTAATACTTTCTCACTATCGTATATCCCATTAGCCTTCTCCAATTCATCCTTCGCTTTAACAAAACTATCCAATCGCCCTTTATCAACATTCTCCATTCCCCATTTATAATAACATTCTTCCTTCTCCGAAATAGAGTCGCTATAATGTTCACTATCTTTTATCACTTTATCAAAATAAGAAATTGCTTCTTTATAAGCTCTTTGATGTTTTTTTATCATTCCTATATAATAATATGAATCTCCGTATCCTTCACATTTCAGAAAATCACTTAATGCCATAGATTCACTATTATTTTGATAAAACATCATTGCACTTGTATACATAGCTTTTTGTTTGAATTTATTATCAATTTTTTCTACTTGTTCATCTGAATCTTTATATGCACCTAATTGTTCATATATTTTTTTCGCGCCAGAATAATCTTCTTGCTCCATCAATTTTTCAGCTTCGTTATATTGTTTATGTGGAACTATGATTTTTTTATAGCCTAAATTTCCAACTAGTAAAACAGCAACTACTACTACGGCAATCTTTGTTCCGAATTGTAATTGTTTTATCTGCTTCTGTCGAATTTTTTCTTTTTCAATATTCTTTAACTCTTTTTCTTTTTTATATTCCTCTAACTGAGCATTAAGATACTCTTTATTAAAAACTCTTTGCTGATTATCAATTTCACTTCCACAGCGATAACATTTCGTTCTATGAATTCCATTTATACTTCCACAGTTACAGCACCAAACACGATTACCAAATACTGCTGGAACATATTGGCAAAAATTGACTGGAATATTAGGATTTAAACTCCGCTTATATTGCTCTGCTAATTCCTTATCCAGAACATCACTTATCAGTTTCTTCTCAACTAAAATCAACTCATGGTTAGATGGATTTTCTATACTTCCATCCCCATATACTATTTCACTAATCCAAAATACAAATTTTCGAACATTTTTATTACTAAATACAATCGGTGTCTGGCTGCCAGTAACATCATTTTCTTTCATTTTTAAATCCAGATATTGAAATTCCGACTGCTCTATCTGGACATTCGATACATCAAATCCAATAACAGAAATCTTAAATGCAATAATTTTTTTTTCTGAAATGCTCTGGAATTTTAACTGACCTATAATCTTATCTTCTTTAGTATCATAAAGCAACGCTCTTCCTAATAAAACAAGAGGTGCATCGCCCAGTATGTAAATGTCCGTATTTTTACTTAACTGGGTATATCTTTGATTTGTTTCTCCCATACCTACTCTCTCCCATCTTCTCCTACTCTCAAAGTACCATATATCCATTATATTCGTTTTTCCGAAGATATTCAACTAAAAGAATACCTATTACACTTAATTCATACGATATAGAAACGGAGGTGCTACAATGATCGATTATTCCCCATTCTGGAATACTCTTGAACAATCAAGTGAAAATTGGTATACCCTCACGAATAAATATCATATATCGCATAGCACGCTCCACAGACTGAAACACAATAAAGATGTATCTACCAAGACCCTCAATGACTTATGCCGGATTCTGGAATGTAATATTTCTGACATAGTACAGTATGTTCCATCTGACACGGATCAAGTGCTATAAGAAAAACTACTCTTTTGTCTCTTGATATTTATACTCTGATTTTTTCTTTGCTTATACAAAATTATACCATATATTTTCAGAAAATTGTAAAAATTCGAGTAAAAAAGAGCATTTTCCGGTCTGACACAGCCAGAGGTTGATGCTCTACTGAATCTCATAAAAGCTATGAAACAAAATTAATTCTCCTCTCCTGCTCCCGTACTAAAAAACGTAAAAAATAGGGTATACCGGATTTTTCTATCCAATATACCCTATACGAACTATTCCTCTACATTTTTAACCTATCTACTATTTTGAAAATACCGCATCATTTCTGGAAAGAAGATATACACAATACTGATTCATGCTGATCCCCTCTCTCTGTGAATGCTCTGCAAGTGAACGATGCAAACTTCTTGGTATTCTCAATTTAAACTGTCCAGAATAATCTTCCAAACTGTCCGGTTCATGAATTTCTACGCCATCTTCTAATGCAGCTTCAATCCATGCTTTTTTCGCATCCTGTGCATTCTCAATCGCGGATTCTAATGTCTCGCCACAAGTAATACATCCGGGCAAATCTGGATAAGATACCACAAATCCCCCCTCATCCTTATCTTCTACAATTTCCATACGATAGGACATTGCCATATAATCATTCAGCGTCTTCATTATTTTTCGCCTCACTTTCAACAATCTGCCTTACCATTTCTACATACACTTTTTTGATTGGTTCATGCTTTGGTATTGTAATTGGCATACATCCTTGTTTTCTAAAAGTATAATGACTGCTTCCACCTTTCGGAGCATTCATTTCATATCCATAACTTTCTAATACCTTCCGTAACTCATCAAACCGGAGGTCTTTTGATAAATTGCATATACGCGCTATTAGTTTATCCCATTTTGACATTCTTCATACCTCCTATTTATATTATATGTGGTGTCATATATGGTGTCAATATCTTTTATCATATACCACCCCAAAACGGCGAAAAAAGGCATATCAGATATATTATCACATCCAATATGCCCTTATGTATTATAGTTTCACTTTAGTGCACTAAAGTATTTTACCAATTTTTATTGATATTGTTATATTTTTATCATGCTTCATTGTATTAAAGTGACCCATTGATTTTATTAGGTTTTTTAATCATTCACTTTAGTATGATAAAGTATCTATTTTTAAGACACCTTAACCTCCCAATTTTTCATAGCATCATACACACAATCTGGAACTTTCCCCTTGCTCTTCTCTGCCAGCTCATCAATATAATTCTTCTTACCCTCAATCACACCTTTCTTTGCTTCATCTTCTGTATCATATGTACCCAAGTCAATTTTCTTATTTAAAATCATTATGCTGACCTCATACTTCCCATCATCATTCAGAGTGGTATTAGGTGCTTCTCTGTCCTCAAATACCGTATTCAGATAATGAGAAAGAAATGCACACGTTTCTGGACTGTATATATTAGCTTCATTGCACAGAAGATCTTTATCAAGATCAATCGCATTCCCCGGAATATAATGTTCATCATACCAGATTTTGAAGTTGGAAAAGTTCTGCCATTCATCACATACTCTTGTATCTTTATAATATGGTTTGTACGCATGAATCTTTGAGTTGTAGCATCTCTGGATCATGTTTGTCCATCTGTTATATGCATCAGAACAATAATCAATATCATCTGTGGCAGTCTTCTCAGGCACTCCCAATCGGATGCGTCAGGAAGCATTTCTGACCTCAGAATAATTACGCTAACATTATTTTTCTTAAATTTTCCCAAAATCCAAGCAACCTACAGCAGCCCAATCGCCTCCCGCACATTTGCCACCCCTTCCAGCCGGATATCCGACCTTGGTTTCAATTTACTGACATTGACCATCGGAAGAATGCATCTTGTAAATCCCATCTTGACTGCCTCATGGACTCTCTGCTCTGCCATCGAGACGGCGCGCACCTCTCCGGAGAGTCCGACCTCGCCAAATACGATCGTTTTCTCATCCAGCGGACGGTCTTTATAGCTGGAAATCAGCGCCATCACGATCGCAAGGTCAAGCGCCGGCTCGTTCATCTTCATGCCGCCTGCAATGTTGACATACGCATCGTACCCGGACAGAGCATAACGACATCGTTTTTCCAACACTGCCATGAGCAGGTTCACACGGTTGTAATCGACGCCCGCTGCCGTCCGCCGCGGCAGTCCGAAATTCGTCTTTGACACCAGCGCCTGCACTTCCAGAAGAATCGGGCGGGTTCCCTCCATCGAACAGGCAGTCACCGCACCGGATGCCTCCGCCGGGCGCCCTTCCAGCATAAATTCGGATGGATTCGGCACCTCCGCCAATCCTTCCTCCCGCATCTCAAACACGCCGATCTCATTGGTCGAACCGAAACGGTTCTTCACTCCCCGCAGAATCCGGTAGGACGCATGGCGATCGCCCTCAAAATATAGCACTGTATCGACCATATGTTCCAGCATACGCGGTCCCGCCACAACGCCCTCTTTCGTCACATGACCGACGATAAAGACTGTCACACCCAGTCCTTTTGCGAGCTGCATCAGGACGCCGGTGCACTCTCTTACCTGGCTGACACTGCCCGGTGCGGAACCTGCCGCCTCGATAAACATGGTCTGGATCGAGTCGATCACGACCACGTCCGGGCGTACCTCCCGGATCACCTCCGCGATCGTATCCAGGTTCGTCTCACTCAGGAACGAAAGTGGTCCGCGTACCGTCCCGATCCGGCTTGCCCGCAGTTTGATCTGTTTTAATGACTCCTCGCCGGAGACGTATAAAACCTTTTGTTCCTGTCCTGCCAGGTTCCGGCAGACCTGCAGAAGCAGGGTTGATTTTCCGATTCCCGGATCTCCGCCGACCAGCACCAGGGAGCCACGCACCACGCCGCTTCCAAGCACCCGGTCAAGTTCTGCAAATCCGGTTCTCGTCCGATCCGTATCGGAAAGCTCAATTTCATCTAAGCTGACCGGCTTTGCCTGCGCGCCAACCCGTTTCCCCGGTGCCGCCGTCAGCGAAGCCGCTGCCGCATACCGCCCTGCTGCCGTACCGGATGATGCTGGTGCGGACGGCGCTTCCACCATCGTATTCCACGCCTTGCACGCCGGGCACTGCCCCATCCATTTGGAAGATTCATAACCGCATTCCCTGCAGAAAAATCCCGTTGATTTTGCCTTTGCCATGCTGATTCCTTTCCAAACACTTCTTCTCATATTTCTTATTACACAAAAAGCTGCTGCATGGCGGAAACCGGCTTCCGGCGCACACGCCCGCCATTCCTGCCATGCAGCAGCTTTCATCTCACGCATTGTAACTTGTACGTAACGTTTTGTTTTTCTTTTCCTTATCTGGCTTCAATCCGGATTGCGGTTGCCTTGCCCGGGTTCAGCTCCACGCTCAGTACCAGTTTGCCGCTGACGTTGGTCTTCATGCCACCAACCGATACGCCGTCTACATATACCTCATACTCACGCTCATCCTCTAGCTGAATGGTAATCTGAGCATCCTTCTCGCCCTCAACCGAAAACTGTACGGAAGTATCTCCCGCCTGGAAATGATTGACTGCCGTGCCCGGTACCGACTCATATACGAACATTCCGTTGCGCTCCAGCTTGGTAATCTCGCCGAATGTTTTTACCTTATAAAGATCGCCCTGAAATTCAAAATCCTGCAGCTTGGACTTTGCTGCTAACATATAATTGCCAAAACTGATGGTTCCGTCATCCTCGATGCGGATTAACTCGCTAACTACTGGCATAATGCTTTATCCTCCTAGTATCCTTTTAATCAATATCGCAACTGCTCCGCACTTACACAGTTACTCAGTAGTATCATTTTAACACACTTCGACCGGGTTTACCAGTCTTTTCGCTTCCAGCCCTTTAGACCGTCTCAAATTTCAGCTGATCGCCATCTTTTTCAATCCGAACCTCTGTTTTTTTCCGGATCGTGCCTTCCAGGATCTTCTCAGAAAGCTGATCCTCGATCTGCGTCTGGATCGTCCGGCGCAACGGTCTTGCACCATATTTGGAATCATATCCCTTGTCTGCCAGGAAATCGATCGCATCATCTGTGATCGTGAGCGTCATTCCAAGCTGGTCCTCCGTCCTTTTCTTGATGCCGCGCAGAAGAATGCCCGCGATCGTCTTGATATTCTCCTTCGTCAGAGGATGGAATACTAAAATCTCATCGATTCGGTTTAAAAACTCCGGCTTAAACATCCGGCGCACTTCCTCCATCACGCGCTCTTTCATAAACGCATAATCCGCTTTCTCACCGCTCTCCGACGAGAATCCAAGCCGCTTCGGGGAAATAATATTTTCAGCGCCCGCATTGGAGGTCATAATCAGAATCGTGTTCTTGAAATCCACCTTCCGTCCCTGTGCGTCTGTAATGTGCCCGTCATCGAGGATCTGCAGCAGAATGTTAAATACATCCGGATGTGCTTTTTCAATCTCATCAAAGAGAATAACCGAATATGGATTGCGACGCACCTTCTCGCTGAGCTGTCCGCCCTCCTCGTAGCCAACATATCCTGGCGGAGAACCGATCATCTTGGAAACGCTGTGTTTCTCCATGTACTCCGACATATCAACGCGGATCATCACATTTTCCGTGCCAAACATCGCCTCCGAGAGTGCCTTGGAAAGCTCTGTTTTTCCGACACCCGTCGGCCCCAGGAACAGAAACGAACCGATCGGCCGCTTCGGATCCTTGAGTCCCACACGACCACGGCGGATCGCACGCGCCACGGCGGATACAGCTTCCTCCTGTCCGACCACACGCTCATGCAGAATGGACTCCAGTTTCAACAGCCGCTCTGACTCTTCTTCTGCCAGCTTGCGAACCGGGATCTTCGTCCAGTCAGAAACAATGTCCGCAATCTCATTTTCACCGACCACTAACTTGCGTGAATTTTTCTCTTTTTCCCATTTTTCACGAATCTTTTCAATCTTTTCCTGCTTTTTCTGCTGCTTCTTCTTGATCTCACCGGCTTTCTCATAGGCTTCAGCCTTGATCGCCTCTTCCTTCTGGCCTTCGAGTTTTTTGATCTCCGCTTCGAGCTTTTTGATCTCCTCCGGCTCCGTATATACAGTCAGACGTAGCTTCGAGGATGCTTCATCGATCAGATCGATCGCCTTGTCCGGCAGGAAACGGTCATTGATATAGCGGGCAGACAGGCGCACCGCTGCCACCAGCGCCTCATCCTGGATCGTTACCTTGTGGTGCTCCTCATAGCGGCTGCGAAGCCCCTTCAAAATCTCGATGGATTCCGCCTCCGTCGGCTCATCTACCATAACCGGCTGAAACCGGCGTTCCAAGGCCGCATCTTTTTCGATGTATTTGCGGTATTCTTCCAGCGTCGTCGCACCAATGAGCTGAATCTCGCCCCTCGCCAGTGACGGTTTCAGGATATTGGAGGCATCGATCGCGCCCTCCGCGCCGCCTGCGCCGATGATCGTGTGAATCTCGTCAATAAACAAGAGCACATTTCCACTCTCCCGCACCTCGGCAAGTACCTTCTTAATCCGCTCTTCGAACTCACCGCGGTACTTGGATCCTGCGACCATGCCGGACAAATCGAGGCTGACAACCCGCTTTTTCGCGATCGTCTCCGGTACATTGCCGGAAACAATGAACTGCGCCAGACCTTCCACAACCGCCGTCTTTCCGACGCCTGGTTCCCCGATCAGGCACGGATTATTCTTCGTCCGGCGGCTTAAAATCTGAATAACACGTTTCATTTCCCGTTCCCTGCCGATGACTGGATCGAGCTTTCCGTCCCGCGCCATCTGGGTCAGATCCCGGCTGAAATTGTCCAGATTCGGTGTATTGCCTTTCTCCGGGCGCACCCGTCTTGCTGCCGCATCTTCCGCTGCCTCGGACGGCGCGTCATCGCCCATAGCCCCCATCAGATCCACATATAATTTCTGAATATTAACATTCATTGTATTGAGTAAACGGCACGCAGTTGATTTTCCATCCTTGATGATGGCAATCAGGATATGCTCCGTTCCAATCAGAGGCGCTTTGAAAAAAACCGCCTCATCATAACTCGCCTGCAGCACGGCGCGCGCCCCCGGCGTATACTCAATCTGTCCCTCTACCTGAGTCGCCACTGCCGGGCTTATCAGACGCTCCATCAGTTCCATGACACGCTCTTCTGTCACATCATGTTCTGCCAGAACCGCTGCCGCCACGCCAGTTCCCTCTTTTATCAGTCCTAAAAGCAGATGCTCCGTCCCCACATAGCCGTGTTCCAGCTCCTGCGCTGTCTCGACTGCCAGACGGATCGCTTCTCTGGCTTTCTGAGTAAAACGATCGATCATTTTACTGTTCCTCCTGTTTCTTTTTACTTTACACCAGCTTCGGCAGTTCCTCCCGCAGATATCGCGCCCGCTCTGCCTCCAGTTCCTCACGTCCCAGCGGCTTGCTCGAACGTTTCTGTAAGTTTGCCGGCTGGATGCCGATCATCAGGCGGTAAATGCTCACAAATTCTGCCAGTTTTAACAGCCCGTCCGCGATGCCCGCCCAGACATGAGATAGAAATGTCATCGCTTCCTTGAGCGTCATCCGGCGCGCATATTTCAGAACGCCGTAGGACTTGTACGCCTCATCCTCCCGCTCCAGGCGGTGCCTCGACAGAGAAACCTCGCGGAACTGATTTTCCTGCGCCGAGAGCTGCCCCGCCACGTTGGCTACCAGCTCCAGAATCTCTTGTTCGGTGATGCCGAGTGTTTTCTGATTGACTACCTCGTACAGATCGCCGTAGTTTTCATTGCCTCTGCCATAAACGCCGCGCACGGTCGTGCCGAAACGTCCCATATCGCCCAGAAGTTCCTGAAATTTCTTATTCATCGTCAGAGACGGCAGATGCACGACCACAGACGCCTTCATTGCTGTTCCGACATTCGTCGGATAGGACGTCAGATATCCATATTTCTCATTGAATGCATACGGAATCTTCTCGTTGATATAATCATCCAGCGCATCCGCTTTTGCATAACATTCTTGCAGATTGAGTCCCGATGCCAGCACCTGTAAACGGATATGATCGTCCGCATTTAATACCATGCTGACCCGCTCATCCTCCGAACAGAGGATCCCGCCCGGCGTCGTCTTCTCCGCCAGCGTGCGGTTTAAAAGCCGCCGTTCCCGCAATGCGGTGCGGTCAAGCTTCTCCATCAATTCCAGATCTTCATATTCATAAAACTGACCGTCCCGGTCACCCAGATCGCGGAAATTCTGTTTTAAACGGGCAATCATCGTCCGCGCCTCATCCGGCTCCAGACGGCTCGGAAATTTATATTCTTCCCAGTTCCGAGACAGACGCACCCGGCTGGAAACGATATTGGACGCATCATTCGCCACTTCCTCAAACCATTTCGTCATGTCTCATCTCTCCTTCCAGACTGTGTATCTTATCCCGGCAGGCAGCAGCCGTCTCATAGTCTTCTTCCTGCAACGCCGCTTCCAGCCTGCGTTTCAGCTGCTTAATCTGCTCTTCCGGGCTGAATTCCAGTTCTCCCTTCTTTGTCACCTCTGCAGCCGCCTGACTGCGCGGCTGGATCTTCGGATGTTTGCCGGTATGGCTCGAATTTTCCTGCAATTTCTTAATTTTCTCTCCAAGCAACGGATCAAACACATGATAACAGTCCGCGCATCCGAAACGGCTGTTCTTGATAAATTCTTCATACGTTGTGCCGCAGGTCGGGCATACCACATCCTCTTTCGGTGCCTGGCTGGCAGACGCATCCGTCAGTCCCAAAAGGCTCGAAAGCAGTTTTCCAAGCGGAAATTCTCCCTCAATCAGTGCCGAGTACGGTCCCAGATCCATCTCTTTCGCGCACTGGGCGCAGAGATTATGCTCTGTCTTGACGCCGTTAAACACTTCTGTATATTTAATATTCGCTTCGCGAATCCCACATTTCTCACACAGCATAATTTATCCTCCCAACATACACATCCCGCAACGGTTCCAATACACAAAAACCATCGCCCGCAGCCGGAACCTGCTATTCCGCTGTAAATGCGTCATAAATGGAATCCACCAGATTGTGAACCTCCTCGCGGCTCACATTTTTACAGACACCTCTTGCCAGAATTACACTGAGATCCCGGCGCATCTCCGAGATCGTCCGCATCTTATCCGTATCAAGTGCAATCACTGCCCCGCGGCGGCGGTCCACACGCAGAAAACCTTCCTGTTTCAGTACAGAATATGCCTTGTTGACCGTGTGCATGTTAATTCCGATGTTATCCGCTAACTGGCGCACGGATGGCAGCGTATCGCCCTCCCGGATCTGGTCGGTCGCAATCCCGATGATGATCTGGTTTATGAGCTGAATATAAAGCGCTTCCTCACTGTTAAAATCAATCTCTACAATCATACTCCACCATCTTTCATTCTGACGGCAGACCCCGTTTCTAAATACAGTCAGCCGCCTGTTTTATCATTTGTTATATAAATTGTATAACAAACAGGTGTTTTCGTCAACTGTAAAACTGTGTTAATTGTGTGAACTTGTTACAAAAAAATCGATATAAAAGAAAAGACAGATACCCGCCAGAAATCTCCTGGACAGATATCCATCTTTTCCTCTTTTATTTACTGCGGATCGTCGATATACTCAAATCCATCCCCATCGCGCCGATCCCGCTCTAACCGGGCTTTTGCCTCGCGGGCGCGTCTGGATCGCTCTGATTCCGACTCATATCTCGTTGGGCGATCACCGTATTCCTCCCGTTCCAGCGTGTAGTAAAGCTCCGAGCGGGATGCCGGGCGCACATAAATCGCCGGGCGCGCATTCCGGCGTTCTCCCGATGCTGCAGACTCTTTCGTCGCACGATGCGCCGATGCCGGCGTGTAATCGCGCTGCAGGCGGCTTTCTTTTGCTGAAACAGCACGTTCCCGTTCTGTGCGTCGGCTTTCTGCCACTGCCTGGCGTTCCCGCTCTGCGCGGCTTCCGTCTGCCGAAGTTCTGCGCGGACGCTCAGAACGGCTTTCCTCTGCCGCATCTCTGCGGGTGCGCTGCAGACGTTCTTCTTCTGATGCCTCTCTGCGGACACAAGCCGGACTGCTTTCTTCTGGCATTTCTCTACGGACGCGTTCGGAACGATTTTCACTTCCTGCTTCCCGGCGGCGTCTTTCCTCCGGCATCCGTTTTGCGCGGTCTGCCGATGCTGCTGCCTCCATACTCCGCTCCCGGCGAACCGGCTGGGACGCGTGCTCCTCATCCCTTGTCCGGCGGGCCGGCGGCGTCTCGCGCTCCTCTTCCCGCTCCCGGCGGACCGGTCTCGTCTCCAGCGTCTCCTGGGTTCGGCGCGTACTCCGACGCCCTTCCTCCATCCGCTCTGCGGACGGGCGGTGTCTGTCATCCGCTGCCATGCGCTCCTTCTCACTCCGCGCTGCCGGTCTTGCCGGCGTCATTTCCCTATCTTCTCTCTTGTCGCGTCCAGTGCCTCGTTTCACCCGTGCGTCTGCCGCCGGTCGTGCATTCGGCGATGACGGACGACGCTTGAACCTCTGTCTGCCTCCGGCTGCCTGCGCTTCCTCTCTCCACTCTTTCCGCTTGAGCAGAAGATTGATCACGATAAAGAACAAGATTACACACGCTACGCCCAGAACCGCAAGCATGACAAAGCGAATATTATAATCCCTGCAAAGTGCGTTGTACTTATCTACAATCTCTTCCACTTGTGCATCATCGTATTTAGTTGCCAGAGACGGGTCTTCAAAATACCGTTGGAAGGTCTTTTCTGCAATATCATACCGATACAGCGACTTCTCGCCGCTCTCATTCATACCATATACGACACAATACTTCTGCTGTTCATCGCTCTTCCATACCCAGCCCTGCACTTTATACGTGCCGTTTAACTGAATGGTCGTCTCCATAAATCCATCCGGAATCTGAACCGACTCATCCGGTGGAAGCACCAGAATCGACTTTGCTGTCACATCGATCGTCACATACGGCGATAACACACCGGATTCCGGTATATAAATATAAAACGCACCATTTCCATCGGCACCCTGCAAATACAGAAGCGTCAGGTCATTGCCATTTCCACACTGGACCTCTGAACCGCCATAAGTACAGGTAGACTGCGTATATCCTTCCGGAAGCAGGGAGGCATCAAATTCCGTCGCCACCGTATAGGAAACGCCGTCTATTTCCACATCCAGCCCGTTTGTCACAACCGGCGTTGTCCCAACTGCCTCTGTTTCAGCCCCTGTCTCCGCCTCTGACGGCACATCGACCGTATCTAGCTTATTGACTGTGATCGTGTAGCTCTTAGTTGTCTGTCCATCCTCCGCCGTCACCTTGCAGACAACGGTATTAGCACCTACCTTTAAGCCGGAATCACCACTGACAAGGACTTTCGCCTTGCTGTCCTTCGCACTCGCGCTGACCGCCAGCTTATCGACGCTGGCTCCTACCTGCGCCGTATAGGAAGTCACATTTGGCGAAAATGCAGGGGAAAGTGTTCCTGGAGAAATCTTTAAGGACGAAAGCGCCGCTTCCGCCGAGGAGGTTGCCGGTGCTTTTACTTTGACACTCGCCGTCCCCGTTTTAGAAACTGTGACTGCCTGTGCATCTGAGTCATAGACTTCATAACTTCCCACAGAGATCGACGTATTTCCCGCCTGCACTGCCTTGAATTTCAGCGTATAGGAAAATGCCTTCGTCGAATTGGAATCCATCGTTCCAACCAGGCGGACGGAACCTGCACCGCCGCTTGCGTTATTTCCGCTCACAAACTCAATGACCGACGGATCATAGGAAAGTACCACGTCGGATGCCCCTAGATTTCCATCCTGAGAGGAGATCTTCACATTGACGCTGAACTCCTGACCCACCGTCGCACTCGGATCGGAAAATGAAATTTTTGCGCTGGATGCATAGGCGCTGATCCCGCCAACCGGCGCCGCCACCGTCAGCATACCTGCCGCAAGTATACCTAATATGATATTTTTAAATCTTTTCATTCAACTGCCCTGTCCTATATTCTTTATTGGTAACGGTTCCATATCTGCACCGTTCCCTTTCTTTACAAATTTTCACGTACCCGCTGCCATCTCTCAAGACCAGCCGCAGGTACGTGAAATATCCCTACAGTCCCAGAATCTTCTTCTGCATCAGAAGAATATCCAAAATATCTACTTTTCCATTTCCATTGAGGTCGGCGCGCGCGATTTCTTCCGCTCTTAACTTTCCAAGTCCCAGTATCGACCGCTGTGCCAGCAGGACATCCATGATGTTCAGCTTACCATCGCCGTTGACATCCCCGCGCACCGACGATGCCGCATGCGTTCCCGATGTGGACTGGGATGGTGCCGCCGCGCTGGTCGGCGACTGGCTCCCCTGCGGACTGCCGGCGCTCCCGACAGACTCCCCATTTGGCGCAATCAGGGTTCCGGAACTGCCGCTCCCAAATCCATTCACATTCGATCCCGGTGCGGACTGCCCGGAAGGAGAGCTTCCTGAACTGCTTCCCGAAGAGGTCGGACCGACAATCTGCACATCCGAACCGCCGGAGGAAGAATTTCCTGAACTGCTTCCTGAAGACATGCCCGGTCCCGTCGCCGGACCGCTAGAGCTGCTTCCAGAGGAAACGCCGCTTCCAATCGAGCTTGAGTAGGTCGGACCGCCCGACTGGCGCACTACGTGAAGGACATAATTTCGCAGATTTCCATTTGCCGCTTTGACCGTCACGGTGATCTCATTGACACCGCTCTGCAGATCGACCGTTCCCGTTCCGGCAATCGTTGCCTTGGAATCAATCGCGCTCGCTGCTACCGTCACGCTTGCCACCGATGGATCCACGATCAGATCGTAGGACTCCGTATCTCGGTTAAAGGTCGGTGTCAGTGCAAATCCATCGACACCCAGCGCCGACAGCTTGTTGTTCGGGCTGCCGTCCAGCGTCGGTTTGACGCAGGCGCCCGCCGGCATGTTTTTATACACCGGAATCGAGAACTCAAGTGTTGTATTTGCCAATGCCGTGATCTTCGAAAGCGTCAGTCCTTCGGCAGCTGCCGCCTGCACGTTCGTCATGTACTGATGTTTATAAAGGTTGCTGCCCTGCACATTAAATTTCTTTAAGTACAGCGTATCCTGCCCTTTTTTTACATAATTATCGCCATAATAAACCGAACCGCCGCGGATCGATTTCTCGATGCTGTTCCACGGGCGCAGATAGCTTCCCGACTGGGATGCCCACCAGAGTCCGCGTTCTACCGCACTCATCGAGCCGGACTGATATGCCTCTATATTAAAGAAGTTATAATATCCCTGATAGCCGGACACCGTTCCGGAAATACTGCGTCCGGTTCCCTGGCTGCCCTGTTCCTGCAGAATCATCGACGCCAGAATATATGGATTGACTCCCGATTCGGATGCCGCATTCATGATGATATCTACATAGGAAGTACCGATTGCAGACTGCTGCGCCACTCCCGTGGAAGTTCCCGAACTGCTGTAAGTGCCACTTCCCGGTGCACTTGTTCTTCCGCTGCTGGTTGAACCAGAAGTTGTTCCAGTTGTGCTGCTTCCCGGTGCGCTTGTACTGCCACTGGTGGTTCCAGCCGTGCTGCTGGTTGTCCCCGATGACTTATTCGATGTGCCGCTGCTGACCGGCGCCGTCTCCCCGTCTGCATTGTTGGAAGAAAATCCATCTCCCGCCATGCCTGGTCCATTGGTCGCTGCCACCCGCTCCGTCTTATGATCGCTGATCGAAGCAATCGGAGACGACAGACCGACGCTGCTTCCGCTCGAACCTGACGAACTTCCCGGTCCCGTCGCTGAACCGGAAGAAGAGCTTCCAGAACTGCTTCCCGTACCGGCCGATACCGACGAGCCGCCCGACACCGTGCCGGAAAGGAAGGTTCCGCTCACCATGTTCTGCAGCCCCGTCTTCGTGTGAAGCGAACTGTCATACGACTGTTTCATGAACTGGTAAATATATTTATCATTTAAGAAATTCCGCGGATCCATATAATAGGCGATAATATCCGAAGACGCCTGTACCCAGGAGCTTCCGTCAAAGCCCGGCCAGGTTCCGGTTCCCCAGTCATACGCACCTGTCTCGGTCGATTTCCAGGACGAAATGCTGCTGCTCGCAACCAGGTTCCGCCCGATCACGCTTTCATTTTTCAACGCTGTGTTCCAATCCAGATTCGTCTGGAACGCCGTGAACGTCCAATTCGGATATTGTGCATGCAATTCCCGGAGTCCCTGTTTATAGCTCTCCGGAAATCCCTGCTTTGTCAGATAGCTTTCAAAATCCGAATCCGATTTGATCGCCGTCGGAAACTTTATGTATTTGCTCGAAACATAACCCGTCTGCTCACCGCCGCTTCCGCTATATCGTATCTGATACCATACGACGCCATCCGTTCCCGTCTGCTCACCAAGTACTGTAACTGGTGCGCCCTTGGACAGCTTCGCTAGTGCCTGATACGAAGTGCCAGGACCACTCCGGACATTCAGGTTTGTCGCATTGACCGACGCGGTTCTCTCTTCCGCATAGCTGACGATCCCCAGCAAGGACTCTGCTGCAGTACCTGCCAGCCCTGGGTTGACCGCCATCACAGCGCCCAGCAGAAACGCCGCCGCCCGTTTCCCCAATAACTTCCATTTTTTCATCCGTCTATCTCCTCATTCTGCTGCGTTTTCTGCAATTCATCCCCCGCAACGGAATTCTTATTCTGTCTGCCGCCGTATTTCCAGACAGCCGCTCGACTCTTTTCCATCTTTTTCACGTTTTTACAATCGTATCTATTATAATGAAAAAAGACCATATGTGTCAACCTTACCGAAAAAACTTCGCAAAATTTGGGGCCTTTGCGTGAAATTGTAAGATTTTCTTAATTTTTAGAAGCAGTATAGGTTGGCTTCGAAATGTTTTCCAGATGCATGATTTTTGAATGCATGACCGCATGAAAAAGAATGTGCCTTGGCACATTCTCGCGCCGAGCGCGGTCGCTTGCGACATGTTTCTGCTTCGCGCGAGTGCGCATCCTCGCGGAGCGTTTTTTTGTTTCATAGGACGTATTTCCTATGAAATAAAAAAGGAGTGCCAACCCGGTACACTCTACCGATTCTGGCACTCCTTTTGGCTCAAAATCCTTAAATTCTTTTTAGCTTAGATCTGGTAAGACTCGCTTTTTCTTCCAGCCCAGGTATTGATGCCGTTTCCATCCATCTCCTCAGTGGACACCGGTGCTTTCTTTACTTCCGGCGCAGCCGCTTTCAGGATTTCGCGTTTCTCAACCGGCGGTTTCTTTGCCGGACGGGACTCGAAGAACTCTTTTGCTACCTGTGGGAACAGTGCATAAGTCAGGACATCCTCATCCTGCTGCTTCCACTGCTTCATCTCCGCCTCAATCTTCTCAAGCTGCGGCTCGATCAGATCTGCCGGACGACAGGTGATCGGTTTTGCATCGCCGATTGCTTTCTTCTGAACTTCTTTGTCGAACGGCTTTACAGTCTGTCCGAACTCGCCCATCAGAAGTTTCTTGGATTCCTTTGTGAACATCTTGTAGCGCTCGCCCATCAGGACATTTAATACAGCCTGTGTACCAACGATCTGGGAAGACGGAGTAACTAACGGCGGCTCACCGAAGTCTTTGCGGACTCTCGGGATCTCTTTCAGTACATCGTAGTATTTATCCTCTGCGCGCGCTTCTTTCAGCTGGGAAACCAGGTTGGAAAGCATACCGCCCGGAACCTGATAACGCAGGGTATTGATGTCAACGCCCAGAACCTTGGTATTCATCAGACCACTCTTTAACGCTTCCTCACGCATCGGGCGGAAGTAATCTGCGATCTCCGCCAGTTTTTCCTGATCCAGTCCGGTATCATACGGAGTACCTTTGAAGGTCTCAACCATAACCTCGGTCGCCGGCTGGCTGGTACCCAGAGCCAGCGGAGACATCGCACAGTCGATGATGTCGCAGCCTGCCTCCACTGCCTTTAAGTAGGTCATGGAAGCCACGCCGGAGGTGTAGTGGGTGTGCAGGTCGATGGGAAGGCTGGTGCCCTCCTTCAGAGCCGTCACCAACTCAGCCGCCGCATAGGGGGTCAGAAGTCCCGCCATGTCCTTGATACACAGTGAGTCAGCGCCCATGTCCTCGATCTCTCTGGCGATGTTCTTCCAGTAGTCCAGGGTGTAGGCGTCGCCCAGGGTGTAGCACAGCGCGATCTGCGCATGGCCCTTCTCCTTGTTGGTAGCCTTCACGGCGGTCCGCAGGTTGCGGATATCGTTCAAGCAGTCGAAAATACGAATGATGTCAATGCCGTTGGCGATGGACTT
>OLRX01000431.1_pt1 | contig 38270 bp, 37 predicted proteins | sample 1672991 | NCBI WGS metagenome assembly OLRX01 (sample SAMEA3136744, study PRJEB25190) | human gut metagenome | biome: human gut; feature: human-associated habitat; material: faeces | place: Austria | collected 2013
CTTTTGTGCTGCTGCATCTTCTGCCGCTTTTTTCTCTGCCGCTTCTTTTGCTGCCTTTGCAATCATTTTTTCACCTCCCAAATTCCTTCAAAACACCTCAAAAAAGCCGTAAAAGGGGATTTTGTCAAAGTTCACTACAATAATTTCATGTAGTTAAACTAGTTTTACTCAAGCTGCCTTTTTAAATTTTAACGCTGTGCTATATGCGCCTTCCAATCCGGCTGAATATCCATCTGGACTTCGCTCTTATCGCCACCCAACCTCACCCCCTGTACGGATTATTGAAGTCAAATCCACCACAAGGTTGCCGACGACGCTTTCTAGGAGCCATACCATCCAAATCGGCGGTCTGTCAGAATTGCTCAAAGCCTGTTGGGACCAGTCAGTTTTTAATCTTATTTAGAAAACAGGGGAAGTTCTTTACCACAAGATTTCCTTGAAATGTGTAACCAATGCCTTGGAATATTCTCCCCAAGTGCTTCAGCTTGCGACATTCAGGGATGGATTGGCAACATCAACGGAGGAGAGGACAATATGCCGCTCATAAATTGGCTGAGGAAGGTCAAACGGCTAAAGGTATCATCATTTGACCTACGCCTCAGAAGAGCCTTATCGTTAACGCCCAACGTGAATTCAAACTGATTCCTTCATAGGGCTGTCCCGGATAAGCACTTCTACTCCACTGCCCCCCATATCCGTACGGTGCAAGCACCACGGGATCCCAGCGCAACACTTCATCATTTCAGATGGAAGCCCTCCAGCGGAGTCACGGGAGAGCCCCATCTGAGATGAAGCTTTTTCCTATATAAAAGGAGCCCGCCCAGAGAAGTATCCGGGAAGCCGTATCCGACGATCTTACCGTTTTGTACCGTTAAGTAGATCCATCAAGATACGCCCTAAGCGTTCCGCCAGTTCCCCATCTTCCGCAGGCTTTCTGCCGCTGATCCCTAGACCGCCGACGCACTTCCCGTTCCCATCGAAAAGGGGAATGCCTCCTTCCAGTGTCGTGAAAGCGGGATCGCAAAAATCGGCAATCGTAATCCGCTCTCTCAACAGCCTTTCATGGAAATCCTTTGTAGAGCTTTCCATGCGCAAGGCCGTATAAGCTTTGCCCTGTGCTATCGAGACCGCCCGTTCCGGCGTACCATCCATAGTGAGCAGGGCGGCGAGCCCTCCACCACAATTGACGATGGCAAGGCATACCGGGGCACCGCCTCGGGCTTCCGCCTCCAATCCGTTCAGGACAGCCAATAACACACGTGTCGAAAGGATATGTTCCATCAATGCACCCATCACAATCAGTCAATTAGGAAAAGGGAAATTTCCGGCACAAAGGTCACAAAACCTAAAACCACCAACATGGCGATAAGGAAAGGAACCGCCGCACGGGAAACCTGCTCGATCTTCACCTTCGTTATGCCGCTGGCCACAAAAAGGTTCACGCCGACGGGCGGCGTCACGAAACCGATGGCCAAGTTGACCACCATGATGACGCCGAAGTGGATGGGGTCCACGCCCACCTTCAAGACCAGCGGAAGCAGGATGGGCGTCAGGATGACAATAGCGGCCAAGGCCTCCATGAAGGTGCCTACCCAAAGCAGGAGCAGGTTAATGAGCAGCAATATGGCGATTTTGTTTTCCGTAAAGCTGAGGATGGCGGACGCAATGCGCTCGGGCACCTGCTCAAGCGTCATGACATTCCCGAATATCGTGGCCATCGCCATCAGCATGATGATAATAGCGGAAGTCCGGGCGGACTCCAGACAGCAGGACCACAAAGAGCGCCATGTGAGCTCCCTGTAAACGAACAAGCCCACGAGAAGGCCGTAAAACGCAGCAACAGCCGCTGCCTCGGTCGGCGTCATGATGCCGCCGTATATGCCTCCCAATACGATGACGGGGACAAGCAAGGCACCCTTGGCGACCCAAACCGCCTTCCCCAAGGTCTTCAGGTTACGCTGACGCGGTGCGCCCCTCCAGCCGTTCTTTTTGGCGATGCAATAGGCCACGAGCATAAGCACAAGTCCCGTCAGGATCCCCGGAGTGATGCCCGCCAAGAAAAGTTTACCCACGGAAGCCTGCCCCGCAACGCCATAGACCACGAAAGGATTACTGGGCGGGATCATGACGCCGATGGCGCCCGCGCTCGCCACGACCGCAGCTGCGAACATCTTGTCGTAACCGCGTTCCGTCATCGCCGGGATGGTCAACGTGCCGATGGCCGCCACGGTGGCGGGCCCAGAACCGCTGATTGCGGCGAAGAACATGCACGTGGCGATACTGGCGAGAGCGATCCCGCCGGATAAGCCGCCTACGACTTCATCGGCAAGGGCAAGGAGCCGGTGAGACAACCCTCCGGCCCCCATGAAAATCCCCGCGGCGATGAAGAAAGGGATGGCCATGATCGGGAAACTGTCGATGGACGTAAACGCGACCGAGGCAAGATAGTCAACGGGCAGGGTATTGGCCCCCAGTACGGTCATCAGGGACGCAATGCCCAGACTGAAGGCAATGGGAACGCCGATAAAGAGCAATACGATGAAGTACCCGAAAAGGAGCATGATGGCGTTGAGCTGCTCAAAAAGAAAGACCGGGCTGAACAGGAAAACCGTAAAGAGGACCGCCAACAAAGAATCCGTGGCCCGGATGCGGTAAACTTGGGCACAAAGGTCTTCCAGTGCCCTGAGCACCATCAGTCCAAACCCTACCGGCAAGATCAGGTACGGGATGAAATAAGGTATCTGAAGGGCTGCCGTCGTCTGAGGAATTTCTATCTGCATCCGGACGTGCTCAAATCCCTTGAACAGCATAAACCCGCTCAGGATCAGAAGGCAAAGGTCGACGACGACCCAGCTTGCAGCCTGGAGCCGATTCGAAAGCCTGTCATAAATGATATCGACGCGTATATTGCTGCGCTCTCTGATCGCAAGAGGAATGGCAAGATACGATATCCAGATAAAAATATAGCGCGCCGTTTCTTCCGACCAGACAGAGAGGCCGACATACTGGGAAATCGTATTCTTGAGCGCAAGAGGATCGCAAAACGGGGCAATCATCCAAGCATTGGACGGATCGCCGACAAACTGGATGAGGAACGTGATCATATACCGATATAGCGTCTGATAGCAAATGATCAAAATCATCGCCACCAAACCCAGAATAAGGAATGGTTTCTCAAAATGCGTATCGGCATAAGCGACCATTTTCTTCAACTTCTGCATGGCTACTCCATTGGCTGGTCAGGCATAAAAAGGGATGCGGATCATGCCGATCCGCATCCCAAGGACGCCTACTTCTGGGTGTCCAGAACCATCTGTACGAGTTCCTTCGGGAATTGATTCATGAACTTGTCCCACACGGGACGGGTAGCCACACGGAATTCCTCAATCTGTTCCGGAGTCAGATCGACAATCTTGATGCCGGCCTTGATAAAGCCTTCACGGGCCTTGGCCTCGTTTTCCGGGTACAGCTTCGTACGCTGATAGGTCAACGCTTCAGCGGCGGCTTCCCTGATCAGCCCCTGAGCCTTCGGGTCCAGCTTGTCCCACCACTTCTTGTTGGCCATCATGACCTGCATCCCGTAGTTATGGACGGAAGTGATCGCATACTTCAGCACTTCGTGGTGCTTGGCGCCATACAGATGAGGGAATGTGTTGCCTTCGCCGTCAACGGTCCCCTGCTGAAGCGCGGTATAGGTTTCTCCCCATGCCACAGGCGTGGGGTTCATGCCGAGGGCCTTCGCAACTTCAACTTCCACGGGGGAATCCGTAGTACGTATCTTGAGCCCCGCGAGGTCTTTGACGCTCGAAATGGGCTTCTTGATCGTTACAAAATTCCGGTAGCCGTACTCGGCGTACATGATAGGCTCGAGAGCGATATCATGCGCCACCTTGACAAGGTATTTTCCGAGTTCTCCCGAATCAATGGCCGCGTACAGCTTTTCCTGATTTTGAGGGCTCGTGATATACGGGAGGTCAAAAATCTGATACAACGGCGAAAAGTTAGCCATATTGGGGGTGGAGCTCACCGCCATCTCAAGGCTTCCTTTCTGGGCGCCTTCCATGAGAACGCGGTCGCTGCCCAACATCGCGTTGGGGAAGATCTGAACGGAAATCCTGCCGTCACTTTTCTTTTCGACAAGTTCCTTGAACTTTTCAAAGGCCAAGGTGATATGGTTGCCCGGAGGGGTTGTGTGGGCAACGCGGAAGCTGAATTTCGGCCCGTCATACGCGGCAAAGGCGGGAGAGGTGAGAGCGACCCCCACAAGGCAAAAACATGCAAGCAGTTGACGGCAAAACATCTTTTTCATAACTATCTCCTCGTTTGAAATGATGTTTGAAGCGCACTGTTCCCGTTCCCCAACAGGTGTTCAACGTGGCCGGCCTTCCACATTGGGAAAAAAGAAACAACATCACTACTTGTATTTTTAAAGACAACTGCGCTAAAAAATCAATAGACATTCGCTTTTAAGGGCAGCTTTTGATGCAAAATCCCGGTTTCCAGTACGCATCCAGTGAATACCGGAAAGAGGTATATACAAAAAAATTATGTTATTTAAGCATATTAAAATATCTACAAAGCTATAAACGTTATGTGTAAAAAGAGCCCAACAGAGCACCGACAAGCGGATAGCCCGCTCATGTTCCTGTTTCGCCCCTTCGCGTATTGGCGGGAATTGTGCGGGATAGGCTTCTTCATCGTCTGGCATTGGCAGATTTTGGATATCTCACTCGACGCCAAGCAATCATTTTTCCCCGGAGAACTCGGCGACTCAATCCATCTGTTCTTCTTTGTAAGTCTTACATTTTTGGTTCTTTTTCTGTTGGAGTGCCGGGTGCCCCCCTGTTTCTACCGGGCAGGTCACGACTGGCTGGCTTCCACCGCAACTTTGTGTATGTTTTCACTACTCTTTTCGCTCCCCTTGTTCCCCCAGAAGGAATACAGCACCCTCAGCGTCCTTGTCCTCGTCGTTTCGGGGGCGGGGTCGGCCATAATGCTTCTCGCCTGGCTCCATAGCCTCGTAGCGATACCGTACCGCAGCATCATTTCCATCATTGGCGGAAGTTTCGTCTTTTCGACCGGCATCAATAGCTTCATACATTTCCATCCAGCGACGGCGATGGCCCTTTGCGTCATTTCCTTGAGCATGAGCCGCTTTTTGCTTCCGCATGTCCAACAGCCGGAAGAAACCCCCGAAGAAAAGAAAAAATCCAATCTCCCAACCTTTTTTTACTATCAGCGCATGGGGAACTTGAACCTTTTGATCTGCGCAGCCTGCGGCATCAGCTTCAGCGCCGGATTTTTCTACAACCTCGTGGTATTCCTGCGCCCGATGGGCGAACCCACTCCCCTGATATTGACGCTGCTCTTTGGCATAGGGGGGCTTCTTGCCATCGTCTTCCTAAAGCTCCCGTTGGAAAAGGACATCTACCAAGCCTTCCTGCTTGTTGTCCCGTTCCTGCTTTGCGGGTATGCCGCTTGGCCGATCCTGCACAGTGAGTCTCCGGGCCTGTCCCTCGTTGGGCTACGCCTCGGTTTCGGCCTCCTCGCCGTGTACCTTTTCGTGGCCGTATCGGCCATGTCGACGCGCCTCCAGAAAAACAAAAAGAAAAAACTTTATGCTTGCCTAGGATATATGTACCTCGCGTTCTGGGCCGGATCCCAAGTCTGCTCACTGCACTTTTTCGGCGTATATGGTATCCAAGAATTGGATATTTTGTTCATATTCTTGCTTATCGTATTGTTATCCAGCTGCGGTGCCTGTACATTCTGGCTCTACCAGGCACGATGTTCTATCCAGTATATAGAAAAAACATCACAAAAAAATAATATATTGATTAATTTTTTTATGTCTAAAGGCCTCACTCATCAGCAGTCTATCATCTCAATCCTACTTTCCCAAAAGATATCTGAAGATATTATATGTGATATACTATCCATATCGCCTCTTACGTTAGAGACACATATTAGGAATATACTTAAGCGTATGAATATCAATAGCAAACATGAGTTAATATATATAATAAGGCAAAACAATAAAACTATCATGCCGTACGATAATAAATAATCCTCGCAAAGAAAAGGAGTCCTCCTCAATCTGGAGGGCTCCTTTTTATCCTGCGTGTAGGATTCTGTGCGGTTTAAGTCTATCCAGACAGTCCAAAATGCACAGAATCCCGCACGTACATCAGGATTTTTTTACAAGAGGAGGAACCCATGTTCATCGATTTCCGCGTTCGCCCGCCCTATAAGAGTTTCATGCGCGGCATTCTGTACGAAAAGTAGCCCGAACAGACCGATCCGCTTGGTCTGACATCGACAAGGAACCCGTTGTTTCCGCACAGAAACATTCCATCAGACTGTTCATGGAGGAAAGCGGCATCAGTCGCGCCGTCGTCATGGGTCGCAAGGCCGACGAATACGGCGAGGTCGACAATGAGGACATCCTTGAGCTGGCCCGCGCCTATCCACAGACTTTTATTCCTTTTGCCGGGCTCAACCCTTACGATGCCGATCTGCCGGATCGCGTCGATGCCTTGGCCCGGCAGGGCTTCCGGGGCGTGTGCCTAGACGGTGGCTGGCGGCGGTCCTTCGCCAGCCACCGTAAAACGGGAGGGTAACGCTGGATCGAAAACGGCTGAATGAGGAACTCGAAACGCTGCTGGGAGAACAGGATGCCCGGACGCTTTTAGCTCGATGCGAGAAGCAGGGGGAACCCTTTGAGAGACTCTATGCCCTGTCCTTGTGAGGTGTTGTAAAAAGGGATTGACAACTCGAACAGCATGTAGATATGTTTCTACAAAAAGAGGTGTCCCATGACCACCATGTCGAGCCGAGAGTTCAATCAGGATGCCGGAAAAGCCAAACGTCTGGCTATGCAAGGCCCTGTGTTTATTACAGACAGGGGACGTTTGGCCCATGTGCTCCTTACTATAGAAGAATATCAAAAAATCACAGCAACGCACCGCAATATGGCGGACATGTTAGGATGCCCAGAGAGTGCGGAGATTGATTTTGAGCCGACCCCCTTACAGAAGACCTTATTTGCGAATGTGGATTTATCATGATGTATCTTGTTGATACCAACGTTATTTCTGAATTGAGAAAGGCTCACAGGGCTGAACCGCGTGTCGTCGAGTGGGCCAGAAATAGAGAACCTCAGTGCATGTATCTGTCCGTTATTTCCGTTTTGGAAATCCGAATGGGTATTCTCTCCGTACAGCGCAGGGATTTGACTCAAGGCAATATTTTGCAGGAATGGTTTATAAAAAAGGTTATTCCCGCCTTCTCTGGAAGAATACTGAACGTGGACATGGATGTTGCCATGCGTTGCGCGGAATTGCATGTCCCCGATCCTCGTTCAGATCGAGATGCGCTTATTGCTGCAACTGCGCTTACCCACAAAATGTCTGTTGTGACCAGAAATTGTAAGGATTTTGAACCAATGGGAGTTCCCATCATTAATCCTTGGACTTGTTAAGAAAAACAGCACACAGCATGAATCATGGAAACATCCCGGCTTCTCTTCGGAAAGGCCGGGATTTTCTGTTTTTAAACCTTTTGAAAGGAGCATTGTCATGGAATCACAGACCATTCAGGAACTGGAAGCCCTCACGCCCGTCGAAATGGATGCCGGGCTTGTTTTCAGCGGTGTGCCGACCGGGAACAAGATTTGGGGCTATCAGAATCCCTGCCTGTATACCCCTGCCATTGACCCGCACTACAGCTTTCACGAATCGGTAAGGGATGCCGCCGTCTGGTTCATGAACAAACTTGATCCGTTGTACCTCTACGGTCCTACGGGTTCGGGAAAAACGAGCCTCATCAAGCAGCTTGCCGCACGTTTGAACTATCCTATTTTTGAGGTGACAGGACATGCACGACTGGAGTTTGCAGACTTGTGCGGTCACATCTCTCTGCATGATGGGAGCATGCGTTATGAGTATGGGCCTTTGAGTCTTGCGATACGTTATGGCGGGCTTTTCCTTTTGAATGAAGCGGATTTGCTTTCTCCTGAGGTTGCCGTGGGACTCAACGGTGTTCTGGAAGGGGCTTCCTTGTGCCTGCCCGAAAACGGTGGGGAAGTTATTCATCCGCATGAAATGTTCCGTATAGCCTGCACGGGCAATACCAACGGAGGAGGGGATGATACCGGGCTGTATCAGGGAACCGGGAGGATGAATTTTGCGTGGCTTGATCGCTTTATTTGGGGCGAGGTCAATTACCCGGATGCCGTAGTGGAAAAGGATTTGCTGGTGAAGCTCTATCCGGCCCTGCCTGAACATATTGTCGTCAAGATGGTGGATTTCGCCAATGAAATCAGGAAGCAGTTCATAGGTGCGTCCGATTCCTACACGGATACCATCGAGGTGACGCTCTCCACGAGAACCTTACTCCGCTGGGCTGATTTGCCCCTGCGCTTTCAGCCGTTGGCGCATCAGGGCATCCAGCCGTTATCCTACGCGCTGGATCGGGCCTTGGGTTTTCGGGCGTCCCGGCCCACCCGTGCCATGTTGCATGAACTTCTTCAGCGGATGTTCCCGATGGACTGCCATCTGGGGGAGTAAAAACGGCTCCGGCAATCATGCTGGAGCAATGGCTGACCTCAATTCTCGGGCATATGGAAGCTGACGATCCCGGCTATCTCGACACGCTTCCTCAGCTTCCGCAGGTTATTCTGAAAAACGAGGCTTCTTCACGCTTTTGGCGTGGGGAAGCCTTTTCTCATGCGCTTGAGCTTCTCTGTGGACGTTCTGGAAGGAGAGACCGAAGCCTGACCATTCCTGCGGATGACTGCGTGGATGGAAATCCGGTCCGGGAACTGCTGGAACGCTCCCTCCAAAAACTTGCTGAAGGCTATCACATCGAACTCTTAACCCCTTTAACCAACTAACGGAGTTATCATGGATACCCCCATTCTTTCCGACATCAAGGTTCTCGACAATCTTCTCGCCCTGAATCTCAACGTCAATCTCTGGTCCGCCCGTAAAAAGATGGCGCTGAAAGACTTCGGCGGCGCGGAACTTCCTCCTGAAGATTTGGCCTCTCTGGGTTCCAAGCGTATCGCCGATCCGAACAGCCTCAAGGTCTTCGTCACTCTGAAAGCCCGTGCCTTCAATTATCTGGATCGGCACGGCATCCGATTCATGTCCGGCTGGGCCATCCCTGAAGACAAGGCGGGAGACATCATCAAGGAACTCATAGGTATCCGGGATGAGTTTCTGAAGGAAAAGGATGCGTTCCTTGCCGATTACGATCAGTCTATTGAAAATTGGATCAACAAACACACGAAGTGGGCCAGCATCATCAGGGAATCCACGGTGGGTTCCGAGTATGTCCGTTCCCGCATGGGATTCTCCTGGCAGTTGTATCGGGTTGCGCCGCTCATGGAGCATGCCGTCCCGGAAGCCGTTGCCGAGTCCGGCCTTAATGAGGAAGTGGAGAATCTCGCCAAAACGCTTTTCGGAGAGATTGCCCGTTCCGCGGACGAGACATGGAATCGCGTCTACGCGGGCAAAACGGAAGTGACCCACAAGGCGTTGTCCCCCCTGCGGACCCTCCAGCAGAAATTGTCCGGCCTGACGTTCATCAATCCGCATGTGAGTCCCGTGGTGGACATCATCCAGATGGCTTTTAGCCAGATTCCCAAGAAGGGCAACATCACTGGTGCCGATCTGGTCATGTTGCAAGGGGTGGTTTGTCTGCTTCGTGATCCGAATGCGCTCATTGCCCATGCCGAAAGGGTTATCGAAGGCTACGGCCCTGCCAGCGTTCTTGATGCGGTAACGGCCCCGGTCATGCAGGATATTCCTGTGCGTGAAGACTTGCCGGAGGTCTTTCCCGTACCCCACGCCAATCTCCCCAATGTAGGATTGTGGTGACATCATGCTGAAACAAAAGGATATCATGGAATGCCTGCCATTGCTGGCAAGCGTTTTGGGAAACCAGTACTGCGTAACAGTTGAAATCGGCGGAAGTGAAGCCTACACGGACGGCAAAACGATCCATTTGCCCGCGCTTCCGTTGGATTTTGAACCAGAATTGATAATAATGATAAGAGGATTCACAGATCATGAATCTGCCCATATCCGGGAAACGGATTTTGAGACTCTGAGAAAGGCGAATTTAACGCCTTTTCAGCATAATTTGTTCAACATACTGGAAGATTGGCGTATCGAAGAACGCCTTTCGGCACGGTATCCGGGATGTCGGGAAAACTTCAGGCATCTGATTCAGAAACTCTTTGGAACACAAAAGGCCGGGGATACGAACCCGGCCTTTTCCATTTTGAACACCATCTTGCTGACGGTGCGTTCGTGGTCTGTGAACGCCATTATTCCCCGCAGAGAATCCGTGGCGAAGACGATGGAACGCCACTATCCGGGACTTCGAAAGGCATTGGATGGGATTCTCGATAGGGTGAGGGATTCCTGCAAGGATACCGAAGAATGCATCCGGTATGCGCTGGAACTGGAGCAGGCCACCCTTGCCTGGAGTCTTGAACAAAAATCCATCACGGAACCGGAGAAAGAGGATTCAGGAGCGGCTCAGGATGAATCTGTGGCTTCCTCAAATGCTTCGTTGGATTCTCTGGAAAAAGCGGTGGGGGCGTTGTCTTCCGATGAGCTTCCGAGGGGATTTGGCGAGTCTCTGGCGGAACGGATAGAACTGGACAGCCCCAAGGACAGGCAGAAGCAACTGAGGGTAGCCGTCACGGGGAAGAAACGACTTGCGGAGCTTCCTCTCGGACAACTCAGCCGGATCGAACGCCAGACTACCGGACTTGGTTTCAGGCTTCAGGGACTCATGCAGGCGCAAAAATGGCTGCCCGTCATGCCGGGAGTACGAGGGCGTTTTTCCTCTTCGCTGTGCCACAGGATGTCGGTCGGGAATCCCAGAGTGTTCGTGAAGAACGGTTTCCGGGAATCGCCGGATACGGCGGTTCACATTCTCTTGGACAGCAGCGGTTCCATGACGGACTCCGGCCTCATGTTCGCGAATGCCGTGTGCTATGCCGTGGGAAAGGCTCTTCAGGGCATATCGGGCGTAAATCTGGGCATTACGGCGTTTCCCGGCGCAAACAGGGCGAAACGCGGGGCAACGCCCCTGTTCTTCGGCACGGTGAAAAGCTCACCGCCAGATTCCCCGAAATCGCCTACGGGATGACTCCGATGGCGGAATCTCTCTGGTGGGTTATGCAGCAGATGTGTCTCCTCCGCGAGAACAGGAAAATCATCCTGATCATCACGGACGGAGAACCCGATTCCATCCCCGCCGCACAGGAGGCGTTCAAGCAGGCTCAGAAAAAGGGCTTTGAATGCTACGGCCTCGGCATCATGTGTTCGAACATCGCAACCTTGCTGCCCCATACCAGCCGCGTCATCGAGACGCTTCCACAACTTGCTCCGGCACTGTTCGAACTGCTCGAAGGGGCTTTGAGGAGGAAGGCATGACGGACACTTTCCGACTGTGCCGCCTTGGGCTTTTGCCGAGGATGCCGCTGTGCCTCGGAAAACATATCGAGTGGGACTGTGGAACTGCCCGCCAGTGCCGTTTGTCTCGCTTCATAACCAGATAGGAAGGAAAAATATGAGTCTTGGGAAATGGATACCGGTGGTGATTGCGATTCTGACCGTCATAGCGGATGAGATGGACGAATAAAACTCGCTAAAGGGTATCCGGTTTTCCCGGATACCCTTGTCCCTGTTAAGGAACAATATTTTTTGCGGAAGTTGCCTTCTCATATAAAAATACTAAATCTAAATTTATTAAATTAAGATTTAGTAAATTATGATTTAAAAATCAAAAATAAAGAGAGATTTATTGGAATAAATAAAATAATTTCAATTGATTAACAATATTTACGAGTGGCAGGGCAGTTGTCTTACCATCGTCTACGGCAGAATACGCATGGGAAAACCGGAATTCATCAGAATACGGTTTGCGAGCCAAAACCGCACAGGTACTATGCCTGTGCCGGATGTACGGGCGACGTGCAGTTACGGAAATTCAGCGCTTTTGTTCTGAACCCAAGGCAAAAAGAAGGGATACCCGAATCTAATCAGGTATCCTTTCTTTTCTGCTATTCATTTTACATCAGAGAGTTTATTCGTAAAATAATATATTTTAATTAATCAGATATATTCTTTGCAGCCTTTTTGATCTTTGAAAGATAAATATACGATGTCAGGATAGTCAACACTATAAAAAATAATGCGAATGGTCTCGTAAAGAATACAGTCCAATCATTGCCTGAAATAAGCAGCGTCTGCCGAATTTTTTCTTCCAAAAGCTGTCCAAGGAAGAAAGCCACAATGAGCGTAGGGAGGTTTAAAGACATTTTATTCAGTAGATATCCAATAATACCAAACCAGAACATTACCCACACATCAAACATATTGCCATTGAAAACATATGCTCCCAGAATACTAAAAACAAGAATACAAGCATATAAAGTTGAACGAGGTATGTTCGTCAGGCGGCGCACATAGCGAATGAAAACGCTACCTATCAGCAAGGTAAAAAAGTTGGAAATCAGCAGCACCGCAAAAAGAGCATAGAGCAGCGATGCATGATCTTCCATAAAACGGGGGCCCGGTACCAACCCCTTGATCATGAATCCTCCCATGATCAGAGCCGCCGCAAGGTTACCGGGAATCCCCAGCGTCACCAATGGGACCAGATTAGGGCCGTTGACGGCGTTATTGCCCGCCTCGGAAGCGGCAATCCCCTCTAAGGCTCCCTTGCCAAACAGTTCAGGCGTCTTGGACTTCTTACGCGCCCACAGATAACTCAAATAGGCTCCGACAGTCGTACCGATGCCTGGAACGATGCCTATGATGCTACCGATGAACGTGGAACGTCCGATAGTAGGTAGGCAAGTCTTGAACTCTTTGGCTGTAACCCTGTTGTCGTCCGGGTTGGAGCTAATGATGATCTTTTCCTCCTGCTCCCCACTTTTCCTCTGGGCCAAACGCTGCCGGAAATAATTTTCCGCCTGCAACAGCACTTCCGAAAAGGCCAATAGCCCAATAACCATGGGCATAAGGCTGAATCCGTCGGCCAAATCGACAATGCCGAAGGTCAACCGCATGGTACCAAATTCCGGATCGGTGCCTACTGTGGCAAGAAAAAGCCCCAAGGCTGTCGAAAGCAGGCCCCGTAGAGGATCGGCAGTGGCCGCTACGGAAATAACGACCAAAGAGAAGAGCACGACCATACTGTATTCGGGCGGGCCGATGCGCAAGGCAATAGCCGCGACGGGGGCAGCCAAGAAGATCAGCACCAAATCGGACAAAGCATCGGCCAATACAGAGGAATAAAGAGCCGTCTGCATGGCTTTTCCGCTCTTTCCTTGTCTTGCGAGCGGGTACCCGTCAAAGGTAGTGCACATAGCCTGCGGCGTACCGGGAATATTGAATAAAATAGCGGGCAGAGAACCGCCGAAATTTCCTCCCTTGGAAAGCCCCATGAGCATGGCGATTCCGGGAATCGGACCGAGATAATAGGTAAAGGGCAGGAGCAGGACGATGGCCATAGTGTCCGTCAACCCGGGGATGGACCCCATAATGGCGCCACACAAAACTCCAATAAAGGCCCAAAAGAAATTTTCCCAAGCAAAAACGAGATCCAGAGCCCCAATAATATCTTCAAGCATAGTGTTCTCCGATACGGTTGCGTACTAAAAAAGAATACCGCTTGGTAAAGGATAATTAAGAAAAAAGACAACTATCCCGTAAATAACTCCAAGCAAAAGAAGAGGCGTCAGTACAATACGTATCAAACCACGCTCGAGGAAAAAAAATATGTATATCATGCCAAATACAGCATTAGTCACAAAAAATCCGACGTACTCCGTGCTCATGATACAGACGGCGTAACTCACTATAAGAAAAAGGATACGCGGGAAAACGGAATCGGATGGATTGGAAAACGCCTTGGCCACTGCTTCCAAAGAAATATTTTTTCCTGTGGTACGCAGAGCCATAAACAGGGCTGGAATGGCAAGGAAGATGATTGTCAGGCGCGGGTACATGGCCTGCTCTTCGCCTGAGATCTGCTGTGGGATAATTACAAACCACAACAGTGCGCAAAGACAGAGGAACAGACATCCTATGAAGCGATCTATCAGCATAGGGCCCCCTTTATTCCCGGAGGAAAACCCTCCGGGAATGATTGGTACTATTGACTAGTTGCTGTCCTGCTCATTGTACTTCAGCATTTCTTGAACGGATTCAACGGAATGACGTGAAAAGGCATCATAATCCTTTCCGGAAAGGAACTGCGGGATGAATCCCGCCGCCTTCATCTTGTCCTGGAGTTCAGGATTTTTCAGGACGTTGGCAATAGCCTGTTCCCACTTGTCGCAAATGGCCTTTGGGGTCCCCTTGGGGAAGGCAAAGCCGTACATCAAAGAGGTTGCAAAGGGATATCCCATGTCACGCAGCTTGGGCACGCCGGCAATGTATGGGACTTCCGAAGTTCCCAAATTGGCCAGCACAAGCAAGTCTCCCTTGCGGGCCGCCTGATAACCGGCGGTCCCCACGCCAAGCTCACACGCGTCAATATGCCCGCCCATCAAGTCAGCCGTGGCTGGTCCGCCACTCTTATACATGACCAGCCTGAACTTGATGCCCTCGTGAATAGCCGCGGCGTGAAGAACTTCAAGAGCTTCCTGACTGGCTCCGGAACCCACGGATACGGTGCCGGGATGTGCTTTGGCGTAATCCACAAGTTCCTTCCACGTCTTATAGGGCTTATCCGGACGCGTGAGGAGCAGGCGATCCTGCGGCATATAAGCTCCTACAAAAATGATGTCATCCAAATTGTAGGCAGGAGCCTTGAGAAAATAGGTGGCCACCAGCGCATTGCCGATAGCTCCGCCAATGACGGTATATCCATCATTTTTAGCCTTCAGGCCAAAATTCAATCCGGGGATGCCGCTTCCTCCCCCCTTATTGACGATGACGAGGGGCTGCCCCAGTTCTTTGGACAGATAGTCTGCGACCATCCGAACCGAAACATCAGCCGCACCGCCCGGAGCAAAAGGAACTATACAGGTCACAGCCTTGTCGGGATACTGCGCCGACGCGGAACCTGTACCTGCCAACAACAACGCCGCCAAGAGCAACCCAAAGAAACTCTTCATGATATACCCCTTTTCATGCCAGCCGAACGAGATCGGCTTTTGGAGTTAGCGAAGAAGATAGGGAATATTGACGTACAGAGCCTGTTGAGGACATTCCACTTCACAAGGCAGACAGAACCAGCAGTTCCTGTAGTGCCCAGTGGGACCGCCACAGGACAGGCAACGCGATGCTTCGTCCCGGGCCTCCTGCTCAGTCAAATATTGCGTCGTTTCAGTGAAATCTCCGGTACCCGTGCAGAAGTGGCCCAAGCCCGTTTGACGAGGGATAGCGACGGCATTGCCGGTATCAACGGTAAAGTCGTCTACATAAGGACCGGCGTACTGACGGCCATAGAACATGTCCTGACCAGCCAAGAGACGGATGATCGAGGTAGCTGCGCGACGTCCGGAAGCCATAGCGTATACGGCGGACGAAGGCCCATGCTCCATGTCGCCGGCGGCGAAGATAGCCTTGTCTCCGAGCTGCAATGTCACGGGATCAAGGGTGACATCTCCCACAAGCTGCGTCAGCTGGCTGTCCCGTTCCTGCCCCACGGCCATAATGACGCTGTCAGCCTCTATGCTGCGGATCTCGTCGGCCTTAAAGTCAGGGTAGTCCAGACATTGCGGCGGCAGCAATTCCAGATCATGACGGCAAGACAACGCCAGTTTCCCGTTTTTGCCCTCCACTTTCACGGGTGCCCAGGTAAAAGCAAATTTGATGCCCTGCTTCCTGGCCTTGGCAATATCTTCAGCATCGGCTCGGAATGCATCAATGGTGCGGCGATAAACGATGGTAACGCTTTCCGCGCCTTGACGCATGGCCGCTTGCGCGCTGTCGAGAGCCACATATCCGCCGCCAACCACCACGACATGGCCGGACAACTTTTGACCGCCCCCTGCACGGACTTCCATAAGAAATCGGAATGCCGACAGCACGCCCGGCAATTCTTCTCCTTCAATAGACGCCTTGCGTCCGCCTCCCGCTCCCAGAGCGAGTACTACGGCATCATAACGTTGCGATAAATCATCCAATGCCTTCTGATCCACGATACGCTGGCCATAATGAAAGACAACGCCAGCCTGTTCCATGATGCCGACAGCCTCATCCAGCACGGCGTCGGGGAGTTTCCAAACGGGCAGGATATTCCGTAACACCCCTCCGGCTTTACCCTCCGCTTCATACACGCTTACGGCATGCCCCGCCTTGCGCAGATCATGAGCCGCCAATAACCCTGCCGGACCCGCTCCGATCACGGCCACCGTTTTGCCGGACGCTTCGGCGCACTCCAGCGGAAGCATCTTTTCTCCGGCAAAGAGATAACGCTTGATGCCGTTAATATTGACGGCCTGCCCGTCGACCTTGCAGCGGTTGCAGGCATGTTCGCAGGGGTGGTCGCAAATGCGGCAAATCAGCTGGGCAAATGGCAAATCCTGAGCGATTACGGCACGGGCTTCATCATCCTTCCCGCGAGCCACCAACTGCACATATCCCTGAATGTTCAGGCCCAAAGGACAGGCCGCGGAACAAGGGGCGCGATTGATCCGAATATTGTCGAGTATGCACGTCTCCGCACACTTTCCACAAAAAATACATTTCGTCTTGTCCACGACGAGGTTGTCGGTCAACGCCTCAAGAAGATTGCCGGCGCTCATGCGGTTTCCTCCATTTTGATGACAGGTACGTATGAAACACGAATATCTTCCAAAGAATCTAGCACGATGTGCTTCAGCCACTGGGCATCATCCTTGACGGGGTAATCCGAGCGCATATGCCACAATCCCCACCGGCTTTCCTTCCGCTCCTTGGAGGCCACGGCACTCATGGCCGCACATTGGATGATGTTTTCCACTTCATATGCCTTAAACAGATCATGCTGATTCCTGATGCATACCTCCGTACGCAGTTCACTACGGAATCTGTCCATCCACCACAGTGCCCTGTCGAGCTTGTATTCATTCTTAGGAGGCCGTACATAGTCGTTGATCAGACGGCGGACCTTGTATTCGAACTCTTCAATGGGAACCTGCCCGCCGGTTTGGGCAAGTTTGGCGTCACGATCCCGAATGACGTCCATGACCTGTTCGTCGTCAATGACGGGGTCGGCTACCGTACGGGCGTATTCCGTGGCGTTTTCCGCCGTAATCTGTCCATAGGTGAAAGCTCCGCTCAAGTGTCCCCGGGCCACCAGGGAAACGTCTCCCGCCGCATACAGCCCCGGCACGGAACTCTCTCCGCGCTCGTTGATCCGGATGCCCGTCAGACCGTGCCCGCCGCACAGGTAACAGTCCGTCGGCCACAGCTCGATTTCTCCGGTACGGAAATCAACGCCGCGGCCCTTAAAGAAGCGCTCCTGCACGGGCCGTTCCGTGGAGAAAAGCAGTTCCTCCACTTCACGGATCTTTTCCTCGCTCAAATGGCGCATGTCGATCCGCATGGGGCCACGCAGCGCCATATGCTCCGAGTGCATGAGGTGAATCCCCGGATGATTTTCTTGAAATTCCTGTGCGAAGGCATTGAGCAAATGAGCCCCACGAGTGAGCGTGATGTACAGCAGGGGGGCGTTGATATCCTTAATGATGTAGTAAACAAGCGTATACTCGAAGCCTGAAAGCTCCGCCCCGGCGCGGTAGGCCATTACATAGCCGTCGCCGGTATTCCCGGGGAAATCGTAAACGCCATAGAGGTAGCCGTTTTCCGGCAAACCGAACCGTGCCGTACCGCCTGAGCACAAGATCACGCTCTTGGCTTTACAGACCACGATTTCCCCTGTGCGCACGTTGATCCCTACGGCACCGCAAACCCGGTCGCCATCCTTGAGCAGCCGCAGGGTCATGATCCTGTTGTACACTTCCGCGCCATACTCATGGGCCTTGGCCGCCAGAATGGTCTTGAGTTCGGGCTCCTTCATCGTGATGCAGAATTTGCCCTTGTTGTGGATCTGCAACTTGTCATATTCGCCCTTTTCATCGACGGGAAAACATACGCCCCAGTCGATGAGCTCCTGCATCACCGCCCAAGTACGCTGGGCCATGACATAGTTAACAGGTTCGTCCATGATGCCCTGACAAGCCTCGCCATTGGTCTCGACATACAATTCCGGGGTTTCTTCCGTGCCTGGAATGGAAACGATATTCATAGCGTCCATACCACGCGCGATGCAGCCGGAATATTTCATATCCCCCTTTTCAAACACGACAACTTTCTGTTTTGGATCCATCTGCTTCGCTCGGATGGCAGCCATGACGCCAGCGCTGCCGCCTCCGACGATCAACACATCTGCGCTTACGGTCAAATAAGGCTTCATTCCTCGTCTCCTCCTTTAGGATATACTGCTATGGTTATATAGAGCAGTTGTTAGGGTAAAAAAGGGGAGCATCCCCTTTTTCCGAACCTATTCCCGGAAATTGTGAAGCCGGATCAGGCCAAAGGGCTCCGTCCGAATCAAGCTCTTGCGGAACTCAACGATGGTGTCGTCATAGCTTGTTGAAACCATAAAAGAACTAATGACAGGGGCAGACACGGGCAAATCCATGATCTCCGACTCCCGCTCTGCAATCATTTCGATCTCCAAGAGTTCTCGGCTATTCAGCACGGGGAGGCGGCAATACTTTTCAATCAAAAGATAGAGGGAGAAATCTTCCAACTCTCCACTCATGGCCCTCTTCAAAGGCTCCCCAAAGGGAAGGGGGATGTAGGAAGTACTCAAGGCGACAGGGCAACGTTCTTCTCCCTGCTCTCCGCTGAACAAACGTTCTATACGCAAAAAGGAGGGGATATCTTCAGGGACGGCAAACCGTCTATCCATCTCAGCCTGGCGGGGAACTTCCTCCATGGAAAGGAGTTCGACGCTTAACGAGACATCCTGCTCGGAAAGATTCCGCCGCAGCCGATAATATTTGACGGCATTCTTGTCGATAATACTCTTGGTGACATAGGTTCCTTTTCCCTGAATACGGACGAGGTACCCCTGATGCACCATATTTTCCAAAGCTTTACGCACCGTTCCCACACTGAATCCCGTGGTCTGGGCAAATTGGCGTTCAGAAGGAAGCTGCTTTCCGGCTTGCCATTCCCCATTGACGAGCTTATCCATAATCGTTTGCTGAAGACGATAGTAGGCCGGTAACGCCTCGGCGTGTTTCTCAGAAAACTGGATATGTTTTGCTGTGTACATTCAACCATCCCTGTTTAGTGCTCTATAGCTCTACAGTTCTGATGCTGTCAAATCATTTTTCAGGAATAGCCATCTATACGTTGCGAACCTCCTCGCCATACCTTCTGACTTCGACATGCTCGACAACTTACGCTTGATTTCCAGTGTGCCAAAGTGCTATCAAGGAACCGAACCCGCCCAGCACAACTAGGAATTTTTCCTTATTCATTAAAATATGTTACGCAATAGGCGGTGCCGAGAAAAATGGAGTCCCGCCCTCGCACCACTTTTCAGCCCTTATGACAATTGTCATGAGGGCTTTTTCTTTTTCCGACAATGTTTCACCCTCTCCATGCTTCTTTCCCTCTCGTGTCGAACGTAGCTTCCCCAAAGGTCAAAGAAGGCCGCCTTTCCCATATGGCAAGGAAAGGCAGCCCGATAGGGGGGAGCCCTGCCGCGGTTTTCCTAGTCTAGATTGTATTCCTTGCGGATGCATTTTTCGTTGTATTTGTACCCCCAATGCAGCTCGTTGACGCAGTGCATCAGCCGTTCGTAATTGCGTTCCTCAATAGCGTCGATGATGAGGGAGTGTTCCTCCACGGCGGCCAGATACCATTCGCGCACAAAATTTTTGCGAGGAAAATCCCACAGGCGGTTCTTGATGGGCGAGAGGATACGCTCGGCGAAGATATTGGGGGAAACTTCAAAAAAACACTGTGAAAGAGATAGTGAAGCCGATCATAGGTAACCATGTCGCCGCTCATGACCGCTTCCCTCATGTCCCCACTCAGGCGGCGCATCTTGGCTATGGTGGCCTCGGTGTACTGGTCGATGGACCCGGCGATGATGGTGTACTCCAAGGCCCCCATGATCTCGTAGAGGAAAGGGAAATCTTCCGCCTCCAGGGTATTGATGACCACCTTGCTACGGGGGTAGATAGTCAGGTAGCCTTCCGCCTCAAGGCGAATGAGCGAATCTCGCAAAGGCGTGTTGCTGATGCCGAGTTTGTGGCTGATGGCCGGAAGATCGAGCACGCTCCCGGGCAGGAGGCTCCCTTCCCGCATTTGCTGCCGGATGTACTCATACACCATCATCCTTCCCGAGACGGCAGCTGTTTCTTTCCCGGCCCGCGACGGTGCCGCCTTGGACTTTTGACGAGGATGCCGCTGTGTCTCGGAAAACAAAGGAGGAACATATGAGCTGGTCTGCATGGATCGCTGTTGCCATTGCCGTACTCGAAGTCATCCGTGAGGAATCGGATTAAACGAAAAACGAGGAGCACCCGATGTGTTCGGGTGTTCCTCTTCATGTTCCTCAGAAGTTTTTTTTGAGCTCGCAGTGCTGTTGGGAAGGCTTGCCAAGCCTCCGCTTTATGGATACGGTCTGTGCAACGAACATAGCCATGCAGAAATAAAGTTCAATGAGTTAGGGTGATTAAACCTGAATTCTACCCTCTCCGCCACTTGGAAACTCCAAGACATCCGATAAAATCCGAAAAGCCCTTGATCTGAATGGTTGAGGGCTTTTTCTGTATTCAACGCTGTCTGAAAAATCCTTTTCCACGACTCTATTCGAGGTGCATTTTACCGTATCTTGATTTTCTACGTCCATCATGCTTCAGCTTGTGTACTCCTAAGACGTATCTCCACAGACTTTTTCATGATGGCTTTGTGCAACAGCCTTCTGCTTATCCTGCATCTATTCAATGGAAAGGAGCAGGGATTGTCTCTCACAGCTCGTTCTTCTTACGGTTGTATGCCGTAAAGGAACGATTCTATGGATAAGGCCATTGTGAAAAAAAGAAAAAAGCATTGACATAAAAGATGCCGTATTCTATCCTCTAGAAGAAGTGTAAGGGGAGTAGCTGGGTCCTTGAGACCCCGGTAGCGTCAACAGCATGGCTTTACGGCCTGGCGTTACCATCAAGTGTTTGCTTGATAAGTGAGACCTTCACGGCAGTCATGCCGTGAAGGTCTTTTTTCTTTATCAGGCATCGCCTCACATTCTGCCCACTTTCAGCGGCTGTTCAGGAACGTACACCGTCCCTGTTTTTCCATACTCAACCGTTAGGACAGAAGAATGTTTGCACGCTTTTTGCCTCAGACCGTCCCTTTTTTCGAGCTTCTGGTACAGCAGAACGCCCTCCTGCAAGAGATGTCGGAGGCGCTCGCCGTCGTCATGGACAACACGGAAGCGTCGGAGCGCCATCTGAAGCGGATCAACCTGTTGGAAGAAGAGGCGGATCGGCTCTATCGGAGCATCACTCAGCATCTCTCCCAGACGTTCATCACACCCATCGATCGTGAGGATATCCATGCGATCAACATGGCCCAGGAGCGGGTGGCGGATAAGATACAGCACCTTGCCAACCGTTTTTTTGTTTCCGGGTTCATGTACCAGCGTTTTCCCGCTCAGATGATCACGGAAAGGATCCGGGGGATGCTGCGGGACACGAAGTCCATGCTGGATGAAATTTCCATGAAGAAAGAGGTGTCCGCGCACATCCATACGCTCAAATCCAGGAAGTCCGACTGTGAAATGTTCCAGTCGACCGGGCTTGCCGAGTTGATGGACAGCGAGATCGAAACCTTTGAACGCGTCAGAGAGATCATCCTCTGGGGGCAGGTCTACGACCGCATGGAGCGCACGGTCGATGCGGTATCGGATCTCGCCGACACGCTTGAGGAGGTTGCGCTGAAGTATGTTTGACGTTTCCTTCCTCCTTATTCTGATCATCATCGTGGCGTTGATCTTCGATTTCACCAACGGCGCTCACGACTGCGCCAACGCCATCGCTACCGTGGTTTCGACCAAGGTGCTGAGCCCTCGGACTGCCGTCATCATGGCAGCCACCCTCAACCTGATCGGGGCGTTTTTAGGGACAAAGGTCGCCAACACGCTCGGAGCGGGCATTGTCCACCCCGATATTGTCGCAAACTGCCAGCCGCTGGTGCTTGCGGCCCTGATCGGGGCGATAGGCTGGAACCTGTTCACATGGCATTTCGGGATCCCCTCCTCTTCCTCCCATGCGCTGATAGGAGGGCTCATGGGGGCCGCCGTGGCCTATGCCGGCTTTTCATCCCTCAACGGGGGCTCCATCCTGACCAAAATACTGCTGCCGCTGGTCCTCTCCCCTCTGGCTGGATTCGGTATGGGGCTGCTGGTCATGTTCCTCATCATGTTCCTGTGCGCAAAGTGCGCGCGGAACAAGCTCAATACGGCCTTCACGCGGCTTCAGGTGCTCTCGGCGGCGTTCATGGCGACCAGCCACGGTATGAACGATGCCCAGAAAACGATGGGGGTGATCACCCTTGCCCTCTTCATTTTCAACGAAATCGAAACGATAGCCGTCCCCCTCTGGGTCAAGTGCCTCTGTGCCGCCTTTATGGCGCTCGGTACTGCCATGGGCGGCTGGAAAATCGTCAAAACCATGGGGCATAAGATCTTCAAACTGGAACCCGTTCACGGCTTCGCCAGCGAAACGTCGGCCGCGCTGGTCATCTCCGGCGCGTCGCTCCTTGGTGCGCCGATCAGCACGACGCACACGATCACGGCCTGCATCTTCGGCGTAGGCTCGACCAAGCGCCTCACCGCCGTCCGCTGGGGGGTCGCGGGGCACCTCATCATTGCCTGGGTCCTTACCATTCCCGCTTCCGGTCTTCTGGCGGCCTGTTCCTTTTTCCTTTTAAACGCTGTGGGGTTCGCCTAGTATGCAGTATTATTTCAATGGAAATATACTGTCTGATAAAATAATATCAAATCGTATTGACATGTTCTATTTTCAAGTTTAAAAATTCACTATACCATCCGAATAATACCCAGAGAGCTGTTGTATGCCTATTCCTTCAGTCACACAAAAATTCATGTGCACACTTTTTGTGTTCACAATGATCTGTGGTGTATGGCAATATGCAGCAATAGAGAATACCTTTTACTTCGAAGACAGAGAAAACATCGTATCCGAAGAAATCTGCGAATATGCCGTAACGCAGCGTATTGCTGAGCACAAGCGTTTAAATTACAATACAAATACAAGCGGCATAGAACCTCTTCTTCCGTTGCTTTCCCTCTTGCTTGGTTTTCTTCTCTACGCCCCCGTCGTCAGAAAAATCCATCTTTGCCGCCTGCAAAATGATTTTCTTCCCAAACTGTGCGACTTTCACGGGATGCTCCCACTCCCCTTCGCTCCTCCGCGCTCCCTCTCGTAAGTCTCCAGATCGGATATGGCTGAAAGAGGCTCTTTCATGCTCCCGGACACGCTTGACGCGAGAACGGCATCCGTTCCCGTGAATGAGGACCGTTTCCTCCGTCTTTTTCAGCGTGCACCCGGTCGAGGGGGCTGGACTCATGCTTTAGGACCATTTCGCATTACTTAAGAACATATTTCGGAGTGAGGAATATGGAAACCGTAAGAAAGCCGTTGAATGAAGATCGCGTAGCCTTGTTGCTTGGAAGCGTCATCTTTATCCTTGCCCTGCTCAAGTTCAGCGGGATAGACATGCTCGGCTGGGCCGTCAAAATCGGCATGTGGGTGGGCGATCCGCTTGACGCGTGGCGTCCCGCCACCAAAGGTCTTCTCCCCGGCTATGGCGCACTGTTCGCTACCTATGCCATCCTGACGGGCGCGCTGGCTTGTTGTGTGAAGCTCATGGGGAACGACGTGGTGAAGTTCGTCAAGTCCTTCACCATCATCTTCTTTATCGCCATGATTTGTTATACGCTGGGCGCCAACGCCTACATCGCGGCCAACCCCACCCAGCTCAAGGCGCAGGGGATTCCGTGGGCGCTGGGCCTGAGCACCGAGGCGGGGCTCATCCTCGCCCTCGTCATGGGCATCGTGATCAGTAACTTTATGCCGAATCTTGCGGAATCTTTGAAGGACGCCTGCCGTCCCGAGCTGTTCGTCAAGATCGCCATCGTCATCATGGGCGCGGAACTCGGCGTGAAGGCCGCCGACGCCGCCGGTTTCGCCGGGCACATCATTTTCCGGGGACTGTGCGCCATTGTTGAAGCCTATCTCCTCTACTGGTGCGTGGTCTATTACGTCGCCCGCCGGTACTTCAAGTTCAACCGAGAATGGGCGGCCCCGCTGGCGTCCGGCATCTCCATCTGCGGCGTTTCCGCCGCCATCGCCACGGGCGCGGCCATCCGCTCCCGGCCCGTCGTTCCGATCATGGTTTCCTCGCTCGTCGTGGTATTCACCTGCATCGAAATGCTGATCCTCCCCTTCATCGCGCAGCACTTCCTGACCGGAGAACCCATGGTCGCGGGCGGCTAGATGGGCCTCGCCGTCAAGTCCGACGGCGGAGCCATCGCTTCCGGCGCCATCGCCGAATCGCTGATCCTCGCCAAGGCCGCCGAAGCCGGGATCAACTGGGAACCCGGCTGGATCATCATGGTCACCACCACCGTCAAGATCTTCATCGACGTATTCATCGGCGTGTGGGCCCTGGTCCTCGCATGGGTATGGTGCACCAAGTTTGACAAGTCCGGCGACCGGACCATGCACTGGGGCGACGTGTGGGCCCGTTTCCCCCGCTTCGTGCTCGGCTATATCATCACGTTTGCCATTCTCCTCATCATCTGCCTCCAGTCCCCCGAGCTGCAGAAGACCGGCGCGAGCGTTTCCGGTACGCTGAACGCGTTCCGCGTCATCTTCTTCCTGCTCACCTTCTTCACCATCGGCATGGTGTCGAACTTCCGCAAGCTCATGGAGGAAGGCATCGGCAGACTGGCCATCGTCTATGTGGTGTGCCTGTTCGGCTTCATCATCTGGCTTGGGCTGTTCATCTCGTGGCTGTTCTTCCACGGCATGACCCCTCCTCTGGCCTCCTGATTTCACACACTGCTTAGCTAAGGAGAACGATCATGGCAGAAAAGAAGAACGACGTGAAGTTTCATGAAGAAATACAGAAAATGGAATACGAGCCCATGGACGAAACGGAGCTCAAGCTCATCAAGGGCGGCATCACTTTGGGCATCGTCCTGCTTGTGGTTCTGTTCGTTGTGAGTAAATATCTTCTTCCCGGCCTTCATTAATCCTTAACACGGCGGGGGGAGAGCCAGCCTCTCCCCCCGTGGACACACCGCCATGTCTCAGTACAAGCTTGTTTACTACTCAGGGATGAACATGAACCTTGTCCAGGGCGCTTCCGAAATCGTGGAAGCGGATTCTTTCAACGACGCGCTGTCCCTCAAATGTTCATGGCCCGTTTTTGAGGCGAGGGATCACCTCTCGGCCGCCGCCCAAAATCCCGGCACCTGCGTCTACTACACGGAAATGTGGGAAGCCGTCCTGATGGACCCGAAACAGGCCTCCACCAGCCACGACTGTTACGGCGACTTTTCCGGGATGCGGTACTAGGGTCCCGCCCGCTCCAAACGGCGCCCCATCCATGAAACAAGCGTAGCGGGCCGTTTCCCGCGCCCCGCGCCCGTCCTGAAGGACGCCAAAAGCCCCCGGGCCATTCTAGCCAGGGGGCTTTTGGCGTTTGTCCCGCAGGCGGCAAGGCGTCCCTCCCGATCACCCGTTTTGGAGGACTGCCTTTACCGATCGCGGATGGTTTCCGACTGTATGCCCAGGGGCACCGCCGTCACGCGCCTTTATGTGTCGACAGTCATCAACGGGTATAAAAACAAAACAACGGGAAGGAAAAAGAATCGTGTGAAGATATAAATGGATATTTCATCAGGGCATATCCATCTATTTATCCAAATAAAGACCCCATGATATGTATGCAAAACCATTTTCTGGCGAAGAAAAGCAGTCTGGAGAACAGCATACCATGTTCTTTATGGAACATATGGCATTCTCAAGACAGCGTCTCTTCTTTGCAACATTTACGGCTCCCCTACGCAATATACAAATGCATTCCAATGAACAGCTTGATACAATTATATCAATAAATCAATATAGTTATTATAACCTATAGTTTTTGACAGTATCACTGAAAAGACTTCTTTATTTTTCCAGAAATATTTTGCACAAAAATATCTTTCATACATCAAACATACTGAAATAAAAATACTATCCACTTAAAATGCATACAAATCCCGCGTTTCGCACAATAGCGGGCATCAGGCCCGTTCTTGCCCAAAATGCTGATAAATTTTCAGTATTACAATGTATTCTGTATATTACGGCAATCCCCCCTGCCTCTTTTCTCCTCCCTCTAGCCTTCAATTATTTTCTGTGCTAGTGTCGACAATAGGTTTTTTTTCACAATCCAACCAAGAGAGAGGAGAACATTCATGAGCTACAAGAAGATGCTTCCCCTTGTACTGGCGGCACTGCTTCTGTGGACCGTCCCCGCATCCGCCGCGCCGGAAACGACGCTGAAAGTTGCAGTGGGTGACCCCGAAGATTCCGAAATGGGTGTCGTCGGCCATGCCTTCAAGAAGTATGTGGAAGAAAAAACGGGCGGCAAAGTGGAAGTGCAGTGCTTCTACGGCGGCTCGCTGGGCGACGAAAGCGAAGCCTTCCGCAACGTTCAGAAAGGCACCCTGCCTCTGGCCATGGGCGGCATCGCCAACCTCGTGCCCTTTGAAAAGAAGCTCGGCCTGCTGACCCTGCCCTATCTGTTCGCCAACATCGACGAAGTCGTGGCCGGCACCAACGGCGCTCCCGCCGAACTGCTGAACAAGTACGCCACCAAAGCCGGTTTCCGCATCCTCACGTGGACCTACACGGACTTCCGCTACATCTCCAACTCCAAGCGCCCCATCACCAAGATGGCCGACATGCAGGGCCTGAAGTTCCGCGTGCCCCAGAGCGCCGTGCTGATCGCCGCCTATAAGGCCTTCGGCGGCAGCCCGACCCCCATCTCCTGGGCCGAAACCTTCACCGCCCTCCAGCAGGGCGTCGTGGACGGCCAGTGCTACGGCTACATCGGCTTCAAGGCCATGAAGTTCAACGAAGCCAACCAGAAATACCTCACCGAAGTCCACTACACCTATCAGCTGCAGCCTCTGGTCATCAGCGAACGCGTGTTTAAGAAGATGACCCCCGAAATGCAGAAGGTTATCGTTGACGCGGGCAAGTACGCTCAGGATGCCGTCCTGAAGTTCCAGCTCGAAAACGCCGAAGCCGCCAAGAAGGAACTCATTGCCGGCGGCCTCGTGGTTTCCCAGCTTGAAGACGAGGACCTGTGGAAGAAGGCCGCCATCGAAAAGGTGTGGCCCGAAATGGCTGACTTCGTGGGCGGCAAGGACGCCATCAACGAATACCTGAAGGCTTGCGGCAAGGACGCCTGGAAGTAATTCGTCATGAAGACATAGGGTCGGGTCTGCGGGGGCGGACCCTGCCCTCTTGAGTACGGAAGGAATCCGTGTAGCGCCGCTGGCGTCGGTCTGTTCTTGCGGAACGGCGTCAGAGGCAGGGGAACACGGATTCCTCCTGTACGGAATGTCTTCTTGCCGCGGGTTCCGCCTTTTTCCGGCCCGGCGCCCGTTCGGGGAATGCCGTCCCGCGCTTTTTAAGGATTTGGGAGGAGGAATAGCAAACGTGAAAAAAATAGTCCTGGCCCTTCTGGACCACTTCGAAAGCTATCTGTGCCAGTTCCTGCTGGTTTTCTTTGTCGTCGTCATTCTGCTCCAGATCGTCCTGCGGCAGATCAACATGTCGCTGCCGTGGACGGAAGAAATCGCCCGTTTCGCCTTTATCTGGTTCATCCTGTTCGGCGCATGTTATGCGACGCGCCTGTGCGCCCTGAACCGCGTGACGCTCCAGTTCTCCAGAGCGCCCAAATGGGTGGGCAACCTGTTCCTGTTCATCGGGGACATCATCTGGCTCTGCTTTTCGCTCATCATGGCGTGGGAAGGCTATATCGCCGTCCTCGACCTCGTGGAGTTCCCGTACGCAACCCCGGCCTTGGACTGGGATTTGGGCATGGTTTACCTTGTCTTCCCCTTGAGCTTCCTGCTGATGGCCATCCGCATCGTTCAGGTGAACGTCATCAAGTACATCCTGAAAGAAGAGATTCTTGACCCGGATCAGGAATCCATCAAAGAAAGCCAAAAGACGCTCATGGCAGAAGGAGACAAGGAATGATGGAAGCCCTTTCCCCCGCGAACATCGGCCTTCTGCTGTTCGGCATCTTCTTCGTGCTGCTCCTTATCGGCAGCCCGATCATGGTCGCCCTCGGCGTTGCGACCATGGCCTGCTTCATCGTGCTCGACATTGACCTCAGCCTGATGATCGAACGTGCCTTCGCCTCGCTGACGGCCTTCCCGCTCATGGCGTTGCCGGCATTCGTCCTAGCGGGCTCGCTCATGGAAGCGGCAGGCGTGTCCAGACGTCTCGTGCATGTCGCCGAAAACATCGTCGGCCCCACGCCCGGCGGCCTCGCGATCTCCACGACCCTGTCCTGCGTCTTCTTCGGCGCCATTTCCGGCTCCGGCCCTGCGACCACGGCCGCCGTGGGTATGCTCATGATCCCGGCCATGGCCAAGCGCGGCTATAACGTAGGCTATGCGGCCGCCGCCACCGCCACGGCGGGCGGCATCGGCATCATCATCCCGCCGAGCATCCCCATGGTCATCTACGGCGTATCCGGCCAGCAGAGCATTTCAAAAATGTTCATGGCCGGCATCATCCCGGGCATCCTCATCGCCGTCGGCCTCAGCGTCATGCACTTCTTCCTGTGCCGGAACCTCAAAACGGAAGGGCTGGACTGGTCCATGAAGACCTTCATCCACTCCCTGCGCGACGGCTTCTGGTCCATCCTCGCCCCGGTGATCATCCTTGGCGGCATCTACGCCGGTATCTTCACGCCGACGGAAGCCGCCGTCGTGGCCATTTTCTACACCATCCTCGTGGGTATCTTCATCCATAAGGAACTGACGCTGAAAAGTTTCATGGCGTCCCTCAAGACCACGTCCTGGCTGACGGGCCGCGTGCTCGTACTCGTCTTCACGGCAACGGCTTTCGGCTACCTGCTCACCTCGTACCGGATCCCGGTGGAAATCGCCAACTGGATCCTGTCCTTCACCAACAATGTGAACCTGGTGTGGTTCTTTGTGGTTATCCTCTTGCTGTTCCTCGGCATGTTTATGGAAACCCTTGCCATCATCATGCTGGTGACGCCGGTTCTGCTGCCCATTATGACAGCATACGGGGTTGATCCGATCCATTTCGGCATCATCCTCATCTGCTGCTGCGGCATCGGGTTCTCCACGCCGCCCTTGGGCGAAAACATGTTCATCGCCTCCGGCATCGCCAATGTTTCCCTTGAGGAAATATCCCTCAAGGCGCTGCCCCTCGTGGCGATCAACATCGCCGTCATCGCCATTCTGGTGATGTTCCCGGATATCGTGCTCTTCCTGCCCAACCTCATGGGTACCGGGCTGCAATAACTGCCGGGCGGCGGGGCCCTCCCGCCGCCTTCGCTTCACACAAGCCAATCAGAAAGAAGAGAATGCTATGAGCTGCAAAACCATCGTTTCCTTGCTGATGGCGGGGTTCTTCCTGTGCGCCGCCTCCGCTTCCGCCGCGCCGCACACGACGCTGACGATCGCCATGGGCGATCCCGAAAGCTCCGAAATGGGCGTCGTGGGCAATGCGTTCAAAAAATATGTGGAAGACAAGACCAACGGCGCCATCCAGGTTGTCTGCATTTACGGCGGCTCGCCGGGCGACGACGAAGGGGAACGTTTCCGCAAGGTCCAGAAGGGCACGCTCGACATGGCCCTTGGCGGCATCGCCAACATCGTGCCCCTTGAAAAGAAGCTGGGACTTCTGACCCTGCCCTACCTGTTCGCCAACCTGAACGAGGTCGTGGCCGGGACCAACGGCGCCCCTGCGGAACTGCTGAACAAGTACGCCACCGAAGCCGGGTTCCGTATCCTGACGTGGACGTACACGGGATTCCGCTTCATCTCCAACGACAAGCACCCGATTACCAAACTGAGCGATATGAAGGGGTTGAAATTCCGCGTGCCTCAAAGCGCGGTCATGATCGCCACCTACAAGGCGTTCGGGGCTATCCCGTCCCTCATCCCGTGGTCCATGACCTTCAACGCCCTCCAGTCCGGCGACGTCGACGGCCAGTGTTACGGCTACATCGGCTTCCGGGCCATGAAGTTCAACGAAGCCAACCAGCGCTACCTGACCGAGGTGCACTACACCTACCATCTCCAGCCGCTGGTGATCAGCGAGCGCGTTTTCGAAAAACTGACGCCCGAAGTCCGTCAGATCCTGATCGATGCGGGCAAGTACGCGCAGGAAAAATCCCTGCTGTTCCAGGTCGAGCAGGCCGAGGCCTCCAAGCGGGAACTCGTGGCCGGAGGGCTCAAGGTTTCCCAGCTCGAAGACGAAGAACAGTGGAAAAAAGTCGCCATTGAAAAGGTGTGGCCTGAAATGGCGGACTTCGTGGGCGGCAAGGATGCCATCAACGAATATCTGAAGGCTTGCGGCAAGCAGCCCTGGAACTAAACGACATTCCCCCACAAAAAAGCCCGGACGGTTTTTGTCCGGGCTTTTTTTGCGGGAAGAGGGAAAACGCCGTTGCCCGTCTGCGGAAAGGCGTCAGGCCCGGCCCTGCTTCCAGCACCATACCTTTCCGAGTGCCATCGCGGGAATCATGGACAAGGCAGGGATAAGCGAAACCAGCGAACCCGCGAGGATAAACAGGACGCCCACCACCATGCTCACCGGAATGGCTTCCTGCAGAAAAAACAAGGCCAGCACGGGCGCGAGGGCGGGCTTGAAGAAGAAGACCAATGAGGCGGTGATCGGAGAGGTCGCCTCCATCGCCATAAAGTAGCAGGCAAAGCCCGCCCCGGTCACGCCGACGCAGATGTACAGCATCATCAGCGCGCTGAACGGGGTATACCCGGAAAGCAGGGGGATATCCGCGAAAAGGCCGAGCCCGATGTCCGCGAGAACCCCGGCGACCGCCGAGAGGCGGCTGACCGCGACGATGGCCGCCATTTCAAGGCTGGCGAACAGGAAGCTCCCGCATGTCACGACCACGCCGGAATACTTGGCGCACATTTTGGTCCCGAGCACGGCATACAGGGCGAACACCGCCGTGGACAGCAGGGTGAACGTGATGCCCGCCGTGCTGATGGACGTATCCAGAGGATTGATCAGGATAAGGATGCCGAGGCATTCCAGCACCAGCGCCATGACGTGCTGGCGCAGGATCTGCGTGCGCAGGATGAGCCCGGCGAAAACGAGCACGAACACGGGATTGCAGCTGAACAGGACGGCGACGACCGAGGCGTTCGTGTTCTCCACGGCGAGCTGATACAAGGTCATGCTGACCACAATCCCCAGAAAGCCGAGCCCGGCCAGTTTAACGAGGCTCAAGCCGTCGATCCGGACACCGCGCTTCCTGAGCATCCGCCTGGCGAACGGGATGAGGACAAGGCCGCCGATGAGAAACCGCGTGAGGTTCAACTGGACAGGATTAAACAGTCCGGCAACTTCCTTGAGCGCGATTTCCATCGTGCTGAAAAACAGCGTTGCCAGTGCAATAAACAGGTAACCTCTTTTCATAATGGCATATCCCCTTACTGCAAAACCGGCGTCCCCTCGCGCGACGGCCATTCTGGCCGTACGCCTCCGCAACGTGGGCGCCTCCTGCCTCCCGTTCGTACGCTACGCCCATTCATGCGTAAAATGAAATATACTCATGAGAAACATGCCATTAAGTTAATGATTCGATCAGCCTGGACCACACTTTTCCCGCGGTTGCTCACCTCCGGCCTCTTCAGTTTCTTTTCCGGTCAGGCAACGTATGAAGGCATGGCCCGCGTGTGAAATCTGGCTTCGCTTTCTGGTCACCACCGCAATGGCCCGCTCCGGTATCTTATGCGTTGTCTGGAGCTCGAAGACGCTTCCCGCCCTGAGGCTCTCCTCCGCAAATCGCCGCACGGTTATGCCCACCCCCAACCCTCGCTCCGCAAAAGGCACGATCAGCACCGTCGTCGCCAGTTCGCATTCCGGGTCAAGCACAACGCCGTGCGACTGGAAAAATGCATCCAGATACGCCCGGGTGCTGGTCCCCTTTTCCGGGCACACGATAGGGAGCTTGGCAACCTCATCCGGCGAGAGCACGGAGCCTTCCAGATGGCGAAATGTGTTACCCGCGATAAACGTATCCTGAACCCTGCAAACGGGGATTATGTCCAGATCCTCGTTTTCTTCCACTGGCGAAAACACGACGCCCAGATCGATCCGGCGGGCCCGCAGCGAGGCAATCGTTTCAGGCGTCGATGCCGTGATGGTGCTGATGCGGACCTTGGGATAATCCTTATGGAACCGCTCCAGATACGGGAGCAGGAAGGCATGCATGATCATATCGGAGGAACCGATATGGATGCTCCCCCAGTCCAGATGCAGCATGGCCTGAATCTTCTTTTCCCCGATGGCAATCTGCTCGCAGGCCTGCGCAACGTGCTGGTAGAGCACTTCCCCTTCAGGCGTGAGCCGCATTCCTTTGTGCATCCGATAAAACAACGCGCAGCCGAGTACCTTTTCAAGCTGCCGTATGCACTTGCTCACCGCCGGTTGCGAAAGGAACAACGCCTTGGCCGCAAGGGTAATGCTCCCGAGCCTCGCCACGTGATAAAAGACCTTGTAGTATTCAAACGAGACGTTCATGCCCACCATCCTTGTTCAGCCGATTCCCCCTGCATTGACATGCAACAGCCCGGCAAGGCAACCCTTTTCGACAGATTGAAGGAAAAGCGCGTCTTTCCGCCGCTGCCCACCCTCCTCTAGCGTGCGGATCAAAGCGGCTTCTCCCAAACGCTGGGTTCCGCGGCCCCCAGAAAAGAACCCTCAGCAGCCGAAACAAACAGATTTCTCCTCCCCTTCCATAGCAAGGAATGCGGATCCTCCCCACTCGAGCCATCCGTAACGCCCGCACAGGGAAAAAGGTCGGGACCCCATGCGGACAGGCGAAAAAATTTCACTGAATCGCAAAAAAAAGCTTGCCAGCCGCCTCTGTTTTGCATATACCTCTTTTCGCGCCGAGGTGGTGGAATTGGTAGACACGCTATCTTGAGGTGGTAGTGGGAATTCCTGTGCGGGTTCGAGTCCCGCCCTCGGCACCACATCGAAGTTCGGTAAAGCCCGTTAAGGTTCACAAAGCCTTGGCGGGCTTTACTTTTATGCTGTTTGCATGTTCGCCAACGTTCATTGGTGTCCGTGTACATCCACGCTTTTTGTCGGTATTATTGACGGTACTAGGTGGCGGCGCAATACCGTCACCGGAAAAATACCGTCAGAGGGAATACCGTCATGCCGCTATCAGACGTATATCTGCGAAAACTCAAGGCCGGAGACAAGCCGAAACACGCCGACGGTGGCGGGCTATACCTGTTTCTTTCGCCTGCCGGGGGGATGCTCTGGCGCATGGACTACCGTTTTGAAGGCAAGCGCAAGACTCTAAGTTTTGGTTCCTACCCCGCTGTGGGGCTGAAGGATGCCCGCGCACGCCACGAGGAAGCCAAAAAGCAGCTTGCCGCTGGCATAGACCCCGCTGCGGAAAAAAAAGCGGGGGAAGGTTCAGGCCGCCATTGAAGAGAAGGCAGCGGCCTTGACCTTTGAGGCCGTGGCCCGTGACTGGTTCAGCAAGAAGCGCACGGCATGGACGGAAAGCCACCAGAAGAAAATCCTTTCCCGGCTGGAGAACCAGCTTTTCCCCCATATCGGGAACAAACAGATTTCCGCCTTGGAAGCTAGGGGCAGGACCCGTTATTTTCAAGGGAAGGAAAACAGGGGATGCAGGAGGCACGGAGGTGTCCCATGCATACCCTGTTTTATCTTTCCGAAAGCCTAGTTGGAGCGTATCAAACCGCTCTTTCCCCGTTCTCACGGTGCTCCCGTGTGGATGACAGGCGTGTCGTCAGCGGCATTATCTACGCCATCAAGCACGGACTTCAGTGGCAGGATGCACCTGATGAATACGGCCCCCACAAAACGCGTACAATCGCTTTGTCAGGTGGAGCAGGATCGGTGTTTTCAATAAAATTTTCATTGAGTTGACAAATAAAACACCTTTTGATGGCTCCCTGATGATCGCTCCATCCATCTCAAGGCTCACCGCACGGCGGCAAGCCTGCTCAAAAAGGGGATTCTCCACGTCTTATAGAACGAACAAAAGTTGGCCTGAATTCCAAATTCCATATTGTTTGTGACGGGCATGGGCGTCCTGTCCTGCTTTTGCTGACTGAAGGACAGGTCAGCGACGACAAGGGTGCAGCCATCCTCCAGCATTTCCTCCCCGATAACAGTACGTTTTTGGCAGACGGAGGCTACGACGCAACGTGGTTGCTTGAATCTTTGAAAGCCAGAGGGATGACGGTCTGCATGCCACCCCGAAAAACTGGAAATGAAGCATTTCCCTTTGACAACACGCTGTATAAGCAACGGTATCTTATTGAAAATACATTCAGCAAGCTGAAGGACTGGCGACGTATCGCGACCCGGTATGACCGCTGTGCCCATACCTTTTTCTCAGCTATCTGCCTTGCTGTTACCGTTATCTTTTATCTTAATTAAGGAGTCCTGCCCCTAGCTCCTCCTCTTCCGCTGTTCTCTATCTCCACAAATAAAAAAGAGTTGCGGCCTCATTCCACAACTCTTTTTTCAATCCCATTCCGGATGCCGCAGGCATTGACGGAGCAATACCGCCACATCACGGCCGGTTTCCTTTATCATGTTCCAGCCAGTAGTGCAGTGCCGCGCAAATGGAATCCATATCCACAGGCTTGTTAAAATGCGTGTTCATGCCGCACTGCAGGGATCGCTGGATGTCGTCTGCAAAGGCGTTCGCGGACAGTGCGAAAATCGGAATACGCCGCGCGTCTTCCCTTGTCATGCCGCGTATGTGCCGTGTGGCTTCAAGGCCGTCCATAACCGGCATACGGACATCCATCAGGATAGCGGCGTATTCCCCCGGTTCGGATTCCGCAAAGAGCCCCACCGCAACCTTGCCGTTCTCGGCCCAGACGACGGAGAGATTCCTTGACTCCAGAAGCGTTTTGAGGATCTCGGCATTCAGATCGTTATCTTCGGCAATCAGGATCTTTTCACGGTTAAAACGGACTTCCTCCGGCATGGCCGGAACATCAAAGGCGTGCCTATGATGGGTCACCACTAAGAGCATATCACGCAGATGCTCCCGCAATACGGGTTTGTTGATAAAATAATCCACGCCGGCGGTACGGGCAGGGGCTTCCATCCCCCTCCAATCACAGGCCGACATGGCGATGGGGGTCGTGGCCTTTCCAACGATTTCCCTGATATGCCGGACCGTTTCCATATCGTCCATGCCCGGCTTTTTCCAATCGATCAGGATCATGCCGTAATCCCGCCGCCTCTCCCTGGCTTGCCGAACACAGACGACGCCCTCTTCGCCGGAAAGCACGAAGGACGCTTCAACCGCCATACGGCGCAGCAGTACCGCCGTATGCTCACAGGCAGCCCTGTCATCGCCTATGACCAGCACTCGCACGCTCTCGGATTGTTCCAAGGCGTCCTTATCCCATCCGTACAGCGCCCCCTCGAACAGCCCGAGCGGTATGTCCACGGAAAAAGACGACCCCTTTCCTTGCTCGCTCTCCACGCGAATGGTCCCGTCCATCAGCTGGACGAAGCTCCTGACAATAGCCAAGCCAAGCCCTGATCCCGAAAGGCCCCGCTGATCCGTCATCTCCTGCTCGAACGGCTGGAACATCCTTTCCTGAAAGCTCTTGCTCATGCCGATCCCATTATCGGAAATGACGAACCGTACGAGTTCCCGATGCCCGACTTTTTGGACTGGCGTGATGTTGAATTCGATCCTGCCCTTTTCGGGCGCAAACTTCAGGGCGTTGGACAGCAAGTTCATCAAGACTTGCTTGATGCGCAGGGGATCGCCGACATAGATCTTCTCAAGGAGCGGAGAGGCAAACAGGTTGAATATTATGCCCTTCGCCACCGCGCTGCCGTATGTGAACGAGCTGACGGAGCTGACGAGTTCATCAAAATCAAACGGTTCGGAAGCCAAGCTCATCTTGCCGCTTTCGATCTTGGCGACGTCCAAGACGTCATTGATGAGCGACAGCAGGAAACGGGACGACAAGGCGATATTGTTCAGGCACTCGCTGAGCCGTTCGGGGTTGCCCACGTTCATGCCCGCAATGGCCGCCATGCCGATGATCGCGTTCATCGGCGTTCTGATGTCGTGCGACATCCGGGAAAGGAACTCGCTTTTGGCATGGTTGGCCTGTTCGGCGGCAACGAGCGCCATACGCAACGTAGCCTTCTGGCGCTCCTCTTCCTCAACGTCTTTGGCGCAAAAGAGGAGCATCCGCCTTACGGGGTCAAAAAGATACGCCCGTAAGCAATGCCACCGGGCTTGCCCGTTGCCCATGAGCACACGATACTTGAGCTCATGGGACAGCCCCGGCGTGCCATTTTCCCAGGCAAGGCGTTCCGGTTTGAAAAAGGCCCGGTAAGCCTCCACATCATCAGGATGGACGACCGTTTCGCTCCGGAGCCGCACCAGCTCGCTGAAAACGCCCTGCATCCCGCTTCCGATCATGCTGTTCCGACCCGAAAAAAAGTACTCGTACCTGTCCGCCGGGATGTTGACCAACAAGATCCATTCGTAGTCGTGGTTGACCGTGAACCTGCAAACATCCTGGACGGTTTTGGTCTTTTCCTCCATGTTTTTCAGGTCGGTGCAGTCCGAGACGTAGCCGTACACGATGGTCCCGTCCACCGTTTTGACAAACGAACACTGCGTGAGAAGCCAGCGGACCTTGCCGTCCCGCCTGATGACTTTCATCTCGAAGCCGACGGAGGACTTTCCGTCTTCATAGGCCGTCCTGATCAAGTCGTTAAAGCGTTGGAGGTGGTCGGGGTGAATAAGCTCGCTCCCCCTGATATCCGGAGCCGTTTTCATCTGGTCCTGCGTATACCCGTGCATCGCGCAAAACCCTTCCGAAACGTAAAAAAACGAGAAGTGCTCGTCCATGACGAACTGGAAAATACCTATGGGCGCGTTGCTTTTCAGGAATTCGAGCATTTCCTTGTCCCGGTACGTGGACGTCACGTCATGAATCCGGGACAACTCGAGCATACCCGATTTGGTATGAAACCGGCTGATCCCATCGACTTCATAAAAACGCCCTTCCCGCGTGAACAGCACAGGGGCCTTGCCGCTCCTGTTGAACCGTGGGCGCCGGGAAACGGATAGGAGGGACGCGAGTGGTTTACCTATGCAGGCATCTTCGGCTTTCCCTACAATATCCAGCGTGTGCCCGTTCGCAAACACGAAACGCCCGTCCTCGTCCGTGATCACCATCGGGACATCGGCCATATCCACAACGAACTTGAGAGCATCCAGCGAGGAATCATGCGGCGAAAGCTTCATTTGCCCACCCACTCCGACAGGAGGATCCGCTCCCCTCATAGGGACAGCGCTGCATCAATATAAAAGGGACAGCCAGCCTTTTGTCCCTTCTCAGTTCCCTTCCCCACACCTCATTTTTCCTTGCGGAAGGAAACCCTATCACCCTTCGCACAAGAAGGCATTCAACCCGCCGGGCCGTCATCCCCTTTTCTTATGGCAGGACGCCGCGATCATGGCGTACAGCTTGTCCGGGTCGAACGGCTTCGAAATATGCCCGTTCATTCCCGATGCCTCGGCCTTGATGACGTCGTCCGAGAACACGTTGGCGGTCATCGCCAGAATGATGGCAGTCTTCGCATCATCCCTGCGCAAGGAACGGAGCGCGGCAGTCGCCGTGTATCCGTCCATGACGGGCATCTGGATATCCATCAGGACAAGCTGATAATACCCTTCCTCCGACCGGGCAAAGATGTTGAGCGCTTGTTCCCCGTTGTCGGCGACGTCAACGGACGCCCCTTCCATCAGGAGGAGTTCTTTAGCTATTTCTTGATTGATTTCATTGTCTTCCACGAGCAAGACATGCAATCCGTCCAAGCGTTGACCTTCGGGCCTGGGCACAGCCGGACCTTCAGCGTA